>Ga0208379_1000781_pt1 | contig 13313 bp, 15 predicted proteins | sample CryBogCBE02Aug07_FD_184559 | JGI IMG/M metagenome (GOLD analysis project Ga0208379, IMG submission 184559) | Freshwater microbial communities from Crystal Bog, Wisconsin, USA - CBE02Aug07 (SPAdes) | ecosystem: Environmental > Aquatic > Freshwater > Lake | place: Crystal Bog, Wisconsin, USA... | reverse complement strand
CGATGCTAATGGAAACTTTTATACTGACCAACAGTTAACTGATTACATTAACGAAGCACGGGAGCGAACAGTACGAGATACAGGCGCTTTGCGTGAAGTTATTGTTACGCAAGTTCCGTGTCAGGTCGCACCAACCGCTACTAAAAATAGCGCAACACCTGCTTATCCAACACAGTGGACAGCAAATACTACAGTTACTGCTAACACCTTTGTGTTTAGCAATATCTACACTTATCAGTACATTACGGGTGGAGTATCAGGATCTTCTGCTCCTCCATACCCTCAGGCAACACAAAACAATTACAACAACTATCCTCCAAGCACACCCTTTGCAGACGGTACAGCTACCTTGCAATATGTCGGTAATGCGGAGAATATTTCGTATGCAGCACTTAGTAATTTAGTAGGCACAAGCCCACTATCGCCTTCTACTGGCAATACAGTGCTAGATATTATTAACATCAACCTGTACTGGGGTAATACTCGTGTACCGCTGGATTATTTGCCTTGGTCAGACTTCAACGCTAGATTGCGTTTTTGGCAAAACTACATTGGCAGACCATTGTGTTTCAGTATTTACGGTCAAGGACAGATTTACATAGGTCCAGTACCCGATCAAGTCTATCAATTAGAGATTGACTGCGTGGTATTGCCTAACGCTTTGACCTTGCAAAATTCTGGGGTAACAGACACCATTGTTGATCCTTACTATACCCCTGTTCAGTTTTATGCAGCTTATCTGGCTAAATATTACGAACAGAGCTTTGGTGAAGCAGAGATCTTTAAACAAGAATATCAACGACACGCTCAATCTGTACTCAACACGGTATTTACCCGTAGAGTGCCTAGCGTTTACTCAAGTCCATATTAAGACATGGCTGCTGCGGAACAGAAAAAATCGTACCAAGTTGTTAAGCAATTTAAAGGGCTTAATACTAAGGCTAACCGCACAGCCATTGAAGATACCGAATTTAGCTGGGTAGAAAACGCTCAACCCGTTGGATATGCAAACCTTAGGGTAATTCCTAACAGCGATGCAGTCAAAATTGGTAACTCTACGGTCACTTTTGCCAGCACCGTTACTGATTTAGTGTCGATGAACATAGGCTTAAATGACTATGTAATTGCATTTTTATCTAATGGTGCAGCGCAATACTATCGTATTCAAGACAATAGTTTTGGTAATGTGGCGGTAGCTGGAACATTTAGTAACAGTGGCGTACAAGCTACCCAGTGGTACAACGACAGAATGTTGGTCATTGATGCCAACAAAGGGATGTTTTCTTGGGATGGCAACAATACTGTAGCAATTGGCGCAGTAGGTGTCATTGCTGTCACAAATCCAGGATCTGGCTACACAACAGCGCCCAATGTAGTGATTTCAGGACCAGATCAAGTAGGCGGTGTACAAGCTAATGCTACGGCAGCCTTGGTATCAGGTGGCAATAAAGTAGGATCAGTCAATCTCGTAGTCGGTGGTACAGGCTATACGAATGGTGCAAATCTAACAGTAACCTTATCAGGTGGCGGTGGATCTGGCGCTACAGCGATTGCGGGTATCCAAACCTTTGCTACAGGTACAGTCACAGTCAATGTGGTTGATGGTGGTGCAGGTTATACAGGTCAGCCTACAGTTACCATCACAGGTGGTGGCGGTAGTAATGCTGCTGGTACTGCGGTGGTTAGTGGAAACACGGTAACCCAAGTCGTGATGACCAATCCTGGCACTGGCTACACCAATACAGCTAATTTAGTGGTTAGCATCTCAGGTGGCGGTGCATCTACTCAAGCCGTGTTGTCTGGAGTAGTCAACAATCAAACCAATAGCGCTATAGCGAGCTTCTCAGGGCGTGTTTGGGTGGCAACAGGTCGAACTGTCACATACTCAGCAGCAGGTCAATACAGCGACTTTACAAGCATTTCAGGGGGTGCTGTAACGCTAACCGACAGCACATTGCACGGCAACATCATTCAATTGCTGTCTGCCAACAACTTTTTGTACATTTTTGGCGATGATTCCATCAATGTGTTCTCTGATGTGGTGGTCAATACAGCAGGGATAACCCTATTTACTAACACCAATGTGAGCGCTTCCGTTGGTTCTAAGCGCCCTAATGCTATTTTCCCGTACTTCCGTTCAGTCTTATTTATGAATGATTACGGGGTTTACGCCCTTGTCGGTTCTACCACTTCCAAGATCAGCGATGCGCTTGACGGAATTATTGGAAACATTGACTTTTCTAGCCCTGTTTACGCTGGTCAAGTCTTGGTAAACGACATTTTGTGCGCTGCATTTAACTTCCGTTATTACGATGCCGTGTTTACAAAGAGCTATCGTTACATTCAAGCGGTGTTTTTTGAGAAGAAATGGTTTATTACCAGCCAAGGAAACAATCTCAATTACATCACCTATGTACCTGTAGGTGGAAAACTCACCCTTTTTGGTACTCAAAATAATCAGTTATATAAGTTATATGCTAACAGTACGAGTAGCATTAGTACGATAGTACAGACTGCACTCATGCCAATGGGTGATCCTATCCGTACAAAACAAGCACTCAAGATTGGTGTGGAAGCAACTGCTGGAGCAAATTCTTCTATTACCATGAACACCACGGTAGATAACGAGAATAATTCTAGCCCTGCTTACACCTTGTCATCTTTAGTAGCTTGGCAAAATAATTACCTCAACACGGTTGCTTGGTCTAACAACTCTGGTGCAAACATTGGGTGGGGTACTACTGGATATAGTTTGTATAAAACTGATGCGTCACAGTATGGTAAATATCTAGGAATTACAGTAACATCGAATAACCCAAATTATGTGCTAAATGGGTTCGAGTTTGAACACGAATTAAGAGTGAGGTTCTAGTGACTAAACCCGTATCATCCGCAGCTTATACCTTTGCTACGCAGACTAGCACGATTCCGCTTTCGTACTTGGATACCAATTTTGGACAAGTTATCAGCGACTTAAATGATCTGAACAACTACAGTAACTATGTAGCGGATACTGGTACTGCTAATAATATTGTTTTAAATTACCCATCTGGCATCACTACTAGCACGATTGCTACTGGATGTCAGCTTCAGTTTATCTGCGCTAACACCAATACAGGATCAGTTTCCATTACTGTTCAGGTTAACGGTTCTACCATTTTGGCTTCTACGGTTTTATTGACCGAAGCTGGTACAGCCCTAACTAACGGCACTATTGCTTCTGGCGCTATTTACAGCGTGATTTATAACGGTACGAACTGGATTTTGACAGGTACTGGAGCAACAGGAACAGGCGCAGTAGCCAGTGGAGCGATTTACATTAACTCCAATAATATTACAACTAATTACACCTTCCCAAGTGGTTATAACGGGGAAAGTGTTGGACCAATAACCATAGCAACTGGAAACACCGTAACGGTCACTACAGGTTGCCGTTGGGTGATTTTATAAGGAATAACGATGGCATACGGAACATTAGCGGTAGATACCTTAAATTCTAGTACGGGAGTACTTGCTACTCAAAACGGAATAACTGGTATTGCTAAAGCATGGGTAAGATATAACGGAGTTGCTCAAACTATTACCAGTTCTTTTAATATTAGTTCAGTAACTTATAGTGCGACAGGAACTTACATAGTAAACTTTACAACTGCTATGCCTAATGCAAATTATTGTATGGTTGCTACCTCTGGAGATAATAATGGCGGTGGAGCTTTATTAGTTGCTACTAATAAAAATACTGCTCCTACTGCATCTTCGGCAACTATATATACTCTTTATACAGTAAGCCTTGCTGCGTATGATAGCCAATACATAATGGCTTCATTTTTTAGTTCATAAAGGATAAATTATGGCATCTACAATAAACGCATCCTCAACCGCTAACGGCATAGTATCTACTGCTGATGCTAGTGGAATCCTTAATATTCAGAGTAATGGTGTAAATACTAATGCACAGGCTTGGGCGCAATGGAGTTATGCAAGTGGATCAACTTGCACAGTAAACCGTTCATATAATGTTTCTAGCATTACTGTTAACGGTTCAACTAACGACTTTACAATTAACTTTACAAATGCTTTGCCAAGCCAATACTATGCTATTGCTGGCACTGGCGGTCAAGGTAGTGGAAATTTAAATTGTCTTTCTGTTCCAGCACAGCAAACAGCACCATCTACTACATCTTTAAGGGTAAACATTGTTTATCAAAATGGTAATTTTGCTGGTAGCAACACCTATAACTCAGTGGCGTGTTTTGGATAAATTTTAAGGAAAAATTATGGCAAAAGTAATTATTTACACAAATCAAAATGGAGGAGTATCCGTTTGTGTTCCCACAGGCGAACTTCCAATTGAAACCGTCTTGACCAAAGATTGCCCTCCTGGTGCAATTATTGTTGATGACAGCACCCTCCCACAAGGCGATGATGCGTTGTTTTTTGATGCTTGGAAGCTAGACGGTACTACGGTTACTGTGGACTTTCCAACTGCACAAGCGCACTATTTAGCACGCTATAACGCTGCTGCTGTGGCTGCTGGTCAAACCAGACAAAACAACACATACGCTGGAATTGAGAACACCACTTCCGATTCTGATTGGCAAGCTAAAGTAGCTGCTGGTCGTGCTGCTATTGCTAGTGCAACAACTACTGCTGGTTTAGCTGCTATTGCATTGCCACAAAGCGAATAAGGAGTAAACCATGACTATGGTTCTTGACGGATCAGGATTAACAACAACAGGAGTACCAAACTCTGGTACTGCTCAAGCATCCACAAGTGGTACAGCAATTACATTTACTGGTATTCCTAGTGGTATTAAAAAAATTACTGTAATGTTTCAAGCTGTTTCTACAAGTTCAACATCACAAATGCAAATTCAAATTGGTTCTGGTTCTTATGCTAATACAGGATATTCCTCGGGAGCATTTTCGCCAAATACATCAAATGCAAATTCATCAACTGGTTTTATTTTAATGTCCAGTAATACCGCTTCTGGCAACTATTCTGGAAATATACAAATATCATTGTTAAATTCATCAACAAATATATGGGTGTCATCAGGTCTTTTAGGTGAAGGCACAAATGCTGGATCTAATGGCGGTTGTCATATGTCAGGTGGAAGTAAAACATTATCAGGAATATTAGACAGAATTCAAATAACTACTGTAAATGGCACGGATACTTTTGACAACGGTTCAATCAACATTCTTTACGAGTAAATCATGGGAATCAATGCCTTCACTAAAACTGGTAACACCGTAACATTTACGGCTAATACTAGCGCACCTACACCTGTACAAGTTACCAATACTACTATTGGTGGCAATCAATATCGCATCATCAATAGCGGTACTACCGTAGTGTTTTTAGGGTATGGCACAACTGCTTCCGATGCAACTAACGCTGCTGCGACTATTACCACTACTGGTACAGCGTTTCCCTTGCTTCCAAGCACCGATGAGATTCTTACTTTTGTACCTAATGCTTACTTTACTGGCGTTAGCACTAGCACAGCAGTCATTTATATAACCCCTGGCGATGGAGTTTAAAACATGGTCCTTAAGGTCGCTGGCGGTGGCGGTACATCAGGTGCGGTAAATTACCTTGGCACTTGGAACGCTTCTACCAACAACCCCACCCTTACTTCTGGGGTGGGTACTAAAGGTGGCTATTATATTGTTTCTACTGCTGGTACTACCACTCTTGATGGTATTAGCCTGTGGTCTGTTGGCGATTGGGCAGTATTTAATGGCACGGTTTGGCAAAAGGTAGTCGGTGGTTCGACTGAATCGTTTACTAATATCTCCGTTACTAGCCTTACGGGGTATATGTATGCAAATGGTAGCAATCTTGTTACTGCTAGTACAAGTATCCCTGTTGCTAATGTGTCTGGCGCAGTTGCGAACACAGTTAATATTATCGCTGGTACTAACCTTACTGGTGGTGGCGCTCTTACTGGGAATGTAACAATAAACAATCCGTATAACGGAACAGTTACTTCAGTCGGATCTGGCACAGGATTAACAGGTGGTCCAATTACAGGATCAGGCACATTAAGTATTGCTAACACGACTGTTACTGCTGGCATCTATGGTAATGCCACAACAGTAGGTCAATTTACTGTAAATGCTCAAGGACAGCTCACTGCTGCTGCTAATGTCACCATTAGTGGTACTTCTCCTGGGGGCGTTGCTGGCGGTGATCTTACTGGTACTTACCCTAATCCTACCCTCAATACTAGCGGTGTTACAGCAGGTATTTACGGTAATGCGTCAACTGTTTCCCAAATAACCCTTGATGCCAAAGGTAGAGCTACTTCAGCAGCTAATGTAACCATTTCAATTCCTCCTAGCCAAGTTATTGGTTTAGGTACGATGGCTACTCAAAATGCTAATGCAGTAGCTATTACAGGCGGTACGATAAATTCAACCACATTAAATAGTGACACATTTACCAATGCCAATATTACTTCCGTTGCTGCTACCTTTCCTAATAGCTATCTGGCTAACTCCTCTGTTACCCTTGGAAACACTGCTGTATCCCTTGGTAGTACTGCTAGTGCTGTCGGCAATCTCACACTCAATAATGTAACGGTAACTAGCGGTAACACAACAGTTACTTATGACAACGCTGCTTATCAGGTTGCTACGGCTAACATTCTAACTACTTCAACTGCTGGCGCTTTTTCTTACGGTAACCTATCGTATTCTGATACTGGATTAGTTGCTTCTTTTGCAAACTCAACTAACAGTTCGGTTCAGTTTGTCATACAAAATACCAATAGCTTGTCTAACGCATCTACTGACTTGGTAGTAACTAACGATACGGCTACTGGATACCTAGACATGGGTATGACATCTAGCACTTATTCTGGATCAGGAAACTTTTACAAATCCAATATTGCTTATGTTTACTCTGGTTCTTCTGATTTGTATTTAGGCACAATCAGTTCTAATGCCGTACACATTACAGCCAATAATGCTAGTACCGATGCTTTGACTGTAAATGCTAACAATACCGTTACTTTGGGAACACCTCTTGGCGTAGGATCAGGCGGTACAGGACTTTCTTCTCCAGGCACTTCAGGTTATGTTTTAACTTCTAACGGAACAGCTTGGGTATCTCAAGTCTTGCCAGCGTCTGGCGTGACTATTCAAACTGATAGCGCTAATGCTACCCGTTACATGGTTTTCTCTAATGTGACTACAGGCACTGTCACGATTGAGAATGTGTCAACCAACATAACAGTCAATCCATCTACTGGATTTATGTCAGCGCCAACCCATATATCAACCAATGGTTTGACATTTAACTCGAGCAATGTGACATCAAACATTACTGTTTCAACTGGCTACAATGCGGTTTCCGTAGGTCCTATGACTTTGGCTAACGGTGTAACTGTAACCGTTGCTACTGGTCAAAGATGGGTGGTTTTGTAATGGATTTACAAACACTTCTCAACCTAGTATTTACTGGCGCTGGCGCAGTATGCGGGTGGATTTTGCGTGTTGTTTGGCAAGAAATTAAATTAGTTCAAGCTAATCAACAAGATCTTGAAAGAGAACTTACGGACAATTATGTGCGTAAAGATGATTACAGAATTGATATTGCTGAGATCAAAGGGATGTTTAACCGCATCATGGATAAACTTGACACTAAGGTGGACAAGTAATGGATTTCAATACTCTCTCTATTGTTAAATTCGGAGATACCGAATCTCTAGGAGAGTTTTTGTTTGAAAATGGGCTACAACATAAGCTATTTCAACAAACATTCCAAAGAAAAGGCATTTCAGTGCCTATTTTCCCTATTACAGACGCTAATACGGACAATTTGGATGACTGGTTATTAGCTCATCAGGTCGAACATCAGGCGTTTGCACAGCTATTAGGATTAAATAATCCGTTCAATATGCTCGATGTGAACTTCAATAACGAGAACGATTTTTATGATTGGATTGGTACACACCTAACCATTCATCAACAAATTGCGTCTGCCCTTAACCTCATTTAATAGACTATGGATAATCTTTCCCCCGCCCCAAAAAAAACCGAAAATCCGACAACGACACCAATCAATCAGGATGTGCTTAACCTATTGAAAAATAAGGGAAAAGCTACTCAAGATCCCGCTGTTGAAAAAGCCAAAGAACAACTTTTACAAGTGATTAAACAATATAAATTAGATCCTAAACAGCTTATTGAAGGCGGTAAATTGGCTAGTACAGCGTTAAAAAACAAAGAAATGTATCCAATTGCGGTTCAACACGCTATTCGTCAAGGATTGATTTCTCCTCAAGATGTTGCTCCAGAAGGTATAGATTACAAATTATTAGCTAACGGAATCACTGCTGGCAAATTAACTCAAGAACTAATTGATGAAGGAAAGCTATGAAAATTTTTCAATTAGCACCTGAAAAATTTGATGAGTTTTACCCATTAGTGGAATCCATGATTGAGGAAGCCGAGTTTAGCCTTGCAAACCCAGATAAAGAGCAAATTCGTTTAATGACAACAATGCCAAATTTTGTGGTTTTTTTAGCTGAAAAAGATGGAAAATTGATAGGTTTTATTGCTGGTATGGTTCAGCGTTATTTCTTTAGTTTAAGAGAGCGAGTGACCGATATGGGATTTTATGTATTACCAGACCATAGAGGAACATCTGCTGCAATCCGCTTAATTAGCGCATTGGAGAATTGGACTAAAGAAATGAATGTTGATGACCTTTATATTGGTCAAACTACTGCGGTGAACATTGAGAAAACCCAAAAATTTTATTCCCATCTAGGATATAAAACTGTAGGTTTTAACACTGTTAAGCATTTACATTAAGGAGATAATATGTGTGGTGGTGGCGGTGGTGGTGTTGTAGCAGTTGTAACTGCTGTTGTAGCCGTGGTTGCATCTGTTTATGCTGGTCCTGAAGTGGGTGCAGCCATTTTAGATAGCATGGGAGTTGAAGGCGCATCTGCTGCTACTACTGCTGCTGTCGGAGCTGCTGCTATTAGTGGCGGTACTTCCGCAGTAAATGCTGCTGTGCAAGGTAAAAACATTGATGGTATCTTGGCTGCTGGTGCTGAAGGCGCTGCTGCGGGTGCTGTTGGATCTGAAGTAGGTAGTGCTGTAGGTGGTGCAACATCGGATTTAGGACCTACTGCATCTGATTTAGCTAAAGCAACTGCTAGTGGAGCTTCATCAGGGTTTACCCGTGCTGAATTATCTGGTCAAAATTTATCTCAAGCTACAAAACAAGCTGAATTAGGTGGTGCTACAGGCGCTCTTACCAGCTTAGCATCTAGCGCTACTGGCGCTACAGGACCAGAAAGATCTGCTCTTGGAGGTGCTATTGGTACAGCTCTCAATTACTCTAATGTGTTTGGAACACAGCCTACCCCATCTTCTCAGGTTGGTGGCGCTCCTGCTGGCGGTCCAACTTCTGTAGCATCTACAGGTCAAGGAGTAGCACCTGGTTCTGCTGGTAGCACTGTCCTTGGTTCAGCCCTTGGTGTATCAGCCGATCCAAGCGGTCCAATACAAACAACTGAAGGTGGTGGATCTACCCGAAATGTGTGGAATCAGGCATCATTACGAAATCCAGATCAAACAGGCGGGAGCAATGTATGAGTAAAGTTTTAATGGAATCTTTAAAAATGGATCTGCCAGCGTTGGCAGAATTACTACGGTCTAAAGGTCGTGGTAAAGATTCCGTCTTAGCTCACATTACTCCTAAAGAAGCTGCTCTTTTAAAGAAGCGTGGTGGTAGAGGTAGTAAAAACCCTGAAACTGGGTTATTAGAATTTGATGATGGCGTAGATACTACACCAATAGCAGAAGCTCCAGCTCCCGCACCAGTTCAAGATTACAGCCAACCAGCACCTCCTGCTGATGTAAGCGCACAACCTGCTGCACCTGGTCAAGATGTGATGCCTGTTGGTGTTTCACCTGAAACTCAAAACGCTATAGCCAATTACAATTACGGTGTTTTGCCAGGAGAAACGGGGAATATTGGAACTCTGAACGGTAATGTTGTTTATCCATCAAGTGGAGTTACAACCCCAACAATACAATCCACTCCTACGCCTGGTGAACTACAGTCGTTACAGGCTGGAGGTCCTCAAGATTTAACCTCTCAACAAGCAGCTAAACAGCCTGGACAAACAACGGGTTACGGAACTAAAGTTGTAAATGCCTTGACTGATCCCGCCATGTTAGCTCGTCTTGGTTTAGCTACAGGTTTAGGATTATATGGCGCTTCACAAGCTCGTAAATCTGCTGGACAACAAGCTGCGGTAACAGGACAACAACAAGCTATTGCACAACCTTACCAAACTCAAGGTCAACAATTAGTAACCCAAGCTCAAGCAGGACAGCTCTCTGCTACTAGCCAGGCTGCCCTGAACGCTGCTAAAGCCCAATCTGCACAAAATGTTGCTAATCGTGGTGGTGTAGGAGCGGAAGCTGAAGCTAATAAGATAGCTACTTTGACACAGCAATTGCTTGATAATCAATACAAATATGGCTTACAAGTCATGCAAATTGGTGACAACATTAGCCTTGGAGCTATCAAATCTGGTTTGCAATTGGATACTCAACTTAATCAAGCCACTACTAATTTTTACACTCAGCTTGCTGGTATTGTTGGTGGTGGTAGTAGTTTTGGCGGTGGTCAAACCGTGACATTAAGGACTGCATAATGGCTGATACTGAAACAAGCATACCTCAAACATCAGATCCGCTAAATTCATCTTTAGCTAAATATCCTTTTTTAAAGGCTGAAAGGGATATTGCTGAAAAAGCATCTACTGCAAAGATTGAAGCTCAAACTGCTAAAACAGAAGCTGAGCTTGGCGCTAAAAGAGAAGCGTTAGAAAAATTTAGCAAAGAAGATACCGCCAAGTATGAAGAAGTAAAAAGTCAAATGAAGCCGATTCCTGACTTCAAACCTACTCAAGAAAATGCTTTTGATATTGGCGCTGTGTTTAGCATGATTGCTACTATGGGCGTGGCTTTAGGTGGATCTGGAAAATTATCTGGTTTAAATGCACTGAACGCTATGGGCGGTATGCTCAAGGGCTACCAATCAGGTCGAAAAGATTTGTTTGAAAAGGAGCAAAAAACTTTTGATAAAGAATTGCAAAGCCTAAAAGCGCATAACGATGCTTTATTAAAAGATTTAGAGCAATATCAAAAGTTACGGGTTACAGACAAAGAAGCTGCTTTGCTAAAAGCTGGAGAAATTTCAGCTAAAAACCCTGGTGTTATTTCAAAACTGCTTGAATCTGGTCGTTTAGACGCATCCTTAGAGGTTGCCCAAGCATTAACTAAATTGCAAACTCAGCTATTAGAAAAAGCTGCTTCTGCAAAATTAAGCGCTAAAACAGCACAAGGAGCATTAGCTGGTATTCAGGGTGTGCGTTCTATTAACAATTTAGAGCGTCAATTAGATGACCCAGAAGTACAGATCGGATTAAAGGCTAAGTTAACACCATTCTTTGAAAAGTTAAGTTCTACAGCTAATAGCAAAAAAGACTTTGAAACAGCCGTTAACGAAACCCTTACTGGCACAGATAAGACTACTTTGTTCTTAAAAGATGCTTTGCTTGAAACATACGCAATTGAGCGTGCTGCTAAAGGTGGTCAGCGTTTAACAGTGCAAGATATGAAGATGGTTGGACCAGTACTTGATCCTACAAACTACAAACCTGAAACCTACAGAGCATTGTTAGAAAGCAGAAGAAGATCGCTATATAACAATTTGCAGGATCAAGGCTTGACTGTAGCTGAAATCAATCAACGGGCTGCCGAGCATCCTTATGAACCTTATACCAGCAAAGCACCTGCTACCCAGACAAGCAAACCAAGAAAAGTATCCAGTGCAGAGCTTTCTGATTACGCTAATAAACATAATATGACTGAGGATGCTGCTAAGAATTTTTTATCATCCCAGGGTTTTACTTTTGACTAAGGTTAATCATGCCTATTGATGACTTGCCAGCGCCAACAGGGGTATCAGATTTACCTCCACCACCTGCACAAACCTCTATAAAACCCGTAGAGAGTGAAGGCGGTGCAGCATTTGGTGTGTATCCTGCCAATCTTCCCAAGCGTGAACAAGGCTTTATTTCTGGTGTTTTAAATACGGCTACAGGTATGCCAGGAGGACCATCTCCTTTGCAAAACACCCCAGCAGCAAAGCAATACCGCAAAGGTCAAGAATTTGGCGAACCGCTTGGTATTGGTTTGGATGTTGCTACTGTGGCTGTTCCAGCTTATAAAGGTGCTAAAGCCTTGTATGGCGCAGGAAAAACTTTTGCTGAAAAACTAGCTTTAGGCAAAACTGCCAAGCAATTAGCTGAAGATTTGCGTTTGTCTGGTGAAACAAAGGCTGGTCAAATTGCTAAGAAAACTGGCGAAGAAATGACCGCTGCTGAACAGCGTGCTGCTATTGCTGGCAAAGCTGAAGAAAAAGCGGGTAGGCAAGGTGAATCTGCTCTAGGACAATTACCAGGAGTTACCACTGGTGAAGAAGCTGGTCGTTTTAAACCAATTTCACAAACTACGCAAGATATTGGCACACGCATTAAAGACAGTGCAAATAAGGTTTTAGACAAACTAAAAGCTACTAGAGATGCTAACGCCAAAATTAACAAACAAGCTGCTTTTGGCGATGCCTTTAAAAAAGAAGCTGCTGGTCAAACTATTGCTCAAACTAAAGCCTATGACAATGCTTTAAAACAGATTGATACCATGATTAAAAACCCTGTAACGGGCTTGTCTAATGCGCCTGTGGGGGAAATTGAGAATCAACTTAGAAAAATCCGCAACATCTTAGACCGCACTATTGTCGATGTTGATGGCACAGTAATTTCCAGAGCGCCAGCCAGTTTTGAGGGTTTAGAGGATGCCAGACGGTTTTTGAGAGATCGCTCTTTTGGCGTTCCAGCAGAAGGTTATGACGCTATTGGTCAGCAAATGGCAGGTCGTTTAGCTGATAGCATAGAAGCTATCCAAAAAGAGTTCTCTCCTGGTATTGAGAAGTTTTTAAACCAATATCGTAGAGATTCTGAACCTTTGCGAGTATTTCAATCTAAGGTTGGAAAAGCCCTCACAGGTGAGCAATTGCCAGGTACAGGCACTAACTTTGCAACAGTATCTGCTCAAGACATCCCTGGCAAAGTATTTTCATCAAGAGAGAATTTTGGTGCTTTGATTGACGCTTTTGGTGGTAACAAGCAACTAGCTGAAGCTGAAGCAAAACGCTATTTTGCAAGCCAATTAGAAAGTAAAACCGCATCTAAGGATGTTGAAAACTTTAT
>Ga0208379_1000780_pt1 | contig 13315 bp, 6 predicted proteins | sample CryBogCBE02Aug07_FD_184559 | JGI IMG/M metagenome (GOLD analysis project Ga0208379, IMG submission 184559) | Freshwater microbial communities from Crystal Bog, Wisconsin, USA - CBE02Aug07 (SPAdes) | ecosystem: Environmental > Aquatic > Freshwater > Lake | place: Crystal Bog, Wisconsin, USA... | reverse complement strand
TATGATAGTAGTGTATTATACTTTTATATGGTTGTCAACCGAAAAATAAAGTTTATGAGCCTGTGACTGTGCTAGTGACTGTGACCGTACCCCAGGTGTTTGCGAACCCTGTGCTTTGTTGAGGATATCTAACAGCGAAAGTAGTCGTTGATCCTGCTGATAAAGGTAGTAGAGGTGATCCATTGGCAACGACTTCTGTCCACACGGAAGTCATTGTTATAATGTTTCCTTGATCTCCGTTAGCACCTTGAGTACCATTAGACCTGACTGTCAATGCGATATTAGTTCCTAGATAGTTAGGATAAGTAGAACCGGTAGCAGTTTGCTGGAATACCGTAGCATTCGAAGTTGTTAGGGCATAATAGCCGTTATTTGTGAGATATGGATTAGGAGTATTTCCGGCACCATCAAACTTTGTTATTCCATTACATACTCTGGCTGAGATCGTTGCTGTACCAGATGCCGGAGAACTTAGTATGACATTGCCTACATCTGTTGCGAGCTGGCTTACTGTTGGATTTAATCCGCCTGCGCCTGCAGGATGAGAACAGGTCATAACAATCTGGCCACCTGCATTGAAGAAATATCTAGCAGCATCACCATTGGCGAAAGAAGCAGTGAAGGTGAAGGTCAATGAGTTAGACCAAGTAGAGTTAAATGCTATCGGGGTCGAAACTACTGTGCCTTGACCTGCAGCATTTAATCTATTAGCATAGATGCTCTGTAAATTGGTTGGAATAGATGCTGTATAAGTTATCTTGCCGCCGGTCACTGCTGCATTGGTAGGAGAGAGCACAGTTCCTTGATGCACCCCTGTAGTATTGATATCATTTATCAAGGTGTTCCAGTTAGAAGCAACAACAGTATTGCCAGTAGCAACTTGAGATACAGCAGCCTGACCATAGCCAGCAGAGCCCCTACCAGTAGACCATACAGCATTCAGCGTGTTTGCTGTTGTAGTGCCCACACTGCCAACGAAACTATTATAGTCCGATGCTTGTATCAGGTTGCCCTGTGAATATGTCATATTAAATTCCTATCACTTTATAGAGACGAAGGCTTCTACATATCCAATCGCATCATCCGCTTTATTTTCTAGTGATCTACCGATAACATTGAATGAAGTTGCTTCTCCTGGTCTTGCTGCTCTCGCGATACCAGAACCGGCACTTACTAGACGATCACCCTTTTTAACTGCGCCAGTGACCTTGACAGGAACACGACCAGATACTGCTACTGCAGGGTGTGTATCATTTGAACCTGCGCCCGCGTTCATTAGATAGGCAGCAGATTGAGAGATAACACCGAATACATCTTCTGATAGTTCGTATTGAACAGCAGTGATCTCTTGGTCGCCGCCTAGTGAAACAACAGTTCCTGCATCATATACATCATCTGCAGCAAAGCGTTCGGCCAAGTCAGCGTAAGTAGCATTTAGCGTTGAACCTGTTGTCAAAGTCCAGCTTCCTGTAATAGTTCCTGCAGTAGTGTTAGCACCGGTGCTGATAGTTTTACCATTGAATATTGTATTTCCGCCAGCCGCGCCCACATTCCCTACATATGTTGGTAAAAATGCTGCAACATTCGAGTCTCCGTAGTTACCAGCAAATGAGATAGGAGCACCGTTTGCATAATAATAATTATCTGACTTCACCCCTAGAGTGCTACCTGTTCCACCTACTACTAAGTTACCTCCCGTGATCCACATCGCAGTTCCAGCAATACCATTAGCAGTGCCTGAGCCATTTGCTGTCCATACACCAGTGAGTGCTCCTGGAGTAGATTGTGAACCAGAAGTGATATTCGCAGTTGTCAAGTTTGATAGATTGGTGTTAGCAGACGCAAGATTAGCAATATTCGCATTAGCACTTACTGTGAGTGTGCTTACTGTTGCTGAACTCGCGGTAACAGCCGCAGTAACATTGATATTAGCAGTCTGTGTATTTCCAGTAACAGTGATGTTGCCGAAAGATGTATTGCCCGCAGAAGAAGTAGAAGCCAATGACAACCATGCTGCAGGATCAGTGGTGCCTGTAGCTGGGCAGACATACAGTGTGCTGTTGTTAGTATTATACCATAACTGACCGGTCAGGGGATTGTGCGGAGGAGTTGTACCAGCAAAGTTTTCAGTGAGATAAACGAAGTTCTCATCGACATATTGACCAAAACCCGAGTAGTTCCTTCCTGGCAATGCCAAAGAAGTATGCGTCGTATCTATAGTACCATCAGCGATTGTTGTCAATGCTGTGCCGTTATAGTTAGTAATGTTATATGTCATTTCCTGTCGCTCCGTTACGTATATTTATTCTATGTTTTTTGGGTATTATTAAAGATATATTAGTATTTAATGATGGGTAGCAGTGCTACGTTTATCGGTCTTGTTTCAGAAGCTGTTCTTGGTGTTCCGTTGGTGCCATCAGTCACTGGATTTCCTGTAGTAGTGGCCGTGTAGTTGCCGCCAGAGCCCGTAGGGCGGCCTTGACCGGCGCCGTCTCCCCAGAAAGTCGAGGCGGATAGCGGCGAGTGACGGTGTCCTTGGAAGGCATCTGTTTGGGTACTACCGAATGCACGACCGGGATCTACGCCTCGACCATTGTCAATACCACGAATAAATGTACCATAAAGATTTGGTAGATTAAATGTTCCGCCGCCACCACCATGTGTATATCCTATAGCAGCAAATAGAGCAGCATATGATGTAGTGCTAAGTGCCCTACCATCGCACGGTAAGTAACCTGTAGGGGCAGAATTCATTGCTACCCAGAACACTGAACCAACAGGTACACCGTTTGTTGCATTCGCTGCAGATCCGGCAGTTGTCGCATATCCGACTGACAGAGAAGGGGCAGATCCGGTCAATCTAGAACCGTCACCACTAAATGATGCTGCTGTCAGATTGCCATTCAAGTCCAATGACATTTTAACATTGCCATAATCATACGGTGAATTGGTTGTTGAGAACGCCCAAGCAAATGCACCATTATCCATTCGCATAGTATAGTTATAAACACCTAAATCTGGATCTCTTATATCATAGAAAGTAACATCTCCAGCAGAACCATTACGCATTCTAATTGCATTTACCGAACCAGTAAGTTCTAGTGCACCGTTAGCAGTGATGTTTCCGCCTAGTGTGGTGTCACCATTATCTGCTAGATTGAAGATGACATTGCTATAGGCATTATTCACTATCTGTAAATTGCCATTTGGATCTATACGGAGGAACTTGTTTGGATTGCTGCTTCCGCCATACATATTGATGAGTGCAGTATATCCAGATTGTACAGGAGGATATAGATATACTGTACCGCCGAACTGAGTTCCTGCCCCGCCTCTAGCAGGGAAATCCATGCTGACTACATTGGTAGATAGATTTACAGAGAATGGACGGGCACTGTCATAACCGGAACTAGCTGTCCCATTCTTTAGGATATAACCACTATTTCCATCATTACGCAGCATAAAGTTGGTGCTGCCATAATTGGCATTAAACTGACCACCTGGATTTGGATTTGAAGCATATACGCTCCCGATGACACTTAGATCACTACCGAAATATCCATTACCATTTACGCTTAATTTGCTAGTAGGAGAAGAGTTACCGATACCAATATTACCATTAGGATCTACGATCATCCGGCTATTATTATTGGTACCGAACTGCAATGCAGTGCTTCCATCAGTCCATAGATTTAATGCACTGCTAGTGCCGTATCCAATATAACCATCTCTAGTACCATTGGCAAAGTAAAAGGATAGATAACCAGTGTGTGAGGTGTCTCCCGGAAACAATCCTGTGTATCCAGTGGTTCCATTTAATCCAGAAGTTGTTGTACCAGACACAGCGAGAGATGATAGTGTTCCAACTGAAGTAATATTTGGTTGTGCAGCAGTTGTTAATGTGCCAGTTAGTAGAGAGGCTCCTACAGTGCCTGAGTTTGCATAAACATTGCCTGCTGTTACATTTGAAGCAATACCAGCACTAGCAGCCGTTAGTGCATTTGTGATTGTTGCATTTCCTGCACCAATATTACCTACATTAGCATTTCCTGTGGCATTCAGCGTACCTGAAACATTTACACCAGTACTAGTAACTACGAGAATATTCGCACTGCCGCCCACAGAGAAGTTGATATTACCGTTAGTTACAGGAATACCACCATTCGAAGTTCCATTCACTAGACCAGCAGAGTTGATGGAATACCAAGATAGATTTCCATTACCATCAGTCTGTAATACTTGTCCGGGCGATCCACCCGTGATTTGAACATTGCCTACTGCACTCAGGTTACTTATGCCGCTGACACGCAATGAGGTTAGTACACCAACAGATGTGATATTTGGTTGATTGCTGGCAGTAACATTGCCCGCGAAATATGCGATATTACTGAGGTCAGCATAGGTTGCGTTGGCTACAGGGCCGATAACATTAGAACCGGGCACTGTTCCACCAATTGATCCTGCTGCAGTAGCATATAATGCATTAGCTACAGTACCAGTAACAGCATTGCCTGCGATATTTGTGAGATTGCTGCCATCACCTGAGAAGTAGTTAGCACTGATGACATTGGCGCCAGTAACATTTCCACCAGAACTCATTGTGACATTACCAGTTGTAGTATTTCCAGTAACAGCGAGATTGCTTAGAGTGCCAACTGAAGTGATATTTGGTTGGGCGCCGGTATATACTGTACCAGATACTAATGCATTTGGTACTTGTCCAGTAACATTAGCACCAGTAATATTGGCTATACCATTGCCATTACCTACAATGTAATTGGCAGTGACCACATTTGCTACTGATAGATTTCCGCTGATGACTGCATTATTAGTCACATTTATATTTGCTACAGAGATGTTTCCGTTAGCATCTTCATTCAGTAAGGGAAACCATTGATTAGAAGCAGTTATGCCGTCCTGAGGACAGATGTACAGCGTATTGTTATTAGTGTTGTACCAAAGCTGGCCTTGAATAGGATTTGCAGGAGGGGTGATGTTAGCAAAGTTCTCTAACTGATGCACAAAGTTAGTATCTACGACTAGACCATATCCAGGATAACTGCGGCCCGGCAGTGTTAGCGGAGTGCTGGTCGTATTGGCAACGCCGTCAGGGATAGTTGTTAGCAGATTACCATTCGTTCTATAGATATTATATGACATCTATCCCCCTCTTTATATTATATTGTTACTAGATTAGTCAGTGACTGGATTCTGACAGTATAGTCTATCTGGATCTGTCTGTTCAATGATTTCTGAACCGGATGGAACACCACATGTGTCAATAACCTAGTGATAGGATTTCCGTTAGTATCCACACCGTAGTTTGCCAATAGACCTAGCTCATCGAAGATATAGTCAGAAGTAGTAGATGTGCTATTATCGAATGCGGCTTGTCCAGGTGGCTCACCGTAATCTAGCAAACATTGTACTAGGATATCAGTATAGAGATTGCCAGCAGTATGCAGAACAGTCATCTTATTTCTAGTAGGATCTAGGTTGAATACGCTGTTATCATCTACGATTTTAGCGTATGTCTCATTGTATAGTGCAGCATTCTGTCCAGTCGTGTTCGGTGGAAGATATGTGATAACACCTGTCTCATCGATAGACGATGCACCGTTGCCAAATGCCATCTGATAGATAAAACCATAACCACGATCTGCTATAGAATCCGCTAAGGCTTCCGACATATTTTCGTAGTTGATTTGGTTATCCTTGTCAACTAGAACAACGTGATTGTCAGGTTCAGTGACATCTGTAATAGTAATGTGTCCCTTTACAAACACCTTTATATTAAATTCCACTGTTGTGTTCCTTTTTCTTTCTGCCGCCGCCACGACCAGAACCATGCTTTAATGCATTCCATCCGTTCTTGCTATCATATATATCTTTATACTTATGTCCGTTAATCTTTGCCCAATATCGGAGTCCGGATACTGTTATAATATCACCTTCTGGCGTAGTCAGTGTCCATACTAATGCATTATTATTTTTTTCACCTAACCTACCAAATGACATTTTTTGTTTTGTTTCTAGTTTAGCTTTAGTTCCTATCTTTTTCTCACGCATAAGCTGTCTAGCAGTTTCATCCTTCACACTTCCAGTTCGATGTTCAATGATTTTTTTTATGTGTGCTTCACTTCTAGGTTTTCGATGTTTCATTCCTTTTTTGCCGCCGCCGGGAGCATAGATTGAAGTTTCATTGTAATAGCTAGGATCATCTTTGACATTATTAGGTTGCAAATATAGTGTTGCTTCTATTTTTCTCAACTCTTTGTTGTCTATACAATCGAAGGTTTCTAATAAACTTTTAGAGAAATATTTTTCTCCTAATCTTTCTATATCAGCCTTTAGCTTTTTATTTGAACCAAAGTATGATACGTTATCAGTTTGATCACTACCTATATATCGCCATGGCGATATTCCAAATGCCTTATTAAATAGGTTTTCGGTCAGATAAATGTTTGGCATTTATCCGTCTCCCCTTTTATGCAGGATTACCTTATTTGTCTCCGGATCGAAGATTTTTATGCTGGAAGAGAAATAGATACCACCCAGCTCATTAGGCTTTGTCATTGGAGTCCTTTGTTGATTTCCTTGAATGTCAGACTTATCGTTCTTATTCATCTCTGTATTTATCATTTAGGATACCCCCGTTCTCAAGAAGTTAGCAGGTACTGTGTTGCTGATCTGCAACGGGTCACCTTCTACTATGTTATAATTATAAGAGTTCCATGTCTTATTGTAATAGATGTCAGTCAAACGATTTGAACTCAACAAACTGAATACTTCTGCATATGCAGGGATAACTGCGTGAATTCCGGTACCATTGACACCGCGCTGTATTATACCGATCTCGCCCGGAACTCCTAGATATCGGAACTTGATGATCTCACCATCGATGAAGATGAGATTACCTTCTGTGATATAGATAGTGATGGAGTCGCCCGGATTTGGTAGTCCAGGCTCAATGATCGGGAGCGGTGCTGTGCTGTCTATTCTCAACATAGGAGCATTATCGACCAATACAACTTTCCAATATTGAGTGGGAATAGGTTCATTTGTTAGGGTATATACAGGTGTCACACTATTCAGTGTATTCTTATCTGCATTCAATCCTATATAATAATATCCATCATAATCCACTGCAGGAACGATGGATACCTGAGTGATGCTATTCACTAGGTCATTGGCATTTGCCACTCCTGCTATACCAGAGAACGGACCAGCAGAGAGTAAGTCTGCGGTCAACCATGTCCTAGTAGGTGCATTCGCTTGGTATACTGCAGGAACGCCCGTCTGATCCACAAAGTTTATGTAAGTCTCTGCTGAAGGTGTCGCAGAAGGAATCATGCTGGTCATGATGATCTCTTGTGATGACTGAATAGGAGCGAGTATTCCGATCTCGTTGAAGTCATAAATCTTGATCTCTGATGACGGAACGCGCTTGCCATCGATTGTTATCCACAATCTATCTGGATCAGTCTGACTCCATTGTGTTGCATTCGCATTTGCTGTCGCAGTGGTCAATACGAAGTCCGGACCGTTTCTTGTTTCAGACACAGAGAATGCAGTGCCGCTTCTTATCGTCTTCACGAAATATTCTTGACCCTGGATCAGGCCACCTACAATCGAGGACCCATTTGCTGAACCATCTGCAGCGAAGTAGATCGGAGTTCCTGAGACGAGATTTGCAGTAGTATCTACTGTTATCGCATTTCCCGAAGCAGATGTACCTGTAACTTTATTTGTCACTAAGTAGAATGTACCCTGCGGCCAAATCACGCCGCCGCTTATATAAGGAGAGACATTATTTACAGGATAGTTTGTAGCACCCACTGTAGGGTTATACGGTTCTAGATACAGATCGAATGTCGTATCATCGATGATCCTAGCATAATAGTAGTTTCCGTTTAACTGCGTCGTGCCCGCAACTCCATCAATCCTGATTAGTTCACCATCAGCAAATCCGTTTGGCAATGTAGTATGAACTCTAGCAGTAGTCAATCCACCTTCTATGACTTGCATTGGCTCTGTACCAATCGCAGTCGTTAGTGAAATAGTTGTCCCGTATTGATCCATCATCGTAAATGTATAATCATCTACAATAACATCTACGAAATAGATTGTACCAGCAGTGATTCCGCCGAATGTTGTTCCGTTAAACTGTACAGGTTGATTTGTTCCGAAACCAGCAGTGCTTACAACTGTCACTTGATTTGTTGCGCCGTCGGTGGCAGTAGCATATGTGAATACAGGCGCACTGAACACAGTGTCTATCGATTTTATACTATTGACTGCCATGCCAGTAATACCATATTGAGTATTGAGATACTGCTGATCGGTATCATTATAAGTCGTGATTGCGATGATATCTCCTACCAATGGCGCAACATTGAAAGTTAGTGTGCGAGCAGCGACATCGATAGTGTAGGATGAATAGTTCTGCCTTACACCGTTGATTTCTACGATTGCATTATACGCATCTGTTGCGTTGAGATTATTAGTGAGAGGTTCGAATACTGTATCGCCGGTGCTCACAAACTCCTGTGTTTCTGGAATTGTATATCCATATTGTATTGGTGTAGTCTCACCGAAGATAGAATATACTAGATAATCATCCAATCGGGTATACGGAGATGAGAATACCATCACAGTAGAGACGCCGTTTGGTTGAATAGTGAATGCATAATCATTTGTAACGAAATATGCGATGCCCTGACCATCACTGATCGGAAGTACTGGACCACCTTGAGTCAACGAGATCGTGAACTTAGTATTTGAAGCAACCGTAGCAACATAATAAGTTGTTACTGGAAGTATCTCTGGTGCTATATTAGAGATCGTAGTGCTGAATATGATGGGGTCCCCCACATTCATTCCTGCAGTAGAAATAGTGAGTAAAGTATTATCTGATGAACTAGTGCGTGACACAGAGTTGGTAGCACCTAATACGAGCGGAGCACCGTTATGATGTATGAACGGAGGAGACCACACCGTGACCCCTGAACCATTAGGCTGTATCACCCCGCTACCACTCGTCAATGTCGCGCTATATCTGCAGTCGAGGTATATCTCATTGAAGCCTGTCTCATTGTTTGTCCTGATAGGATCATAATCAGTGTTAGACTTTATTAGTTGGTTTCCATTACCGACTTCATATACATCGACGCGCACTGCTTGTGTTGTAGGTGTCGCGAGTACGATAGTCTTATTAACCCAGTTTACCGTATATTGGTTCTGTGATAGTGTAGTTCCTAGACCTGTCGTTGGATCTAGTAGTTGAACAAAGACTTGTGCCGGTACCGGCACGATACTATCGAATGAATATGTAGATTGTCCGCTGAGAACACTCGGAAACTCAACTGATACAACATTATAACCAGTATGTGCATATTCTGCGGCATTCCAAGTAGTTCCTGGACGAGTATTCACGATCATAGCCAAGTTGTCTCTGACGACGCCCGGCACGAGTTCTTCAGGACCATATCCTGCCAAGAAAGGATCGCCGCGAACAGTGTAATCAGGAAGGGGAACTTCGAACTTACCTACTACAGTCCACGTAATGCCATCAGGTGATGTTCCTATTGTATTGTTTGTTCCAGTAACAATGAATCCGGAAGTGATGAAAGGTGAGGGATTAGTCACATATGTAACACTATTCAAGTATTCAGGTGTGCTAATATACTGAGATGTCCAAACGATACCATCCGAAGATGTCAGAATAGTTCCTGCAGCTCCTGTTGCTACCCATAAATCATTCGCATATATGATACTGTATAGATCATTAGAACCATTTTCTTGATACAGAGACATCATGGTCTGTGCAGGAATAGTCGAGTATGTGAGCGTGATCGGGGTGCCGCTCTCGGTATCCGAAATCTGAACCTGAGTAGGTGACAATATGTTTACAATATAATATACCGTATCTGATAGGATAGAGGAGAACGAACCACTGAACACTACCGTAGAGTTGACGACAAATCCTGATGTATTGGTGACATTTAATATGTTTGTTGCAGGATTGACACTGACGCAAGTGACTTGATTTATGCCGAACCAGTTACTACCGTTCGAAGTTGTATAGATGACTCCATTCTCACCCACCGCGATGATCTGACCCGCATCATCGGATGCTACTGCATATAGAGCATTCGGAGTGATCGAAGGGATGTCTATCCAGTTTACGCCGTTGTAGCTGCGTGATATAATGTTGCTAGGGCCGGGATTATTCGAGCTGGTATTTTGAAGGCCCGTACCTACTGCTACATAACCTGTAAAGTTAGGAATATTAGCGTGTGTTACGCCGTATAATGTAACATCATTCTGAGGAGCATAAGTATGAACCGATGTCCAAGTAACACCGTCCGTGCTTCTCACGATAGCATTTCCGACTGCTATCCAGCTATCATCGTGCGTGATCGCCTGCAATGAAGTACCAGATATAGGGAAGTATCCATTTGTAGTCCAGACACTACCATCTGTGCTAGTGAATACAGGGGTTGCAGTATCTATAGCAGATATTACAAATCTTCCGTTAGCATACACTATGCCGGTCAATCCAGCATTTGTATCTACGATCTGCATAACATTCCAAGTAACTAGATCGATGCTCTTTAGTATTGCTGAATAGGTTGAAAGATCTCCAACAGCATAATATACATTTGTATCAGCATCGAACAACAAACTATTGATAGAGATGACCGGAGCGAATGGTTGATCCTGCAATAAGTTGTCCAACGGATACTGTTGCGAGGGCTGGAACTGATTACCATAGTAAATGTTATTTGGATAAGTGACCCCCTCGAACAACTGTGTCAAGTCTACACCAGGCATATTCACAGTAGGTTGATAGTAACCTATAGTCCTATCCATAGCATTCAGTGCAGTATCACCTGAATCCAACAACTCCCACTTACCAAAGATGAAGGTGCTGTCATTGTTAGAAATATTACATTTCCATACTCTGTTCGCATATCTGACGATTGATTGCTTGAAGTAGAATGGTTCAGGTAATACAGCATAACTACCTGCTTTAGCCATCAGCATATTACCCGTAGCAGATCCGGTCACGAATGAAGCACCTGATGGAAGCGTTGAGATGACGATCTCGTTGTGCGCGATACTGATATTGGTTATATAATAAGTGTATCCTAGCGCGATATTTCCGAACACATTGCCAGTAAAGACTATCGCATCATTGACAGAGAACCCAGCGACACTGTTGAGTTGTACCACAGAATGAGAAGTCCAACCGCCTGTACCCGAAGCAGCAACCTGTGTAGCAGTCGTAGTTGTGAATCCCTTGTACGGGAAGTCAGCCAAGCTTACTGGAACCTGCAAGAGAGGATCAGCATATACCTCTAGCTGATCGGGTGAATAGACTTTTAGATAATATTTGAGCACGAGATCATTTGGCGTTCCAGCAACAATGACATCAGTGATCTCACCATTAGGACCGATCGTATTCACAGTGAGTGTGATATCATTCTTTGGTGATGTTCCACCTGCTTCTGTTCCAGGAATGCTGATCGTATTGTTTACAGCGAATCCTGAACCTGGATTCTCTATGACTACAGTGTAACCACCTATCTTGTTAGAGAGACTGAATACTGGTTCCCCAAGTAGATATTGGGTCAGAGTTGACTTGCTTATGCTGCTGCTCAACTCGAACGTTGATCCGCCCGGAGTTGTAGATACTGTGATATAAGGAGAACCAGTACCAAGCATCGTTCCGCTATCATTCTCTAGTACGAATTCCGTGACACCATCAGCAGAGACGCTGAAGTGAGTAGCATCCGAGATAGAATATACGAAATAAGTGTAACTGATAACAATGCCACCTAGACCAACACCTGAGAATACGATTGGCATACCTGCATAGAGAGAAGCAGTTGTGTCACAAGTTAGCAGGTTGAAGTTGGAAGATGAAGAGCTAACATTAACCGATACCGTTCCTGTAGCGAGGACATAATAAGTCGTATCTGTCTCTAGATTGCCGATCGGAGTATTGAACCTGACAGGTAGATTTTCATAGAACTGTGCGATGCCGCCGGTGTCAGCAGTGATCGCGATGCGGTTCAATCCAGCGATTGTAGCATCTACATTTCTAGTGATTAGGTTTCTAGGAACACCGTTGCTGATGTTAGGATATTGAGATGATGAAGTATAGAAGGTGAACTGCTGACCATTAACCTGTCCAGGACTTACTGGAAGTAGGACATTTGTAGTCATAGAACCAGTGCCATTGCTAAGCTTTACTGTATTGACCTGGCTAGTCATAGTCGCTGTGCCGGTTTGATTATTCAGTTCAACTACAGGACCATTTATCGTCTCAGAGATTGTCAACTCAGTAGAGTTTATTACTTCTCTTACATAATAAGTTTTTCCTGACACGATGTTTCCAAAGTCAGTTACCATAGAACCTGATACAGTCATCTGATTGATGATTACAGGATTGTTTAGAGCGAATCCTGCAGTAGAACCCACAGTGATCACATTTGTACCAGAAGCAGTCGCAGTCACTGAAGTATTCAGCGCATTCTCAGTGAGTGACATGGTAAAGTTCTGATCATCGATCACAGAGGTCACATAGTAAGTCTGGTTCTCTACGATTCCGCCGATCATAGTTCCAGTGAAGAAGATCGGAAGATCGGGATAGAATCCGATAGTTCCACCTGTGCCGATATCAGTCAATGGAATAGTGATCGCATTTGTGCCTGATGCGGTCGCTGTAGCCTGTAGTATGCCTGGATAGTTCAGGGTGACAATCGCAGTATCTACGACTTCAGCCACTTCGCATTGCATACTGTTTTCAGGAATCGAAGACAGACCCACATCGAACACTGGACCGCCCGGAGTCTCAGAGATAGTGAATGCAGTCTCTCGCAATACTTCTTTGACATAATATTCTTTGTTCGCGATGATATGGGTATTCGCTGTATCTACATTACCAGTAAATCTTACTGGCATACCAACATAGAAACCTGTCGTACCGCCGGAAGCATTTGGTAAGGTGAGAATAGTATTGTTTCCGTCTTGTAAGCTGAGTATTATAGATTTTTCTATATCATCGGTGAAGTTTACCAGACGGATGAAGGATGACCAGTTGAGTTGTGTAGTATTGCTCACTGCTGCTATTTCGAATGGAATGCCTTGTGCGGCTGCTAGTATGTCGCCGATATTGGGATTTGCATTCTGTAGCGTATATGAAGAACTTGCTACTGCATCAGAGTTATTATAGTTACCCGCAAAGTATGAACCGTAGAATGCAGCAGCCTTCCAGTCTTGGACTTGTGATGTATAAGTTGTGCGA
>Ga0208379_1000779_pt1 | contig 13316 bp, 6 predicted proteins | sample CryBogCBE02Aug07_FD_184559 | JGI IMG/M metagenome (GOLD analysis project Ga0208379, IMG submission 184559) | Freshwater microbial communities from Crystal Bog, Wisconsin, USA - CBE02Aug07 (SPAdes) | ecosystem: Environmental > Aquatic > Freshwater > Lake | place: Crystal Bog, Wisconsin, USA... | reverse complement strand
ATCCAGCCACCTTCTCATCGTAGACCAGCTCGTTCTTGATCTTGCGGAGGTGAACGCCACCCACACCATCCACGCCCGTCAGAACCGTATCCAGAACCTTGTCCTCCCAGAAGCGGAGAGTGGTCGGGTTCTTGACGGCATTCCCGTCAAACGTCAGGCGCAGGACGATCTTGGTGGCAGACTCATCGGAGTGCATACAGTCGATGATCTTGAGCTGGGTATTGCTACGCAGCTTCGTGATCACTGCCGTCAGATCCGTGATATTGCGAGCAGCCTGCTCCTGGTCGTTCAGCTCCAGACGCATAATCCAGGGAGACGCACACGCCTCGCCACTGTCGATCGAGAACTGCTGGTAGAGTGCCAGGATGTCCATATCCTCCTCGACCACTGTGCCCGACGAGGGAGGATCGTAGTAGATGCGGACAGACTTAGTGATGTCACGCAGGGTTGTGCGCTGGATCTCCTTCATCTTCTCAATCGTAGCCTGCTGATCCATCGAGATCTCCGGTAGCAGATAGACAGTGTTGCCGGGCTTCTTCGGGTTCGCCGACGCTGACAGCAGCTCCTCAATGCGGGGCACTCCTGCCGTAGCGTTTGCCTTTGCCGTACCTGCAGAGTGGAAGGTGTTCAGCGTGAGCTGGGTCGTGGGCTCACCAATGGACTGTGCTGCCAGAGCACCCACCATCTCGCCCGCGTGGGTCTGGCTCTTGATGTAGCGGTAGCGGATGTCGCGCATCAGCTCATCAAACAGCGCCTGACTGAAGCGGTGCGTCACAATCGCCTTCTTGGGAGCCAGGTAGTAGCGGAGCAGAGCGTGAAACACCTTGCTATGCGGGAACTCCTTGATCAGACGGTTGATCGCACCAACAACACTCGCCGGCGTCAGATCCGTCTTGGTCGCATACGGATTCGCATACTTGGTGATGAGACGCTTCAGGTTCACCGGTGCCAGAACCGTGTCATTCTTGCGGTAGCGGAACACGGACTTGACAAACATCTCACGATCAGCAATGATGCTCTCCACCAGGTCATCCACCTCCGTCACGCTCTCCGTCAGGAACGGGTTCGCATCCTCCGGAGTCAGGGAATACTCGCGGTAGATGTTCTCTAGCGTCATCAGCGCCAGCTCGCACGTCTGCGACTCAACCGCAACCGTGTCCACGCCATCCTCACCGTAGACGAACTGAATGACTGAGCCCGTCACGTTACGGACCGTGCCATCGTGCTCCACGTGCTGATCCTCCATCGACTTCATCAGTCGGCGCTGGATATATCCCGTGTCTGAGGTCTTCACTGCTGTATCAATCAGACCCTCACGACCTGCCTGGGCGTGGTAGAAGAACTCGGCGGGCATCAGACCATCCACGAAGGAGTGCTGCACAAAGCCACGCGACTCCACACCATCGTCGTAGCGGGCAAAGTGAGGCAGAGTACGGTCCTGCAACGTGTACTGAACACGCCGACCCTCAATCAGCTGTTGACCCAGCAGAGCCACCATCTGGGTAATGTTCTGCTCACCACCCTTTGACCCTGAGTCAACCATCTGAACGATGCGATTCGCCTTGTCCAGAGACTTGATCACCTCACTGTTGATGGATGCCGCAACGTCCTTCAGAGCCGACGAGATGTCATCCTCCAGCTGCTCACCATCGGAGAGACCCATCAGGTTCTCATACTGACCGGCGTGCACCGCTGACAGAATGTCCGCCACACGGCTACGACCCTTCTTCAGCTGCTCAGCCACGAACTCTCGCGTGGTCTGGTTGGCAATCAGATCGGACGTGCCCACCGAGAAGCCGGTATACAGATTGTACTGTGTGACAATCGACTGGATGTCATTGATCAGCTGACCGGCGCGCTCAGGACCGAAATCCGTGTAGATCACGTGGAGCAGACCGCCAACCGAGCTCTTCTGCAGAACGTCGCCCTCGGGAAGCTGACCATTCTTCAGGCTGATCTTGCCCTTGTAGTTCATCATCGGGAAGGCAGCCGAGATGAGCTCAGCGCCCGTCCACGGAACACCCTTGCGAACAAACGGCAGCTTGATACGTGCCAGGATGTTCATCGCGATCGGCTCCGGAACCCGAACACCAGGCTGGCTGATACGGTAGGCACCCGTCATCGTATCCTGGAAGAGCTGAATGATCGGGCTGTTCGTACGAGGACTGATGATGTTGCGCAGAACACTCGCGATGTAGCGCAGCTCTGTCGCCGATGCAATGCTCTGCGGCACGTGCATATTCATCTCGTCACCATCGAAATCAGCATTGTAGGGACGAGTAGCCGAAACGTTCAGACGGAACGTGCTGTACGGCAGAACAACCACGCGGTGAGCCATCATCGAAGCCTTGTGCAGAGACGGCTGACGGTTGAACAGCACAATGTCACCATTGATCAGGTGACGGTGGACCACGTCGCCCTCGCGGATGTCGATCGTGTCCGGATTCACATATCGCAGAGACACCGTGCGATCATCAGCCTTGAGGTAGACTGACTTGGCGCCTGGGTGCTTGTCTGGACCGTTCTTGACGTAACTCAGCAGACGCTCGCGATTGTAGGGACTGACGATCTCAGGGAAGGTCAGGTTGGTAGCAATCTCCTCCGGAACGCCCAGCTCATCCAGCTCGATGTTGGCGTCCGGTGTGATGACCGAACGGGCGGAGAAGTCCACACGCTTTCCCATCAGGTTGCCACGGACACGACCCGTCTTGGCACCAAAGCGGGACTTCAGCGTGCGCAGGGGACGACCCGAGCGCTGAGCAGACGGCTCCAGACCCTTGATGTCATTGTCCACATAGGTAGCCACGTCATACTGCAACTTTGCAGTGTACTTGTCCAGTACCTCTGCTGACTCACCCTTGTCGATCTTCTCGCGGACCTTGTCGTTGGCGCGCAGGATATCGATGAGCTTGTGGGTCAGGTCATCCTCCATACGCTGGTTGTCATCCATCACAACCGACGGACGGACCGTCAGGGGAGGCACCGCAAGCACCGTGCACATCATCCACTCCGGGCGGGCGAACTCGGGATTCAGACCGATCAGACGGCAGTCCTCATCCGTGATGCGCTGGAAGGCGCGCAGGATCATCTCAGCCTGGATCGCCGTAGGAGGCACGTCATCGCCAAGAAGCTGACCCTCCAGCGTGGCAGCCTTGCCAATCACCTTCGCAATCTTCTTGAAGATCGGGGTCTGGCAGTGAGAGCACTCAAACGGCTCATCCTTGCGGGGAGTCGGGCGCATATCACGGACCTCCTTGAACCGCGAAAGCCCTGTCGACTTCAGAGCTCGCACAGTGTCCTCATCTGCGAGGATCTTCGAGCAACTCAGGCAAATCACATTTGCCAGCTTCTCAACCATATCGAAGAACTGGTAGAGATAGACCGGACGCGCCAGTCGGATGTGTCCAAAGTGACCAGGACAGTATTGGTTCGTCTGCTTGCACGTAGGGCAGACCTTTCCGTTCTCAATAACGCCAAACCGGGCGTCAAACACTCCATTTGCGATGGGCTGGTTGTTCTGGTAGGTCTTATCAGTCGTAACTTCAACAACAGAACGCTTCAGAAGATTCTCAGGATTGGCAATGCCGAACTGGACGCCTACAATAGTATCACCCATGTTTGATACCTCTTACTCTTGTGTGTAGACTATTCCGTTTTGATCTTAGACACGCCAGGTCGTTTGGCGATCGCCAGAGCCTTCGAAATCGACATCACCATTCACGTTCTTCGTGTAGTAGTAGAATGCAATCGACTCACGGAAACGTCCCTCGGGGAGACGAAGAGGAGCCGGATGTCCGTGCCAGCTCTTGGAGGACGTACTAAAAATCACAGCGCGATTCAGGACGGGAGCCACAATGTGCTTGTAGCCGATCTGCAGATGACCATTGTACTCGTCCTTCCAGTCGGGATTCATGTAGATAAGCAGATTCAGACGACGATCTAGCTTCCCGTGAACTGCATTCTCAATCATATTAAAATCCGTGTGCATCGACAGGTAACCACCATTGTGGATGCGATGGATTCCAGCTCCAGCAAGAGACGTATCATTGCGAACAATCGGCGTGATTCCAGACAGCTTCTCAACTGAATCGATAAAAGAGTCTGATGCCAGCTCATCGAAGAGCGACTTTAGGGTAGGAGGAAATCCGCGGTCGAATGCATACTTCTGGTATGTACACTTGTCGCCCGGATCGGTCCAGTAGGTATAGCCTGAGTTCCCAGGCTTGACTTCCTTAATATCTGCAAGCAACTGCTCCAGACATTCAGGCTTGAGGAAATTGTCAATGACAATGTGAGGAAAAGGATCCTCGGTCTTGTATCCCTCGTTCATTGTTGCGATTGCTGTAGAGCTAATCATTTATATAGTCTCTCTATCGCAGATATATGTAAATCCGTGACCACTGGGCGTAACTTGTGGTGTAGACGTCCAATCCACTCAAGCCATAGAATATTGGTCGACATCGTGCTGATCACGATGAGTGTGAAGATTGTCAGCTCTTGCGAAGGTTCCAACTTGAACAGCTGGAGAATCGGGTCGATGAAACTGGTATTGTCCCCAATCAGTTTCTGTTCCACCTTCGAACTGACACATCCATTGCAGGTGATGTGTTGAAGCCACACAGATGTAACCAAAAACAGAGTCACGGTCTGCAGCCAAAATGCAGGATAGATCAAATGAGAAAATGCTACCAGGAAGATCAGGGCGTATCCCAAAAAGTAGTGGATAACGCGGATAATCCTGCCCTTTTGTGCATCATCTGTTTCCCAAAAAATCATCTTGTGAACAGCCCATTCCCAGTGTTCGACTGCCCACGCTTCCATTACTCTGCATACTGAATATACTGTTTGAGAACTAACACGATCAATGCAGCACCCATTGCATTGAATACATAGTAGGTTGTATCTTCGTGCGTATGGTCATAGTTTGTGCCGAACAAATGATCAAGAATGTCGGGACCATAGTTCACACGTACATCACGATGGTGACGCGAGTGAGTGTCATTGCCAATCATTGAGTAGTTCACAATATGAATCGAGATCCACATAAGTGCACCCAGCAAGACGATACTCACGGGCATAAAGTGAAATCCAGTTATGCGCTGAATCCAAATGGGAACTACAATCCAAAAGAACACCTCCCACACAGTCTCAGCAAACAACTCCAGTGCGCGGTTTTGGATGGGCTTCGGTTGATGGTGATGTCCCCAGATGTGAAACACAGGTAGCAATGTCCACGAGTTGAGTGGAATCAAATGCAGAGCGCGATGAGACCAATACAGCCACATCGGCATCATCACAATTCCACTCAGCAGATACAGCGGATCAATTGGATGGGTCAACAAATAGGAGAACCACGTAAAGACTGCTCCCATCAAGAAATGACCGTGCTCGACAACGCGAGCAGCATTCTTTTGGTCAAACATTACACTACGCGAAGAGAAAAACAGGCTTCCCAGAACTCTTCGTTGTCAAGCGCGCGCGTAACAGCCGCGGGCTCATACTCTCCCTGCAATCTCTCAACAAACTTCTCATATTCTTCGCCACGCTGCTGCTTGAACAGAAGTGCTTGGCGGAAACGTGTACTCCGAATAACTCGCAGGATGTCCTTCGCAAGTTGTTCAGTTTTGTAAGCAGTCACATCAAACTCTCGCTCAGAGTCTTTCATATGCCTGACGATTGCATTCCAATGCTCGAGTGTTAGGTAGTAGTCCATTTTATTACATATATTCATAATAGTACGTCAAGTTTGAGTCGCCCGTCAGTGTTCCCGGTGCACCAGACGGAAAGTAAAAGGTGCCAAAAATCATCCAATATGTCGATCCATTCGATGCGTAGAGCTGTGCCATGCGTGGATAGTTTGAACTACTTGCTCTGAACCATTTGAATCCGTTGATCCAAAAATTGGAAGCGTTTGGAACTGTTGTCGTGACACTAAACGTATTCAAAGTAGATCCATAGTATCCGGTGCCATTACTTACATACACCCCAGAAACACCCATTGGAAAGGGTCCGCCTATAAATCCGGTAAATCCAGTAGGTCCTTGGGGCCCTTGCACGCCTTGGTTTCCTTGGGTACTTGAACCTCTGACTCCGTTCAATCCAGTAGCCCCGGTTAATCCTTGAGTTCCCTGTGGTCCCTGGGTTCCTTGTGTTCCTGCAGTTGAGCCTGCGATAGGTCCGCGGGGTCCACTTGGTCCTGTCCAGCCAGTAAATCCACCGCCAGTCGGGCCCGTTGGTCCACTTGGACCCGTAATGCCGGTAGTTCCCATAACTGTCCCGAGCACACCTTGAAGCCCACCCGGTCCTTGAGGTCCAGTTTGCGCTACACCCGTTGCACCCGTTGGACCCTGAGTTCCAGTGGGACCCACGACTCCAGTTGTACCTGTTATTCCAGTGGCACCGATTGGCCCGGGGTTTCCAGTTCTTCCCGCAGCGCCCGTCGAACCCGTTGTTCCAGAAATACCTTTTGGACCCATGTTGCCGGTGGGTCCAGTGGGACCAGTTCTCCCAGTAGCACCGTAGGTCGTAATTAATCCGGTGGGACCCACTACGCCCACTGTACCAGTTGATCCTGTAATACCCGGTGCTCCAGTGGGTCCGGCCATACCTTGGGTGCCTTGAGGTCCACTACCTCCACCGATAGTTCCTTGAGGTCCCTGTGCACCATAGACCGCAAAGGGTCCTGTGTATCCCGTGTCTCCGGTGAATCCAGTTGCCCCGGTGTACACCGAAGATCCAATAGGTCCCTGGGGTCCAGTTTGTGCTCCCGGAATGTATCTGACAGGTGTGTCGCACCCAGTGGTTGCACGAGGAGAGTACGAAACGTACATTATACTTATGTAAGACCGTAATAATATACCGTATACGAAGTGTTGCTACTACTCACCGTTCCAATTGCCGTCATTGCAACTGTCCAGTTAGATGTCGAATATGCTAAATTCTTCGTCGGATACACTTCTAGCAATCCAATTACATCTCCAGATGTCGTGCACTGATAGCCTTGAATAATGATCTTCTGGGTAACAGGAAGAGTTGTTGCGCTATACTCGGTCTCAATGTTGTATGGGTTCGTTGCTAACTGCGTAAATGAAATGGTAACGTTGCTGAACGAAGGGGTATTGTACGGTCCTGTTGCCCCCTGGAATCCAATAGGACCCGTCACTCCTTGATTTCCCGGTGTTCCGACTCCCGAGATACCTTGGGGTCCAGTAGCTCCAGTTACGCCTTGATTACCTTGGTTGCCCTGATTACCCTGGGTTCCTTGAGGTCCCTGAGCGGGCCCCTGTGGTCCAGTCAGTCCGGTGGGCCCAGTTGTTGTTCCAAGCGGTCCTGTGTTTCCTGTCGGTCCAATAGGTCCAATCGCACCTACTGGTCCGGCATATCCAGGTGGACCCTGATTGCCCTGATTGCCTTGGGGTCCAGTCACACCCACGGCTCCAGTGACACCTGTATTCCCCGTGGCTCCAGTATTTCCAGTTGCACCCTGAGGACCTTGAAGTCCTTGGGTTCCCTGAGGTCCGGTGGGTCCAGTTACTCCAGTCGGGCCGGTGAGCGTTGAACTTCCCGGGAGTCCAGTTGCTCCAGTGGGTCCTGTGACGGCAGAAGTGGGTCCGGTGGGTCCAGTATATGTAGCCGAGCCAGGTAGTCCGGTAGGACCCGTAGCTCCTTGGGTTCCCTGTGGACCCGCAACGCTACTTGCCGGACCATATGGACCCGTAGGACCTTGAGGACCCGTAGACCCCGATCCAGCAATACCTTGATTTCCTTGTGCACCGGTATATGTAGCGGAGCCTGCCAATCCCTGCGGTCCCATCGCCCCCTGCGGACCTTGAGGACCCTGACCACCCGGGGCACCCTGAGGACCGATGGGTCCAACACAAATATTTGGAGCACATGTTGTCACTCCAACACCTGGAGTGTAGCGAGATAGGAAGCTGCTCATCCTTTAGCTTGTACCAGAGACGGTTTTCGCCAAATCCTGCTTTACCTGTGCAGTGAGAACCGATAATGCAGTCGTATGATATGCCTGGATTACTGCAAATGCACTTTTAACAGCAGGATCATTGGTAAGTCCAGCCTCTCGGATACATGAGTCGATTTTCATTTGAAGTATACGGATTTTGTTCGATGTCTGAACCACGTCCATTATTACACTAGTCGATTTTTTAGCTTGTAAAAGGGGTTCCATTCCAACACAGATGCTGATCAGCATCTATCGAAAGATATCCATTGCACCCGGTGTTATTGTCGGTTAGCCATAGGCTGCCATTGAAACTGATATTTATGGATGAGCTATTTGCAGTCAAATTTACAGCGCCATATACACTCTGAACTGTGACATCGTTGCTATACCCCGTCAAAGTAATACCTGCATCGGATACTATGGATATTGTTCCACCATACCCTGTTGAATTGCAGAGGTTCATATTTCCAGTTCCAAGTACGTTCGAAGCATTAGTTACATCATTCGTTGCAAGATTCACCGTAGATGTCGCTGCGTACGTTGACCAGTTATCCGGGGCTGGTCCTTGTGGTCCCAAATCCCCCTGTGGTCCAATATCACCTTGGTTTCCCTGGGGACCCATAACACCTTGAAGTCCCTGGGTGCCTTGTGGTCCAATATCACCTTGGTTTCCCTGGGTGCCTTGTGGTCCAATATCACCTTGGTTTCCCTGGGTGCCTTGTGGTCCAACATTACCTTGGTTTCCCTGGGTGCCTTGTGGTCCAATATCACCTTGGTTTCCTTGAGTACCCTGAGTACCCATTCCATTTGAGCCCGGAGTTCCTTGAGGACCCGTAGCCCCCGCCGTGCCCTGAAGACCCATCACACCTTGCTGACCATCCACGCCTTGAGGTCCAGTAGGACCGATAGGACCAGTCACTCCTTGGTTACCTTGGTTACCTTGGTTGCCTTGATTACCCTGATTACCCTGAGTTCCTTGAGGTCCGGTGGGTCCAGTTACACCTTGGTTGCCCTGAGCTCCCTGAGTACCTTGAGGTCCGGTGGGTCCAGTTACTCCTTGGTTGCCCTGTGTTCCCTGAGTACCTTGAGGTCCAGTTACTCCCTGATTGCCTTGGTTCCCCTGGTTACCCTGGTTACCCTGAGTACCTTGAGGTCCAGTTACACCCTGATTACCTTGGTTCCCCTGATTCCCCTGATTCCCTTGAGTTCCTTGCGGTCCAGTCACTCCCTGATTGCCCTGGTTTCCTTGGTTCCCTTGGGTTCCCTGAGGTCCAGTCGGTCCCGTGACGCCTTGATTGCCTTGGTTCCCCTGATTCCCCTGATTCCCTTGAGTTCCTTGCGGGCCAGTGTGTCCCTGAGTTCCGGTGGGTCCAGTCACACCCTGATTACCTTGATTACCCTGGTTACCCTGGGTACCTTGAGTACCCGCAAACTGACCAACGTCTGTCCATGCGCTACCTGTCCATACCCACAAGTGACCCGTATCGACAGTTAGGTACGCATCGTTGATTGAGTTGCCTGTAGGCGGAAGCGCAGCAGAGTTGGCTACACTTCCCTTGATCAAGATTGAAGCTCCTTGCTTGCCTTGAGGTCCAGTAGCTCCAGTCACACCTTGATTACCTTGGTTGCCCTGGTTACCCTGGGTACCTTGAGGTCCAGTGGGTCCGGTCACGCCTTGATTACCTTGATTACCTTGGTTGCCCTGATTGCCCTGGGTTCCTTGAGGTCCAGTGGGTCCAGTTACACCTTGGTTACCCTGGTTACCCTGGGTACCTTGAGGTCCAGTGGGTCCAGTCACACCTTGGTTACCCTGGTTACCCTGGTTACCCTGAGTACCTTGAGGTCCAGTGGGTCCAGTCACACCTTGGTTACCCTGGTTACCCTGAGTACCTTGAGGTCCAGTCACGCCCTGGTTACCCTGGTTACCCTGATTACCCTGGTTACCCTGAGTTCCTTGAGGTCCAGTTACTCCCTGATTGCCTTGGTTCCCCTGATTACCCTGGTTGCCCTGAGTTCCTTGAGGTCCAGTCACTCCCTGATTGCCTTGGTTTCCTTGGTTCCCTTGGGTTCCTTGTGTCCCCTGAGTACCCTGGGTTCCTTGAGGTCCAACCGGTCCGCCATTTGGTCCAGTAGGCCCCTGTGCTCCATTCGATCCTACATAACCAGAGGGACCCGTAGGACCTTGATTTCCAATTGCGGCGTAGGCACCAGCCATACCCGTGACACCCTGAGGGCCTGTAGCTCCAGCCGTCCCCTGAAGACCCATCACACCTTGCTGACCATCCACGCCTTGAGGACCAGTGGGTCCAATGGGGCCAGTTACGCCTTGGTTACCCTGGTTACCCTGATTGCCCTGGTTACCCTGGGTACCTTGAGGTCCAGTGGGTCCAGTTACACCTTGGTTACCTTGGTTACCCTGGGTACCTTGAGGTCCAGTGGGTCCAGTCACACCTTGGTTACCCTGATTGCCCTGGTTACCCTGAGTACCTTGAGGTCCAGTCACGCCCTGGTTACCCTGGTTACCCTGGTTACCCTGGTTACCCTGGTTACCCTGAGTACCTTGAGGTCCAGTTACTCCCTGATTGCCTTGGTTCCCTTGGGTTCCCTGAGGTCCAGTCGGTCCCGTGACGCCTTGATTGCCTTGGTTCCCCTGATTCCCCTGGTTGCCCTGAGTTCCTTGCGGTCCAGTCACTCCCTGATTGCCCTGGTTTCCTTGGTTCCCTTGGGTTCCCTGAGGTCCAGTCGGTCCCGTGACGCCTTGATTGCCTTGGTTCCCCTGATTCCCCTGATTCCCTTGAGTTCCTTGCGGGCCAGTGTGTCCCTGAGTTCCGGTGGGTCCAGTCACACCCTGATTACCTTGATTACCCTGGTTACCCTGGGTACCTTGAGTACCCGCAAACTGACCAACGTCTGTCCATGCGCTACCTGTCCATACCCACAAGTGACCCGTATCGACAGTTAGGTACGCATCGTTGATTGAGTTGCCTGTAGGCGGAAGCGCAGCAGAGTTGGCTACACTTCCCTTGATCAAGATTGAAGCTCCTTGCTTGCCTTGAGGTCCAGTAGCTCCAGTCACACCTTGATTACCTTGGTTGCCCTGGTTACCCTGGGTACCTTGAGGTCCAGTGGGTCCGGTCACGCCTTGATTACCTTGATTACCTTGGTTGCCCTGATTGCCCTGGGTTCCTTGAGGTCCAGTGGGTCCAGTTACACCTTGGTTACCCTGGTTACCCTGGGTACCTTGAGGTCCAGTGGGTCCAGTCACACCTTGGTTACCCTGGTTACCCTGGTTACCCTGAGTACCTTGAGGTCCAGTCACGCCCTGGTTACCTTGGTTACCTTGGTTACCCTGAGTACCTTGAGGTCCAGTCACGCCCTGGTTACCCTGGTTACCCTGGTTACCCTGAGTACCTTGAGGTCCTGTCACTCCTTGGTTACCTTGGTTACCCTGCGTTCCCTGGGTGCCTTGAGGTCCAGTGGGTCCAGTCACACCCTGATTACCTTGATTACCCTGATTACCCTGAGTCCCTTGTGTCCCCTGATTTCCAGTGGGTCCAGTCACACCCTGGTTGCCTTGAGTTCCCTGAGTTCCCTGGGTTCCTTGAGTGCCCTGGGTTCCTTGAGGTCCATTTGCCGGTCCAGTAGGCCCCTGTGCTCCATTCGATCCAATATATCCAGATGGTCCTGTCGGTCCCTGATTTCCAATTGCAGCATAGGCGCCAGCCATACCAGTCACGCCCTGAGGTCCAGTTGGACCGGCAGTACCTTGAAGACCCATCACACCTTGCTGACCATCCACGCCCTGAGGACCAGTGGGTCCAATGGGGCCAGTTACGCCTTGGTTACCCTGGTTACCCTGGTTACCCTGGTTACCCTGAGTACCTTGAGGTCCAGTGGGTCCAGTCACACCTTGGTTACCTTGGTTACCCTGAGTACCTTGAGGTCCAGTGGGTCCCGTCACACCTTGGTTACCCTGGTTACCCTGAGTACCTTGAGGTCCAGTGGGTCCAGTCACACCTTGGTTACCCTGGTTACCCTGGGTACCTTGAGGTCCAGTCACACCTTGGTTACCCTGATTACCCTGGTTACCCTGGTTACCCTGAGTACCTTGAGGTCCAGTGGGTCCAGTTACACCTTGGTTACCCTGATTACCCTGGTTACCCTGGTTACCCTGGTTACCCTGAGTACCTACAAACTGACCAACATCTGTCCATAAAGTTCCCGTCCATACCCACAAGTGACCCGTATCGACCGTTAGGTATGCGTCGTTGACGGCATTTCCACTGGATGGTAGCGCTGCCGAGTTTGCTACACTTCCCTTGATCACGATCGAAGCACCTTGCTTACCTTGAGGTCCAGTTACGCCTTGGTTGCCCTGGTTGCCCTGGTTGCCCTGGTTACCCTGGTTACCCTGGTTACCCTGAGTACCTTGAGGTCCAGTCACACCTTGGTTACCCTGATTGCCCTGAGTACCTTGAGGTCCAGTCACACCTTGGTTACCCTGATTGCCCTGGTTACCCTGAGTACCTTGAGGTCCAGTCACGCCCTGGTTACCCTGATTGCCCTGAGTACCTTGAGGTCCAGTCACACCTTGGTTACCCTGATTGCCCTGGTTACCCTGGGTACCTTGAGGTCCAGTGGGTCCAGTCACACCTTGGTTACCCTGGTTACCCTGGTTACCCTGAGTTCCCTGGGTTCCTTGAGTGCCCTGGGTTCCTTGAGGACCATTCGGCGGTCCGGTAGGTCCCTGTGCTCCATTCGATCCAATGTAACCGGCTGGTCCCGTCGGTCCTTGGTTGCCAACTCCAGCATACGCACCAGGCATACCGGTCACGCCCATAACACCTTGAGGTCCAGTTGGACCGGCAGTACCTTGAAGACCCATCACGCCTTGCTGACCATCCACACCTTGAGGACCGGTAAATCCTATGGGACCTGTTACGCCCTGAGTTCCCTGAGTTCCCTGGGTTCCAGTGGGTCCAGTCACACCCTGATTCCCCTGGTTACCTTGGTTACCTTGGTTACCTTGGTTACCTTGGTTACCCTGGGTACCTTGAGGTCCAGTGGGTCCAGTCACGCCTTGATTACCTTGGTTACCTTGGTTGCCCTGATTACCCTGTGTACCGGCAAACTGACCAGCATCTAACCATGTAGATCCGGTCCATACCCACAAGTGTCCCGTATCAATTGTGATGTACGCATCATTGACTGTATTTCCACTACCCGGAAGAGATGATGACGTTGCAACACTTCCCTTGATGGCAATTGATGTACCCTGTTTGCCTTGAGGACCTGTAACTCCCGCCGTACCCTGCAGACCCATCACGCCCTGCGAACCATCCACACCTTGGGG
>Ga0208379_1000778_pt1 | contig 13357 bp, 17 predicted proteins | sample CryBogCBE02Aug07_FD_184559 | JGI IMG/M metagenome (GOLD analysis project Ga0208379, IMG submission 184559) | Freshwater microbial communities from Crystal Bog, Wisconsin, USA - CBE02Aug07 (SPAdes) | ecosystem: Environmental > Aquatic > Freshwater > Lake | place: Crystal Bog, Wisconsin, USA... | reverse complement strand
ACCCATTGATGGTAACAAGCGTGCCTGTTTTATCATCGCCAGTGTTAACAGAGCTAACAATGTGCATTTGGATTGCAGACGACGGGAATGTGTAGGAGCTATTACCTTCCCACACAGGCACAAACGATGTGCCTACCGCTGTCTGGTAGCCATAAATGTTCAGGACACTGTGGCCATAAATTTGGCCACGTGCAACCTGCAACTCAAACGGCTCAAAGCGAGCCTGACGAGTAATCGACTGGATTGAATTGTTGGTACTTGGAATACCGTTCGGACTTTGAGCCATATTGATCTCCTTAGTTACAAAGAGGGGGCCGAAGCCCCCGGATCAATTAGTCAAGGTTACCGTATGGGTATTGAGTCAGCGTACCGATGTTGCTGTCGTTCTGAGCGTAACGAACAATAAAGTTCAATTTACCACCAGTAGGAGCGGCCACGTTAGCGGAGCCAGTAATGCTCAAGGTAAACACGATCTGCGACAAGAACGAGGGGTTGGAGCCCAACACAGGGTTCTGAATGTCAGAAGTGGTAGCCAACAAGTTAGCCAAGTTAGTGCCAGTGTAGGTGGTGGTCAAACGGCCAGCAGTACCCACGCCAGTGCTAGAAGAGATCACAGCAGTGGCGTAAGTAGGAGTACCGCCAGCAGCGGTCAAAGCGTTTGAGACAAACACAGAAGTGTTGCTCAAAGTAGCGCCAGACTCACCGGTGATTGCGGAGATGTAGTCAACAGTGATGTCGATAATTTGGCTGTTGATAGGCAAATACATCACAGCGCCGCGGTAGATTTGACCCGCGCCAGAACCAGTCACGTCAGCGGTGGGAGTAACAACTGTGGGGCCGTTGGGGCTGTAAGTGCTGGAAGGAGTGTAAACAGTGCCGTTCAAGTTGGGGATGTTGTTGCCCCAAACGAATTGGCCCGAACCGCCAGAGTAACCAGCAGTGCCAACAGTGGTGTTGGAAAGATCAATGTAGCAGTCTTGTTCCAAGACTGTGTAACCAACGTCGCGCAAAGCGCCAAAACGGTTGTCGCCCGACAGGATTGGGCCTTCAAATGTACTACGTGCCATGACAAATGTCCTTATGCAAAAGTTACCTTGTTAATCGTTGCATCGTCTGCTGGGCCAGTGGCAACAAGGTCGAATTCCCAGATACGTTCAATATACCTTAATTTTTATGCATGTCAACAACAACGTGTCATAAAAGCCCAGAAAAATACGCGCATGCCGTACAAAGACCCTGTCAAGCTAAAGGAATACCACAAAAAACGTGGGGCGCTGTGGTATCAAGAAAACAAAGAGCTGACCAAAGAACGGAATAAGCACATTAAAAAGTTGGCAAAGCAAGAATGGATGGACTACAAAGCAACCCTAAGTTGTGTTCGGTGCGGGGAGACCCATCCGGCAACGTTTGATTTCCATCATGTCAACCCAAAAGACAAGGTAAAGAGTGTCAACGAATGGGTAAAGGACCGCAAGTATGCCGAGGCGCATGAAGAGGTTAAAAAGTGCATAGTCCTGTGTGCGAACTGCCACCGTATTCACCACCACAATGAAAAACGGGGACACAAGGCCCCCGATGCTGTTAAGCATTTAGATTAAGCTTCTTCAGCTTCTTCTTCTTCAGCTTCGTCGTCTTTGACTTCAACTTCGTCGTCTTCTTCGACTTCTTCCCATTCTTCTACATCGGCAATGCCGTAGATTTCTTCAACTTGGCGCACGATGTCCAAGACCAAATCAGGGTCAGTGCCTTCGGGAACAGCAATCCACTCAGCAACTTCTTCTTCAGTCAAAGGGCCTTCTTCCAAGTCTTCGTCGTCAAATTCTTCTTCGTCGTCAAACGAAAAAACACTGATGGTCACTTCGCGGTCAACAGGGGCCAATGTCTTAACAACTTGGGTCATCAGATCGGTTTGGGCTTGCATAGCTTCAACCATCAACTCAAAAACGGTATTCATAGCGCTCTCCAAAGGGGGTAAATTTAATGCAACCACATGGCTGCGAGACCCATCGTAGACCCCATTTGTGACAGAAAAAAGGCTCCCGAAGGAGCCTTTAGAGTTAGGGTAAACCCTAGCTTAGTAGGAGCTGAAAACGCCCAGTGGGTCAGACCAACCGAACGAATAACGCTCACGAGACTTGTAACGCACGTTGCCAGTGTCGAAGTCGCCGTCCATGCTGTTTTGCAGGGGGATACGTTCGAAGTGCTTCAAACCGTTAGGAACATCGGTCGTCAAGAACCAAGTGTTGGTCGAGGTCAAGAAGTGGTTAACGGTGTAACCTTCAGGAATCGAACCATTGTTCTTGATGGCGTTGATGTCGTTGTTGTTTGTACCAACGCGCAACTCGGTTTCGAGCAAGCGGGTAGCAACGAACATCAGTGCTGGGGGAACAACCAATTTACGGGGTTTAGCAGCGATCAACAGACCACGTTCATCCGTCCAAGCAGCGATTTGAATGACGGCTGCTTCGAGAGCAGTTTCGTTCAAGTCAGAAGGAGTAGAGAAAGTGTTGCTGTTAGTGCCACCGTTAACCAAGGGGTGAGCGGTAGAGAACAAAGCCACGCCGTCGCCGCCGACATACTGAGCGTTATAGCCGTTGTTCAAAACTGCAGCAGCCTTGACTTGCTTGGTGTAGGCCATAGCACGAGCCAAGCCTTTGGTGTAGCGAGCAGACAAGCTGTCGTACAAGTTATCTTCAATCGCTTCTTCAGTGATTGAGAAACCCAAGGCGATGGTTTCGTGGTTGTAGCGAGCAGTCCAAGCTTCTTGAGCATTGTCATAAGAAATTGCGCTGCCTTCATTCTTCACAGGAGCTGCGGAGAAGCCAGACAGTTTTGTTTCTTCTTCAAAGCTACGTTCCGAAGTTTCGGTTTCGTAGATTTCTTTATGCTCTTCGCCGTAACGGGCGTACTCCAAACCGAACAAAGCGTTCAGGCCGGGGAGCAATTCTTTAAGTAGTTGTGCGCGTGAAATAGCCATTTTAAATTACTCCTTAAGCGCCAGTAGCGTTGAAGTAGTTGTGGTAACCGAAGTTCCACTGTACTTGCACTTCTGGGTAGCCAACAAAAGACAAAGATGTACCAGCGGGGACGCTGACGGAAGCAGACAAAGTCAAGGTCGTGCCGCTGATATTGGTCACGGTCAAGTATTGGCCTGCGTATGCGCCAGAGACGCTAGGAGCGATCAATTGCATGCCGGGGCTGATGGCAGTGTTGGCAGCAGTGATGGTCAAAGTGGCGCTGCTAGAAGTTGCATTGCCGCTGGTAGCGGTAACAACGACAGCAGTGTCAGGAACCACAGCCACAACGCGGAAGGGAGCGCTCGAAGTAACACGGGTGTTACCTTGAGTACCGGAGGTGATAACACCGCCAGTCACGCCCATAGCTGAGTCACCAGTGGTGGTGTTACCGGAAGCAGAGCCGCCGTTAGAACCGTTGGTAACCAAGTACATATTGGAGCCGATGAACGAGGGGTTCACGTAGCCAATAGTAGCGCCGGGAGTGTTGGACACAGACGAAGTGCCTTGAGTCAACACAGCGGCTTGGAACACAGCTTGTGGGTCATCCACGACATAACCTTGCATGCTGTTGGGGCCATAAGAGCCAGCATTGGTGGTAGTGTTTGCGGGGTAGAACTGTGCACGAACGGTTTGGCTCATGCTGTTGACGTATTGAGCGCCAACAAACACGCCGATAGCACCAGCGCCGGAAGAAACCGACGAAGCTGCACCGAGTGCGGTAACGGCCAAAGAACCACCGCTAATGCCGACGACGTCGCCATTAAAGAGGTTATAGCCATAGTTGTAGGAGATAGGGATCAAGCGAGTGGAACCCGCAAAAACCCGACCGCCAGTCAAGCTAACGGGTTTTAAACCGTAAGCTGCAGGAACGATAGGATAAGCCATTTGTAAACTCCAAGTTATTTAGAACCAGAACCAAATGCGCTGCCACGTGTTGAAGTAGACTTTCTGTCCGAAAACAGCGGCATGCGCGGATCTTGCTGACGCATAAAATTGTTGTCCACTGATTCCATCTGTGCGTTGTTTTGACGGTGGTAGTAGTCCATCATCGCTTCGAGGCGTTCGGTTGGCATTTTGCACAACATCAAACCGCCAATTTCCACGTTGCCGTTCTTGTCACCAGTCAACATCAACTCAGGATGGTCAGCTGCTTTCACCGGTTCCCAACCTTCGCGCATCTTACGAGACACGTTAGTTGGTTCCTCCTTACCCATAAGCGACGTCATAATCCAGCGGAACGACGTACCCGGGATGGGAGTTGGATCGGGCAAATGTGCTGCAGGTTTGTATTCATAACGAGCAGACTTTTCGCGTGACACGAGGTCACGATTAACGCGGGTATCAGTAGCCATTTTTTAATCCTCCAATTTCAAAACTTCTTTAGCATATTGCTGGTTCGAGAGTCCAAACTTCTTCGCCAGCGCTTGCTGCGTAAGAGTGAGCTGGATGCTCTTTTTCCCAGTTGAACGTGTTGCAGGTGCAACCACGCTTGCTGTTTTGCGTGGAGACGGCTCTGCGTTATTACGCGCCGGTGTCCCACCGAACATGTCGGGGAACGTATTCTTTATGCGAGTATCAATAGTATTGAAGTACTCGTCAGATTGCGGGTCTAACCCGGAGTTTACTAGTTTTGAATGCAGCCCTAGTGCGTAGCTGGTAATTTCTTCGAACCCCGGTGCACCGAACCACTGGTTTCTTGCCTGCCAGCGCAGGGATTTTTCGTCCGGTTGCACTTGTTGAGGTGCTTGAGTACGAGGTTGTACAGGAGTTTGGTCAACTTGTAAAGAGGCTGGCCTGAAATTATTTGCAGCGGCCAAACGCATTTTGGCGTCTGTCAGGGCTTCCTGAGCTGCAATGATGGCGTCCGTATCGAAAGACTCTTGTGCAGCCTTCAAGTTACGCCGGGCCATTTCAAGCGACTGCTCTGCAGAAGTCTTCAGCGTGGAGGCGTATTCTTTTGAGCCGTTGTTAACGTAGTGCTTGAGCTGTTTATTCTCGTTGATGAGTTGTTGTGCAACACGTTCCAGCTCTTCGCGTTCGCGAGCAATCTGGTCGGCACGGCGACGCTCATCGTGACGCGCATGCGTCAGCTCTTTAATACGTTTCTTGACGTTGTCCGAGTAGTTCTCGATTTCATCGTCGGTAGGATCCGCCACTTCACGGTCAAGGGGTTTACGCCCTCTGTCCGCTTCGGGGGTATCGTCAATTAGCTCAATCTCAAGCTCATCGTTGTCTTCGGCGTTTTTATTTTCCGCCTCCAACTCGTCTGGGAATTTAAATTCTCCTGCCATAGCAGCTCCTTAATATGCGCGGGTAATTCCGCGGGGATCATCCACCACAGCTTCGACTTGGTCGTCGTTGATGAGGCGGAACTCTTTGCCGTAAATCTTGAAACGCGTACCGGCGTAAGCCCGCACGATCACAAAATCTCCAGCCTTGCACCATGCTCCGTTAGGAAACTTGGTGGTATCTTTGTATGCGTCTACGCCCGTTTTCAGCACGAACAAGACGGTAGTCGAGTGCTCTTCTTGACGGATCAAGTCAGAAGGTTTAACCAAATCCAACTCGGTTCCTGCGATCTTGTCAGACACGTCTGGCACGGCGCAGAGCAGCTTGTACCCCGAAGGTTCGGGCAGCAGAGTGCCTTTTTCTTCAGGAGTCGCATCCGGTTCGGGCTGTTCCGTTGGTTGGATGATGGGTGGCAAAGCCAAGCCCGGAGGCAAAATAAGATCACTCATCTGATTTCTCTACTTTCTCTGCAAGGTCTATGATGTAACGCTCTGCAAGGGCAAGACCCTGAATAACCCCACAGAGTTTTTGGTACTCGTCAAAAGTACGGCACTGACCACTGGCTAAGTCGTCAGCGTAGTTGTTTAAGTCTTTGCGTATTTGGTCGCGCAATACGCGTGCGAATTCGTGAATCATTCTTTACCTTTGGATTTAGATTGCACTTGGGCTTTCATCATTTCCTTAGCCACGTCCATCATCTGGCCGCGCTGGGAAGCTCTTTGCTCTTGCTTGTGCTTGGCGATTTCCACCCCAGTTCTGAGACCCAGTTGCTGCGCAGAGCTTGCCTCTTGGTGTTTGGCCTTTTGAACGTCCACACCCACTTTCATCGCGCCAAGCTGGAAGTTGCCGCCAATCTTTTCCTTCTCCAGCGCCAGTTTCTGTGCGTGCATCTGGGCGCTGTTTTGAAGTTTGGCCTGCTCGATGGCGGCTTGAGCCTGCGCCTGTGAAGCTTTGATCTGCACCTCTTGGGCCTTGATCTGGACTTCTTGCTGGCGAATCTGCAGCTCTTGCTGCTGCATCTGGATGAGCGGATCTTGCTGAGCTTGTTGGGCTTGCTGCTGAGCGGCTTCTTGCTGGTGCTGTTGCAGCACACGTTGCGCGGCTTGGGCCATGAGTCCGGCGATGGCTTGCTCGGCCTGTGCTGGCAGGGGTTCGTTCTGTGCTGGCAGCGCCATACCCAGTTGAGCCTCCACCTGACGGCGATACTCGAACCCAACGTGTTCAGCAATGTGCGCTTGCATCGCGGCCATAATCATCGGAGCCTTGGGGTTTTGGCCGACCATCTGCTGGATCTGGGGATCTTGCATCGCAGCCATGTGGGTCTGGATGTGCGACTGATGGTCTTGGAACTGGAACGCTTTGAGCGGCACACCGTTGAGCGCATTCACATTTTCCGAAATTGGGTCGGTCGGTTTGTGTTCGTCCGGTAGAGGAACAAGTTTGTCGGGGTTCTTGATGCCAAGCACCTCGAGCATCCGGCGGTGGAGTTCGGGCAAGTTGTAGATGTCGGGAGACATCTGCGCCATCTGGATGACGGCTTGGTACTGCACCACGCGCTGAGACATGGTAGCGGCGTTGGGATCCGACACGGGGATGATGTCCACGTGCGAGAAGTCAGACTTCTTGGATTTACGGCTACCTTTTTCGGGCTCGAACGGGTACTCGTCTGGACTGTCCTCGCGGATGATCTCAGCCAACAACTGCAGCTCTTGCTTGAACGCGTAGTGCACACGGGCTTGAACAGCCGTCATGACTTTGAGTTGGCGCTCCAAGAGTGCGAGCGTTGTGCCCACGGGGGCTTGGCTCGACATGTCGCTGACCTGCATGTCTGCAGTAGCGGCAAATCGACGGCCCTCTTCAACGATGTTATTAAGTAGCGTATACAGAACTTGGCTGGGTTCCTTATAGGGCAGCGGCAGGATGTTATCGCGCAGTGCGCCAGAGCCAATGTCTACGTCTCGGAACTCGCCCGGAGCAATCGGGGTATCGTCACCTTTGATCCGGAGCCCACGTGACTTGAGACCGCCGGGGAGGTTTGAGAGTGTACCGGCATCAACAAGCTGGCGCATGATCGAGGTTGCCGATTTAGCAAAACCCCCGATGAGGTGGAATAGACCGAATCCGTAAGCTCCGAAACCGGGTATGTACTGGTAGTGGACAAAGTGTTGGCGCTTGAGCTTGAGCGGGTCATTTTCTCTCCAGTTACGACGAACCGACAGGACTGTGCCTGTACCTTTAATAACCGTGACGACGTAGGGCAATGCGATGCCGGTCTCGTCGTTGTTCTCATCCACATCGTTGTAGCCGTCCAGATCCAAGTCAACGAGCGACTCATACAGGGTGTAGCGGTCGTCGTTGATGTCGTTGAACCCAGTCTCTTGGTCTTTGGCTTTTTGAATCTCGTCAGACTGTTTGCTCGGGTCAGGCAGGTCTACGTCGCGGTAGAACCCAGTGGCGATCAGTTTCAAAATGTCGTTCTTGTGCATGCGCATCTGGTGCGTCACACGGGGAGCCATGCGTTGGTCGGTCGTGCCGTAGGGCAGGATCACGTCTTCTGCCGGAATAAACATCGACACTTGGCGTCCCAGACTCGGATCCTTGTACACCTTCTTGAACGCCGATCCAGCAGCGGGCAAGCTCCACAACATGCGCTCCATCTCGGGGCGGAACTCTGGCATCTTCTCAACCAGCTCGTAGTTCATGTCCTCTTCGACGTTCGTCGCAGCTTGCTTCTTCTCAGGCGTTTCTTTGCCCCAGATGGTTGTGCGCACCGGCCCTTGGGCCGGGAACATCTCCGTAATTGTTTCTGACTGGAACCTGACAACAGCTTCCGTAATCATCGGGTGGAACACACCCGACGCGCCCATCCAAGGCTCAGTACGTTCTTCGTACTGCAAGCCCATGAGTTTCAAACCCATGACGTAGGTCTTCTCCCACTCTTTGCGTGACTGACGATCGTTGTCAATGTCGCTTGAGAGCTCCATGCCCAGAGACTGAAGCACCGACTCATCAATCTCGTCGGCCAAGTTGGCCGTGAACTCCGCTGATTCTTCGGGTTCTTCGTTAGTGTCGTCGCCCTCTTCTTCGTCGCTTTCCAGCTGAACGTCGATGGGTTCTTCGCCCTCAGTCATGCCAGCCGCCATTGTTGCCGGGGACTGATACAGCGCTTTGTCAAAATTAGTAGCCATGAGTGTCCTTAGTAGTATGCGTGTGTGCGACGGCGAAAGATAGCGGGCTCATCGCGCTCGTCGGAGTCTAACTGAATAAAACCGCCTTGCCTAAAGCGCATGAGGGCCTGAGATGTCGTATCCACATAGTCATCGTTTTCGCCGTTGGGGAACGATGCAACTTCTTCAATCACTTCTTTGGCCCAGCGTGTGTCTGGTGCCCATACCATTCCGGATGCAAAGAGGTCGGCAATGGCATTAACCCGAGCGATCTTATCGTTTCCACGACTCGGATTTGTCTCTTGCGCGGGGATGCCCATAGCACGAAGCTCCTGTAAGAGCGGAGCGCCCGCGGCTTTCTTTTCAATAATAAACGCATCTGGCTCCCATGCCTTGTAGTGTTTCAGCGCCATGCGCTTGAGTTCAGGAAACCCCATCCGGTCTTTGAACGCATCGAGCAAGATGATCTGCGCTACGTTCTTTTCTTCCTCGTTGTAGAAGACGCCCCAAGTTGTGCACGCCGAATAGTCGGAGTGCGTCTTAGTCTCAAACGCCGTATCCCAAGACTGGATGACGTAGTCACACACTGGCGGGTCATCCTCGGGCCAGATTCTCCACAGCTTACGGCTAATGATCGCCGCCGCGTTGGATATGGGATTTTGCATGTACTGGGCGTTCCAGTACTGAGGCTCCATGTTGGCCTTCTTGGCTTTGAGTTGCTCGAGCGGCCACTGCTCGGGCCAGAGCGACTTCTCATTGTCCGTGTCTTCGTTCAAGATCGCTGGCAGCTCCACGATCTCCCACTGGTCAGCTTCCGGGTTCTTGGTCTGGTAGTCGATCAGCCGACCTGTTAGGTCAAGCTTACTCCAGCGCGTCATGATGACAATGATCGCACCGCCCGGCATCAAGCGCTGCTGTGGGCCGGTCTGGAACCAAGACCACGCCGTATCGAACGCCAAGTGACTATTTATTTTGACATCTTGTTCTGAATGCGGATCATCAATGACGAAAAGATCGGCACCCCGGCCTGCCAAAGCGCCGCCAACGCCAGCGGCGTAGTACTGTCCACCCGCGGCGGTGGACCACTTCCCAGCAGCTTTCTGGTCGTCAGCAACAAGTGTGTTAGGGAATATTTCACGGTACTCCTCCGAGTCGATCAAGTTACGAATGCGACGACCAAAGTCTTCCGACAAGCTGGCCGTATGGGTTCCCATGATGATCTTCTTCTCAGGATACTTACCCAAGAAGTAGGCCGGGAACAAATAAGAGCTGAACTCGGACTTACCCATCCGAGGCGCGATGTTGATGATGACGCGCTTCTTTTTGCCCTCAATCACATCCGTAAAGATTTTAGCCAGTTTTCTGTGGTGTGGCCCAATCTTAAACCCGGGGTATACCGCTTGGGCAAACCCAAGCATGTTTGTTTTAGCTGCAGCCAGTGTTGCGCGTTTCTCGCGCACGTCCAAATCTTCGAGCAGTTCGATCTTCTCTTTAGTCGTCAGCGTTGGGAGTGCCAGCTTAATGGCCTCAATTTCCCGCGCGCTTATAGAAGTAAACTTTTCAAGATCCATCGGATTCTTCTTTGGCTGAAACGTCAATAACGTCTACGACTTGCATGAACTTATTCAACTTGTCTTTGATGCGTTGCTCGATCTCAGCGTCGGACATTTCCGCTTGCTTGACCTCAATCTTGTCGGTGAACAGTGCCACCTCAGTTACTTTACCCAGCAGTCCCAAAGCTTTAAGCCGGACGTTGGCGCTGGGGTTCTTGGTTTCTTCTACCAGTTGGGCGACACAATACCCACGAATCGCTTGCGCTTGATGCACAAACTCCCAGTCATATGCGGTCAGCATCCCAACTAAATGCTGAACTGCCTTGGGTGTTTTGATCTCAGCGAGTGCTGAACGGGATACTTCTTCTGGTTTAGCGCCAACGATACTGCCAAAAGATTTCCGCGCAGCTTCTGTTTGGGCGCGGGAGATTACTTCTTCTTGATCTACAGCCCCAATGCTTTTCAACCATTCTGTTGTGCTAACTTTAGCGTCAACAGTTTCAGCCACGCCAGCTTTGTCAAGCGGCGTGAACGATGTGGGCATCCCCACTTCGGGTTCAAAATCAATTAAGTGCTCTAACATATGCGTAGACCATTGCAGCCTCGTTGCGCGTAATGTACACTATGTTTGAGCTGGTGTGCAAGCAGTTGAGATTTTGGCCGTTGGCCAAAAGCCGTTGCAAACGCATTTGCTTCTCCTTGAGAGGTTGGACTCTCCTTAACCCCCGGCTAACCCCGGGGGTTTTTTTATGCCCGTGATTTTCTAAATTTTTATAAAAAATTTTGGATGGGCCTATTTATTTAATATGGGGGTGGGTGTTTGTGGGGAGTTTGTAAAGCGATTTACAAATATGGTGAGTGCGGGAGTGAAACAGTGTTCATAGTCGAGCGGGTCAGTAACCCAAAAAGAGGGGTGTGGGGGTACGGTGGGGTCAGAATAGCCGAAAAATCGGGAAAATCGGGGACAAAATGTCCCCATTCAGAATCGAATATACGCATCAAACAGGGGGTGCCGGATAATTCAAATTGTCAATCGATATTGATTGGCGTTTAACCTTTTATATACAGGAGTATTTATCATGTCACGTTCTACTATTCATTCAGTTATTGACGCCGCTTTCAAATACGGTGAAGGCATCGATGCTTTGCGTACCCAGTACGCTGGCAAATCACGGGATGCCATTCGATTGGCAATCCTTGCCGATGTTGCATCGTATAAGAAATACAGCGTGCCACTCATTGCGGGCGAAGGCAAGGCGAAGGGTTCGATGGTGCTCGATAAGACACACGCCAACTATGAGGCGTGCCGGAAAGCTCTGGGGCGTCTTGTTGTCGCGATTGCAGGTGAGGTGAGTGCTAAGCGTGAGGCGGACACATTCAAGCCTACCAAGGCACAACTGAAGGCCGCTGAAGCGTTCTTGGCAATCTTTGAAGGTGAAACCCTCAATGCACAGGCGGCGACTGCTCGCAAGGTTCTGGCCGCTTTGGTCAAGTGATTGGGGACACGTTGTCCCCGATGTTTGCGGCGAGCGTGGTCTCGCCGCTGTTTCATTCTTTGTCAATCCAAACTTTTTAGGAGAATCCCCATGAAAACCACTGCCGAACAAGAAGCCCGCGAAATGCACCTGTTCCTCTACGGAATGTTCCTCGTTGTCTCTGACACACAGCCCGACATCAAACTCAAATCGTGGATAGACCGGCTAGCCGTTATCGCTGGCGCGGAGGAATACGATGAGTGGCTCGAACTCACCGCTTGAGGCTTACCATGACACAGCTACCCTTACCCATCGAGCACCCCCTCCCGAAGGAACTCGCACTCGCACAACTACGCCAGCTTCGTGACTGGTACGCACAACGAATCAACCAACCCAGAGGAGAACGCAAATGAAACGCCATGACTACATCAACAACACACAGACCCAGTGGTACAAACACGAAGTCGGCACAATCCAAACCCCCACAGGCGAACGCCGTGTTCTAGTCTACGTTCACACCTACGGAAACATCAGGCACAAAGTCAAGGTCTACATCAAACAACGGGGACAACTTGTCCCCATTCAATAGTGTTGTATGAAAACAACGTATAATCTCAAGATTTTCGACCGTCCCAGATTTCCGCACTCGGACACGAGGCGAGACGGCCCGAACCCCGCGCCAATCCTAGCGCACTCAAATTTCTGTCCTACTATCTATCTATATAATATATTATTAGTTAGTAGTAAGTATCTTCATGCAAGCCCGCCGCCCAGCCGCCGCTCGCCGGTTGCTTTGGGGAAAAAACTGGCTGGCCGTTTAGTGTTTCCAAAAAAGATAGATAGTAGGGACAAAACACCATGCGCCAGAGGAGAAACGACCGTACCGGATTGTGCACCACCCCGGAAATCACGGGACAGTACCTTAAAAACTCGTATAATCTAGGACAGTTTTTAACAGGAGTGACCCCATGTCTTTCAAATACGCACACCTCATGCACATGAGCTACAACGAGCTTCACAACCATTTGATGAAGCGCAACCTGCCTCCGCTGATTCGCGAAGAGATAAAAACCACAGTGCGTGAACAACAAGCACTCGTAAAATCTTACAACGCACAGCGCAAGTCAGTCGCCAGTGAGTGGCGGCCCATCATCCAGACGCTGAATCGAGAACGAGAAAGCGTTAGGGCATCCCTCAACTACGCAATCCAAACCCAAGAAGTGCACCGAGTGGATGCCTTTGAAGGGTACAAGCTAGTCCTCGACCGCTTGCTCGATGAATTCGAAGGTTACAAGCGGATGCACCTGACGCCCGCACGCGTGGCGAAAGACCGAGACATACCGAACGGCGGCATCCATTGGGTTGATTGGGTGAAGCCTAAGTTTATACAACGTGTGATGGACTTGTTTTCGGAAATCCCATACAAAGCCAGAGCCAAGCAAAAAGAACCCTTTGTCCGCACAGTCAAAGTAGCCACACACGAACAACTAAAAGCCAAGCTACGCAAGCGCACAGAGAAGGAACTAGGCGTAGCCAAGCTAGACGCCGAACTTAATCCCACAGAGCAACGCCTAGCCAAAGTCGCCCACCTAGAAGAAGCGTTGCGGCGCATCGACCGTATGCTACCCACAGACCCAGTGCCACGCACATACAGCGGGCTGTTCGAGCAATCATAGTTTTTATCAACGGGGACAAACTGTCCCCATTACTTAGGAGAAAGCAAATGAAAACAAGTGAGTTAACAGGACACGCCCTTGACTGGGCTGTGGCTAAGTGCGAGGGGGTGCCCTTGGTGTTGGCACCGTTCACGGGTGCTCGAAACTTTGTGATTCTGGGGCAGAACATGAAGCCAACAA
>Ga0208379_1000777_pt1 | contig 13363 bp, 12 predicted proteins | sample CryBogCBE02Aug07_FD_184559 | JGI IMG/M metagenome (GOLD analysis project Ga0208379, IMG submission 184559) | Freshwater microbial communities from Crystal Bog, Wisconsin, USA - CBE02Aug07 (SPAdes) | ecosystem: Environmental > Aquatic > Freshwater > Lake | place: Crystal Bog, Wisconsin, USA... | reverse complement strand
ATCATTTTTATCACACTCACATTCAATATCAAGTGCACATTCTCATACATACGGAACAGGTTTTATTAATGTATCAAACGGTTCTGGGGGTGGAACGTGCGCAGCGCAAACAGGAGGTTCGGGTGGACCAACTTATTATTCAACATCTGTTGTTACACCGACAACATCAACTGGTAATGCGGGAGGTTCTAATGTAAGCAATCTTTCTCAATTTCTTGCAGTGTATTATTATATTTATGGAGGTTCACCATAATTTTTTTATATTTATAAAGTATATATGTGGGACACAAATTATATGGTTCAAGGAATTAATGAGTATGACCCTGCCATTTCATCATATTCACCAGAATACCCAACTACAAAAACGAATAAAGTAGGGCATTATGTTTATTATAACTCACAAGGAGATGCTTCATCAGCCTTTTTGAATTGTTCTAATTATTTAGGAGGAGTTACAGCAGGAACAGGAGGATTTCAATTTCATCAATCATCTTGCACTTTAAACCCGACAAAATTAGCACATATAACTACTAACGGATTGCAAATACCAAGAGATGACAGAACGACAACTTATCTTACTGAAAGTGTAATATCATCAGGTTCAAATTACATTATTTTCGCATATAATCCATCTGGACCACCCACAAATTGGGTTCTTGGGAATATGTATGTTATTCAGGTAGGTAATACAGGAACAGTTTTACAACCGAATACAAATTATAATGTGAGATATATTGACACGCAAGAAGTTCAAGTTCACACAACAAGTGACCCAAATTCGCCATTAATAGATAGTTCGGGTATTACATCTGTTTTATTCCCCATTGGAACAACAGGTTCAATTCATACAGCACAATTATCAGCAACAGATTTGGTTTTTGATTCCACTTCTATTGTAAGTCAAATAACCAATCTTCAAATTAAGCAAACATCAGTAATAAATCAAAATATTTCGGCGGCGATTTATGCTGATGGGAGACCCCCTGCTTCCCCACCAAGTGTTGTATCGCAAACATATGCATACACCCCTTCTTGGTATTTTAAAAACACAACAGCAGGATATAAAATTAATTGGTATATAGGAGCGACACCAGGTATGATTGTGAGCGATATTTTAGGTTTATATTTATCATTTTTTAACGGTAATAATTCTTCAAACGATAATTGCCCTTACATCATAATTTATACAACACCAACAGGAAGCGGGGATTATGCACCTGGCTTTTTTCATTCATCTTTCACATATATATTTGATTCATCGGTAAATCCAACAACAAATTCTCGTTACACTCAATTCGCGAATATCACTTCTTGCCCTACACCAAATCATTATGGCTCTACTCTTGTTAATATGATTCCAACAACAGTTCAAAACCCAAAAGGAACGTATTTACCTTCTCAATCAGTAGAGTTTTTTGCCATAGGAAGTGATTCCGCTTCACCTGTTAATACAACCGAATTTGCAGTAAGTAAGTTTGGTATAATGACGGCATCAGGGACAACAGAAATTAATTTTTTCCCAGTATAAATTATGCCTACACCGAAAAACAAGATTCTTTATGATGAAGTCAAAAAATATGCAGATTCAATTTATAAAAAACCATCAGCATACAAATCAGGTTACATTGTGAAAAAATATAAAGAATTAGGAGGAGAGTATATTGATGATGAAAAACCAAAAAATCTTAAAAGATGGTATAAAGAACGATGGGTTGATATAGGAAATAAAAATTATCCAGTATATAGACCGACAAAAATAATCAGTTCAAAGACACCATTAACAGTAAACGAAATAGATAAGAAAAATTTAAAAAAACAAATAAACTTGAAACAAAAAATTAAAGGAAATTACAATCTACCACCTTTTTTACCTATATAATGTATGAGCGAACATTCAACAAATAATTGGAATGACGAAATTGAAAAACTATTGAATCAAATACGAAATAATTGTATTGAACTTGAAAGCATACACAAGAAGAAATATTTTGGAATTAAAAACATAGTGGTATTCTTCAAACTACCGATAATTATTTTATCTTCAATTAATGCACTTGTTGCAGTTAGTCTCACAAATTACATCAACCAAGAATATATTTCAGGGGCTAATGCTTCAATTAGTTTTGTGATAGGCACACTTACAAGTATTTCTTTATATTTGAAAATTGAAGATAAATTAGAGCAGGAGTTAGACGCGAGTAAAAATTATCACTTATTAGCAATAGAAATATACAAAATATTATCTTTGAGAATTGAAGACAGAGGCACAGACGGCGACGTATTTCTATCCAACACATATAATAACTATGTAAAATTAATTGAAAGAGGAAACTTATTAGACGATACACTAATGGATAAACTAAAAATTGATTTACCGATAGGGGTAGAGAGAGCATAAATTATTTTCTTGTTATACATTAATGATTGTAAAAATAACAAAATCACCATTAATGCATAAGAGATATAGAGTTTTTATGGATAATGGTAGGCATTATGATTTCGGTTTTTATGGCGGAGATACGTATTTGGACCATCACGATAAGATTAAGAGAATGAATTATTGGAGAAGGCATATGGCGAATGATACTGAATATTATTTGGTTGGAAATTTAATTCCTTCTGCTTCATTGTTTTCTGCTTATCTTTTATGGGGTAAACACACATCATTAAAGGATAATATAAAAGAACTAAATAAATTATGGGACGACAAACATAAAGGAAAAGAAGAGTTTGATATAAACTTTTTTCTTAATATATAATAATGAAGAATTGGTATGAGAAAATCGGGACAAAGAAAACCAAAGTAGATAAACATTATGCAAAGCATCGTATTAAGCCAAATAGTATGATTTTAACGATAGGGGGGACGGGAACAGGTAAGAGCAATGCATTGGTTGATTTTCTTGATAAAAAGAGAGATGCTTTTCACGATATAATCATTTTTTCTGGTTCAACAACCGATGAGCCTTTGTATAACTTTCTTGAAAAAAAGATTGATGGTTTAACTCTCATTAATGATATAGCGGAAGTCCCTGATTTGAAAGAGTTTGATGAAGATGATAAAGATAATGAAAAACTTATTGTGTTTGATGATTTTATTAATCTCACAAAGAAAGAGATGAAAAAAATTAATGAATATCTAACGGCAGGAAGGAAATTTGGTTTTACAGTTTGGTTGAACGCGCAAAATTACGTATCAGTTCCAAAAACAGTAACTCGTAATTGTCATTATTTTTTGCTTTTTAAACTTAATGACAATTCAACAATTCAAAATATTATTCGTAACCATAATGTAGACAATATTGATAAAGAACACTTCAAAAACTTTTATGTAGAAGCGACAAGAGAACCTATGAATTTTATGATGGTAGATTTGAAAACTGATGACCCGAATGATAGACTGCGTATAAACTTTGGAACTGTAAAAGGTGGTTCGGCAAAATCAGGATTTGTTAAGAAATTATTGTATTCTCCTCAATTTGACCCTTCTCTAATTCAGTCTCCTTCAATGCATCTTCAACAAAATTATTTTGACAGATTTTAAGATGTCTTTTCATATTACTTTTTAAAATATTTTTTCCACAAACACAATCCATAATTGGTTTTGGTTTATTTTTATATGCTTCTCGTCTTTTTAATAATATCTCATCTCTATTTTTATCATATTTTTCTTTCTTTTTTGCTTTTAAAATTTCCTTATTTATTTTGTAATATTCTTTGTTGTAATCTCCACCTGTTATACCTGTATATGCAGAAAATTTGTTTACAACTTCATCGCCTTTTTCTCTGTATAAATCAATAAAAAATTGTTCTTTTTTCCTCAACTCATTAATGTCAACAAAATCAACTTCTTCAAGGATTTCAAAAACAAAATCACCTTCCTCAATAATACGGTAAGAAGATTTGTAATGTTGTTTGCCTTTTTTCCAATTCTCATAATCGCTTTTATGGTTTGATAATCTTATATCGGCTTTCTTAATTGTCTGTCCTATATAGACTTTATTTGTTGGGGTTCTCAACATATATATTTTTCCTTTCATACTATATATAAAGATTAGTATTTAAATTATTTTTTAAATACGAATCACTAAAATACTTTTGCCGTAGATTTCTAAAATCTACAAAATTATTCCATTACCAACTTTTCCTAATATTTTTTTCAAAATCGCGTCATTCCTCAATAGATTATGCGAAAATAATTTATTGTAATTTTTCAGTGATTTGAATATATTTTTTGCATTGTAAGTGTAAATAATGAATCCCATACAAAAATAACCACAGGTAGTTGCGTGATAATCTTGCAAATCTCTATCATCATATACAACAGTATCAAACAATTCCTCAATTTCTTTTGGCGCGCCTTCCCCCATCGGGTCAAACCAAACACCTATTCTTTGATTCAAAACATATAAACAACACCAATGTGAACCGTTTCCGTCTGTTGATGATTGAAGATTCACTATATAATAACAGTTGTCTTTTAATGGTAATTCATCTTTTAATGTATCTTTCATAAAACAACCTTCAAATCTATCATAATCTTCTAATAAATCGTCAATCTCTTCATCATTAAGTTCATTATCAAATTTACTCATAAATTATGAAGAGAAAAAAATACCTCACGCCTCACTTCGCTCGTCTGCGGTATGTCCGCCTAAAAGGAAGGTTGTAGGAAACCTTGGTTTCTTACATATAAACCATTCCCCCTGCTGGGAAGAGGGCTTTTCCGTGATGCTTTCTTGGTCTACCTCTTCGCTTATGAACTCCATAACCGTGTTTTTCTGCTTGTTTATTTGCTAAATCCAAACCGAAATTTCCTACTGTTTGAAGCAAAGGGCTATTTGATTTCGCGAGTTGCTGTTGAAGAAAGTTAGTGGCGAGTGGGCGGACTGCTCGTGAGACTGGCTTTGCAACAGATTTAAGAGTATCAAAAAATCCTTCTCCGTGAAGATGCTGTCCCATCTCAACTGGTTCAACAACTCTTCCTCTTCTCATTCTCTTATCGTGATGAACGTAATGTTTTTTTCTTCCCACACCATAACCGTGTTTTTCTGCTTGTTGATTTGCAATATCCAAACCAAGATTTCCAATAGTTTGTCCCAAGGGTCCCATAGAAGATAAAGCATTCCTTGCAACTTGTGTGGCAATTGGGCGGAGAACTGGGGAAACTACTTTTGCAACAGATTTAAGAGTATCAAAAAAACCTGTTCCTCGTAGATGTTCGTTCATAGAACAACAATAAGGGTCAAGTTGAACTGTTACTGCCCTACCTTTCGCGTGAGCCTTATGTAGTTTCTTTGTGTGTTCTGCGGATAGATGTGCAGTGTGATGACTACCGTGTTTTACTCTTACTGGCTGTCCTGCTAAAAGCTTATTAATCTGCGGATTACTCAATGCGTGAAGTCCAACCTGATGATACATATATTATGACAAAAGAAAATAATTTTTTCTTAAAACCTCAATTTAAAAATAATTTTTCACAATATCCTTATATTGTTTTATTGCTTGTCCTTTTGAAATTGAACCCAAATTTGCTAATGTATGCAATAATTCATATAATTTTCTTTTAATTTCACTGCCATTATTTCCCGATTCTATTTCTCCTATAACAATCTCATAATCTTTTTTGATTTTACTGATAGAATGAACTTTTCCTCCCGTGTTGTGTTTTTTATGTAATCCTGATGCTGTCAAAACTGTATCAAGTAAAACTTTTTCATTGGTATGTAATCCGCCTAAATCTTTACTTAATAAATCTTTCCCATTAATTATGTCAAAAATAACTTTAACAAATCCATCACTAACAGGTGCGTTTTTTATCCCGTGAATTTTCAATCCCGTATTAGTTGTAAGCGATAAAATATTCTTTAAATACAATTTTTTCAAATCAATCACTTTATCGCCAAAAACTACTTTGTTAGGTATATCTTTTGGGTCACTATTTAATCCCACACCAATTATGTGCTGATATGTTCCATTAATACCTTCTGGTTCATCTCCTGCATAGTCTGCTACTCTCGGGTCAACTGGTAAGATTTGCAAACCCTTCATTTTTTCTATAAATTGTTTTTTGGTTGATTGAGTATTTAAACCTAATTGCTCCAATGATTTTGCACCAATATTCAATAATATTTCTTTCAATGTTAGTGGCGTGTTAATATTTTTAAAAGAACCTTCTTCTCCTGTAACACTATAAAACAACAAATCTCTTTTTGATATACGTCTATCTTCATCAATCATAAATCTATGTGTTCCTTCAAGATATTTAAAGTAAAATTCGTCTCCTGTTGGCGTGTAAAGTATTAAAGCCTCTTTATCTCCATCATCATTCTCTACAAAATTATAATCTGCAAAACCTTCTGCTTGAACGCTCCTTACAGGTCTTTCTGGATTTTCAATTGTTTTTTCCGCGAAATCTATAATATCCTGTGCTGTGATGTTCTTGTTATTTGGTCCATAAACTTTGAGAAATCTGTCTTTAAATACAAGGAATATCTTATTGAGTGCAAAAATATCTAAATAATTTTCAAAATCCATTGCATTAACAACTTGATTTATTAGTTCTTGATTTCGTGTTATAGATATAAGGTTTTCTCTTAACTGTTTCTTCTGTTCTATCCTCGCTTTCTCTTCTGTTTCTCCATCTGCAAAAGGCATATCTGCCAAACGAATAAGTCTTTCATAATATGCTTCATCACTTTCATCGGGATTTTGTGTTGTTGAAAGTTTACCGACATTAAGAGATATTAATTCTTGTTCGTAATTTTTAATTTTATCTTTATTTTGCTTTTCTGTATTTTGAATTCGTGCTTCAAACTCATTAAGGTCATTAATATCGCCTTCATATAATCTTCTTCTCTGGTCTAAACCATCTTTAACATATGTTTTTTGTCTTTCTGCATCAAGTATTCTCCGCCTAATATCATCAATCTGTCTGTCTAAATTGCGATATTCCTCTTCATAACTATTTCTATAATATAACATCTGGTTCAAATGTTCTGCCGACATACGCGAATAAGGTTGTGCTGTTATATCCGTTATTCTCCCTGCAATTTCGCCTAATATTTCTATTACCTGTCTTTTATCATCTTCCCTAAAAACAATATCCATCTTCAAATTGTTAATTGTATCATCTATATCATATTCTTGCTCCTGTGCTTCATCTCTAATTCTATTCAATTCAACATCAATTTCTCCTCTTCTACCTGCAAGTTCTCTTTTTTGTGCATCAATTTGTTCGTAATCTTCTAATTCAGGTCTTTCTACTTGATGAAATTTAAAATCTCTTACCTCTCCATCAATAGTTATTTGTGCTGGTGATTCTTGTTCTTTCATATATTTTGCAACCATCTCATTACGCAAATTTTGTTGTTTATTTAGTTGAACTCCTGATGTTAAGAGATTATCAACTGTTGGCATAGTCATTGGCTTATGTTTTGGTCTTGTTGAACCCCAAGAAGACTCACCGATTTCTTTCGCCTTAATACGATAGTTTAAGTTTTTCATATAATCATTGAGAGACATTATAAACTATAAAGAGAAAATAAAATTGAGATAATATATGTAAAAAAATGATAATTCATTATTTTTAATATTCGGTATATTTAGTCGTTTTGAAATTTTTTTTTTCTTTAAGGAATGTATAATGGCGGACGAAGTAGACACTTTTGAGTATGTGAAATCAACCCTTCCACAAGGAATAACTCGCGATAAGCCGATGACATCGGTGAATTACAACTACATTAATGATATTAACCAAAGTATTTACACAAATAGTAATTTAACTTTGGTGCAATATGATTTAACAAGTCTTTACAACTCTTCGGCTCTAATGAATACTGCTGATATGTTTTTGATTATACCCACTGTTACTTGTTCTATTTTGACTAATGGCGCGAATAATACTGGTATAGCCCAATCAGCCCCTTGTTTTGGTTTAGTAACACCTAAAACCACTACTTCGGCAATTATTCATCAGGTGGATTTTGCTGTTGACGGAAAAACTATTACTCAACTACAACCATATAGTAATATTATGTATGGTTTAGACCAAGCTTGTGCTATGTCAAAAGACGATTTAACTCAATTCGGTAGAGTTAAGGGATTTTCCCAAGAATTAGATAATCCTAACGGACAGATATATACAGGAAATTATGGGGCAGGGAACAACTCAACTGTTTTGGCTCAAAATAATGTTGCTACTGCATCAAATCCTGCATATGGTGTTTGTAATCCATCAACTCCTGGTATTGCAAATAATATTCCTTTTGGTATTGGAAGCGCTGCAAATAACGGTTTGATTGGTGCTTCTCAACAACTACAATCAGGCGGTCAAAATTGGTGGGTTATTAATGGTGCTATTCAGGAAAAAATTAACTGGATTTCCAATGTTGGTGCATCTACACAGGGAACTCGTGCAGGATTTAACCCTCAAAATAATATTTATGGTATTATTTCAACTACTAATAACTTAACGCAAGAGTTTAAACCATATTCAGTTTACAACACCACAAATAATGTTATGACTTGGTATGATTTTATGACTATCAAATTGAGTGACATTCTACCTGCTTTCAACAATATCGGTTTGATGAGGAAATTTAATGCTGTTTTGAGAATATATGTAAATACTGGTTTAATTACTGTTGCGACTGCCCCACAATCAAATAACGCTTTGAATCAAGCTTATTTGAAAATGACTTTTGGCGGACTTCAATACACAAGTTTTACAAATACCTGCCCGATTACTATTAATAACTTGGGTTATGGAACTAATTACAACCCAACTTGGGCTTATAACGCTCAAACTTTCACTGATATTACAGCAGGTTTCTTTATAGGCTCTGCTCCTAACTACACTCTAACAACTGCTGGTGGTGCAGGTGTGAATTTTTCAAATTTGGTTACTGCTTCTCCCATCACTTCTACAAGATTTTATTTCTCTACCAATGTTCTTGACCCACTTAAAATGGCTGATTATCTTGCATCTCAACAGGCGAAAACAGTAGTGAATAAATCATTCCTTTACAACACTTACAATGCTATACCTGTCGGTGGTTCGTTCTCTCAACTCATACAATCAGGTGTGAAAAATATCAAGTCTGTTATTATTGTTCCATTAATAAGTCAATCTGTAAACGGATTTAGTCAATTTCAGTCTCCTTTTGACCCGTGCGGTGGTTTTGCAGGTGGTCCACTTTCTCTTATCAATTTACAAGTGCTATGTGGGGGGGTTCAATGTCTAAATACGGCTTTGACCTATTCTTACGAAAATTACTTGGAACAAGTCTCAATTTATAACAAGTCTTCTCATAGTGAATACGGTATTGAGTCAGGTTTGATTTCAAGGCAATTTTGGGACGCAAATAGATTTTATATTGTGAATGTTCGTTCTACTACTGACGATTTACTCACTCCTCGTAACGTAAACATTACATTCATTAATAACAACAACATTGCTATTGATATACTTGTATATGTGGTTTATGAAGATGAATGGGTCTTCAATTGTGCAACAGGTATTGTTTCACAGAAACTTTAATTAAGGGAAAAAATATTAAAAAAATTATGTATAGTAAATATATAGGAAAATGCCATTACCATACGAACAAAACAAAAAACATATCTATGAATGGCGGGAAAAGAATAAGGAAAGGTCAAATGAACTTCAAAATAAATATGCAAAAAAATATTACAGATGGAAAAAGATACAAAAAGAGTTTATGAATATTTTAATTGATGATTTACTATAATAAAATAATAATTAAGGAAAAGGGCTTAAAATTATTTTCTTTTATTATAGTATAAGATGTTTGAGAAAAGGTTGAGAACAATTAACAAGAACAAGAAACTACTTCTGCAATACGCAGGATACAAGAGCATACAAGAAGCGAGAAAAAATAATGTTGGTTTTACTGACAAAGAGATTTATGAAGGATTAAGAGAAGACTATAATGATGAAGTAGATTTGATTCAAGAACAAATCAAAGAAAGCGAACCAAAATTCGTGAAACAAACATTATTGGATAAAGTGAAATTTTTCACAAAATATAATTTTGAATACAAGAATGTGAACACATACGAACAATTCTACAAAGTAATTCAAGACGCTTTAAAAAAATTTCCAACTGCGACTTCTTTATCAATTTACATACGCGATAAGGTAAGCGGGAACAAAGTTCGTGCAATCAGTATTATAAGAAGTGATTTATATTCTTTTGATGATTTTATGAATGCTTTGAATGCTATTATTGAAGGCGCAATGTCACAATATGGTAGTGATGCAGTTAATCTTGATGAAAATGAATTAATTTTCAATAATTTTGGTTTGGCTTCTGCTGTGATTGCGGGTAATGGAACAAGTGATAAGATGTTATTTAACACTCTTAACATACAACAAACAGAAACAAAAGTCGGTAAAAAGACTGTAAAAAATAATGATTGTGGTAAAAAATGTTTATGGGAATGTTTGAAAAATACTCAACATTCAACCCTTATTTCTTATATGAAGCCTGAATTGGTGAGAAATGTAGATAATATGGTTGAGTTTATCAAAGTGAATCAACTTCCTATCAGTGTGATGTGTAATTCTTTTTTACTTAAAAGACCTCATAACGAAATTGTAGAAGATAATATGATTACGATTGATGTTTTTGATAAAAAGAAGAAGAGAGACATTAAAAGAAAAGCGACTTTATTACAACAGAAAGATATTAAAATTGCATATTTTCATAACTGTTTATTTAGTAAGTATACCATAATCTTTGACGAGTTCAATAATCATTATGACGTAATAGATGGTAGTATTACTTTGAAAGAAATTTACTTGACTGCTGAATGTTATGTTGTTATGAATATTGAAGACAAAAATGAAGTTATTTTCCAACCAAAACAAATGAATAAGAACAGTAGAACAGATAAAAAAGTTTATCACAAATTCGTATTTTTTGACTATGAAACTGTTATTGATTTTGAAAAAAACTCTTGTATGAGAGAATATTCATTATCTATATTGGTTTTGGATAATACAGAATTAGAGATTCTTACCAATTGTGATGAGGGGAAAGAAGAAGAAAAAGTAAAAAAAATTAGAGAGGACAAATGCATTACTTTTTTGGGTTATGATTGTTCTATTCAATTTATCAACTGGATAATGGCAAATCAAGAAGATACTGCTTTTATGTTTATTGGATTTAATAACGCGAATTTTGATAATTTCATTCTACTTGATGCATTATTGAGAAATAATACTTATGAATATGGTATTGAAAATATTTTTTATAATGGTTCACAACTACTTAACTTTTTTATGAATGGACGACATAATTGTTTTGATATTCATAAGCATCTTATGGGTTCTTTGAAGGCGAATTGTGATAGTTTTAAAATTAACTGTTGCGCGAAAAAATCATTCAATCACGATAAAGCCCAACAACTTTTTCTTAATGGTGGGCTTATTGATTTTATTACTGGAAATGATGAACTTAAAGAATATAACGAATATGATGTTTTAGCCACTGCCGTATTATTCTGCAAATATCGCAGAGCATTAAGTGAAATTGAAGCAACAAAAGAATACGCCCCTATGCTACACGACATTAAAACAATTGGTTCTCTTATTTACAAAGTCTTTGAGAAAAGCAAGATTGACAAAGGTTTTAAACTTTCTCAACTAACACTTGAAGAATATAATAACTTGCAAAATAGCAAAATTGCTGGTAGAGTAGAATTATTCAATGGGGTTCAAAAAGTAGAAGAGAGATTGGTTTCTACTGATGTATGTAGTCTTTATCCTTATGTTATGTCTGTTGCCCCTGTTTATTATCCTTGCGGGGAAAAAATATATACTGATGTATATGTTCCTGACAAGATAGGATTTTATTACTGCGATATAGACCAAAGTAAACTTCGTAGTATGAATCTACCAAAAATATATGCAAAGAAGACAAAGGTAGAGAATGATTGGGGACACGAAGAAGTGTTAGAGAATTATTTGATTTCAAATGTGATGATAGAATTATTGAAGAAATTTAATTGTGGTGTTGTTATTAAGAGTGGTTTTTATTTCAAAGATAAGATGAAATCTTGCGAGATGTTTAACTTTCTATTAGATTTTATGAAAGCAAAGAACGAGCAAGATACAAAGAAGAAAGATAAAGATTCTTCTTACAATCCTGCAATGAGAGAGACTTTGAAATTATTAATGAACTCTCTATCAGGAAAAGTTATTGAAGGTTTACATACAGAAAAGACAACTGGTATTGATAGTGTCGCGGAATATTCAAATATTGTTGAGAAATCAACAAAGATAAATACAATTAATACTATTGGGAACAAGATTTTTGTCACATATGAAATTGATGAAGAAATTGCTGTAAAAAAACAAAGACCAATTTATTTGGGTGTTCTTATTTATGATTATGCAAAGTCATATATGTATGAGAACAGTTATAGTAAGGTTGGGCTTGATGAATTGTTATATACTGATACTGATGCATCAAAGTTTAGATATAGCAGATTTATTCATTGGAAAAACTGGGTTGATGAAAATAATATTCAAGTCCCACACTGGAAAGAAATTGAATTAATTGATGAAAGATATAAAAACCATAGAATATATGAAAGCGATAGTAAAGTTTTCGGTTCTTTTGAAGACGAACTTGAAGATATGGTAGGAGATAATTATGTATTTTATTGTGTAGAAAAAAAGTCTTGGTGTTATTCAGTTGATGGGAAAAGCAAATTTCGTTTTAAGGGATTAAATGGCAGTGCCTTACTTTTATCTTTGGGGGAGGATTTCATAAGGCACAAAACCATTAAACACACTAAAAACGGTATTAGCTGGAAAGAAGACAAAGTATATATTGACGCCCCTGAAATTGATGTATATAATTTCGCGAATGAAAATAAACATCTCGCCATTGAAAATGATGCGGTAAAGTTTTACGAACAATTATACACTACTGGTGAATCATATTTATTATGCAGTAGTTTCCGTAAGATTGTTAAGAATGCTTCTTACAATGTTTCGCTTGGAGAAGAACACAAATATAATCGTTTGATGAATAAAGTTCAAGTTAATTTTATGTTGAAACATATTAAAATTCAAAAGTAGAAATCTATTTGTTTTTCAATTTTGACACTGACGAGACCATAATTTTTCGGTTTTCGTCTTTTTTATATTTTTTTCTTATTGATTACCATAAGAAGAAAATTATTTTTATTATTTTTTGCATTTTTTGAATACTTTTGTGACTGACCTGCTTGATAAATATTGTTTTTGCGAATATTTTTATTTTTTACTGACGCTATTGCGTCATTGGGGAAGATTTTTTGTGGAAAGATGAATAAAAAGGTTTTCTTA
>Ga0208379_1000775_pt1 | contig 13368 bp, 37 predicted proteins | sample CryBogCBE02Aug07_FD_184559 | JGI IMG/M metagenome (GOLD analysis project Ga0208379, IMG submission 184559) | Freshwater microbial communities from Crystal Bog, Wisconsin, USA - CBE02Aug07 (SPAdes) | ecosystem: Environmental > Aquatic > Freshwater > Lake | place: Crystal Bog, Wisconsin, USA... | reverse complement strand
TGTTTGCTTTGAATGGGATACTTGCTTGCAATTATCAAATAGATGAAGAGCCGGCAATTTTGGCTTACAAATATGCAGATGATATGTTAGAGGCGCGCAAACCAAAAGAAGAAATCGGCTTGCCGGCTATCAAACGGAGAAAAAAAAGTGATTGAGCCCATCCCATTTTTTGGATTATTAGATATGGAAGAAAAGCGATTTTGTACCAGTTGCCAACGTATGCGCACCGAAACTGGGGGTGCAATGGTTGGTGAAAAGATACGCCGTTGGTTATGTTTAGATTGCCAACAGCGTAAAAATGAACGCCAATACGAGAATAATCCATGAGTTCTTGGTTAATTATTGTAACTGGCCTTATATATGCGTATATATCGGCAGAGCAAGCATTTAAAGGAAATAAGTGGGTTGCCGTGATATATGCAGGATATTCTTTTTCTAACGTAGGTTTATATATGATGGCTAAATAGGAGAAATGATGACAACATTCACAACTGAAGATCGTATGGCAGCGGCAGGCGTTTTTCCACCAGAGGAACAGTTTGCTATTTTAAGTAAATTGGTTAATGAACAATACAATCAGGTCAAAAGTGTTTTGCATAAGGCCAAAGAAAAACCATTGACCGATGATGAAATTAAAAAAATCTATTTAGATATGTTTGGATTTATGTTAGAGCCATCCGATAATCGTTTAAAGTTTGCTAGGGCTATTGAAAAAGCCCATCACATAGGAGAATAGAATGTTAGGATTACTTACCGCATTCTTTTTGTATTATGGTGATGCAGCGTGGTGGTGGTGGCTTGTATGGTTTATTTTAGAAATTGGTGAGCTTGTTAAATTTATAAGGAATAGTTAAATGAACCCAAAAGACTTAGCAGATTATTTAGAAAAGAATATGACCCCTACCGTAGCAATATTTGGGGATATTACTTGTGACAATATTGTAAAAGCCTTGCGTAAACAGCAAGACGATCTTCAATATATCCAAGACCAGTTTGACCGCGCGATTGAGTTTTTGGCCAAATGTAATGGCTGGAGCAAAACCAAATAACTTATAGGCTAAAAATGAAATATGTTGTATTTAAAAGCGATAAAAAAATAAATCCGTTTTCTCCGCAATGGGATTATTTTATTTGCGAATTTGATTTGCAGGGAATTGATTTTGCAAAAATTTCGCAACTAATATTGAGTAAAGAAAAACATATTATTGAATCTACTTTACCAAAAAATGACCATGCCTATTACACAGAGTTAAGTAGCAACAGCCTTACATCACGTTCACATACTTATAATTTTTTTAATTTATTTAAAGATCCAGAGATCACTAAATTAAAACAAGCGGTTTCAAACAATTATTTGAAGATGATGCAAGATTTAAAATTAGAAGTGCCTGATACATGGATATTTGCTTGGGCCAATGTAATGAGAAAAGGTGAAGAAATAAAACCACATTTACATTGTGTAAAAAATTGGAGCTATTTATCTGGTCATATTACTGTGCAATGTAAGGATACTGCTACGGTTTATATAAATCCAATTAACCAAATAAACGACCCTGAGATTTACTCAGCAAAAAATAAAGTAGGTTCTTTAAGTTTTTTTCAAAGCAATATTCCTCATTACACAACTAAACATGAGGCAGATAGTGAGCGAATTACCATTGCTTTTGATTTATTTGCCAATCAATCTCCTCATTTTAAAGATGACGATCTATTAATATGAAAATAAAAACAATACAAACTTCTACCGGTGAAAATGTTTATGTTATTGATGATGTATTTAGGGCTCATCAATTAGTCTCTTTTAATAAATTTTTTATTAATAGTTATTTTATGCTTAAAGGTAAATCTGATGATACTTTAGATACTCAAGCAAATATATTTTTTATGGCTAGATACAACGAAACAGACGAACAAAATTTAGGATTTTTTGAAACACCTGAGTTCATTGAGATTCAAAATAAGTTTTTACAAGGTTTAACTTTTAGTCGCACATCTTGGGTTAATTGTTCTACACATTTAACTCCATATATATCGCACGTTGATGAATCAAAGAATGTTTTAGCAAAGACAGTTATTTTTTATGCTAATTTAAAATGGGGAAGTGATTGGGGCGGTGAAACTTTAATAGCAAATAACTTGGGAGAAACCGAGTTGGCCATAGAATTTAGACCGAACAGAATTTTGGTATTTGATTCTGTTTTGCTGCATAGAGCTTGTCCCATTACACTGGAAAGTAAATCTTATTACAGATTAACTTATACAAAACAATTCAATATAAGTGTAGAAAGCGAGCAAATAAATGACTGATGGTGGAAAAGGAGATCGGCAGCGTCCATTAGGGGTTCCTATGTCCCAGTTTGACAAAAGTTGGGATGAAATATTTGGTAAAAAAGAGAAAAAAGACGGTAATTTAAATGTTACTATTGAGGCGGATCAAGATGAAGAAGAAGTTACCGTAACCAAAACTTGGAGTTTTTAAATGACGTGGAACCTAAGGCTAGTAAATATTGCTTCAACGGAATATCCCGAAGAGGAATATATAGAAATCTGTGAAGTCTTTTATGACACCATGGGTAAGCCTTTAGGTTATACCGCAGCTACTATGGGCGGGCAGGACAAAGATGAAATACGCACTTATTTAAAGTGGGCTATGGAAGCTTTGGATAAATCAGTCTTAACTTTTAAGGATAGCGATGGACATTAAAGTAGAAAAAATGAAGGAAATGGAAGATGGATCCGCAATCGTTTGGTTGGAAATGGATCTGGAAGCCAAAGATTTTTTTATCGGGGAAGGTTTTTTAGCAGTACTCAAGAGATCAATCGGGTATTCCGATTCGTATGTTAAACCAGAGGAGAATGAAGATGTTAAGCGAGCACCTAAGAAAAAGACTAAAAGAAGCAAGCAGTAACGGGAAAATTGGCGCTGGCCATGGTGCAGAGTATTGTGCCAAAAGAATTGATGATGTTTTATTGGATTTACATAAGCTTGAACCTACCGCGTTTTTAACCACTGCGCGTAGAAATGAAGAAGGCAACGTCATTTTTTATGACAATGTAAATATGCTTGAAGAAAGATCATTTTATGATTATCCTGTTAGGGTAACCGCATATAAATCTTTTGTAAGGCCGCTTAAAACATGACAAAACGCCGTTTAATCTTTGCTCCCGGATGCTTTGACGACTTAGAACTTTCCCAAGAAGAGTTGGACAGTTTGGTTAATAAGATTACCGATAGCTTTGAAAACGGCGATTTTGAAGACGGCGAGCCCTTGGACGATGAAGAAGCCGAGGAGCTCTTGAAAATTTTAGATAATAAGAACTCCAGACAATGAACCATTTAATTGAATTGGCCGAGGAGCTTTACGCCCTTGGTCAGAATCCTTTTGAGGATCCAAACGAAAACGGTGATGCTATGCAAGATATCGCCATGGAACTAGGCCAAGCAATTCAAGAAACCGGCAATATGGTGATGCGGTATCAAAGAGACCTTAAAGAATTAACCGAAAAGATACAATGGATGGCTAACCGGATTATAGAATTGGAATTGAAGTATGAAACTCGTCATTAAAGATTTTGATATCAATCAGCATTTAGAATATATAGAACAATTACAGAAAGCACTAGAGCGCATGAAGCAGGAGCGTGATGCCTATAAAATGGCCTATGAAGCTCTTTTAAAAGAAGATGAGTTTGATATGGACGGCCGGTGTTGATCTATCGCAATAAAAAACTTCTTGAAGTTGTCCGGCAAAGCCCGTGCCAGCACTGCGGCATTGAAGACGGGACTGTGGTCGCGGCCCATTCTAACCAGCTACGGGACGGCAAAGGACGGGGAATCAAAGCCCATGACTACCGGATAGCAGCTTTATGCCATTCCTGCCATATGGAACTGGATCAAGGAACCAAGTGGCTAAAAGCTAAAAGACTGGAAGTGTGGGAAGAAGCCCACAGAAATACGATAGGCTGGCTATTTGAAGCCGGTAGGTTAGACGTCAGCAAGTAACCTGTTGACAAAATTTTCCGTATTGTGGTATATTGAGTTTAGTTGAGCCACGCTCAGCTTCGGGACAATCCTTTTCGGTGTATTAGTTTTATCCCGCGGAGAACTACTAGCAGTGGTTATCCACCCCGGTGCCTCCCCCTCCTCACCCGCACCTGAACCCTCGGACAACCTCCGGGGGTTCTTCTTTTTTGGTTTGCAAAATTTATTACTTTCGTGTAATCTTCTTTTACCGAAAGGATTGTTTGGGGGAACGATCTACTGGCCGCAAGGCCTGCCATTCTATTCTTTTCGGTCGTGCTCCAGACGATACACAGAGCCTACATGGGCTGCGTGGAAGAGAACATAGGCCGATTTACATCCGATTGCGTGCCTCGTAGCGTTAAATGGCGACTACACAAGTGGAAAGATACATGGGTGATAGACAGATCTTTCAACGAATGAACATTCACTCCGAGTAGGACTGGTTATTAGACAATGCAGCTTAAAGTGTAATAATGGGTCAGGTTAACAGCTATCCAGATGTGGGGCTGTCACCCTTGGGGGAGTATTGCCTAAAGCTCTAGGGCGTCAAAGCCAAGCTCATCTGAGACGACTTTGGCGCGCCGCTTGAACTCTTTATCATGGCTTGACCAGCGGTCATTAGCCCAGCGGGACATATGGATGCACTCATGGCAGAGGACGCGGATCACTGTCGCCAGATGCCCGCACATTTCAGTTGAAACAGTAATGGTATGTTCAAACTCCTCGCCATCCTCATAGATGTACGTGCCCATGGCATCTTTATCAGCATTGGGGACGAACCGGATCTGTTCTGGCAAAGGCATATTCCACCGATTAAACGGCTTCATGCAATAAATTGCTGAATACAGGTTCTTGAGAATGGCGGGGGTTAATTTCATTTCCAGCTAATCCATCCGGTTTTTTCTTGCTTAGGCCTACGATCAACGTAAATCGGGATACTGAAGGTAATACCGTGGTCAGGGTGGGTCAGCCATAAAGCCTGCCGAGGCGGCTCAAATCCAAAATTGTTGCTGTAAGCGTACTCATCGTAGCCTTTAAGGCTACCGTTGACTATAAGGCGCTCTAGCTGGATTAACTGGTGCCAGTGACCTAAGAGCATTGTATCGTACTCCATGTCAATCTGAGCGTTTCTGGAGCGTTTGCGGTGGTCTCCGCGAATGATGGGGCCTAAAGCGCCAATAACACCATCACCCCCACGGAATTGGTCGCCATGTGTAAGTAAATACTTGTGTCCGTAGATTGAATAATAGGCATCAGGGCCATCGGGAATATGGAATTGAATACGGGTATCATTTTCAAACCTCTTAGCTAGAAATTGATATAGTAACCAATCAAAGGATGTGTAATTCCTGCCCTTTGCCCTAATTTTGTGCGTATTGCGTCCATGATTGCCCGAAACGCACGGAATAAAGACATTTCCAAACTCATCGGCCAAAGATTCTATACACCACGATAAAACGCCATATAAATCAATGACTGTGGGCATAATCTCTTTTTCGTTGGTGGCCATTAACTCTTCGTGAATGTCACCCGAAACCATATCGCCTCCCAAAACAAAGACAATTCCCGGATAATCGGTGTGTGCAACATGGTTTTTTAATAAATCTATGGTCTTTTCAATCATAAACCGCGCCCGATCATGGGCAATACTGATATCAAACTTATTCACATGGTTAATCTGATTTGGGTCAACAATCTCCCCCCAGTGCCAGTCGGAGGCGAAGAGAGTTGGGACACCAGCAAAAGACTTCTTTTTTTCTTTACGAATCAGCCACTTGGGCGGGTTTACTGGCGCATCTTTGAGCTTAAGGATAGTTCGCTTAATAAAATCAGCGTCAACTTTTTCCCTTGCTTCAGTAGCGATAGCAGCCTCTAAGGTCTGGATCTTATCCCTAGCATCTTGCAGCTGCGATAGCACATCGTCTTTCTTTTCTTCTACGGGTATGCTGGATGTAATGCCGGCTAATTTTGCAGCGCGGTATCTAGATTGGTAGGTTGAGGAATTAAGGCCAAGCAGCTTAGCAGCAGCTTCTTTAGATCCTAGTCTGGCAAAAGCGTCTACGGTCTCTTGCATTTGCTGCTGTGTCAAAGATTTTTGTACCACCAAATTCTCCCAGTTTGTTGAACAAATTCAAGACATTAAACCACAATTTTCAAATAATACCATGACAATTTTTGCTAACTTCCTATTGCAAACATAATTTAATTTCTGTATAGTTTTCTTTCCACTGCTAGGAATGAAATGACTGACATAGATTTGAACGACCGCATTAGGGAATTAACTGATGTCATTGCGCAGCTATCGGAGGAAAATAGAAATTTGATGCAAATTATCGCCACCCAAAAATGGGATGCCAGCGATATTGAGAAGGATTGGGTAGAGGAGGAATTAAATCGTTTGCAAAAACAAAATAAGTTATTAGAAGTTGACAATAATTCACTTCGGTATAGTCGGGATATGTTTCAGCACCGAAATGCCGAGCTAACAAAATCATTAAATTCTTTAACTAAAAAACTAAAGAAACAATGAGCCCACGCCGGAGGGTTTTCCGGTAGTAAGGAGAGGTATGCTAGTTTTACGGGAGCATCAAGAGCACGTCATTGAGAAACTCAGAGAGGGGTTTAGGCAAGGTCACAGATCACAGTTGTTATACGCGCCCACAGGGTTTGGTAAAACCGAAGTGGCGATTGCGTTAATGAAAGCAACGAATGAGAAATTTAACAAAGCGGCCATTGTGTTGGATCGCGTCATTCTGGTAGATCAAACCAGCGACAGATTAGATAAATACAATATTCCACACGGGGTATTGCAAGCGCAGCACTTTAAATACAATCGCAGTCACCGGTTGCAAGTATGCAGCGCGCAGACATTGGAAAAGATGAAGAACTTTCCCGATGTGGATTTGCTGATTGTGGATGAGTGCCATATTGCGCGCAAACAAACATCCGAGTTCATTAAGAATAATCCCCATGTCAAGGTGGTTGGATTGACTGCAACGCCATTTACAAAAGGGCTTGGCAAGTTGTATTCCAATGTAGTATGCGGATCAACTACGCAAGACTTAGTAAATAACAAATGGCTTACACCGCTCAAAGTCTATATTGCCAAAGAGATTGACATGACTGGGGCCAAGAAAGTGGCCGGCGAGTGGGCTCAAGATGTTGTCACCGAGCGCGGTATGAAATTAACCGGCGATATCGTTCAAGAATGGATTAAAAAGACTCACGAAATCTTTGGCGAGCCGAAGAAAACTATTGTATTTTGTGCTGGCGTAGCGCATGGCGCAGACTTAGTTAAACAGTTTGCAGAGCATGGCTATAACTTTGTTTCTATTTCATATAAGGATGATAGTGAATACAAAAAACAAGCAATCGCAGATTTCTCGCGGCCTGATACACAGATTCATGGGCTTATTGCTACCGATATTCTTACTAGGGGCTTTGATGTTCCTGATGTCGCCATTGGAGTATCCGCTAGACCTTTTTCCAAGTCCCTTTCTTCCCACATCCAGCAGCTCGGCAGAGTCATGCGCCCCCATCCTAGTAAAGATTTTGCATTGTGGCTAGATCACTCTGGCAATTACTTGCGGTTTAGAGATGACTGGGATGAAGTCTTTGAGCATGGCGTAGAAGTATTAGACGATCAGGGTGAGAAGGCTAAGAAAGAACCTACCGAGAAGGTGAAGAAGGAAGCCAAGTGCGTTAAGTGTGATTTTCTATTGCCAAAGAATGTAGATTGCTGCCCATCATGCGGACACATCCGGCAAAAGCGCAGCGAGATCGTTAATGTATCGGGCTCTATGGAAGAGTTGGCATTTGAAGCAGTCAAGATTAACAAGAATGAAAAGCAAAATTTCTACTCAGAGCTGCTTTATATTGCCAAAGAGCGCGGCTATAACGAGTATTGGGCTAGTCATAAATACAAAGAGAAGTTTAAAGTTTGGCCACGCGGGTTAGAAGATACGCCCAGAATACCAAGCCTAAATACAATGAACTGGATTAAAAGCCGCAACATAGCATGGGCAAGAAGTAAAGAAAGGATGGCAGCATGAACGCAAATGAACTAGCTGATGTGTTAGAAAACTGCCACAACACAGAAACACAATTGCTTAATAAAGCCGCCACCATGCTACGCCAGCAACAAGCTGAAATAGAGTTATTAAACGCAAAGCTGGCTTACATGTTTGAACAAGAGATTAAGAGTGTGAGGATAAACAGATGAACTGGAAAGCATACGATGAAGTGCATTTTAGCGACCAATACATCCTGCGCTGGGTGCGTGAAGGTGATGAGTATGTCAACCGCATCAGCAAAGAGATGATGGAAGACCTGCATGCCGTAGTGCGCCAGCAACAAGCTGAAATTGAGGCATTGAAAAAAGAAGCCGCATTACAAAGGCTATCTGATTTTACTCAAGAGGCTGACAATGAACCAGTAGCGTGGAGAAATTTATGCGTAGGCAACATAGGTGAAGATTCTGAATGGATTTATAACGAAATTGGTCAAGGCGAACCACTCTACACCCATCCAGCAAAGACACTAACAGATGAGGAAATAGAGCAAGTGCGTGTAGCAATTATGGGGACAGCATATTGGTGTGCTGATGAAAATATGCCAGAGGCATACAACGCAGTCAAAGTATGTTGTAGTGAAGTGTTAGGAATATTAGTAAAGGCACAAGAGAAATGAATCGGCAGGAAGACAATCGCCGTTTTGTGCAGCACCTCAATGCCAGCCAGCAAGCCGTTTGGGAGATCGCTCAATGGCTATCATCTAAGGGTAAAGTAGTCACTATTCCGCCAACCAAAGTCACACCCAGCTACGAAGAGCGTATGAACTTTGTGGATGAAGGCGATATTTACATGAGCGATAAACTGGGTGATGAAGGCCAGCGCGTTGAAGTTAAACATCTTGGAACTCAATTTACGGGCGCGGAAGATTGGAAGTTTGGAGATCATTTTATGGTTTGCGCGCGGCATAGCTACGACAATGCGGTGCCTAAACCTTATCTATACATTTATTTAAGCAAAGAAAAGACCCATATCGCTACGCTTAAGGGTGACACCCATGCACAATGGACAGTAAAGACATACAAAGACAAGCGTTATCAAGACATGACCCAAGAATTTTATATAGCACCAATCAACATCCTTAAATTTATGAAGGCGGAATAATGGAAAAACAGCAATACAAAGACTTTCACATGACTCAAGCGGAAGTGGCGGCACAGTTAGGCCTAAACAGAGGTGAGGTAGGCCACATAGAAAAGCAAGCGCTCAAAAAAGTAAAAGAAGAGCTTAAGCGTAGGGGCATTGACGCAAACTTATTTTTTAAGGATTAGTATGCAGTTTCAAGACTTTGCCAAAGCACATGGCCTGATTATTAACTCATTGTCATACGATAAATGGGTGCGGGTTCCTACTACTGACCATCCGTATAAAAAGAATGGCGCTTATATTTACAACGGACATAGAGGTGCGGTGCAGAACTGGGCTACGATGGAAAAGCCAGCAGTCTGGAAATCAGAAGAAAAAACGCATCAACCCGCGAATCTAACAAGAATCTTGCGCGCGGCCGATGATCGCAAGGAGCTGGCCGACAAGGCAGCAGCCAAAGCAGGCTGGATCATGCACCAGACAGTCATGCAAAGCCACCCATATATGGAAAGAAAAGGATTCCCTGATGAAAAGTGGCCAGTATGGGAAGACAACGGAGAGCGCAAGCTAGTTATTCCGATGCGGATTGGTGATAGATTGGTCGGATGTCAGCTCATCAACGAGCAGGGGGAGAAAAAATTCTTGTATGGACAAACGACTAAGGGGGCAAGTTTCCTCATGGACGCAAAAGGGATTCCCATCTTCTGCGAGGGTTTTGCCACGGGCAATTCCGTGCGCTTGGCTATGAAAAGCAGCAACCTGAGATATCGTATCTACATCTGCTTCTCGGCAGGAAATCTCAAGGAGGTAGCGCGGGCAGTCGGGCAGGGGATCATCGTTGCTGACAATGACCCCAGTCATGTTGGACAGTCCGTTGCGATTGAAACAGGCCATCCTTACTGGATCAGTAGCACAACTGGGGAGGATTTCAACGATTATCATAATAAAGTGGGCATCTTTACCGCAAGCCAAAGCCTAAAGAAAGTATTGATGCCCCATTATACTAGTCAGGCTTTTTCTCAAAAATAACATCGCCGTGCTCACTAATGTGATATGGCGCGCCAGTCTCTTTGGCCTTGATGAGATCGCGATATTGCCACTTGGCGTTATTTTCCATCCACTTTTGGGCGTCTTTATCATTCTGATGCACGATTAGACTCCTTAATTTGGTTTAGAACTTGACCCAAGCGGCTAGTATCCTCAATAAAGTAAGTGTTTCCTGTGGTCACCTTGTAATCGGTGCCTTGTTCCCAAGCCTCAAAGAAAGTATCAAACTCACCCATCAGCTCTTTTTTGTTATCCCACAATTTAAATCTTTTCATAATGTTCCTCTGCTGGTTCAAATTTTGGCGTAGTTTGCAATATTAGTGCATCAATATCCTGTATCACTTCTTGAGCCAGTGTAATGACTTCTTTATCTTCCTCATACTGCTCAGGATACCTATGCTTAGGATAGTCATCTATCCACCAATCTGCATACATTAACAGACTTCTAATTTTGTCATATTGTTCATGTGTAAGTGTAATCATGCTGCTTTTTCCCTGTTTTGAATAACTCTATCAATCCAATGATCCATTGAATCCCAAGTGTGGCCAATATTGCAGTCATGGTTTTTATCCATCATCTGCAATATCCACAAGGCCTCATCCTCCGTTAATTGCTCACCATTAGACTCGGCCTGCTCAATGACATCATCAGTATGCCACCATTCTGCCATCCAGCATGGATCAAAAGCGCGTTTAACGGCGCCCTGAATTTCTGATACTGTGGTGCCTTTTGGCACTTCTACTTCAAGCGTTATTTTCATCGTCTAGCTCCTCTACATAATCAACATATTCATTAGCATGAACCAGTTTGCCATGATCTAAATAGGATGTGTCGTTATTAAACTCATCCCAAGCCTTTTGCTCCGCGTCTTTCTCATCTGCGGCCTCAACTTCAAGTAAATAAATGGTAGTTTCTTCTCTCGCTAAAGAGACCTCGTATTTAGGCATCTCATTCCTCCACTTGGTCAAAACTGCCCCAGTCGCCTTGCAGACGAGCCAATGCCTCAGCCAAACATCCGCTAACAAAATCGGGATCAAAGTTATCGCTGGATATATCTTTCAGCGCCATGCTTACCAACTTCTCTATTTTGTCCATCATTCCCTCACATAGCTAACATTAAACATATAAAAAGGTAGATCGCGGCCAACGAGGCCACGCCCACCAGCACCCACAAAACCAAATCTATAAGCTCTCTCATAGGATTACCTCCAGCCCATAATCCCGTAAGTGAGCCCTAAACTTGGAACCCGTTGCGGCCTGAGCACCTCTGAAAATCGCCTCAGCCTCCGCATTATCAAGATTAGGATTACAGTCTATGAAGATCATCCGCGCCAGACCTCTGGGGATCGGCTTACTGTTGAAATAAAACCTCATAGTTCCCCCTCAGGTTCCAGTCTTTCTATTTCTTGCATGGCATCTTCAAGCAATTCCATAAGCTCCGTATCATGCAATTCGTAGGATAAAGCTAAAGAATTTCTAATCAGGTCTTTTAAATAGCTCATAGTTCATACTCCGCGCAAACATTCAGAAGATAATCCCTGACCGCGTAGCCTGTGACATCATCGCGCCAATTTTCAAGGGCGCGGCTTTCCATAAAACCCAGCGCATCATCCTTATTAGAAAACTCCCCTATCGGTATGCTGCTGGTTAAACTGTTTTGATATACATAAAACATTATTTCCCCCTTACAAAACATTCGGCCATCGTCATGGCGTATTCACGCAAACTCAAGCTGCTATCTAAATCGGGTATGTGATATCCATGCTCAAAGCATTTAACGATATATGCCCCCGCCTCTGTGTGATAGATATTGACCCTTCTGAAATCATAATCCATCGTTAAATAATGCTCAGACTGTCTTACTTGCATTGTTTCCTCCGTTAGTTAATAAACCAAGACCAGCTTACGCTGGTTTCGCTCTTATGAGCTCATCAGTTGGTTAGAATGTGGTTAATCTTTTGAGCCGCCTCAATCCACGCCTGAGGCGCGATCAATGACCTTTTGGGGTAATCCTCAGGTTTAGACGCGGCCACCTCCGCGCTGTATCGGTGTAGTGCCTCTATGACAAAAGCATAGGCAAGCGGTGAGCTATCTAAGACCTTGTTTAATGATGTAGCCATTACAGTTCCTCCTCCTCTAGTTCGTAATCTGTGTTTATGGTGTATTGCCCGAATGTCAGCCGACCCTGCCCGTCATCTACTGCGCGAGTGTCCCTCTCAAAAGTGACAATATGGTCAGGCCAGTATTTATCCTCATTAAGCTGGGCGTATTCAATCGGAACCAAACCCAACAGCCCCGCATCTACTGGATAGGAGCTCCCGAAATTGTCCGTATAGCAGCCATCCCCATGCAAAGTGCCGAACCCTAAAATGGTTTTACCGCCGCCAATGTCGGCGACTGGTGAGGCTCTGAAGTAATCGCAAGATTCCAGCAAGGGCATCCAGTCATCATCGGGAGTGGTATAGCAGGGATCGCCCAGCACATACTGCCCCGCTTTAATCAACACAGTATCGTCATCTAACAGAATGAACTTATCCATTACGCTGCCTCCTTCATGCGCTGGGTGAGTGTGTAGCCTACTGTTTGACCCTTGCGGTTCCCGATCCATTGGATATCAAACCCAATCGCGTTAGCAATACGCTGCATAGAAGACATACCGCAAGCCCCATCCAAATACACAGAGCCGTCAGCGCGGACAAACAGACCATAAAACGAGGGGTTTAAATCCTCTTTCACAACGCGGGTGCCTGTGCTGCCGTTGCCGTAGGGCTGCAGCTCCAAAGTAGAGACCAGCTCCACCAGCTCGCGCTGGTATTCAGACTCTAACCAGTCACCAAAGACCGTCCCAGTCATGTCATAACCTCCGCCCATGCACTTAAAGCGGCGCCCTGTTTGATTGTCATCCAGTCGGCAGATGTTATAGCCGTAGGTATCTTGCCCGCGACTGGTTCCCCAACTTATCAATAGTGTGTGATTTCTCACGATAAAACCTCCTTTTTAGTTAAACAGAGACCAGCTCACGCTGGTTTCGCTGGGATTTCACCAGCTCATCAGTCTGCTATGGGTTTGCCTAACATCTGTGACAACTGGTTAAAGACGGAGAGGCGCGAGCCCTTCAGACCCAGCTCGCGTTTAATGAT
>Ga0208379_1000771_pt1 | contig 13433 bp, 20 predicted proteins | sample CryBogCBE02Aug07_FD_184559 | JGI IMG/M metagenome (GOLD analysis project Ga0208379, IMG submission 184559) | Freshwater microbial communities from Crystal Bog, Wisconsin, USA - CBE02Aug07 (SPAdes) | ecosystem: Environmental > Aquatic > Freshwater > Lake | place: Crystal Bog, Wisconsin, USA... | reverse complement strand
TATCAAGATTATCGAGGCTGTTAATCCAACTTTCTTTCAACTCCTCTAGCGTCTTTGTAGCACGAGCTTGTTCTTCTAGTGTGCGAGGATGCGTTTTACGCCATTCTAATATTTGTTTAGGTATAGCCATGTGAATTCCTTTAAATTATTTATCTGACAGCAGATTCATATGAAGGGTAACCAAAGTTGCGTAACCTAAACTATGGCTCTTTTTAAATACATAACCTTTGCTGTCATCTCCATCCCATACTGTCTTAAATACTTCGCTCCAAGGTTGATTTTGTAAATGCGCTTTGCCCGGGCGGATAAGAGAGATAAATGCCGCCATTCTAGGAATCGAATCTGGTCGCATATTGGCTAACAAGTCGGTATAATTACCCACGTGTATCAATTGTTTGGCCCAAGCTGAATCTTCCCACAAGCGTTTCCAGTCAGGCGTTTGTGACAACATTTCCTCGTAGTGTTGCGGCGATTTAATCAGTTGATACACTGATACATTCAACAAATCAATTTTAAAATAACCTCTTGCTTGCGCTGTTTCATAATCTATGGACGCACATTCATTAACAGGGTCATATGGAATTGCTGTTGGGTGGACACCGGTGTTGTGTTTACGAACTTGATTTTGCTGAATTAAGCGAGCCGCAGTGACGTCGATAAGTGCCAACAGTTGAGTTCTATCTGCTAAATCAATATCTACATCCATTACCAACCTGCTTTCTTTAACAATTCCTGAGCGACAGTGCGATCTTCTACTTCATCTTTGATTTTTTTTGACCATATATCAGGATTGATATATTTCCAAATCATACTTCGCTGATCGTCTGTTAACTTCGACAAAAAATCTTGACCCGAATCACTGTTATACAATACCCACGCACTTATGCGTCCGGATACTATAGCATGTAACACGGTATTATAATTACCGTATCTTAAAAAATCTTGTGGTGCCGCCGACTTTTCTTCACCCCATTTAATAGAATACTCAATAGCTCTAGTTAAAGCATCTTCCATTTTCTCTACTGTCAAATAAAATAACAAAAATTCTTCGTATACTTTATCACTGGCCCAATAATCTATTTTTTTGTTGTGTTTTAATAACCAATCAGTGAACCTAACTGGATTGATTACACGTGAGTCTACACAGTATCTGCCAAATTTTACAAAGGCTCCGTAGTAAGGACTTTTGGAAAATGCTTCGTAGGTTTTGGTTTTTGGCGAGCCTTGGGTTGCTTCGTAAAATTTCAAATAGGATTGAAATCCCACTCTCACTCCGGGTTCATTTTGTTCTTGATAACGGCGTTTCTGCGAGCACAAATGTACTGCCAGTGTAGTTTCTTTTGAAAATTCTCGATCGCAAAAACGACAAATGTATTTCATTCATCAATGCCTAAATCTTTTAGATAAGATTTAACATCTTTTTCTGTATTAATAACGGCCATTACATCTATCTCATCATCACGCATGTGCGGAAATAATTCTTTCAATTGTTTTTTAATACCAACGGCTTCTTTTTTCTTAGGAGATATCCACTGGTGTTGTTGTTTGCCTAAGTCCGGGCTCACGGTAGTGGCACATAGCCACTGTAGTTGTGGGTGTTTACTGATGGTGAAAAAGTGTTTGTTTAGTCTTTCATTACAAGAAATCAAGTAAAATTCTTGAAGCATTCCGCTGCCTTTTACGCTACTGCCCCATCGTATCATGAGATAGTTGCTGAATTCTTTGCGTTCTTCTAAGGTCAACGAGTTGTAAAATTCACGATCTTTGAGGTCAAACTTTGCCATCTCATTGAAAATATCTAGCTTTGGATTTTTAGGCTTTTCAATCTTTCGGGGCTTGACTGTTTCTGTTTTTTTCACGTGATATTCTTTCGGCTAGTTGACTAATTTGATCTTTTAAACGTGTTACATCTCGTTGTAATTTTCTAATTACTTTGTTTTGTTCGTCGTTGCGAATTTCTAGATTTTTAATTTTAGCATCAATACTGATAAAAGTCTTTTTGTTTGGGTCCACTGACTTTACCTCGGCATCGCTTGAACTAGTATACTGGTGTTTCATGTTTTTGCTTCTACGCCCAATGACTCAAGTACTTGCCTATAATAATTTTCGCCTGTTTGTACTTGTGATTGCCAATCTTTTGCTGAGTTTTCATCCGCTTGGTCAGTTATATACTTCCAAATTTCTACTTGAACCTGTGATATCTCACAAGCTTTGGCTATACTATAAGCTTCCATTTCAATAATATCACAAGGTGTTCTCAACTTGGCGGGTTCTGTGACAAACAAATCACCGCTGGCACAGATTTTTCCTTCTCCGGAAAGATTTATTTCTGCGGCAACTTCACCAAGCTGACAACCTGGTGCTAGTCCTAATGCCATTAAGTTAACATCGTGCTGTAGCACTTGATTTATTCTATATATACCAGAACCAACTTTAATTCCACCTGCTGTACCAAAATTTATTACTCTATCAGGTTTGTATAAATTAATCAATCGCATGGTGTTGATGGCCGCATTGACTTTTCCTACACCAATAGCATACACATCAGCATAGTCTTTAAAAATTCCTGGTGCTTCTTTTTCTAACGCAAATACTATTAAATTTTTCATTTTGATTAAAATGCTTTTGAATAATCAACAACTTCACAGTTGCGACTTATGTCTTTGACAAAATAAACGCAAGCAGGGTCGGCACCTTCGCTGACTGGTACACAAAGTATTTGTCCATTTTTTAGTTTAGGAGCATACCATGTAATGTCTTGATAAACATCTAATATTTCAACGTCTAAAAAACTCGGACGAAAACTGGTAATAGGGTTAAATTGAAATGCCTTAAACCCTCGATCATTTAGAGAAGATAGTGGGATAACTTCTAAGTCCCCGAAGTCTGGCTCACCAATCAGTAATTGCCAATCTACCGGCATGCGCACACGGTGTTGACCAATGCGTAACACCAAAGCAGGAGCATTGAAACTTTCTAAGAATATCAATGGCACGTAGTGATAGTCAGGGTCTTTTGGATCGCTGTTATCTAAAATAGCAAATCTCATGTCATCTACTTCTTTAGGTAAATGATTTAAATCATACGGAGCGTTATCAAGGGTTAAGATGTTCATGTATTACTATAACATATAAGTTAACGCCACTCAAGCTTTTCTTGACTGAATGGATAATTTGCGTCCTTATAAAAGACTTTTCGTTTTTGAAGATGACGTTTGGCAAATCTACAAGTTGAAGTTACATCCCAAATTTCTACGTGGTCTTTGTCTTCTGCTTTTCTAATGCCTCGCCCAATTGACTGTATAACACGCACAAAACTTTTTCCGGGCTCAATAAGAACCAAATTAAAAATACGCGGTATGTTGATTCCAACGGCGGCTACCCCGTAGGTGGCTACGATTATTTTATCATCACTGGTTGCCACTTCTTTGTATTCTTCATCTCTTTTTGTTCCTTTTGTTGCCCCGCTTACAAATACAGCTCGGTCACCTAATAATTCTACTAAGGCATGTCCCGGAGCAACACGATCTACTAACACCAAGGTATTTCCAGTTATATTGACTTTTGATATCAAGTTGGCTATGGTTTTTAATCTATCTCCTTCTTCAAGTAGGAATTTTAATTCGCTTTGATAATCTTTGAAATCCGAGTGATCTACCAATTGTACTATGTTGACGTGACATTGTGCCAATACACCTTTATCTTGTAATTCACTGGCCGACAGTTGATTTATAACTGGGCCTATACTTACTTTCAATGCCAGCGAGTAACATTCTTCCTTAGGCACAGTGCCAGTTAAACCCCAACGAATAGGTATTCGACTCATCACCCCTGATAATAGTGATTTTAAAACATCAGATTTTGCCATGTGACAATTTGATACTACCGCACCATCGACTACATAATTATGGTCGTTTTCTATATGTAAATTATATACTTCAGCTGGTTTGTTTATTTCAGTTCTTTTGATTAGTTTCATATAACGTCTTAATTTTTTTAGTGGTTTTATTATCAAACCTAGTATAGTCAATGTCTATATTTTGAGAAGCCAACCATTCTTTGTCTGCTAATAATATTGTATAGTTATTTGAGTCTGCCCATTTAGTTAATGCGGTAATTTTTGAGTTAAATTTTTTACCTACACATAATTCACGAGGTTTAACCTCAACGACTAATTTATTTTGATGATCTATAAAGTCAACAATATAAATTTTTGTATTCCCGTCTAATTCATATTCGATTCGTAATTTTTCATACTCGGCAGATTGATTAATAAATTGATACAATGCTTCCCAACTAGATCGATATGGTTTACCGTCAAAAGTTGAATCCCAGTGCGTGTTTCTATTATTAGTCTTTGGAGTAAATTCTCCTGATAATATTTTCTTTTTCATAGCATCTGATTTTTTCTTTTTATCAGCGGCTGACATTTTTATACCATACATTCCGTTACCTGCGCCGGAATTTTTTTTACTGATTTTATCTTTAACTGATTGTGGTCTAGGACCAAGTGTACCTATATTTTGCCCTTTTGTACCGGCATTCCAAGGAATACCTGTATTAAGATTTTTTTTGATTATAGCTCCATGTTTTTTTTGAGCAGATGTTCCGCCTATCTTCGATAGGCTAGATTTAATCTCTTTGACGGTTATTTTTCCACTTAATAAGTTATCAATATTACTAACCCACAATGTAGTTTTGTCATTTATTAATCTTTTACAGAATCTATCTTTGTCATTATTAATCAAAGTTTCGCCTGTTGATAGAGTTATACTTTTACCGCAATATTCAACTACTCTAACGAGTTGATTATATTCTGCCAATTTGGCATTAAATTTATCTATCATCTGTTGACTTGTTTTTTTCATAAATACTTTCGCTTTAGTTATCTGTATTTATGCTAGTATACACTATTTCGTGTTTTTCTGTCAACTCGTCTGCTCTAATCCAACCAAAATTTGTTAAAAATTTATGGTTTCCAGTAACCTGTATTTTACTTCCGTTATCAAATTCTAATTCATACATTTTTTCACTAACGGAATTAGTTAAATTTTTATGTTGCTTTACTACAGTATCTACTTTAAACTCTTTGGTATTTTCAGAATAATTGATAACTTTATCACCTGGTTTTATATCTTTAATAGGAACGTATCCGCTTGGCGTTAATACTTTACTATCTTCAGAAAAACATTCATCAACTATAACGCATACTACATCTTGTAAAAAATCTTGTATGGTAACTTCTGGCGAAGAATCACGAGTATTTTTTAACAGTATATTTAAACTTTGCCAAGTACAAATTGTATGCGTCTTGCCAATTTCTTTTCTATCTCCGAAATATACACCAACATCTAAACCAAGTCCACGGTAATCACGTTCGGTTTGTGTTACCAAGCTTTTATTAGGAACAATTACAATGGTTCTACCGTGTTGCTCGCATCGCTGACTCAATGCCGCAGTCATAATGGTATTATGATGCAAAATACCATTAGCATCATAATATATGTGAGGGTCATCAATACCTATATCATAATAAACTTCGTTATCGATCGATTTCTTGCCTGTGATCATTGATGGTCCGTTAATTGTATCAATCATGTCACCAACAATTAATTCTTCTGCAAAAATATTGACCCCATCTTTAAGTAAGATATGTTTTGACGCACACCCAAGTATTTTGTCATTAACTAATAATTCTAAACCTGATAAATTTTCTTTTTTGATAAAATAGTTAACTTGTTGATATCCTGTTGGTGTTGGTACGCTAATGCCAAAAGTCGACACGTCAACTTCTTTACAATTTTCTAATCCTTGTTGCGTAAATTCTTCGATATATTTTGATAAATTACCAAAGGTTGTTGTTAATTTCATTTTAAAAAATCCTTGCACATATTAATTACTTTATTTTTATTTAGGCGATAATCTGCTTCTTTAACCACCATGACATTAAATCCAGCTGATTCTAATTCTGATATTTTTTTGTTGTCTTTATCCCATATTTGCTGTGCTAATTTATTCCTAAGTATATCTGTCGGGGAATATTTTCGTGGATCAGCATGCCAATATTCGCCATTGAATTCAATAATTTTTTTAGTTTTTTTGTAATAATAATCAATTCGATACGATTTACCGTTGGCCCATACAGTAGTTTCTTCATCTCCAAACTTTCCTATCCTGTCTGGATCAACAGATAAAAATAAATCAGTAGACATCTTACTAACACCATTTCGTAATTTGGCCATTGCTTTATTCCATTGCCCAATACGTTTATTAAATTTTTTTGTACCTTCAAGTTCACCATACTTATCAATATACCAATCTAATCCATTGGTAGTTTGTGCTTCTTTTAATTTTTCTTGCGCATCTATTTCATTATAACCTTTGTTAATCCAATATTCAATAGTTCTAATAGAATATCCTTTTGCTCCCTTTTGTGAAGCTGGTGACTTCGATGATCGTTTAGATTGGATATCTTTAACAAAATCTTTTGCTTCTTCTTCAGAATATCCTTTACTAGTCCAATATTCAATAGTATTTGCTAATCCTGCTCGTCTCGCAAAATTTACTGATTTCATAATTCTTATGGCATCATCTTTAGAATAAAAACACATTAATTTTTGTAAAGTCATTAAATTAGTGCCATCGTGACCGCATTGACAATTCTTCTTCGCAATATAATTGCCTTTATATATGCTGAGATCAAATTTTTCATTACAGTTGAAACAATATTGAGTAAAAATAGGCGGGGATTTGTTGATAAACGATTTGCTTGGGAATACCGGTTTTTTCGTTGATTTAATTATTTGCCATTTATCGATATTATGTAATGTACATAATCTTAACCAACTCTTTTCATTGTATTCATTCATTATCATTTCTAACATCATTATCTTGCCCCTGTTGTAATTTACTTATTAAAAATTTACCGAATGGAGTATTTTCATCAACATTAATAGTTAAAGATGTATCTTTTCTAACACATTTGCCTGCGCCTGTTGCGATTTCTTGTATTGACTGCGGATTGTTTAAAAAATTATTGATGATTTCAACTTGATAATCTCGCAACATAATTGCTTCACCTGCCATTGGATGATCGCTGGCCCATTTAATGTGACTAAATGTTGATTCTGTCACACTTGTGAATTCATAAGAATTTGAGTATTCTCTCTGATCATCAAGTTCGATATTGTAGTTGAAGTTGTCTAGAATCGGAATAATGTCCGGGAGTAAGTTGATGTAAGTACTGCCACCTAGTTGTACAAAGGACATTTTTCCGTCCCATCGACCCAATCTAACCGACGGTAAATATCTCGCACCTGGCACATCAAACTTAAATTTGTTTACCAGTGCCCTGCGAGCATCTAATTCCAATCCTTCAATTTTACAATTAATTTCATCACGTATTACGATTGTTGCTGTTTTCATTGTTTACAAGTATAACATATTTATAGGGCATAAGTCAAAAAAATAGGCGCCATTTAAGAGCCTAATAAAAATAAGTTACTTATTTTTGTATAAATGATCTACGCAATAGTAAATCTGATTCCAATTTATCTTTATTATTATGTTCAGCAAACAATTCTTCTAACATTTTATTGCTCTTTTTAAAAAATTCAATGGTGTTTTTGCGAACTTCTTGCGGAAGATCATTGAATGTTTTTTGATGTTTCTTTTCGTTATATTCAGTAATGGATTTCATTTTGTATCCTTTGTTAGATATTTATACAATGTACATTATTTACTGTAGGATGTCAACAGTTTTCGATAAAAAAATAGGTAATCTTTTTTAGAGATTACCTATATAAAGAAACGTTTTCGCGTTTCAGGAGCTATCGGTTAAACTATTTTCGTTACTTATTTTTTTGTTTAGGTAATCTTCCTGGACTCCACGATTTATCAGGAGGTACTACATACAATTTTTCTTCAATACTATTATTCCACCAAGATCTTCCATCTTTAACATTTGAATCTATTTGTCCTCTTTTCCATTCAGGACCTGGGGAATTTTTACACATTGTATTTTTAATACCATTATTCCACCATATTCGTCCAATGCTATAATTTTCTAACATTCCTTTAGTCCATTCAGTTCCTGGATTTTTAACACTTAAAATTTGACGACTGCCGTTATTCCACCACACTCCTCTTGGTGCTCTACCTTTAGACCAACCAATTGATGGAATAGTTAGTGATTTTATTTCAGTTTCGCCGTTAGTCCACCATATTACTTTTTGATTTAATCTACCCTTTACAAATCCTTCTCCTGGGCAACGCTCACTCATAAATTGGACTTCTCCGTTATTCCAAAATATTTTATTAGACTTATTTCGTTTAAGCATGCCTTCTGAATATTCTGGTCCAGGACAATCTTTGCTTAGAATTGTTTTTGTTCCGTTGTTCCAAAAATGTTTACCGTTATTAAGATCTCCGCCAATGCCACCAGGTGCTTGATTAGTAAGTGGTCCGGTTTTAAGATCAAGTCTTCCAATAAAATCAATAACAAAGGATTCTAATTCGCATGCTTGATCTTTTCCAATGTTTTCATCTATTTTAATAATGTTTGGTTTTAGACCAGAGTTTGGTTTTAGACCAGAGTTTAGTATAGACAAAATTTTATTTAATTTATCATGATTCTGTCTTGGTTTGTTGCGCGGCAATATTGCTTCTTTGAGATGCTCTAAATGCCGATTACCTTGTCCCATACCACAATAAAAAGGAATTTTTGTAATAGGATCAATATACAGATAAACAAAATATTTATTCATGCTATCATAGAGCTTTCATACACGTCGACTGTGCTAATGCCTTCCAATTATTTTTGCTTACTTTAGTGAGGTCGGCGATTTTAAGCGCCATACGAAGACTAAGTTCTCGTAATTTATCTTTATTTTCTGACATAAATTCAATTATATCTTCGCCTGTAGTTGCGTCAAACTCGTAATCATTAAATAATTGTCCTTGTCTAAAAATTTGTTTAATGCGTAATAATTTATCACGAGCAGTGTCAAGTGTTAAATCCAAAAAATGACAACGTGATTGCAATGCCTCTAAATGATCTTGCATTTTCTTACTTTTAATATTTGTAAACTGAAGATTGGTAATAAAAATACAGCCGCCTTTAAAATCAAATTGATCAGGTACTCCCTCTCTACGTAACATAGAACTATCAGAATTCCAAAAGATTTTGCGTTTTTTACTTGAATCTAAAGCTGCCTTAAGAACATTTAATGAAAGCTCGTCTTGAAATACCGAGTCACAGTCATCAAATACCAATACATTACCAGCATCGCTATGTTTATACAATGTACAATACAATCCAATAGGAGTCATTGCCCCTTTAATAATCTGATACTTAATACGACGTCCGGCAATTTTATCAAACATACCTGACTTTTCAAGTTCATATTCGACACCGTAACTTTTACCCACTCCTGGGGGACCAACTACAATCATAGCGCGAACATCACCAGCTATGGTAGCACGAGTCATTTCTTGTAAGATGTTGAATCGTTCTTCAATGCGATTCATAACTTCATCATCTGTTTCGTGAAGTTTAGGTTCTACAGTAATCACTTCTGCTCCTGTTGGTTCTTGGTTAGTAATTTCAAGATCTTCAATTCCATTAACTTTAACACGAACAATGTCAAATTCTTCGCCAAAGTATCCATCGGATTTAACAGTTACAAACCCGCCTTTAGCTCCTGTTTGATAGCCTTTAACTAATGTAAACGCAACACCATTTACTGATTGATTACGATAAACACCATTTTTAATTACTACTGTAGTCATCTACTGCTCCTGTTTTGTTAACTTATGCTTCTATTATAGCAATTTATTCAATTTGCGTCAACCTATTGTTGTAACATTACAACAAATCTACTTGAAATTGTACGGTTGTTACTGCCATTTTGGCATCATAAACGCGAGTGCTACCCGCATAGCCTGTAATTTTTTCTTTAGAAATGACCTCTAACGCATTCCAAACGGCAATACGTTGATCCGTATTACCCATTTCTGTCATTCCAGTAACAGTAGTAGTAAAGTTTACACCGTTAACGATTACACGAATTTTCTGACCATTTGATAGTCCTCGAATAATAGTTTTTCTACGCATTACTTTAACTCCTGTTTGTTGCTGTCTATGTATCTATTATACAACCAAACTTATTAATTGTCAACCAATTATTTGAGTTAAAAAAGTAATACTTATATATTAAATAGTCCTAAACTCTTGTCTAGCCAAGGCAAAACCAAGTCTTTTTGATGTAAATAACCGGTTGCGTTGATTGACTTTACCGCAGATTCTGGCAATAAATTACTTTCTGCCAAGTCATACCAGCGAGTTGTTTTGGCATCTCTGGCAGGCTGTTCACTATTGTATACTACAGCATATATCCAAGGTTCGTTTGGTACTTTTTTGAAGAAGCCAGACCGGCAATCCCACCCGGTAAGTGCTAACATGTGAAGGAGACTTACTATGGTATAGTGATGATAGCATCCGTCTTGCTGGCTGATGTCAACTTCTTTGTGATGTAGATTGACTGTTTGCGGTACTGTTAACACCAACATGGCACCAGGTGCCGCAATCTTACGCCAGTTTGTTAATGTTGTGATGGGATCAATGGCGTATTGAAAAGCATCGTGACTCCACAAAATATCAAACTTTCCGTTGAGGGTGGCAGTATTTTCGAAATCTAACTTTTCGTATGTTATAGACAAGGAATGTTTGGCTGCCGGCAAAATATCAAACAAATCAATGCCGTGACATTTGATATCAAGAGGCAATGGGGGTTCATCTCGAGTAGTGCGGGTTACCCACCATAACATGTCTTTGCCACTACCACAACCTAAGTCAATTACTCTATTGATCGACATCATAAAATCATCGTACTCGTACAACCCATTGAGTACAGTCAAACTGTGTTTGTGTGATTCATCATCGTTTTTAAACATTTTATACCTGTGTGTCTTCCATTCCCGCGGCTCTTAATCTAACCACGTGTCCTAACATATACGATTTTTGATCAAGACCTTTCATGATACCCAACCATTTGTTTCTCAACAACGCAACTTCATTGATTAGTGTTTCAAAATCAATAACTTCATCTTCTCCTTCGGCATATTTTTCAGCATCTCGACTGGTTAAAGCGCGAGCGTATCCTTCTAAATATTTTTGAAAATGCTTGCGTCTAATTTTGCGTATTTGAATGTTTAAATAATTAAGTACTGCTTCAATTTCTTGAAGCTGATTAAATCTAGTTTCAGTAATGCCAGGCAACAAAGTAATATTTTTTTCAACCACACCACTGACCCGACATTCTTTTTTTGCTTCTATTAACTCACCTTCATAGTAAGCAATAAAGTCTGGTAACAGACCTAGATTAGTAGTAACTTTACTATACCACATTAATAGTCTTCATCTTCGTCATATTCATTGTAATCGTCTTCATCTTCTTCGTGTTCTTCATCTTCGTGATCTTTGAGATAACTTGTGACTGCACGTTTAACATCACTGTCTGATTTAAAGTTGTCTTTAATATCTTCAGGGCTTACATCGTTGTCTACCAAAACCGACACTAGAGTTTCGGCGGCTTCACTGCGATCAACAACGTTGATAAAACGCTTTAGTTCATTCCAAATTTCATACGATAAATCTACTGACATTCAGTTTTCTCCTTAATAGTTAAAATATTCTTTTGTAGTTGTACCTGGACCATACCATACTATATATCTATCTTTTAATCTTTGATTTAATTTAGTCAACGCTTCATTAATGGTTTCATTCGGTGGTAACGCAATCCATCGAATATTTGTTTTGTTGTTATAAACATCAGACGGTGTGACATCCGGTAACATGGTATCAGTGTCTGTATCATAGCCCATAATAGTATATCGATGTTTTAAATACAATGATTGCCATAACTCGCGTGATCCATGCGGTCCACCGGTATTAGATTCATCTGATAATAATTTTAGTTTATCATTCATAACCGCATAATCATACAAAAATGTACCGTATCCTAACCCTTTGTATGCTTGAGCTAACTGTACTAACCCAACTTGCCAAATATCATTTTTATAGTGATATAGTGATAAGTATCCTACTAATCTATCTTTATCATCAAATAATCCATATTTAATTTCATCAGACTTTTGTAATTTTTTAAGAGTCAACTGTCTAATTTTTGAAATAACGTCGGCATTATTAAACCATTTTTCATAATTATCAAGATACTCATCACGTGGTGGACTGGTAATTATTTCTTGTATTTTCATACCACAGTATCTTCTGCTGTGTCAACTTCAATTAAATTTTCAACTACTTTGTTTTTCGCTTCAAATTCACCCATAACTAAATCAAAAATACCATTTATATTTTTACTCCATTCTTTACGGAAATATTTATGTACTTCTCCGTTTAAGTCTGTATATGTATAACGATTTCCTTCTTTAGTGATAAACCCTTTCTTTTCCAACAAGTCAAAAAATCCTGAGTAAGGGCTCATTCCTGAAGAATAAGGTATTTGTAATTCAATGTCTTCAAAGGGTTTAGCATATCGTGTTTTCATAATCTTACAACCTGCACGAATACCATTTACCGTTGTAGTCTTATTACCGTCTTCATCTTCTTTTAGCTTTAGTTTCTTCATCGCTACAACAATACTGCTTGCGTAAACAAAACCTGCGCCACCCGAAATATTCGGATCTGGGTTGTAGGGATCTTGACTTGCATAGGTGTGATTGGTACATACCATACCTACATTGTAACTACCAAACATATTGATACAGTTTCGAACCAATGCGGTAAGTGCTTTAGGTTTACGGCCCATGTCACCTTTTAAATCGCCGGCTTCAAATTGATTAATGTCTGTAGGTGTAAGTAACATGCCTAAACTGTCAATGACAAATAATACTTTAGGGCGTTCGCCTTCGGGTAATGTTTTGTATTCTGACATAAATGTCGATAGTGTTTTAGCTACATCATCGATCATGGCCATGCTTAATTTAAGCAATTTACTTTCACTGGTATCTACGCCCAACGCTTGTAGCCATGTTTCATCTAAGGCATTTTCTGTATCAATCAACACAACAAAAATGCCTTTTTCTTGTGCGTTTTTGATAATGTTACCTGAGCAAATATAACTTTTGCCAGCACCTGATTCACCGGCGAATACTGTTACCTTGCCTAGCGGAATGCCTCTATCAAAAGATCCGCTAATCAAATAATTCAGCGTGTAGTTTCCTGTACTGATCCAATCTGTTGGATCATTAAAACCAACGCTAAGTCCTTCAATACTTTTTGTAATGTCTTTTCTAAATTTCGAAATGTCGAAAGGTTTCCCCATAATTTTTCCTTATAACAAATGTATTGTAGCGTAGAAGGTTATTCTACGATACAATTTTGGCAAAACAATATTATTGCTTTTGTCTGGC
>Ga0208379_1000765_pt1 | contig 13495 bp, 19 predicted proteins | sample CryBogCBE02Aug07_FD_184559 | JGI IMG/M metagenome (GOLD analysis project Ga0208379, IMG submission 184559) | Freshwater microbial communities from Crystal Bog, Wisconsin, USA - CBE02Aug07 (SPAdes) | ecosystem: Environmental > Aquatic > Freshwater > Lake | place: Crystal Bog, Wisconsin, USA... | reverse complement strand
TGCAGGTATGTATGAAAATTCATTTACAGCACCAAATTTACCGCCGCCTTTATTGTATTGAACGTTGGTAAATACACCTGCTGCTGATACTGATATACCAGATGTGGCTGCCGTCCATAATCCGCTCAACGCACTTACAGTGCCGTAAGTTGATTGCCAAATAGCACTACTTGCAGATAATGTTGTGTAAGCTGAACCCCATTCATCAGAACTATAGCTACTGAGAGTTGCTAATTTCCTAATGTTAATTAGTGACTCTCCGTCATAGTCTATAGTACCGTAAAGATCGTTCATATCAATTATTTAATAAAAGCTAGTTTTTAAGGAACAACAGTATAATTAAACATATGGGTATGTATGATACAGTTGCATGTAGTGATAGTTTACCAGTTATTCAAGAAATGATAGATCTTGGCTTAGATAAACGTGACTACATATTTCAAACCAAAGACTTAGATAACTTTTTATTAGAGTTTGTATTACAAGATGGCATTCTGTACGAGAAAAAATATAAAGATAACAAAGAACTATATTTAGAGGATAGAAAATATCATGGTACTTTAAACTTATATGATTATAGAGAGAACGTAAAAGATAAATGGGATTGCTGGATAGAGTATAAACTTACATTTACGGCTGGTAAGATGACTAATGCTACTTTATTAGTTTTTAATAGCGAGGATAATGCTTATAGAAAAACAAAAGAAAAAGAGTTCTGGGATAAAGTTAAAGCAAATAACAATAAATGGTATAACAAATACATACTTTATACTAAAACAGGGAAGAGTATTAAATTCATTATACATAAAGTACTGTACAATGTTGGTACATATATTCAAAAATTAAGCTATAAATTTTAATATGGGAAAAGGATCTAAACCTCGTAACTGCTTTAGCAGTGAATTTAAAAATAATTACGACTCCATTAACTGGGGACGTCCAAAAACTAATGAAACCGAACAACAAAAAGAAACAAGAAATAACGCCAGAAAACTCAAGAGCACAGTACCTCAAAGTAGTATGCTCTCCAGTATACAGAAAGAAGATAAAAACAATTAACGAAGCTATCAAAGATTATAACCGTATTTGCAGAAGTAGCAAAATGGCTAGTCGTGATATACTAGACGTTACCAAGTACTTTGCAGAAGATATTCGCAATCCTATTACTCCTCGCAATATTGTAAAGGAACAACCTGCTGAAGATTATTCAAAAGGCTTTCTTAAAGTATCGTGATTAAAGTTCGCAGAGTTTTGTATACAAAAAAAGGCTTCCAAGCCGGTGAATACTTAGGTGAGTATTACGCCGGCGATATGGCTAAGGCTTTTGATTACTATACAAAACTCTGGATGGAACTTTACACAGATGAAGATGGTGAAATTATTGACACCGTACCGGAAGAGAATGTAAACTATATAGAAGAGTTTACTATTAGTGATCCTTCTCACTCTTTTATAGGTTTACCAGAAACGGTATGTTTTGAAATTATAGATGATGAGTTGTATGAATTGCCGCCTTTTTCAGAAATAGATGAATATGGGTTTGAGCAAATGAAAGACATTAAAGGTAATAATATACCTTATACTAATAAGGATGGAGGCAATTCATTCAAGCTTCTATCCGGTCCTAAACGGACTAAATAATTTAATGCTACGAAAAATATGGGATTCTATTGTATCCTTTTTATGTGAAAACATATATAAATGGGAAGAAGAAAGATTTTGTACGTTCAGAAAGAAAGAAAAACCAGACTAGATATTCAAAAGATAGGTTATAAAATATAGTGTGAATAGAATCTTTATCCAGATAGCTTCTTACAGAGACCCAGAACTGCTTCCTACTATACGTAGTTGCATTGAAAACGCAAAGTATCCAAAGAATTTAAGATTTGGTATTTGTTGGCAAAGAGATGAGACAGAAACTCTTGCTGAATTTGCAAACGACAAGAGATTAAGAGTTATGGATGTACACTACTCAAAGAGTGAGGGTGCATGCTGGGCTAGACACCATTTACAAAAGCTTTATAAAGATGAAGAGTATATTTTACAGTTAGACTCACATCATAGATTTGTGAAGGACTGGGATATTAAATGCATTAAAACCATTAAGGATTTACAAAAATCTGGTGTTAAAAAACCTTTACTTACTGGATACATTCCAAGCTATGATCCAGCAGATGATCCAGGCAAAAGAGTTCAAGAACCTTGGAAGATGAATTTTGATAGATTTACTCCAGAAGGTGTTGTATTCTTTTTACCTGCAACAATTCCGGATTGGCAAAATTATAAAGGTAAACCAATACCTGCTCGTTTCTTCTCTGCCCACTTTGTATTTACAATTGGTAAATGGAATAAAGAAGTACCATATGATCCAAATTATTACTTTCATGGTGAAGAGATTAGCTTAGCTGCAAGAAGTTTTACACATGGCTATGATTTATATCACACAACTGAAATAATAGCTTGGCATGAGTATACACGTAAAGGTAGAACAAAGCAATGGGATGATGATAAAGATTGGCCTAGACGTAATAGCGTATGTCATCTAAGAAATAGAAAACTATTTGAAATGGATGGTGAAAAACGTGATATTGATTTTGGTCCTTATGGATTTGGTACTGAACGTACATTAGAAGATTATGAAAGATATGCAGGTATATCATTTAAGTTAAGAGGTATTCAAAAGTATACCAAAGACTTTTATAATCCACCTAATCCTCCAGTATCAAATTTTGAAGATAGTATTGAATGCATCTTTAAGCATTGCATAGATGTAAATTACGTTAGTGTACCGGAAAAGGATTACGACTTTTGGTGCGTTGCATTTAAAGATAAGGACGGTAAAGACATTTATCGTAAGGATGCTGATAGAGACGAAATTCAAAGAATGTTTAGTGATCCAGATGGTTATTGCAAAATTTGGAGAGAGTTTCATTACAGAGGTAAACCAGCTAGCTGGATTGTTTGGCCGCATAGTGTTTCTAAAGGCTGGGCTGATCCTATAACAGGTACTCTATGACACCGAAATTTAAAATACTAATAGCACAATACTGGACTAATAATTTATCATACGGTAAGTTTACATACGATCTTAACAGCAAGTATTGTCAAAGTAAAGGCTATTCATACTATGTAGAGACAAATAGAAGCGTAATAACTAAAAATGTAGAAGATAGAGCCTTTACTTGGTACAAGCCTCGTTTTATTTTAAGTGTACTGGAAAAATTTAACCCTGACTATGTCCTTTTTATGGACGCAGATGCAGTGGTATGCGATGATGAATATCTGGTTGAAGAGTTTATTGATGCAAACTATGATATTATAGCTACGGAAGATCACGGGCCGAGTAAAATTAATGCAGGAGTAATCTTGTTTAAAAATACTGAATGGGTTAAAACGTTTTTAAACAATTGGTGGGAAAAAGGTAATGAGTTTCCAAACTACAAACAAGGCTTATGGCACGATCAAACTTGTTTTGGATTGTTAATGGATAGTGATAGTAGTACGAACAATAAAATTAAAATCATAAGCAATAGAGAGTTAAATTGGAGAGAGCCATCTGAAGGTAATTTTATTTTTCACGCATTTGCTTACGGTAGCCTCCTTAATAGACAAATTGATCTTTTTTATTATACAAAAAATAATATCGACATAAGTTCTATTCCAGAGTTTAATACGCTATCTAGGTTAGCCTCTATGTACATAACTGATAAGGAGTATATACATAATTACTTTAATGAGGTATATGATAGTGTATTTGCACCTTATAGAAATAGTTCTTCATTAATAGTTGAGATAGGAGTAGATAAGGGCAACTCATTACAAATCTGGGAAAAATACTTTAACTGCAAAGTAATAGGTCTAGATATTGAAGATCATGTTTTGAATCAAAAGTACGGTAATTGCATTACTATGAGATGTGATCAAGGTAATCCTAATGATTTAAATGCTATTAAACCATCATTAATGAATGCAGATATTATTATTGATGATGGTTCTCATGATATGCGTCATCAGCAGTTAACGTTTGGAATGTTGTTTGAATGTGTTAAACCTGGTGGCATTTATGTTATTGAAGATTTACACACTTCAGGATACGTTAAAACTAAATTAGAAGAATGGACGCATCCTGAATGGGGACCTCCTTCCAGATGGGGCGATCCTTCAAAAACTATTACAAAGGATATGTTGATAGAGTTTAAAAATACAGGCAAAATTCGTTCAGATTATTTAACTTCAGAACAATGCAAGTATTTAGAAGATAATATCCAAGATGTAGAGTTATATGATGTTAGATTAGGTTCAAGTGAAACAAGTATAATATATAAAAAAAAGCAAGCACAACAAAAAGTATTCGTAGTCTATCATTGCTTTTTGATTAAAAAATGGAAAGAGTTGGTGACAGATCAATTAACAAGGTTAGAAAGTTCTGGTTTACTTGCTAAAGCAGATAAAATATATTGCAATGTAATTGATTTAAACAATAATAGGCAAGAGTTTTTAGATATAATAAGTAAGTACCCAAATATAGAAGTAGATTTTCATAATAATAATGATTACGAATTGCATGGTATAACTAAAGCGTGGCAATTAGCACAAGATAATGACTGTAAAATATTTTACTTTCATACAAAAGGCGTATCAAATGATTATGCTTCAGTTGGAAGTGATGTAGTATCTGATTTAAAGGTCAAATCTATAAATGATTGGAGAGAGTTATTGCAATACTATTGTATAGATAAGTGGGAAGAAAATATACAAAAGTTAAATACAGTAGACATGGTTGGTGTTACTTGTAATAATAATTGGTGGTGGGGTAATTTCTGGTGGGCTAAATCAAGTTATTTAAAAACAGTACCTAAACCTACTATAAGAGATAGGTGGGGATATGAAGCCTGGGTAAATGAAAAAGGATTAGCTTCAATTTATGAACATCATCATATAGACTTTACTTTCTATTTTACCAATTATCCAGAAAAGTTTTATAAAGAAGATCAATACAAAGCATTAAAGGGTTCAACAATTACTGTGCACCAGGCATTGTATGGCGTTAATGGTCAACAAATAGATGAAGGATGCACAAAACATGAACCTACGTATGTTGATGTAACTGATAAAATTAGAGCTAATTTAGCTAATAATAATAATCTCTTTATCAATATATATATTGATAACGAAACCATGCAATGTGATCCAGTTTTTGGAGCACGTAAGTATCTATACATTGAATATAGCTTTGATGCAGAACCGGGCAAGAGATATAATTTAAATGCTCAAGAGAGTTACACATTGAAGTTTCCACGTTTTAACTTAATATAACGTTGAAACTTTCAATAGTTAGTATAAAATAACGTGTGAATAATGATGTTACAATAGTCACCGGCTTATGGGATTTAGGTAGAGGTAACTTGCAAGGATGGGCTAAAAGAGATTTTAGCTACTATAAAGAAAAGTTCTTTGAGTTACTTCAATCAGATATACCTATGTGTATATGGATACCTAAAGAACTTGAAGAAGAAGTGAAACAAGTAAGAGGTGATAAACCTACTAGAATTTACTTTAAAGAGTTAAAAGATTTTGAGATTTGGTTTCCATTCTTTAAAGAAGTACAAGCTATTAGAAATAATCCTGACTGGTATAATGCAGCAGGTTGGTTGAAAGACTCTCCTCAAGCAGCCTTAGAGTATTACAATCCAATGATGATGTGTAAGATGTTTATGGTAAATGATTCTACCATCTTAAATCCTTTCAACTCTAAGTACTTTTATTGGCTGGATGGAGGTATCACTAATACAGTAGGTAAAGGTTATTTTTTAAATGATAAAGTATTAAGTAATCTAGCTAATTATAGTAGATCAACTAAGAAGCTCGTTACCGTTAATTATCCATATACTTCTAATGAAGAGATACATGGGTTTGAAAGAAAGAAGATGGCAGAGTATTGCGGAGTTAATTATGTAGATAAAATATCTAGAGGTGGGTTCTGGGGCGGTAAAAAAGAACTTATCAACAAGATGAATGATGCTTACTATAGTGTACTTAAAAGTACATTAGAAGCAGGCTATATGGGCGCTGATGAATGTTTATTCACCATTTTAACTTATACGAGACCAGATTTAATTGAAAGATTTGAAATTGAGGGTAACGGATTGATATGGCCTTTTTTTGAATTATTAAAGTCTTATAAGTCTTTAAATTTACAGGAAACAGTTTCATATAAAAATGGTAAAGAGATAGAGTATATACAGACTGCGGAAGAAATATTAATGAACGAGCAGGGTGAAGGAGTCAATTTATATATTGTGACTTTTAACTCACCACCTCAGCTTAAACTATTACTACAAACTATAACTGATTATAACCCTGAGCTATTTACCAAAACAAATAAGTTTTTAATTAATAATAGCACTGACGACTCTACTACAGAAGAGTATAATGAGATATGTGCAGCTTACGACTTTACTCAGATTAAAGAAGGTAATATGGGTATATGTGGCGCAAGACAATGGGCTGCTAAACACTTTGATGCTAGTAATGCAAAGTACATTGTATGGTTTGAAGATGATATGTTAATGGAGAGAGAAAATAAACTATGTAGAAATGGTTTAAACATGCATGTTAATGATTGGTTAGGTAAGTGCATAAAGATAGTAGAAGAAGAGAATCTAGACTTTATTAAGATATCATTTTCAGAGTTCTTTGGTGACCATCACAAGCAATGGGCTTGGCATAATGTACCCCAAGAAATTAGAGACAAATACTTTGCTGACGGTACCAGTAGAATGAAATGGAATAAGTCCGGGTGCATTGATGGTCTAAGTTATCTTATTGGTGAAGTATATTACTCCAACTGGCCTAGTGTTATGACCAGAGCAGGTAACTATAAGATATTTTTAGAGACATCTTATGCAATGCCATTTGAACAAACTATAATGAGCCATAGTTATCAATTAACTACCAAAGGTAGAATGAGATCTGCAGTACTAATGGCATCATTAGTTAATCACGATAGAGTGTATCATTATTCAAAAGAAATAAGAAAAGAATGCTAATAAACATATTAATATTTTTAGTCACAATGAGCATCTCTGCGTTGGTAAACTCGCAGTACCGTAATGCAGTTAAAGCTTCTTACTTTCATTTGTTCTTAACCTCTTGTCTTATAGGCTCTCTTAATCTTTTTATTCTAAAAACTATTCCTAAAGTAGATACCTTATCACAAAGTTTATGTTACGTTGTGGGTGGTGCCTTAGGAGCAATGTTAGGGGTATTTTTACATAAGAAATTTCATAAATAAATTACAATGGCTAAAAAGAAAACAATTACATTAGAGTGCGATATTAAAAAAACAAACCAGAATCTTTTGGATGTTATTGAAGCTTTATCAGTATATGGTATTGTTGATATGAATGATATTGATCAACATAATTTAAAAAAATTAGCTGAAACTGCAGAAGAGTTTTTAGAGTTATATGAAAATGAAAGCTCTATCCTGGATGATGTAGATGGGTTAGATGAAGTAGAAGAATAAAAAAAGGCTCCATTTCTGGAGCCTTTGTTTTGTAAATGTCAGTTGTATTAGAACTTGATATCACCTTGCAGTGATACTTTACTATTAACTGCTTGTCCGTTAACTGCAGGTTGTGCATAACGTTGCTGTAAACCTTGCAATGAAACGCTAATTTGCTTATTAGGTTCAAAAACAAAGCCTGCTTTATAATCAATTAACTTATCACTATTATAACCGCCTTCAGCAATTAAGCGAAGATAGTCTGTAGCATTAGCGTCAAAACGTAAACCGCCAGCAGCTGTAAACTTTGATGTTGTTGTATCAGAGAATACTTGAGCTGTATAAGCTGAGCCGTCTTCAGTAAAGCCTGTTAACTTATCGCCTTCATAGCGGCCATTAACATAAGCTCTAAAACCATAAGCTTTAGGTGAATATACTCTTACATTAGCCCAATAATCATTACCTTTTGTGCTACCAGTATTAGAATAATTAAGAGCGTTTAATGTATGAGCGTTTGTATACTTATCATAAGCATAACCTAAATCGGTCTTTACAACTAAGTCAGATAACTTTACTAAGTTGAATAAGCCTATATGATGCTTTACTAAGCTACCGCTTGCTTCATTTGTATCGCTCTTCAAGTTGCCTGTAACGTAATCGTATTGAATACCAACTAAGTCATTAGCACCGATAAACTCTTCAAACCCGAAACCATAACGCTGATTTGAAAACGTATACGTATCTGATACGTTTGTACGTCCATAATCTGCTGTTAGATAGCTTGTAGCTGAATAAACTTCAGTTGCTTCAACCAACTTATTACGATCAAATGCATCTGAATCTAACTGTTTGTTTAGACGTTTGTTCTGATCTTGTAGGAATGATACCTGATCAATACGTGTACCAAAGTTAGCTACAGAGTTTGTAACTGCAGTTTGTGTTGAGTTTGTAACTACTTTAGCAGTTGATACAGAAGTATTTTCCGTAACTGTTGGGGCACTGTATGTTACTAATGTTGGTGTAGTACCATCAGCATATACAGTAGTTGTAACAGCTGTGTTAGTTGTTACATTAGTTACTGGTGTAACTGTCGTGGCAGTAGTTGTTACTGGTGTAACAGTAGTGACTGTAGTTGTCTTAGCAACATTTAATACTTTAGCGTCAGCTGATTTTGCTTTAGCTTGTGAATAAGCTACCGTTGATGTTGCTGTGCCATTTACATTTGCATATGTAGTCGTTGGATTACCATATACAGTTTGGTTAGCAACATTTTGAGTTGTTGTAGCCGTGCTATATAAAGCATTAGCTGTTGTGACAACTGCATTGTTAGCTACATTATCTGTTGTAGTTGGTGCACCGTAGTATGTGCTAATTAAATTACCGTTACCGTCTTTAGTAACTGTAACTGGTGTAACTGTTGTAGCTGTATCTACTGGAGTAGTAGTTGTAGTTGTTGTTAACTTATAAGTCTTAACTACTGGATTGTTGCTTGCATCAACGCTATTAGCTGTTGAATAAGCAATAGTAGCGCCAACTACCGGCGTACCGTTCTTAGTAACTGAAGTTGACTGATTAGCTGTAGTAGCTACAGTATAAACAGAAGATCTATTAGTTGTTGTGATTGCGTATGATATAGCTGTGTTAGAGGTAGCTGTACCATTTGATATGCTAATTAAATTACCACTTCCATCATTCACGGTAGTAACTGGGACAACTGTTGTTGTAGTTGCAATAGGTGTAGTAGATGTTGTTAGTACGTTCAGATTGGTTGTAACAATAGTAGATGCACCACTAGTTGTTGTAACTGGAACGTATGAATTAGTCAACGTAACAATTGGTGCACCGTTTGATGTAATAACTGTTGCAACATTTGCTGTTGTAGCTACCGTAGTTGGTACTGTAGCAAGGTTAGTAGTCACAACTGGCGTCCCATTAGTAGTCACAGCTGTGTTATTATTATATGTGGTAATGATAGTAGGTGTCGTGGTTGTTACCGTGTCAGTATAAGTGGTAACAATCATGTCGCCAAAATTATCGGTTGAGTTTACAATGCGAGGTACACTCACCACTGTAATAATTGGGCTACCATTATTTGTGCTAACTATTGCTTGTGCTTTTGAAACGTTTGTTAACGTTAAAGTGAGCATAATTAGTGCGATTAATTTTAATATTGTTTTCATGCATTTATATTTATATAATGCATTAAAAAAGCTCCACCGTTTAAAGTGGAGCTTTGAATTAGAATAAGTTTGAAACCCAGCGTGAGACGTTGAAGGTTACTGTCCCGACGCTGGTTACTATTTTCCCAGCGTACCGAGTTTAGTTTCAACAGCTGTTAAACGTGTATCAATAGCATCTAGTTCTGGATCAGCAGCAACTGCATCAGCAACTTGAGCTACAACAGCTGGTGCAACGGTATCAACACCAGTAGCACTTGCAACAACATCAGCAACAGCAGCTGTTACATCAGCTTGTACTGCAGCAGCTGGTGGTGGTAGAGCGGCAACTGCATCTGTAATAGCAGCTGTTACAGCAACTGGATCAGTTACGGTAGCAGGATCAGCATTTACAACAGCGGCAACAGCTGTTGATACAGCGGCAACTACGTCAGGATGATCTGCTGCAGGTGATTGTGCAACATCGGCAACAACATTAGTTACAACGGTTGCAGCAGCAGGTACATCTGCACTTGGACTATCTGCAACTACACTAGCTGCAACTGCTTGAGCTGTAGCAGGTGGAACTGGATCAGCTGAAACAATATCAGCAACTGCTGTTTGTACTGGGCAAGTAGCAACTGCGTCTGCTACCGCAGCAGTGGTTGTATCACTTGGAGCTGTACCGGTAGCAGCAGTAATAACTGCAGCAACTGCATCAGTAGCAACTTGAGCTTGAACAGGGTCTGTAATAGCTGGAGCTGAAGCAACTGCATCAGTAATTGCAGCTGTTACGGCAGCTGGGCTTGTTACTGTTGCTGGATCAGCTGTAACAACGGCAGCAACGGCAGCAGCAACTGTATCTGCAACAGCAGGTACTGTAACAGCAGGAGCAGCAGCTTGTGCAGCAACTACATCTGATACAATAGCAGCAGCATCAGGCACTGTGGCCGATGGGCTTAATGCAACAACACTAGCAACAGGGGCTGGTGGTTGGTCTGCTGGGGCTGCAACTAATGCTGCAACTGCGTCAGTAGCTGGTTTAGTGATAAGTCCATCTACTGTGTTTTCAACGATAGTAAGACGAGCGTCTAGTTCTTGAATGCTTTGAGCATCAACACCAGAGGTTTTTAAACCGGCCAGTGTGGTTAGTTTTGATTCAACCGCTGTGAGTCTAGCGGCTAGAGATTGGATTGTGTTTGCCATATACGAATTTATTTATTTAAATGCTAGGAACATCTATATAATAATTGAGTGAAAAAGGCATTTTATAAATCACCTACGTTACAGTATCCTAATCAATGGTTAGGCAGTGAAGAAATTGGTGCCTGGGAGTGTCAATATAGAAAATGTTATATGATGATACTAAAACACGATAATGGTAAGTACGTACCTTCAATACACGGAGGGTTTGATTTAAGTTATGACGGTGTACCTTTACCAGAAAACGGAATGTTTGAATTTGATACGTTTAAAGAAGCTGCAGAACATACTTGGAAGTATGCAGACTGGGTAAGAGATGTTTGGGATGCAAGAAGTTTAAAACTACTACACGCAAGATTACATAGAATGAGGCCAGATGTTTACCCAGCTTAAATAAAATTATGCGTGCATATAAAAATAGTTTATTGTTTGTTTCTTTATTGTGTCTAGCTGGTTGTAAAACTCTTAACCCTAAAGTAATGATGGATGGAGTGTTAGGCCGTTACCCACATTTTGACTCTAATGAATATAATAGAGCAGTTAACATTGAAATTGAAGCTAAAAATTTAGCTAATAATTTAGATAGTATTAGAGTTTTTATAAGTGATGTTGATAACTTAAGACTATATGTCACTGGACGCCCTTATAACGAACGTGTAACAAAAGAAATCGATTTACTTGAAAAGGTAACAAAAGAGTTACAAGTACGTTTAGAAAAAAGTAAACCATCACAAGCTTATATTACTAATAAGTGTGATGATATTGTTGAACTATCAGACAATATTCGCAAATCAATTGGTGTTGAAAAACTATAAATAATTAATCATGGCATCCACATCATCTCTTTTAAAACAATTAAATCCATTCAGCAATAACTCATCAAGTGCTATTGCTGAAGCAGCTACGAAAATAGCTAAGTATACAGCTCAGGTACAATCAGGCGACATTACTATTGACGAATTCAAAGAACTATCATCTGATTTAGACGCTCTCAAAGAGTCAGCAACAGAAGCAGGCGAAATTGCAGACGTTCAAACAGTTAACGAAATCTTCAACGGACTTGTTACTGTTTTAAGTAAAGTTTAATTTTTAATTACTTCCATTTAAACCCTACCAAGGTAGGGTTTTTTTGTGGAACATGATTAAAATATACATATGAATATTAGAACACCTTCTAAAACACTTCCTGAATTAATTGATGATGCTAGAGATAATGTTAAAGAGATGAAGAAAGATCTCAAATCTTTAAAGAAGAGTTTGAAGGTTAAGGTTCCTAAGAAATATGACAGAGATGTTAAAATGATTAGAGAACTTGCTACGACTAATAGAATTAAAGAACAACAGTTAATTAAAACTTTAGCAGTAAGGTTAGACATACCGCTTGATACTGACCAGTACTACGCATTTGTCGATTTCATATACAAAAACTAAGTAGTTAAATGGACTATACAAAAGACAGCATTCCTTGCCCTAGGTGCGGGGCTCCAAGCTTTAACGTAAAAGGACATATTGTATCAGCATGTACTTGCGGTAAGATATCTACCGCACAACAAGTAATGCAGGGCGGACCTTTGGCTAACTTTAATGCTCCTACTAACCCTTCTATGGAGCCTGTCGATATATTAAAAGAGTTAGTAGCAGTAGAATGCACTGATGATAGTGGGAATTTAAATAGTTTTGGTAAACCTTATTTCTTTAAAGCTATTACATTCTTAAGTAAGAACGGTTTCTGCAAATTATTAGATCAAAAAGGTTATAGCGTAAAAGCAGAATGGATATAATTAAAGATATGGACGCAGATCAACAAGAAATAGTTAAGGTTAGTCCTGATGGTAAAGTAGAAGTGTTCCTTCATGAACCGGAACATGTAGCCAGAATAGCACTCCTGGCTCACCAATATTATACTGCAGCCGAAACTTATAGAATATTGTTCAATAAAATGGATGAACATTTTAGTAACGGCGGTACTTGGGAGCAAATTAAGGCAATGGTTAAAGAGGAACAGTAATATAATACAACTATGAACAGACCATTTGAACTATTAACTAACGTTACAGCATACGAAACAGAAGCTAAAGTAATTAGCAACTACGCTAAGCATTACGGTGTGAGTGAAGCAATAATAGTAAGAAGTTTGCTTAATACTGCAGAAGACTTCTCTCTTGATCAAGCTATCAAATGGTACGGTAGCAAGAAAGAGGAAGTGTGATATAATTATTTTATGAAAAAAGAGCCTACCAAAAAGCCAATCTTAAAAAAGCAATCACTTAAAACCAATCCCATTATGGCTGACGTAATGAAGAAGGCTGGCTTTACTGATAAGCAAGAATTTGCTAAGGCTTTACACGATAGATTTAAAAAGTGAAAGAACGTTTAAAAAAAATTAAATCAGCAGAACAGCTGGTATCATTTTTAGATGAACACTTTCAGCGTCTAGCTAACTTGGATGAGACTACTGAATGGACTGCTAAAGATTGGTACTATGCAGGCATTGTAGTTAACATTCAGCTTAACTTTGCTGAAGAGGAAAAGAATAAATAAATGTGTGTCACTAGATACTAAATTAATAGCAGAGAGATATAGCAAGTTATATGAAGATAGTCCTAATACCCAGATAGGTAGTAAGACT
>Ga0208379_1000763_pt1 | contig 13527 bp, 19 predicted proteins | sample CryBogCBE02Aug07_FD_184559 | JGI IMG/M metagenome (GOLD analysis project Ga0208379, IMG submission 184559) | Freshwater microbial communities from Crystal Bog, Wisconsin, USA - CBE02Aug07 (SPAdes) | ecosystem: Environmental > Aquatic > Freshwater > Lake | place: Crystal Bog, Wisconsin, USA... | reverse complement strand
TCCACCATATGCTGTTGAAATAGCTGTACCATTCCACAATGCGTTAGTAATTGTAGCATTACCAAATGATGCGGTTGATGTAGTAAAGTCATAAGAAGCTGGAATAAAAGCATATTGACCCCAAGAACCAGCTACAGTACCATTTGCCTCAAGATAAATATAATCTAATCCACCTGGACTAATAGTATCAACTGCTCCACCAGTATTATCTTGAATAGTTAATGTACCTGTAGAGTCATTATCAAATATATAAGTTACACCTGTAGGAAGTGTAGTGGCATCAGGTAACTTAAATGTTTGACCACCCGTTCCAGCAACTAATTTTTGATAGTAAGTAGAAGCTGCGGTCATTGTGATTGTACCGCCAGAAGCTGTAATTGATGTATAACCAGGGAGGAAGTTATTAGCTGTTGCATTAGCATTAGCATCACGCAACATTACAGAGTTAATACCAGATGATGATGTGACCCCAGTACCACCGTAAGCTACGCCTACAGTCGTTCCTTGCCATGTTCCTGAGGCTATTGTGCCTAATGGGGAAACATTGCCTGAAGCGTCAAGATTAACTGATTTTTCTGCTGGATATGTAACGAATACGGAAGAACTATTTCCCACTAATGGGATTGCCGTGGTTGTTCCGTTGGAGTTTGCTAGTACTGTTGTACGAGCTAGTTGATTTGGAGAGCCAGTTGTGACTGTACCAACACCCACTTCCCATGCTTGAGCTATGTTGTCATAGATCGTGTAGAAAGTGGTGTTATTACCAATAGTCGTGAAGGATTGGAAACCAGGTACTGCTCCATTAAGCGTAAGCGTGCCTGTACCACTGGTCGTGGTTAATTCCTGAACCCTATCCTTGACTACAAGAGCCATTTAAGCTCCTTAAGAGGTTGCAGTAGTTGAGTACGTTACCGAAACAGTATCACCAGCAGTTGTAACTTTAGCTACAGAGAAAGCACCAGCTGAATATAATGTACCACCAGTATTGCCTAAAGTACTTGTAGCACCAGAGCCAGTAGTTAAGAAACAACCACCTACTGTACCACCAGAACCTGTGATGGTATATGTGATTGCAGTTGCTGTTGATGTAGTAACGTTAGAAGGTGAAGTACCTGTTGATGTAGCTGTACCAAATACTGCTGTACCACGCACTGCTGAACCAGTTACTGTATAAGCAGTAAATTCTGTCCAACCAGCATGTGATGTCATTGTATCTGATGCTGCAAATGTAGGTGATGCACCTGAAATAAGACCTAAGAATGGACCTACTGTAGTGTATGTACCAGATGTAGTAAGTAAAGTGTTTAGAAGAAGTTGTTTACCAATAGCATTTACTAGGTTAGGAAACTGTTCTTCCCATTTTAAATTACCATTAGCATCACGACATTCAACTACGTAATGTCCTTCAATACCTACTGATTCATTGGAAATAGCATTAGCACCAAGACTAATAACCGCTTGATCTCCAAATCCTTGTGTTTCTTTTAACATAAAAACTCCTTTAAGTTGCAATAGAACTAGATATTCTCAACACGGCATTTGAAGAATTGCTAGTGGGAAAAGTTACTGTAAAACTAGATGTGCAGATTTTATCAGAACCAAAATTAAGTGTAAAAATAGCTGCACCAGTGGTGCTATTATAAACTAAACCACCCCTACAGGTAAAGCTTGCAGGACTCCAAGTTACATTATTAAATGTTAAATAAGATGTATTATTTTGGTTATCATAAGCTATAGTAGGTGTTAAAACTATGCCTCCAGCTGTATAGCCTGTTCCTGTAACTTCGTTTACTGTTGTGTAAGCAGTTGTGGTATTACCTAAATTGGCATTAGCATTATAAAGGGCTAGTTTATACACATATGGACTTGCAGGAGAGAAGTTTTCTGCTCCTTTAAGCATATTGTATTCAAATACAGTACATGCGGTTTGAACGATCATGGATTAACCTTCATACGAGCCTGACCATTACGGTATGCATCACCTCTTTCAAGACCTGTACCAAGACGATTAAGTTGTTGGATAGCTTCTTGATATTTTTCTTCGTAGTTCTTAATAACATCAGGTTCTTGACGTTGGAATAACATAGCTTCACGCATAGATCCATATAAAAGTACTGGATCATAGTTATCACCTAACCATGATGTACCATTGACGTTAGAGATTGTATTTACTGGGATAAGTAATCCAGAACCAGAACCACCTAAGCTTGAATTAGATGCACTTAATACATCTGTTAATGTATAAAATTGACCACCATTCGTAAGCGTTACTGAAGCAACTGCACCTGAAGAATTCACTACAATATTAGCTGTAGCACCAGATCCTGAACCGCCTGTTAAAGCTACTTCGGTATATGTTCCAGGAGTATACAAAGAACCACCTGAAATAGCATTAAAGCCAGTAATTTGACCTTGAACAATGGTTGGTGGATAGTAATAGTAGTGAAGTTCTACTTGATAATTATTATCTGGTGTTGGTCCTAAAATCAATGATAAAGCATCTAAATTGCCATATTGATTACCAAATAACGCATAATGTTGTGGTAAACCTGTAGACGTAGAGGCATTAGGATAAGCTTGACGGATGTAGTTTACATCTTTGTTTAAAAGGTAATTATAGTTACCAGATGAATCTATAACGGCCAATGAGAATGCAGACAACCAATCATTTGGTAAAGATACGTATTGATTACCTAAAGTCAGTGTACCCGTTACGTTTTTACGTAATGATGGCAATTGAACAGAATTATAAATCCTGTCTTCAGCTTCTTGGACAAAACGAGGTATGTTAGAAACGAACAGTGGTTCTGTTGTTTCTGCATAGTCTTGAATTGCCTGATATAACTGAACGTAATTGATGATCTATTCCTTATGCCATAGGCCCACGTGCTTTTCTACCTTTAGTAGCAGCACCATTACCACGTGTTTCAACGCCATCAGTTTTTTCTTCACTGATACCATAACTCATACCGCTTTTAATTGGATCAGTAATACGTGCATCTTTAGCTGATTTTTCACGGCTATACACGCCATCTTTCATTGGAGCTTCACCAGCTGCAACAGATGTACCATTCTTTTCATAAGCTTCTGCAGGTTTGTTATTTCTAGCATGACCTGTTTTTACAGATGGGCTATTCTTTTTTGTTGGTTTAACTTGAGTGACCATATTATTTGCTTCCTGGTTTTTGGTTGTGAGCACGTGCTAAGTTACGGCCTACAGCTTTCATTGCTTTGCCTGTAACGCCACCTTTAGCAAGTTTAGTTTCTTTCTTGCCTTTGTGCATATGTTTTTCATGCTTGTGTATTTCTACATCAGCAATCTTTTTAACAGTTTTCTTTTCCATGTTTACTCCTTAAGTAGTTGTTATTGTAACGCTATTAATTTTTATTAATGGTAACAAGTCATTTGGTGTTAATAATGTATCAAAGTTTCTTGCACCGCCCACAGGGTTCCAACCCCACTGTGTTTGACGAGAACCATCTGAAGGATAGCCTGCGTCATCTAAGTTTGTTACAGTTGGATCGTATGGGTTAGTCATTAATCCATATGTACCACCGACATTATAACTCACATCTGGTCTTGGTTCACGTACTGCTTGAGGATCATTTACAGGGTAAAGACCTAGACTTAATTGTGGGTGATCTGGATCCCAACATTCAGGACAAACTTTAATGTTAAAAAGCTTTGTCTTAATGACTTCTTTTTTAAGTTCTTTTAACTTATAACGTTGACCACAGCGGTCACATTCGGCAATTGCATACTTACCTGAGGCAAATTTATTAGGCATGAATTACCTTGAATAAAATAAATTTCTAGGCACAAATCTAATAGCTGCCTTTTCACGATCCTCTTGTGAAGCTAAATCCCATTGTTGATCGTAATCAGCTTTTAACGCTAACACACGGTTAGGATCAACGCCAGCAAGCTTCATTGATAAGTAATAAGCTAAACCCGCTACCATAGGTGGAATAAATCTGTATGGAATGTCATTAATCACCACACCAGATCCTGCGTCTTGAATACGTCTTAATCTCCAATATACAAATGTATAATTGCCACCAGAATTAGGTGTAGGCCATACATTAATGTTTGGTAACTGAGGAACTAATGCAGTTGCACTATATGCATGAGATGTTGCTGTTGTTCCATTTTGTCCACGAATACAATTAAGCAAATAGTTATTAGTTGTATCAACATTAGGATAATAAATGATTTCATTGTCAAATTGTATAAAACCTGTGGCTGCTAAGTCTGAAATGTTAGGACCAATTTGAATATTCGTATCTGTTGCACTAATGCCTCCATTGCCGTTAGATCCATTACCTACAAGGTAATCTTTATTTGCAGATGGACTAGTATTTCCAGACTGTCTGTTGATCCAAACTTGAATTGGACGACCTACAGCTAGTTTATTTGGTATTGTTGAGTATGTATCTTCAGAAATACGAGAAATATTGATGTCAATTTGGTTTTGTAACGTACCTTGACGGATAACTTGGCTTAAAAGGTCAATTGTATCCACAGGCAATGGGTATGAGATTTGTCCTGTAACCAAAGGAATCTGTCCTTCTTCTACAGTCCATAAATTGATGCCTCGATTAGCCCATTCAATCGTTAAAATGTTAAGACTGCGTTGAGCAGTCCTAAAATCGTAACCAGTTCTTAGTTCTAACCCACAACGCTCAAAGGCTTCTTCCACTAAATCATTCATGTTTAAATTAAAAGCGGTACTGCCAGTGGTATATGCCATTATTTCTTCTTCATTTTACTTAATGTAATAGCCAATCTAGATTTTTGACCAATTTTTCCTGATTTTTTTGCGGCAGACGCTAATTTTGATGCTGGAATCTTCTCTCCAGCCTTAACTTTTAGCGATTTACGCAAACTACCTGGGTGTTTTATTGCTCCAGCGATCCAATTTTGAGTGTCTCCACCCTTTTTGTACTCGTAAACCTTGTTAGGATCATCTTTTCTGATGATTGTTTTAGGTCGAGTTGGCATTTTGGAGGGCTTTATATCACCCATACCACGAGAAGCTCTCATTTATTACTTACTGTAACCGCCACCACACATTTTTTCAACGATTTCATGGTGATGTTTGTGACCATGCATACCGCCATCGTGGTGTTTTAAGTGTTTTTCAACGTGTTCATGGTGATGAATATGACCGCCATGTGCATGATGACCATCGTGATGTTTCATATGATCTGCTACGTGTTCGTGATGATGTTTATGACCGTGTTTCATATATTGCTCCTTAAATAAATTTACCTTTTGTTATACCACGTTTTTCAATACCATGACCTCTAACCTTACCACCTTTAGCTTTTTTAACTACAGGCCCCATATCAACTTCACCAACACCTTTTGGTACTGGATGAGTTTGAGTAGGCAATGCTTTAGTTTCTGGTGACATATCACTAGCTTTAACTATTGGAGCAGGTTTAATATCTGATGCCATGATTAACAGTATTTACCTTTTGTGTGACCACGTTTAGCAATACCGTCAGCAACTTTAGCATAGCCACCTTTACGCATAGGTTTTACATCTTTAGGAGCAACTGTTTTACCAGAATCACCCAAGTTGTGACCTTTTGTATGACCACGTTTTTGAACTGCTGATTCACCGTGTTTTGTTAATTTGTTAGAACCTTTTTCAACATCTTCTGACATTGATTTAGGACCCATTGTTTCTTTTTCTTTAAACATTTTAGTTTTACCACCTTCTGCGTGTTTATGAACTTTACCACCGTGTTTAAGATTTAATCCACGTGTGTGACCAGATTTTTGAACAGCGTGTTCACCATGTTTTAATGGTCTTTCACCTGCTTCAATTGCTGGATCTTCTGTTGGGCCACCTTTAGCCATTTTCTTCATGTGTGATTTACCACCATGCTTCATACCAACGCCACCTGGACCACCCATACCAACTGGTGGAACACCTGGAACTGGAGATGCTTGTGGAGGAACCATAGGTGTACGAGCCATTGGAGCACGCATTGGAGCTCTTACTGGAACTGGTACTGGTACTATTTTTGTTCTTGTTTTTGCCATGTTATTTACCTTTTAAATGTTAGTTACAATTCCATCTTTTTAGAGATGCTGCTTTACGAGTAGGTCTGCCTTTTTCATCTTTCATAGGACCTGGCATTCCACTCATTCTAGCACAAAATGACTTTTTACGTGAGCCGCCTTGTGGTTGAGGAGCTTTTAAATGACTACCAGTTTCCCTATTGTATTTAGCACGACCTTTAGCTGTAAGTCCAGCACCTTTGGACACTGGTAATTTCTCACCACGTCCTACGGATAATGAAACTCCACCTTTTTTCATCTTAGCTGTCTTGGCAGATTGTTTAAATGCTGCTGCAGTTGGAGCACCTTTAGCTCCTGGTTTACGCATATGTTCACCACTACCACGAGCTATACGCTCTTGTTTAGCGTGAATGTTTGCATAAAGACCGCCAGATTTAAACTTCTTGCCTTTGTCAGCTTCAGCGAAGTCTTTACCTACAGATTGGGGAATACCTACTTTTTTAGCAAAAGCTTTTGAATGAGCCACTGCTTCCATGAGTCTATGTTGTTTTGCTGATTTACTGGGCATGATGTTGTCTGATTAGTTCGTCAATCTTACTTTCTAATTTAGAGAATCTTGAGTCTAAGTGAGCCACCATTCTATCTAATTCAGCTTGAGTTACATTGTCTCGTGCAATTTCTTCACGAGTACGATTAAGTAAAATGCTTATTCTTTGTAACTCATCAAATTTATCTTTTACAATAAAACCAACAATACCAACAATGACAGACAGGATAAAGTTCCATGCCAACATAATATCGTTAGCTGACATGATTAAAAGTATCCTGGGAATGTATTGCCAGCATCAGCATTGTTTTTAATTAAAATGCCAGTAACATTTGCAGAACAAATTAATGGACCACTTGTGCTTGCTTTAAACAAATATTGAATATCTGTTTTTTCAGTCACTTTACGTGGAAGTGTTTCATAGTTAACTTCAATTTGCTGAACAAATGTTTGCTCATTAACGATTAATACTTGACCAGTTACATTGTTGTTAAATTGAACTTGGAAATTAATCCATGCACTGCTTGTAAAGCCAATGTTAGCTGTTTTATATGATCTTAGAATATACAATGTATATCCTGCAGGTACGGTATAAATAGAAGCTTGTGTTTGACCTAGACCAGCGTTTATTTGTGCATATGTAGTTCCACCATTAGAAACAACAATATTACCTGTGTTAGTGCTATTTGCCATTGTTACATTGTTAATTCTTAAATAAGAATTTACAGTTGTAACAGGCGTAGTTCCGTTTAATGGTAATGTTTCTGAAATTGGAATATAGTTAGCATCTAAACCCATAATTACAACAGCACGAGGAGCAGTATCTGTTACAGATGTACTTGATACTGTCATTTGAACTGCTGTAGATGGGAATGTATACAAACCACCACTTTGAGTTAAACCTTCCCAAATAGGACCAAATGCTGTGTTACTTACGTTTGATGAGTATCCATATAACAAGAAAGGTGTATGGCCGTAAATTTGACCACGAGACACTTGCAGGTTAAATGGTTCTGTTAGTCTTAAACGACCAACTGAATCAAGCGTGTTATTTGTTTTTGGTACTGGATATACCATGATTAATCTCCTAAAGTTAAAGAATGGGGGACGAATCCCCCACCAAGATTAATTAATCAAAGTTACCGTATGGGTATGTTGTAGAATTACCAATGTTCATGTCAAGTTGGTTATAACGAAGTGTTACTTCAATTTGACCTGTTGTTGGTGTTGCTAAACTAGAACCAGTAATTGCTAATGTAACAACAACTTGGCTAAACCATGAAGGTTGTTGACCAGGTTGAATGTTTTGTACATCTTGTAATGTTGCACTAGCGTATGGTAATTGTGTGCCAACAAATGTTGCAGTACCACGAGTTGCTGAAGTTACAGCAGCCATAGTAGCGTAAACGCCAGTTGATGTAGCAAAGTTATTTGAAACATATGGTTGAATAGATGTAGCTGTGTGTGTACCATCTGAAGGTAATGTACCAACATCAACAATGATGTCAGTAATATTTGATGAGTATGGTAATAAGAATACAACACCACGATAAGCAGTACCAGTAGCATCAGCTGTAGGAGCAGAAGCTTTAGTTGGACCATTGGTGCTATAAACACCAGATTGTGGAGTCCAGATTGTAGCTGTGTTATTTGGAATGTTGCTTGATGTAACAAATGCACCAGAACCACCACCGTAATTAGCTGTGTTTGGAGTTGTTACTGAGAAATCTAAAAGTGCAGACTGAACTAAGTCAGTGTAGCCCACATCACGTTGTGGACCAAAACGGTTATCACCCGATAGAATCGGGCCGTCAAAGGTAGAACGAGCCATAATATATCCTTATGCAAAAGTCCTCTTATCAATCATTGCATTGTCTGCTGGGGCAGTCCGATAAGAGTAATCACCCAGATACAATATTCTTGCATAAAATGCTTGAAATTGCAACAAATATCTATTAATATTGCAAACTATGAGAGCATATCCAGAGCAGGTTTTACACCAATATAATCAAGCATTTTCCTTGAAATTACAAGGTAAAGTCCAAGAAGCATTAACTCAATGTGAGTCTATTTTAAAGATTCATCCAACTTATTCTTTAGCCCTTCAGCTCATAGGCATAATATTTGCAGAAGTCAAGAACTATCCCATGTCTTTAGAATACTTTACAAGAGCCATGAAGCATGATAGGAAGAATGCGGCTATTTATAGTAATCGTGGCAATGTTTACCAAGATACCAAACAATATGACTTGGCTTTAGCTGATTTTGATCGTGCCATAAGTATCAAAAGAGACTTTGTTGAGGCTCATTATAATAAAGGCAATTGTTATAAAGAGATGAATCAATATGAAAAAGCTATAGAATGCTACAAAAGAACACTAGTCTTTAATCCAAAATACAAGGATGCCTATACAAATATGGGTACTTGTTATCAAAATTTACAACAGTTTGATAAGTCAGTTGAATGTTACGATAAGACGATTGAGATCAATCCACAAGACTGGATGGCTTATAACAATAAAGGTTATGCATTACATGTATTAATGAACCTAGACGAGTCTATTAAAACATATGATCAAGCTATATCATCTAATCCAGATAACCCAGATCCTAAGTTTAATAGAGGTTTAGTTGAACTTTTAAAAGGTAATTGGGAAAAAGGTTGGGAAGGCCATGAAGTTAGATGGACTAATCGTTTTTCTCCAGTTAAATTTCCTAAACTTTGGAAGGGTGAAGATTTAACAGATAAAACAATCTTTATTCATCACGAACAAGGTATTGGTGATACGATCCAATTCTGTCGTTATATTAAACTTTTAAAAGCAAAAAAGATTATTGTAGCTGTTAAGCCAGAAGCTTTTGCCTTATTAAAATCCATGCCTGAAATAGATGAGATCTATGATGACTTATCTAAAGTAAATGAGAATGATTATCATTATCAATCACCATTTATGTCATTGCCTTATATATTTAAAACAAGACCTAACAACATTCCGCATGATGTTCCTTATCTATTTGCACCAGAAGATCGTGTAGCTTATTGGAAAGATAAGTTAAAGGATGATAAGAAGTTTAAAGTAGGACTTGTATGGTCTGGTGGATTTAGAGCAGATCAGCCAGAATTATGGGCTGTTAATAATAGACGTAATGTTCCATTAGATAAGTTAGCTTCATTCCAAAATGAAAACATATCATTTTACAGTTTACAAAAAGGTGAGTTTGCTGAAGCTGAATTAAAGAACTCTAAAGTATGGAATATGATTGATTATACTTCTGAGTTACAAGACTTCTCAGATACTGCTGCATTGATTGAAAATCTTGATCTTATAATCTCTGTAGATACATCGACTGCACACGTAGCTGGTGCTCTAAACAAACCTGTATGGATGATGAATCGATTTGACACATGCTGGAGATGGTTAACAGAAGGCAACAAAACAGATTGGTATCCAAGTATGACTATCTATAGACAGAATAGTTTCAACAATTGGTATAACGTGATTAACAATATTGCAATAGACCTACATGCACTTTCCAGAAGATAATCTTTACCTTGTAGATGGAGGTATTGGAGACTTCCTCCAATTTGTGCCATTTATGCTTCAATATAAGCGTAGATACTTTGTTTTAACGCATTTTAAAGGTGCTAAAGAGCTTATGTTAGCTTTAAATGTCATGCCTGATACGTTAATGTATTACTCTACAGAACCTGAAAAAGTAGAGAAAATTAAACAAATTGCACTCCATAATACCATCAATCAATGTCCAAGACATTTTTACTTCTACGGTAATCCATTCCCAAAACAAAAGCCATTATTTGATAATGATAAAAAGACTATTGGTGTTCATCTAAATGGAAGTAAGTTCTCTTTAGAATGGCAAATAGCCCATAATATGATTACTAAATCTATTCCTTCAAAGATTATAGAGTCTTTTAAAGATTACAATGTGATTGTATTTGGATTGCCTGAGGATTTAGGAGGGCTAGAAGAATCTGATCATGTGAAGTTTGTTTGTTATAAAGATATAGCCAAAAGCTTTGCTTATGTTGAACAGTGTGATTATGTGGTGGCTGCAGATAGTTCTGTTAAAACCATGAGCTCTATGTTACGCATTCCTACATTCGTATGGATGGCAGATAACGAAGATCCATTTAGAGATAAGATCTTTATTGATCAATATGTCAAAGATGGCATTATGAAAACATTCAAATATAAAAATGCTTTTGATGATATGGATGAAGGCATCAAGCAAACCATGGAGTTTTTAAATGAATCCAAATAAAGTAGTTAATTCACAATATGGTCAAATCATCATAAATACAAACGATAAGGGAGTTGGAGCTTCTATATCTGAAGGATCATATTTTGAGCCTGAAAATATAAACATTATGATTGGAGTGATCAACACACTTCTACAAAGAAAAGACAAAATTACATTCTATGATGTAGGTGCTAACATTGGAACACATACGTTAGCCATAGCTAGTACATTCAAAAATAAAGTATTTATAAGATCATTTGAAGCTCAAAGACAAGTTTATTATATGTTATGCGGAACTATTGCTTTAAATGGATTACGCAATGTATATGCTCACCATTGTGCCGTTGGTGGCTATTATGGTTTGATTGATATTGATTTACCAGATTACAATGTAAGACAAAACTTTGGTGGTCTTGAGATTAAAGAGATAGATAAATCAGATAATCAAGATATGATTTTTAATAGTTCAGAAAACATTGAAATGATGAGATTAGATCAGTTTCATGAACCTATTGATTTCATCAAAATGGATATTGAGGGAATGGAGGAAGAGGCTTTATTTAGATCCTCGCTTATGCTTGAGGAGTATATGCCTGTTTGCTACGTGGAAATATTTAAATCTAATCAAGATCGCATTTTTAGCTTCTTTAAAAGCCTTGGCTATAAATGCTATTCAAATGGTCAAGATATGCTTGCTATGCCGACTGGCATGGATGTAACTATTCTAAATTTTAATCCTGTATAAAAAGCCCCTAGATGGGGCTTCCTATTATTGTGCTGGAGTAACTCCTTGTGGAGTTACAGGAGCTTCTGGAGCAACTTCAGGAGTTGATCCTTCTACTGGTGTAATGGTAGCAACTTCAGCTGGACTTACAAACAAATGTTTAAAATGAGAGATTTCAACATTCATTGCAACTTCAATTGCACTTTCAATAGCACCAAAAAAGCTTTTTACATAACCAAAAATAGTCTTAAGGATTTGTAAATGAGCCTTTACTAAGTTCCATATATCTTTTAATAATTGCATACTATCTCCTTTGTTAGATAAAAAACCCCACTTTTTTAAGGTGGGGCTTTCTATTTATCAACTAACTAGTTTCCTAATTAGTATGAACCGTAAACACCTAGTGGATCAGAAACACCGAATGAATAACGTTCACGAGATTTATATCTCACGTTACCAGTGTCAAAGTCACCGTCCATAGAGTTTTGTAGAGGTGTTCTAACGAACATTTTAAGACCGTTAGGCACATCTGTTGTTAAGAACCAAGCATTAGTTGCTGTTAAGAAGTGGTTAATTGTATAACCTTCTGGAACAGAACCGTTGTTCTTAATAGCATTGATGTCGTTGTTGTTTGTACCAACACGGAGTTCTGTGTCAAGTAAACGTGTAGCAACGAATTGTAATGCTGGTGGAACAACTAATTTGCGTGGTTTAGCAGCGATCAAGAGACCACGTTCATCAGTCCATGCAGCGATTTGAATAACAGCATTTTCCAATGATGTTTCATTCAAGTCAGCAGGAGTTGATGGTGTGTTAGCATTAACGCCACCAGACACCAATGGGTGTGCAGTAGAGAATAATGATTGACCGTCACCGTATGTGAAGTTAGCATTGAAGCCGTTATTTAAAACAGCAGCACCTTTAACTTGTTTTGTGTACGCCATAGCACGAGCTAATGCTTTAGTATAACGAGCTGATAATGAATCATACAAGTTATCTTCAATAGCTTCTTCAGTTAAGCTGAAGCCAAGAGCAATAGTTTCGTGGTTGTAGCGAGCAGTCCAAGCTTCTTGTGCATTGTCATATGCAATTGCTTGACCTTCGTTTTTAACTGGTGCAGCAGAGAAACCAGAAAGTTTTGTTTCTTCTTCGAATGAACGTTCAGAAGTTTCGATTTCATAGATTTCTTTGTGTTCTTCACCATAACGAGCATATTCAAGACCGAACAAAGCGTTAAGTCCAGGTAATAGCTCTTTGAGTAGCTGGGCACGAGATATAGCCATTTAAATTTCTCCTTAAACGCCAGTGGCTTGTAAATATTGATGAGTTCCAAAATTCCACTTCACTAAGAGTTCTGAGAACCCTGCGAAAGTTAAAGTTTGGGTCGTAGATGTAGTAGCCGCTGCAGATAAGTTTACTGTTGTACCAGATACTGATGCAACATAAGTACCAGCAGGGATGCCAGTACCATAAACTTGCATACCAACATAAATGTTAGCATTAGCTGCAGATAATGTTACTACTGTTGTGCTATTTGTAGTAGCTGTTTGTGATGCTGATAACGCTGTATCAGATACACCTTGGATAATACGAACAGGCAATGAAAGTGTTGTAGTAACACCGTTAATTGCAACTGCTGAATCACCAGTGACTGTTGAACCAGTATTTTGTACTAAAGCAGCATTTTGACCAATTGCGTATTGACCGATAGCAGTCATTGTTGTGCCAGATGTTACAGCAGCAACTTTGAATACTGTGTCAGGATCTTCTACAACAATAGCTGTAATGTCACCAGCTGGAAGCACAGGAGATGTTACACCACCTGGGTAGTATTGTTGCCAAATACGTTGATTTGTACTTGGGTTAGTATAGTAACAACCAACGAAAATACCAACTGGGGATGCAGTAGCTGTACCAGTGTCTTTAGTAACTGTACCGTCTGATTGGATCTTAACTGCG
>Ga0208379_1000762_pt1 | contig 13528 bp, 26 predicted proteins | sample CryBogCBE02Aug07_FD_184559 | JGI IMG/M metagenome (GOLD analysis project Ga0208379, IMG submission 184559) | Freshwater microbial communities from Crystal Bog, Wisconsin, USA - CBE02Aug07 (SPAdes) | ecosystem: Environmental > Aquatic > Freshwater > Lake | place: Crystal Bog, Wisconsin, USA... | reverse complement strand
TAGGGCGCAGTTTGGCGATTAGCCGTTGCCACCTATTCATTGGTCGGTTTGTAATAACGCCAGCCCATACCGGCGCACCGATACGAAGTGTCCCGTCAGTTATAGGGAGTAGTTCGTTGTAGTAGTTGTCGTTCATAGTTTCTCTCCGCACTTAGGGCAGTAGGTGAACCACAGCCAGTCACTAATACCTTCGGTGTGGTCGCACTCAACTGACAATAAGTTATCGTTTAGACCGCTAACCGATATTTTATTGTCGCTAAAGGGTATCCACGAACCGGTAACGTGGTCGCACTCATTTATGGGCATTGCGTCAGAAGTGGCACTTGCACGGATTTCCGTGACTGCTAAGGTGACTACCTTTTCCTCGTTAGGGGTGGCGACTACCTTTTCAGCATCAACCCCACAGTCACGATGGATAAGAGCGCCGCACTTGATACATCTATTTTCGTAGCACTCAACATCGGGGTGTAGTGGGCAGTCGGTCCACTCGTCTGCCGTGTGCCTACACGAGTTGGCTTCCTCGGCACGCTTACGGGCTTCGCTATTGCTTGTCGGCATTACTCACCCTCTGGCATATAGGGCAACTCGAGAAACGAGTGGTGACGATACTGAGCAAGTCGCTTTACGCTAGAGAGGATGTCATCTAGAGCGCGGTGGACAACGCCACCTCGTGCCTCTCTCTCGGCAGCAAGCAAATCAGCAACCTTAGGATGCCAACGCTTGACGCAGTTGGCGATAGAAGTCACATCAAGGATTTGGTGGCTAAAACGCTTAGCGAGGGTCGGCATACGGCTCTCAAGGAACCCCTTGTCAAAGTGAACTGAATCACCTGCGAGAGTAAGTCGCTTCGTAAGGTCATGGCGGTCAAGGAACGCAAGAACCTCGGCTTCCACTTCGGCGACCGGCTTGCCGTGAGGGAGTGCTGCGAGCAGACCCGACTTCGTGTGCATCTTGGTGACGAAATCATCCATACGACGCTTCGCCCGACGAGTGGGCTTGATGACTTCCGTGTAAGTGTCAATGATGTCAAGTTCGTCGTTAGTAATCACCACGGCAATCTCAAGCAAGTGGTCTTTGCGAGGGTTTAGCCCTGTCGTTTCGGTGTCAATCCAAACAATCATCAGAGCACCTGCTCGCAGTTCACAAACTCATACTTGCTCACGATACCTTCGGCATTGACCTCAACCGGCTTTAGAAGCAGACACCAAGCGGCCTCGCGCTCACACTGCCAGCGTGAGTACTCGGCGTAGCCGAATGAGAATGAGTGGTTCTCGCCAAAATCAACATCGTCGATGTAGTCATTGTCGCAGTCAACAAAGTCCACCCACTCGTATTGGCGCTGGGCGAACTCAAGTGCCAAATCGTAGTTTGGCTTTGCGTTCAGCAGTTCTGTAGTCATCCGTATCTCCTTTACTGGATAACCCTAGTTTAGTTCATAGGTGGGACACTGGTGGTGAGCCATAGTTTTCCGTTGTGAAGTATGGGGTTTACATCGTAGGGCGTGGAGATATTGATGATTTTGATTTCGGCCTCGGCATACATTTCATCAGCAGCGTCAATAGATGCCGACCAGTGAGCGGGCGCACCGATGTCATAGCGAACTAGTTGGTTGATGCCGCTTCGGATAACAGCACGAGCACAGTCGGCACACGATGCCCAGATAGCCACGAGGGTTAGCCCATCTGTCTTGATGCCTTCCCTTGCTGCGGAGTAAATAACATTTCGCTCAGCGTGTTCGGTGTAGAAATACTTAGCGGGCCGCTCGAGGCGGTCAGGGGTCATCTGAACGCCCTCTGGTGCGCTATTGACACACAGAGTCTCAAAGATGATGTTGCCGTTTTCGTCTAGCAGGACCGCAGCGTTTTGCGTTGATGTGTCGTGTGACATGCGAGCCACATCAAACAGCATGCGCATCACATCGTCGTATTGGTTAGTCATAGAACGGCTCCACCGGCTCAAAGTCATCAAAAGAGAAGTCAAGGGGTTTCTCAACATCAAACACAACAGTCACTTTGCCTTCGTCGGGGATTTCCTTTTTGCTGATAACCGACACGACTTCGTATCCGGCGTGGCGAGCGACGGCGAAGGCATCCTCAGATGTGATTTCTGACGCTACGAAAGAGATAGCCAACGGCTTCGGGATTAGGTAGGCGAGGTAGATGCCACCAGACCCTTCCATCCAGCCGCCGTCAATGTCAAACTCAAAACTCTCTGCTACTGATTCGGCTTCTGCGAGTGGGTTAGTAGAGGGCGCAGCAAAGCGACGATGGGTGATGAACCCATCATCGTTTTGTAATACGAAACTGATGTTGCCAGTATTGATGTCTGCTTCAATAAGCGTCATTGTGCTTCCTTACTCAAATGGTGAATCGTCATAGAGGGTGTAGTCAAAGACTTCGGCAATCATCGCTTCGACATCGGGCTTTGGCTTGATGTTCCTATAGCGAAGTTTGTTGCCGAGATAGTTTTCGAGTCGCTTCTTTGGAACTAGGTAGCCACGCGCGACGGAAATACCGCCATCAGACTTTTTGGTGAAGGTGCGAAACGCCGTGAACTGCTCAGCGTTCTTTCGCATCTCTGCTCGGAACCACGAGCGCACAACCTTGAGGTCAAAAATCCAAAGGTCGCTAGTCTCGCTGGCGTAGTAGTAGAAGTAGTCGGCGTTACTTCGCATAAAGCATCCCACTGTCGCGGCCAACTCGTTGCTGATTGTCTCAAAAGCAAAGTTGCCCGTTTCGTGGATTTGCGTATCCACCTTGACCTCGAGGGTTAGTCGCTCGGTCCTAGCCTTGTGTGAGCGTGTCCAAATAAAATCAATGTCATCGCGCTTCTGCGTTTCGACATCAGCATCCTCGAGAGCCACCGTTGCCTCTAGGGAGTTGATGTAGTCACGGATAATCGGCAGGGCCTTCGCTTCCGTATCCGAGCGCTGCTCAAAAGTTGCGTAGCCCTTCGCTGGCTCTATCGTGACAGCATCATTAGTAAATCGACTCATAGGGTCGCACACTACTCCCTAGAGGGTGGTGAAGTGTGTATCGCTACAACTTTTTGATGAGGTTCTCGGCGTATCGCTTCTTGCTCTCGTCGTAGGCGATACACGCGCCGGCCACGACGATGACGGTCACGACATACACGAGAGCCCACGCGCCAAAGACACGAAGCGTCGTAGCGAGGAAGTGTCCGGGCTGAACCGATGGATACACGATGAAGTCTTTGACAATAAAAAACGAAATCAAAATTGACCAGATGTGAATCCAAGGTGTGTATTTGTTTCCACGCTTACCTCTCGGTCGTGCGTGCTTTGGGTGATTAGTCATCGCATCTCCTTTATTGATGATGTGACCATCTTACTAAAGTGGGGTTCGGCAGTCAATGACCTTGATGGATACGAGAGCCAGAACTAGCAAAGTCTCAATCTCCTTTATTTACAAGGGTTTCCAAATAACTTGACAAGGGTTTGGAAACCCTAGTAAAGTATTGATGTCGGCAACGATGACCGGCGCAAGTAAAGGAGATAGCAGATGCCCAACAACCGGCCTCTGACTTACGACTGGTCAAACATTGACCGGACGCGTGAGGGAACTCGTCGTCGTCAAGACGCAGCCCTCGCCCTTCGCGAGCAAGGACTCGCATACATCAACATCGCCCGCCAGTTGGGTTATGTCGACGCTCAGGGAAACCCGAAGGCTCAGTCAGCAGCCGAGGCTGTTCGCGCTGCTACTCGCCGTCGCGCTCTCGCCAACTCTAACGAGGCTGTTGCCCGTGTGAGTAGCGAAGAGGTTGCCTTCCCTCAACTGCCGAGTGACCGGACCTTCGGTTTCGAGGCTGAGTTTTTCGGCATCACTCCCGACACGGCAACTGCTGCCCTCGCTGAAGTTGGTATCCACGCCCCCTTTGTTGGATACACCCACTCAGGCGTGACTGGTTGGAAAATCGTCACGGACCAAAGCGTCACTCGCACCGGAACAGGCGTGGGTCGTGGCCTTGAGTTGGTCAGCCCCATCTTGCGAGGCGAAGAAGGACTGGCTCTCGCTGAGAAGGCGGTGAACGCCCTTCAGAACGCCGGTGGTCGCACCGACAAGACCTGTGGGCTTCACATCCACCTCGGCATGGACGGTCTTACTGGCAACCAAGTTGTCAAGGTGTTGGACCTTTACGCCACTAATCAGAGCGTCATCAACAAGGTCATCTCTAAGAGCCGATGGAGCAACATCTTCTGTCAGCCCATCGACCAATACACTCGCAACTCTCGCGTGGTGACTGCTTTTGAGAGCGCGACTACGGAAACCGAGACTTCTCGGCTTCGCTCATCGCTTGACCGCTTTGACCGCTACCACTCGGTCAACCTCGCTGCCTACGCCAAGTATGGAACTATCGAGTTCCGTCAGCACCAAGGCACGCTCAACGGCGAGAAGGTGACTTCGTGGGTCAAGTTGTTGATGGCTCTCACCGAGAAGGCAATCACCCTTGACAACGCCAAGCACGACTTCGGTTCGCTTGACGGCTTGCTCAACGGTTTGCCCCTTCACACCGAAACTCGCGCCTTCCTCAACGCTCGTGCTGAGCGTCTTGAGCGCAGCCGTGAGGATGCCCGACTCCGTTCGCTTGCGAACGCCTAAGAGAAAAGAGAAACACATGTGCGGAATCGCAGGATTTTGCCTCGCCCCCGGCGATAACTTTGATGCCAAGAAGTTGTCAACTTGCTTACTTGACCAAATCGTTGAGCGTGGTGAACACGCCACCGGCGCAGCGTGGGTATTTAAGGACGGCAATAAGAAGGCTTCCATCGCCGTGAGCAAGGCCCCAGTGCCCGGATACAAGTTCGGACCCTACTTAGAAAAGATGGGTAAGGACACTCGGCGCGCCATACTTCACACGCGTTGGGCTACTCAGGGCTCACCTCAAAATAACCTCAATAATCACCCCATCGTATCGGGCAAGATTGTCGGGGTCCACAACGGACATCTCGCCAATGACCGAGAGATATTCAAGGCTCTCCGATGCGAGAGGTTTGGTGAAGTGGACAGTGAGGCCGCCTTCGCTTTGCTTGACAATACGGCTTACAAGCCCGCTGAGGTTCTCCAAAGCCTCAAGGGTAGGGCTGCGTTGGCGTGGTTTGATGCCCGAGACAAGCGTGACCTTCACCTCGCACGAGTGACCGATTCGCCGTTGGCTATCGGAACTACCGAGGCCGGCTCACTCATCTTTGCCTCAACGATGCCACTTCTCATCAACGCCGTTGATAACGCTCGTGTTGAGTTGGAGTGGGCTGAAAACATCAAGCCCTACACATACCTTCGGGTTCGCAACGGCAAGATTCTCGAGGTGCGCAACATCGGCGAGAGCCTCAAGGTGGTGGCGTGATGGTCGCACCTAACGCCGAGTGGAGTGTCGAGTGGGGCGGTTCCATCGTGACCGCACCCTCGGCCTTCGATGTGCTCGCCACTCTCGGGGAACTGTCGTATGTGGCTGCTGATGCCAAGTATCCGAAGCGTGGTATCTCGTTTCGTGTATGGACCCAGTATCAAATCATTATTGACCCCGAACTCACCGACGAGGCGTTTCTCATCGCTCTCGCCGAGAACGGCATCGTGTCACTAACGATTACTGGAACATCACCAGACGACCGTTTACAAGAGGCACAAAACTTTGCTGCGTCGTTTCATCAAGAACTTGACACAGACTAAATCAGGGTTTAGTATTTATACATAAGGAGATAACACAATGATTTTTGACAACAAGCAAATCAGCATTGACATAAACGGTATTCGTCGCACGATTTACTCCGTTGCGGCAGAACTTGCTGCTCAGGATGAAGCCAACAACATCGTGCCGGAACTAAATGTTGAAGTTTCGTCGGCGGTGGGCTACACCTCGGCAGATGTCCTCGACTACGACTGTCGCCTGTCTCGCAACGATTCACGGCGCGCCATCATTCGCATCGTAGATGCCGCCCTTGCGAAGCAGGAAATCGACGAGGCTCGTCGCACAGCCAGTCCTGCGGTCAAGCGCGCCCTTACTTCATTTAAAAAGGCTATTGAACTTGCTGTTTGCTCTTACGGCGAGAGCCGAGTTGAGGACAAGGCTCGTGGCTTTCTGAACATCATCGCAGGTTCTGTCTCTGGTGAGAACTACTACGACACTCAATCGCTCTCTCACCTTCTCGCTATGTATGAGCAGGCTCGTCTGCTGACGGAAGAAGTGAGCCGTTTTGAGCCAGATGGCGACCGTATCTACATCCGTGAGGGTGACTACAACCACACACACGGAACCATCACGACCATCTTTACTAGAGGACCCGTGAGTGGGAAACTTCGCACCCGATTCCGTGTCGCAGCGACTTCATACTTTGGTGGCGTGCTGAACGATGTTTACAATCGCCTGTCGCGTGAGCAAACCGATGACGAGAGTTTTAATCCCCTCGCCCTTCGCTCGAACGGCTACTACCTCGGTGAGCCAATTCGCACCCTTGAGGCTGCGGTGGATGCCTACGCCAAGGTGAAGGCGGCCCTCAAGGAAGCCATTATCGGCGACATTGAGAACGCAATTATCGCTCGCTGCGCCTCTCTCGCCGAGCACATCGGCCCTGTGACCATCTCCGTAGACGGCTCGCCCTACATCGTCAACCCTGCTCTTACGCAGGCAGCGTAGGAGAGGAGGTGAAATGAACACGAACCAGAACCAAGTTATCTCTCTCTTGTCCGACGCTCTTACGAGTGTCCTCGAGGGTCAGAACGGCAAGGCCACCAAGAACCTTGTCTCGGCCATCAAGTTGCTGAACGGAACTACGGCTTCGCCGACCACTTTGGTCGTCAAGCGCGGTCGTCCGGCTGGCAGCAAGAACAAGAAGAAGAGTGGCGGTTATGTCCGGCTCAAGCCCGAACAAATCTCTGCCATCAACTTCCGTCTGAGCCAAGGAGAGAGCCCTGCTGACATCTCTCGCGCGCTCGGCGTGAACTACCGAACGGTTTACAACTACCACGTGCGTAGCAAGTCAAGCCAGACGGTTTAATCACCAGTAAGGGTAGGGCATAAGGGAATATCTCCCCCTTGTGTCCTACCCTTATGCTATGATGTAGTAGTAGGGTTTAGTAAAGGAGATACCTTATGAAGCAGAAGTTTCGCGTGGTCCTCGAGGTTGAGGTGGACCCGAAGGAATACACCGGAGAAGTCCGCAACGGCAACCCCGGAGATTGGAACTGGCGAGCGATTGGTCGTTTGGTTGAGATTCCCAATTTGGAAATCAGCACCGTCGACTCTTTCATCGCTTGCTGCGAGAACAAGATTGAGTGGCAGACCGATAAGCCGTCTTACCCCTTTGAGGTTCACGACCACAACAAAGACTGCATCAACTACGTGCCCTTTGAGGAATACCTCGAGCACGAGGGTGACTACGACGACCTAGCGTTTGCCCCTGCGTGGAACGGCGCGTGGTGAACGAATACCGAGACAAGCGAGGGCGGTGGGTTCCCCTACCCACCCCCTCGCCTCTTGCTATCCTGCACCAAGCCATCAACGACTTAGGCGTTGGCGATGATGCCATTATCAAAGAAAGAGGCTCTGATGAGCGATGAGAATGTGATGTATCCAAGTGCCGAATCAGCACGAAGCATGCCGAGCAAAGAGGCCGCCGTTGGCGTGGAGTTGATGTTTATCCATAATACGCTTGTTGCCATCGTCAATGATGTGATTGAAAAAAACAATGCTCGCATCGAAAAGGGCGAAGGCGAAACGGCAGAATCGATTTCAGCACACGGCGCAGCCAACGCCTTTGGTTTCATTATCCAATTCGTCGAAGGTCGCATCAAAGAGTATGTGACCGATTTTGAGAAGGTTGTGGGGGTAGATGGCGAACCAGAAGCATCAGCACCGAATAACGAAGCCTGACTGCCCTCACGGGTGGACACAGATGGGGGCTAACTGCCCTTTTTGTAAAGAGCGTCGCGCCCTTATTTCTAACCTCACAGGCACACGCCTCGAGTTGGCGCGCCTCAGGCTTATACGTTCAGCAAACGGAGAAGTGGACCCCTATGGGTGAGCAAAACTCCGACGATGACTGGACCCTCGAGGACTGGGTTGATTTTTGGGCCGGTTTTTACGAACCAAGCGAGGATAGATGATTTCCAAAGTTCGCCTGCGTTATCGCCGATGGAAGCGTGACCGGCTCGTAAATACCCTCTTTGCCGCTATTGACGAACAGCAGAAGCGAGGGGCATCGCACGATGATATCCGAAACCTCTACGCCATTATTGAGCATCTCATTACGCCAGAGCCATGACCAAAGTAGAACTTCTCAAAAGGCATCGCGCCATCAAATCACCAACAGGCAAAAAACTTTGCTACTCCTGCGCCACATGGAAGGCCGATGTTTTCCGTTATGAGCCCTCTCAGTGGCCGTGTGATGTCAAAGTTGCCCTTGACCTTGTGAGTAGCGATGGCAACACGAACTAAGAAGCCGTATCGCATTTCACCAAAACGCAAGCCCGTAAAGTTGGTAACGCTACGCAAGACACGGCGAAGGAAGGGATTATGAGCAAAGAGATACTGGCCGCACAAAGTCGCGCCGAGGAACTTCTCCTAGAACTTATTAGGGAACGCCTGCTGGTGACTAAGCCCCCATCTAAAGACGATGATGCGAGAGAGGACAGGGAGGCCGCCGAGCGTGGCTATCCCACTTCCGAAAAGGAAGCCGAACGGCGCGCTGGCTACTTCCTCGGCTGGTGGGATTGCTACGAGCACCTAAGCAACATTATTGACTCCCATAATGAGGAAAACAAATACCGAGTATGAGTTTGGAAGGTGATGTAAATGGCAAATGATGGTTGGCGTAGTCGTGCGGCGTGTATTGGGGCCGACACGAAAATCTTTTTTGACGAGGACAAAAAGACGATGCTCCACTCCCTTGCGAAGGCTAAAGATTATTGCAACGCTTGTCCGGTTCAGCAGGAGTGCCTAGATTTCGCTATCTCTGAAAACATTATGGTCGGCATCTATGGCGGTTTTAGTCGTAAGCAACGCCTCATCATCAACCGGAAGCGTAAGGTGATGAACTATGGAACCTATTGACCCCTCAACCATCGGCTCTCTCGAGCATCAGGCCGAGAAGTTGGGCTACCTTATGGCTACCCTTGATGCGTCATTTCAGCACCGAGCCGCCACCGAGAAAAACGCCACGCTCATCGCCCACTCCAAGATGGGTATTCAGATGATGGATGCCTACCTCAAGGGCTCACTTAGTTTGGAAGACTACGCTCGCCAGTCCGCAAACCTTTTGGCAGAAACCACGAAGCGAAATGACGAAACTAACGCCAACCTCGCTAACGCCGTCAATCGCATCAGCAAAACGGTCCAAGATGCGGTAGAGGCAGGAAAACTCCGATACTTTTTGGAGAACATCCAAGAGGACAAAAAATAGACCCCTTTGACTAGACACGGCTATACCAAAGTGCTAAACTATGGTAAGGCAAAAGCCGAGAACAAAGGAGACAAGATGACTAACCAAGTCATTGAGCCGGTCTGGGCGACCGACAAAAAAAGCCTTACTACCGAACTAACTCGCGCCGATGGGCAGACGATTATCGGGGTATTAGTTATGGACGGTCAGCGCGTTTCCCTTCACACGACCTATGGGCCGGTGAGTGGACCCCGCACTACCCTGATTACACGAAACCTTGCCTCTACGACTGAGGGCTACAAGGAGTTTCTGACCATCGCCACCGAGTTCCTAAATGGGGGTCTGTAATGGGTTTGGACCAATACGCATTTGCGGTGATGCCGCATAAGGAAAACACGGATTTCTACTACGCCGTAGAGCCGTCAGAAAAGATTGCTCAGTGGCGCAAGAACAGCAACCTTCAGGGCTACATGGAAAACCTGTTCCACAAGAAGCGTGCCGAGCAGGGCTTAGAGGACACCAGCGAGGATTGGGAGGCGTTCAACTGCCAGCCACTTCGTCTGACGTTCCAAGACCTTCAGGATTTGCGAGAGGCGGTCACGAATAAGTCTCTGCCCCACACGGAAGGGTTCTTTTTTGGGGCAACCGACGAACATCACTACGCCGAAACATTGGAGTTCCTAGACGAAGCGGATAAGGCGATGCGTCAGGACATGGAAATCTATTACGACAGTTGGTGGTAGAGATGACTGACATCACTTCACCAATGCGCCGTGAGGCTCCACCGGCTCGTCGTGGTCGCGGACAAAGTGCCGTGACGAGGGGTAAGCGTATCCAACTCGTCTCTAATCCGGGCGAGTGGTTCGTGTGGCACGAGAGTGCGCCCTACTACGAGTATGGTCGCAAGACCCTTACTCAACTCGCCGGCCTCAAGGCCAACGCACGTTTCAGCAAAACAGATGTGGACTTTGAGGTTCGCGTTCGTCGCAACGATGACGGAACCTACAAGGTCTATGCCCGATACAACCCGAGGGGAAACTAATGAAGGCACTAAAGGTAAGCACCAGTGGCGTGAGGGAAGTCGTGGATTTCACCACCGAAACCTCATACCAAACCATTAGAGATGCCGTAGGTGGCTATATTGAGTGCGTCTATCTACCGTCGCTCAATGTGGAGATGTGGGTCAATGAGGAAGGCAAGTTGGTTGACGCGCCTATTCAGAACCCGATGGGAACTGCCCTATGGACCGACAACTACGGCGAAACCGATGTGACCGTTGGTGACATCATCTTTACTGGTGGAACCGATAGCGAGGGCAATACTCTCGGTTTGAGTGACGAGCAACTAAACGCCTTGCTCGGATACGACAAGACTATTACGATAGAGGACCTTGACATCTCCGACTACATCGGTTTCACCATTGAGGTCAGAGACTAAAAATGTCCTCGCCAGATGTTCTCTTGAGGTAAGCCCATCGGCATCAAATCGGGGTATCCCTTACGAGGCTTGCGACCAGAGATGTTGAGTTCCGTGAGAGCCCATACAAGGGCATCTAGGCGGTCAGGTGATTCTCGCTTGCTCGAACCCGGAACCCATGTAGTCATCTGGTCCTCTAACGCAGCGAATTGGGTCGGGTCGCCGAGATGGTGGACCCGACCTTGTTCGTAAAGGGCAACGATAGGTTCAGCACGAGCCTTTTTATTCTCGGCTGCGTTCGGGCGTGAGACTGGCAAAGTGGGGCGAATAGTGCGTAGCGTCATCTCGAGAAGTTCGTGGCCGGCGTTGCTCTCTACGACAACTAGGCCGGCGTTCCACTCGTCAAAGGCATCTACTACCCTCGTCGCCCATCGCTCTGGTGTTGCCTTTTGCCCTCGCGGGATAGTGGCATCCTCGAGGATATAGCCGTGAATGGTGCAGTGCTCTAGAGCGCATGTGTCAGGCTGGTGTGGGCCAGATGCGGCCACAATAATGCCGGTTTCGTCAGAGTTCTCGCCACTCGTCATCGCAGGGTCCACGCCTACGACTATGCGAATGAACTCATCAGCACGAATAGTTATCACGCGACCAACTCCCCGCGCGTAGCGTCAATCATTTCCAAACTCCATAGCGCACCCTCAACATCCGTCAAAATGACACCATCAAGTTCCTGACGACCAATGCGAGTTCCGGCGTACGCTGATAGGACCTGCTCACGAAAACTCGGGGCAAGGTTCTTGAGGTTGTCGTAGGTCGTTCCGTTTGTAATCACGGTAGTTCGCCGTTCCATTACTTGACGAACCAACTTCACGCGCTTCGGCGTAGTGGTGACGAGACACTTCGGGTCGATTCCCAGACGCAGACCGAGCATCAAGTTGTTCCACGAAGTATCCAAAGTATCGCCCTTCGGGGCATCGGTCCACGCCGCTAACTCATCGCAGTTGTGGACAAGGATTTCACTAGCAAAGAACTCGTGCGCCCCATCAACGGTCAGGTCATAGACGGCGGCGGTCTGCCCTTTCCTCAATACGGCGGATACGCAGGTGTTCATTAGAACACGCCCGTGAACAGAACTTGGCTCGCATACCGATGGAGTGATAGTTCTTTCCGCACTGGTGGCAAACAACCGCTTGTGGCTTGCGAGTTTTCCAAACCGCCTCTGCACCAGCCCTTGCTGCTTCATTGGTAAAGCCAAATCCACGCTCGGCGTTGTGGTGTCGTATGTGTTCCGACCTATCCATAGCAGTGAGGTTGCTCGGCTCGTTATTTGACTTGTTGTGGTCAGCGTGGTGGACAACTTGGTTCGCAGTAAGCCTCGCACCGTTGGCTTGTTCCCAGATGATGATGTGGAGAAGGCTGCCTGTGCGGTCTTTGTAGTAGCCATCTTTCTGAAGTGTCCAACGGCTTCCGTCAAACTCAACCCACGCTGGCGGTCCGTAGGTGAAATCCATACGATAAGACTATCGCTTGGAACGACATCTTGTGCCTCAACCCATACGCCATTGGCAAGAACCTTGTGGTTGGGGGTGCAACGCAGCACCTGTCCGGCCTCGGTGTGTAGTTCCAAAACTTCTGCATTGGGATTTGTCTGTGTCGCAGCCAGAACGCGCTTCCAACCACAACGGGTCATCACATAATCGCCAACGAGGACTTTCTCAATAGGGGTTTCACCACGCTTCGTTGATACAAGTTCGCCAGCCGCTACGCACCACGCCGCATCGTGCTGCGGACCACGAAGTTGCGAGGGGGCCGCTGCTGAATACGTAAACGCTTGTGCGCCGTTCGGCCATACGAGCCGTCGCTTTGTGGGCTCATGTGTCGGGCGAGGGTGCGGGTCGCTCACGGACATAATCCCAGAGTCTCCGTAAATCATTACGTCTCGGACATCAGCAGGGGTTCGTCCTACGAGGGCAATGCGCTTGTAGCCCTGATTCCAAACTAGGTCAAGCACCCACTCCGAACCCGCTCGAGTTTTGCCCGTTCCACGACCACCAGAGAAAAACCATGTAAGCCACGGACCGTCAGGGTCAGAGTGGGGCGGCCTTTGTGGTGTTCGGGCGTGTTTGCAATACGGCGTGTGGCTATCGGAATCAATTGGGTGGTCACACCAGTGGAAACCGGCGTGAGGTTCTCCGTCACACTCATTGCGTGTGCAATACCATCGTCGCTTCGGCGAATTGGCTTCGGCCTCAATCTCTTTGGTGACGGCAAAAAGTTCCTCGGGCGACAAACCGCTGAGGACCTTTTCGCGCTGCGCGGGCGACAAATCCAATAGGCGTTGGATTACGGGGTTCATTTACTTGTGGCGAAAGAACGACACGACCAGCATGACAAAGATGCCGGCCCCACAGCCTTCTAGGTAGGGAACAAAATGCTTCACCCCGTTATCGTATCTCGGGGTTTGGAAAAACTAGGCCGATGCGAGAACTTTTGGACTCGCACTTATCGACTGTTTGAGTGCGTGGTCAGAGATGGACTGGATAACTGCCAACCTTTTGCCACTGCCGACTGCTGATGCCGCATAATCGTGCGCTTCGGCGGCGATGCGATGCATAACCTTGTCGCCTTTATTCGTAGAGGCGTCAGAGGCATCTCTATGGGCGTGTGCGGCGATGATGTGCTGGCGAAACGCCTTCTCCGTATCACCACTATGGGCGG
>Ga0208379_1000761_pt1 | contig 13533 bp, 10 predicted proteins | sample CryBogCBE02Aug07_FD_184559 | JGI IMG/M metagenome (GOLD analysis project Ga0208379, IMG submission 184559) | Freshwater microbial communities from Crystal Bog, Wisconsin, USA - CBE02Aug07 (SPAdes) | ecosystem: Environmental > Aquatic > Freshwater > Lake | place: Crystal Bog, Wisconsin, USA... | reverse complement strand
AAAGCCCCTGTTTCATATTATAATCAGCCTATGTAATAATCAATTGTAAAAACTGATTGAAATCAAGGACTTAAAAATGGCTGAAACGAAACTGCATAAAAAACGCATTTACAAGGCGTTAGATGATAAGGAAGTGTCCGCAAATCAAGTTAGAGGGGCTTTCTCTGCGTTATTAAGACGAATGAATACCCAACAGCCTGAAAGACTACAAAAGGTCGCTAACGTGCTTTTTGAGCAAGCTGAGCAGGGTAACCTAAATGCAATCAATATATTGTTTGACCGCTTGGATGGAAGACCTATCCAACAGCATGAAGTCACAGGTGAAGATGGCGGAACAATCAAGTTAGAAATCATCAATAGTGCATTAGAACGCTTGAGCATGACAGTTGAAAAAGTCAGACAATCTACAGAATCTTCTTGATGACGCTCAGCTTCTTGCTGAGAGTGCTGATGTAGTAACGGCTGAAGTAGCTATCTATAAGTTAAATTGGGAACTAACACGGCACAAATACCAAAAGCTACCATCTGATGATTGGTGGAATATATGGTTATTTCTAGCAGGTCGTGGCTCAGGAAAGACAAGAACAGCATCTGAACAGTTATGGCAGATGGCATGGGAGCAACCTAACACTCGATGGCTTGTATCAGCGCCTACCTTTGCAGACGTTAAAGATACTTGCTTTATGGGTGAGTCAGGGCTAATTAACGTCATGCCACGCTCTATCGTAGCTAAGCATAATCTTGGTGAAAACGAAATCACACTTATCAATGGAAGCATTATCAAAGGCATTCCTGCTTCAGAACCCTCAAGGTTCAGAGGTCCACAATTTCATGGCGGATGGCTCGATGAGTTAGCTTCCTGGGATTATTTGGACGAAGCATGGGATATGATTCAGTTTGGAATGCGTCTTGGTGAGCGTCCTGTATTAATATGCACGACAACGCCCAAGCCAAAGCCATTGATTATTGACTTGGTTAACAGGGATGGCGAAGACGTTATCGTTACCAAAGCAACGACTTACGACAATCTTAATAACTTAGCTCCGACGTTTAAGAAGCAGATTATGCAGTACGAGGGGACGAGTCTTGGACGGCAAGAGATTAACGCTGAGATTATTGACCCTGAAGAGTCAGGCATCATCAAGAGGAATATGTTCAGGTTATGGAGTGCGGAGAAGCCTTTACCGCAGTTTCAGTACGTTGTACAGAGCTATGACTGCGCTACAAGCGATAAGACAGTAAACGACCCTACTGCTTGCGTTGTGCTTGGAATATTCCGCCCAAGCCCTGATAAGCCAATGTCAGCAATGTTAATTGATTGTTGGTCAGAACATCTGCAGTATCCTGATTTGCGTCCAAGGGTGATAGATGATGCTACGGTGGTTTATGGCGACCCTGATGAGTTTGGTAACGGTAAAAAGCCTGATTTGATATTGATAGAGGATAAAAGCGCAGGAATAAGCCTTATACAAGACTTACAGAGAGCAGGAGTCAATGTAAGGGCTTACAACCCCCAAAGAGCTGATAAAACCATGAGATTAAACCTTGTCAGTCCTATTATTGCTAAAGGATTGGTTTATCTGCCTGAGAGTTCAGTCTATAAGAATCAGGTGAGGGATTGGGTAGAGCCGTTCCTCAATCAAATATGTGCATTCCCTGAAGTCAGGCATGATGACTATGTGGATGCTTTGACACAAGCTTTAAGAGTGCTGAGGGATATGGGATTCCTGACAGTAGACTATATTCCTGATGATTCGGATATGTATGTAGATGAAAGTAAACCAAGGAGGGTAAATCCATATGCAGTTTAAATTTAAATACCGTAAGTGTCATTGTGGGCTATTATTTCAGCCTGTTAAGTTTGTTGATGTCAGAGTTATGGGTTATTGCTCACAAAAATGCCAAGAAAAGGCAGAAGTCGATGCTTACAAGATTTGCATGAAAACTTTGGAAACTAAATATAAAAGCCCAAAAAAATTGGTTTAGTATTTGCACAATTAAAAAAACTTCTGTATGATGGTGGTTATGCAGATTCTCACCTGTATAAAGCCTTTAAGTAGGTTCTATGCCCTGTTGGTAAACAGCCAACACAGGGGTGAGAACATAGAATCTACTTAAGGGTTTTTTCTATGGAGGAAAGGAAAAACATAAGTGACTGCACATTTATGTTTTCTTTTTCTTCTTTTGCTTTTGGGCTTTCCTGAATTAACAGGATTACTTCTCATCATGGGGGGTAAGGGGGGATTTGAAGTTTTCCGTTTTCTTCTCGTTTCTTTTAGGGTGGGGTCATTCCATTTCTAAATGTTTGCGTATATAATCAGTAAAACAACAGTAAGGTAATTCTATGCCTAAACTTCCTTCGATTACTGAGATGGCTCTTGAACTTGCAATGAAAAGCAAGCCAAAGAAAGTCATTCAAGGAACAGAGCGTCAAGCTAATCTAAATAAGTTTTTAGAATCTAGCAAACTCAAAGAACCTGTTTATCATTCAACATTTAATGATTTTTCAATACCAAAGGTTAATTTCGGCCATGAAGAACATGAAAAATTTGGATTTCATGTTGGAACGCCTGAACAAGCAAACACAAGAATGAAACATTTAATGTCATCAACAAGACCAAATGATACGTCAAATGTAATGCCGTTATATGCTCAAGTTAAGAATCCATTAGTTTTAAATGAAAACAGACATGGCAGATGGGGTGTAGATGACATTATGTCTACAATTATGGAAAAAGCAGACAAGGGTGAGTTGCCTCATGTAAATCCTGAACACGTTAATGATTTTTATGAAGATGCATTTAATATTGATACTGCGTTGGGCAAAAAAGATAAAGGTAGGGTTTGGCAAGACCATGATAAATTTGCGGAGGGTGAACGTAGTAAGTTATTGACTGATTATTTAAAAAATTTAGGTCATGACTCTATTGCTTATGAAAATAATTATGAAGGTAGTGGTACTAGCCACATATTGCTTGACCCATCTCAAATTAAATCAGCCATTGGCAACGAAGGCACATTTAATCCTAATGAGCCTGATATCACTAAGGCAGATGGCGGTAGAGTGCACTTGTCAATTGCAGGTGATGTTGCAAAGCAAGCTTTGAAGCAAGGTGTCAAGGTGATTAACAAAGCACCTATGATTATGAAAAAGGTGAGCAAGTCAACACCTGAGTTGCAAGAAGCAATCAGAGAGATGAAGAAAAAGGGTGAGATTGTTGAAAGTAGTAAACCTTTAAAGCCTGAATTTATTCAACCTAATCCTAAATTATCACAAAATCCTGCAGGTTATTCTCGCTCACAATGGGAAAAGAATCAGCAATATCAACATAATATTGTTCCGACTCATGAATTTAGTGAGCCTGAAATGATTAATGCTGAATCAATAGAGGGACATCCACTAATATTAGTTTCAGGCGATAGAACTATTGGTGGAGCACAAATTGTAGATGTTAATGGTAATCCGCTTACAAGTCCTTCACAAATGTACGCAGGTGCGAGTTACGGTCATGAAATGGCTGATAAAGGAATTGATGAATTTTGGGCATCACAATTAGCCGCGGCTAGTGGTGTACAAAACAAAGCGATTAAAGCATATTTAGAAACAGGCAAATTACCATTAGGTATCTATACATCAATGGGTCCTGAAACAGGCAACTATTCTTTGCATAATCTTGATGTGGCATTGAAGTCTTTATATAACAAAAATCCTTCTAACACACAGATGCAAGCCTTTAATTCCATTATGAAACAAGGATTTAAAAAGGGCAAAGATAAAAAAACAGGCGAAGATGTTTATGTAAGATTCCCTGATTTTGTTGGCATAGAGAATCCTGAAGAACTTAGGGCGCAATTAGAATCTAATCCTGAAATGCGTAAATTCTTTATTAATCGTTTAGAAACGGAAAAGAGCGTATCTACGCCTCTTGATTTGCCTGAAGGTATGGCTATTCGTCATGCAATTACAGAACCTGCTTTAAGAGATGTTCCAACAGGCACAACAGGTTATTCAATAGGGGCGTTGCATCCTGAATCAAGCGTTCATCCAAATATCTTTCACCCAACCTACGACACATCAATTCCTGGCAATTACTTGGGAAGAATGGAATTACAATTACCATGGAAAGAATACTTTCCTACTAATTACGAAAAAATTATGAGCAATCCTGCACAAGCAACGTCATCTTTTGGCACTATGCAAGGATTAAATACATATGAAATGGTTACGCCTGAAATGGTTGATAGATTAATGAAGATGAATGAATTAATCAAAACAGGCAAATTTAAAGACGGCGGACAAGTTCAAAACTTTGATGAAGGCGGTAAAGCTACAGTCAGTATTGAGGGCGTTAAATATGAACCTCAAACAACTTATACTGACCCTATGGGAGCAAGCGTACCATCCTTAGATGATATGCGTTATCAACTATCAAAACAGAATATGTCGCCGATTCAACAGTCTGAGCCGTATCGTGACCCCATTACAGGAGCTATTGTAGAGAAATCTCTAGAAGCACTACCCCCTGGGTCGAACATACCAAAGTCAGGCGGTATGACTCCAATCGATTGGAATAACCTTCCACAAGAACAAAAGAAGGCTTCTATTGGCGATAAGATTGCAGGAATATTAGAGGCAGGGACAACGCTCGGAACAGGCATGGGAGCGTTTATGGCAGGTTTCCCATACTCTATAGGCAAAGGGTTGATTACAGGAGCTAATCCTGAAGCAACACTTGGCGACATCATGCAGAATTACACCTACATACCAAGAAGCCAATCAGGAGTAGAAAACCTTGAGTCTATTGGTAAAGTGTTGGATGCATCCAAGTTGCCTCCAATTATGCCTGAGTTGCATGGCTTAGAGTCTGCTATATCAGCAGGTAGCAAAGCTCTTTTAAAGAAAGGTATCAACGCTCCTGTTGGTGCAAGCATTAAAGATGTATCAGGGTTTTCCCCTAAAGACGAATTTGGATTCTATTCTAAGTTAGAAAAGGAGTCTAAGAACTTACAGCGTAAGCAAGGAAATGGTCAAGCTTTCATGAATGACTTAATGAAGTTAGGAGTTAAGCCTCATGAACTAGAAGCCACAGGGATGGGAGAGTTCTTAAAGAACAATAACAAGCTAACGAAAGAAGACGTTCAAGGATATGCTGAGCGTAACCGCCCTGTAATGAATGAAGTTTATTTGGGAAAAGAATTACCACCCTTAAAGTTAAAAGAAGTTTCCGATAAAAATTCTCAAGCAAGAGAATTATTTGATATTCCTGATTTTAATCCTCAACGCTATAACTATGGCACATATGATATCAAGGCAAACAATCAATCTGTAGGAAAAATTTTTGAAACAGAAGATAACAATTACTACGTTTATTTGCCTGATATAGCTGGTGATGGTCCATTTATAAATAAACAAGAAGCATTGGATTTTGTAAAACAAAGATTAGAGAATTATGAAATAGGAACAGCAAAACATGAACATCATTTTAGAACCCCTGGTGGGGAAAATTACCGTGAGTTATTAATACAAGCACCCAATCAAAAAGAGTTGCGTGGAACAAAATCTTATGATGACATAGCCAAAAGAATGTATGGTAAAGATTTTGTATCCTTGCCAATGGAAGAACGCCATAACGTAGCTAATATTGCTAACTCAAAACAATATACTGAAGGTCATTATGAAGATTATCCAAATACGATGATTAATATGCGTATGGATGACCGTATTGATGTTGAGGGCAAGAAGGGAACATTGCTAGATGAATTGCAATCGGATTGGCATCAAGAAGGTAAAGAAAAAGGGTATGCATCTGATAACCCATTTTTAAAAATGCCACAAATGAGTGCTGATGAAATGTTGTTAAAACATGGCGACCAAATGAACCCTGAGCAAAAACGATATCTTGAAAACTTCATTAAAAATTGGGAACGTGTTGAAAACAACAATCAGTCAGATGAAATAAAACAAAAAAGACTTGATGAACGGACAGAAGATTTTCAGCGCTGGGTTGAAAAACAAAAGATAGCTAATGCTATACCTGACGCTCCTTATAAAAACAATTGGCATGAACTTGGTTTGAAGAAAGCTATCCAACACGCTGTAGAACGTGGCGATGATAGATTATATTTGCCTACAGGTAATACATTGGCGGATAGATATGATTTAAGTAAACAAATCAATGAGTTAAGTTATAAACCGTTAAATGATAAATTTTATACAGATAATTTGAGTGAAAAATATTATTTAATATCAGCTATAGATAAAAATGGCAAACCTGCTTTACATCAACAAGTAACTGAATCAGAATTATCTAATACGGTTGGTAAAGAATTGGCTAAAAAGATTATTGATGGTGAAGGCGAAGCGGATAATTTTGGCAATAAAACTTTCACAGGGCTTGACCTTAAAGTCGGTGGCGAGGGAATGCGTAAGTATTACGATGAAATCTATCCTTCTTATTTAAAAAAGTTTGCCAAGAAATACGGTGGTCATGTTGGCGAAACGGAAATTATGATATCCGAGCCATCATATCGAATTGTTGATAATGAAGGAAAGCTTGTTTATTCACAAGATTTACCATCCAAAGCACACGCTGAAGCCATTATTAAAGATTTATATCCAAACGACAATGATATTGTTATACAACCAATTCATGCAAAATTTCAAAAAGTCTATTACTACGAACCATCCGAAGAATCCGTAGCAAAGATTAGAGGTGGATTACCTTATAAAAAAGGTGGCATAGTTAAGAAGACAAATGGCGGTTCTGTCATGGAAACAGAAATTGCCAAGATGAAAGAATTTATTGCCAAGAAAAAAATTGAAGATGAACTTAGCGGTATGGCAAAGCGTTCAGAAGAACTGAGAGCATTTCGTCCATATGAAAACTTAACAGAGGTTAAGCCTGTTACGCCTGAGCAAGTCAATGCAGAGTATCAAGCAAGACAAGCTAAGCCTACTGTTGGATTAAGACCTACTGATGTAGGTGGAAGCCGTATACCAAGCACGCAACTAGAATTATTTAAAAAAAGAGGTGGCGTAATCAAAATGGATGAAGGTGGAATTGTTGAACGTGCTAATAGACAATTAAATCAAGAACAACAATATGACGAGCCATCAACCGCATTATTTAATTTAGTTGGTGGCACAGAAATGCCTCAAAACCCAAATATACCACAAGGGTCAGTACAAATGCCACCAAGCATGGCTATGGCTCATTTAGGACATAACATTCATAGTCATCACGGAAATATTAATTTAGGGGCAACAGGCGTTTCTGTAGATACACCTCAAGGAAGATTAAATAAACTTGCAGGCATAGACGCAACTTATGAACATCCATCAGGATTTTTTGCAAGAATCAACAAGCCAACAGGCGGTATGACACCTCCAAGATTTGATATTGGTTACCGTAAAACTTTTGCCGATGGCGGTTTAGCTGATGGTGGCATATTTGATATTATGGGTAACTTCGCAGGATATGATTCAACAATACCTGTTGCTAATAAACAACAGTATCCTGTTATAGACCCATTTCAAGAAGCTATGAAATTTACCTTAGCGCATGAGGGCGGATTTAATGCATTAAAGCATGATAAGCCAACGAATTACGGTATTACACAAGATGTTTATTCTAAGTATATTGGTAGACCTGCTTCTATTGACGATATGAAAAATATGCCTATAGAACACGCTCATGATATATACAAAACGCAGTATTGGAATCCGATACAGAAGCATAACCTTGATGTAAAACCTGCGGTAGTAGCGTTTGATACAGCCGTAAATCAAGGTCCAACTTTTGCTAATAATATGATTAAAGAAACACAAGGCGATGTTGAAGCCATGATACAAGCAAGAGAAAAGCGTTATGCTGATGTGATTAAAAACAATCCTAAAAAAGCAAAGTTTAAAGAGGGTTGGAATAATCGCATATCAGATTTAAAAAATTACGCATTAGAAGATTTATATGCAAAAGGTGGTAAGGTATCGCTTGATGAAATGAAATTAGCTTTAACGAGGAAAAGATAATGCCTGAAATGCCAATACCCCAAGATTTTAATCGCTTTATTGACGGCGTAGCTCCTACCGAAGATGAGTCCATTTTTGAATTGGAAGAAGAGTTCAATGAAGTAGAAGAACAACCTGATGGTTCAGCAATTGTTCGTATAGAGGACTTTAAAACTCCTGAAGATACACCTGACTTTTATGAAAACTTAGCTGAAGAAATCGATGGCTATGATTTAGATTCAGTAGCACTTAAGTATGTTGAGCTAGTTGAAAAAGATAAGGATGCAAGAGAAGACCGAGACAAGAAGTACGAAGAGGGTATTCGAAGAACAGGTTTGGGTGATGATGCCCCAGGTGGTGCTCAGTTTATGGGAGCTTCAAAGGTTGTTCACCCTGTTATGGCAGAGTCTTGTGTAGATTTCGCAGCTCGTGCTATCAAAGAGCTATTTCCGCCTGATGGACCTGTTAGGACTAAGATTATTGGTGAAGTAACAGAAGAGAAGACTTCTCGTGCGGAACGTAAGCGTGATTACATGAATTGGCAGTTAACGGAGCAAATCGAAGAATACCGTGACGAGCAAGAACAAATGTTGACACAGCTACCCTTGGGTGGCTCACAGTATTTAAAGATGTGGTATGACGACCAAAAGCGTCGTCCATGTGCTGAGTTTGTACCGATTGATAATATCTACCTACCATTCGCGGCAGGTAATTTCTATACCGCTATGCGTGTTACAGAAGTACAAGACATTACACAAGAAGAATATGATTTACGAGTAGCACAAGGCTTGTATAAAGACTTAGATGTATACCGTGTATCACAAGAACCTGATGAGTCAAAAGCCCAAAAAGCAACCAATCGCATTGAAGGTAAAGGCAATCAAAACGAAAATGTGGACGGTGTACGCCGTGTTTACCACATTTATACATGGCTTGAATTAGAAGACGATAAATTTACAAAAGGCGAACGTGCACCTTACATCTTGATGATAGATGAGAACGAGAGTGCGGTTTTAGGTTTATATAGAAATTGGGAGAACGGTGATGAATCATTTACAAAATTGGATTGGATTATTGAATTCAAATTTATCCCATGGAGAGGTGCTTATGCTATTGGGCTTCCCCATCTTATTGGGGGGCTTTCTGCTGCTCTTACTGGGGCATTGCGTGCTCTATTGGATTCTGCGCACATCAATAACGCACCAACCATGCTTAAACTTAAAGGTGGGAAAATCTCAGGTCAATCCACCAACATCGATGTTACACAAGTTACTGAAATCGAAGGAGCACCGGGGGTTGACGACGTTAGAAAAATAGCCATGCCTGTGCCATTTAACCCACCTAATCAAGTTTTATTTGCACTTTTAGGATGGTTAGATTCAGCGGCTAAGGGCGTAGTGACAACTGCAGAAGAAAAGATTGCTGATGTTAATTCTCAAGCTCCTGTAGGTACTACTCAAGCGTTGATTGAACAAGGCGCGGCGGTATTTTCATCCATTCATGCTCGTTTACATGATTCTCAACGCCGTGTATTGAAAATTTTAGGTAGATTAAACCGTTGGTATCTTGATGAACAGCGTAAAAATGAGATTGTTGCTGATTTACAGATAACAAAAGATGATTTTGAAACTAATTCTGATGTTATTCCTGTATCTGACCCACATATTTTTGCTGAATCACAGCGATATGCACAGATTCAAGCATTAGCAGATAGAGCTTCTAAGAATCCTGACCTATATAATCGTCTTGCGGTGGAAAAGCGTATTTTAAAACAAATCAAAATACCTGATGTCAATGAAGTATTGCCTGACCCACAAGAAGTTAAGGAGATGAACTCAGCATTAGAGAACGTCTCTATGACACTAGGAAAGCCTGTAGGAGCATTTATTCAGCAGAACCACCTAGCACATATCCTTGACCACATCCAATACGGCTTGAACCCTATATTTGGCTCTAATCCGATTGTAGCCCCAACATTTATGCCATCTGCAATTGAGCATATCAAGCAACACTTAGTGCTTTGGTATTTAACACAGACAGATACTGTTGCTTCTGTTTCATTAGGCAAGCCATTTAATGCATTTAAAGTAAATGAAATACCTTATGAAGCACAACAGATGTTACAAGTCGTTGGACAGCACGTTGGACAAGACGCACAGCGTATTCTTTCACAACAAGTCATGCCTGCAATACAGCAAATGTTACAGACATTGCAGAAAATGAACCAAAACAATATGCAACCGACTGACCCTAATGTTATGGCTCAAGTTAATGCCTTGACACAAACTCAAATGGCTGAGACACAGAGAAAAGCGTCTTATGACAAGGCTAAGTTAGAACTTGAAGGACAGAAACAAGAGTTAGATGCTCAAGCTAAGCAACAAAGCATTATTTCACAACAACAAATTGAAGGTGCTAAGTTAACGCATGATGTAAATACGCTAACAATTGAAAAGCAGTTTGAGGCACAACAAGCACAAGCTGAGCAACAAGCTCAAATACAGCAACAGAATTTGCAACATTTGCAACAAATGCAACAAAATGAGCAAGAAGCTCAACAGCAAGCAATCCAACAACAAGGATTTGCACAACAGGAAGCATCTAACCAAGCAGTACAACCATCTCAAGGAGAACCAAATGTCTGAAGCAATTAATATGCATAAACGCATAGCCATGTATGGCGAACAAGAAGGGAATCACCTAAAAAAAGGCGGTAAAGTCCGTAAATACGCCAAGGGTGGTTCAGTAAGTGGTAGTGCATCAGGTGAGCCTGATGAAATTAGCCATCAAGATAAAGTTAATAAGATTAGCGCATATCCTGAAAGCAAAGTAAGAAATTTACCTGCTAAAGGTGTTACGCCAAAAATTACTAAACCAATGCCTCATAGCGTTGCTACTCTTAAAAAGGGTGGTGTTGCTAAAAAGCCAAGTTTAATGATTGCTATTGCTGTTGGTAAAAAGCCAAGTGGTAGAGGTCGTTAATGGATTTAGCCAATGGGTTAATCCACGCAGTAAAACTAAAACAACAAGAAATTGTTGATTCAATGGTAAACGGAAGGTTTGTAAACTTTGAAAGTTACCAACGATATGTAGGACAGCACCAAGGTTTGCAAGAAGCTTTGGATATTTTAAATAATCTTTTAGAAGAAAAGGATAGAGATGACAACGAATTATGATTTAGAGCAGTCCTTGGAAGAAGCATTTCCAAGCGTTGACCCTTTAATGACACCGTACGGTGCAAGAGTTCTTATTCAATTAAGAGCAGTTAAAGAAAAGGTTACCGAAAGCGGTATTGTGTTACCTGAAGAAACCAAAGAAACAGAAAAATGGAATACGATGATTGGCAAAGTACTAGCCATAGGTCCAATAGCCTACAAAAACCGTGACACACTTGAGCCTTGGGCTGAAGGTGTATGGTGTCAAGTAGGAGATTATGTGCGTGTTCCAAAATGGGGTGGTGATAGATGGGAAGTAGAATTTACCGATGAAAAAGGATTGAACGGTAAAGCTTTATTTACTTTCTTTAACGACCATGAAGTTATTGGTAAGGTCACAGGTGACCCTCGTGCAATTAAAGCATTTGTCTAAATTTTGAAAGGAAAATTGAATGACACCGAATGAAAAACTTGAATTACAAATAGCGGAACAAGATGATGGAAGTGCAACTGTAACTTTACCTGAAGGCGAAGAAACAGTTAACGAACCTGCATCAGAATTCCGTGCAGATGATGATTTTGATGAAGCTCCTGCCCCTAAAGAAGACGATGACCGTCAAGCAATTAGGGAAGCGAGACGTGAAGAGCGTCGTTTAAAGAAGCAAATTCATCGTGAGAAGGCTAGAGAGTCAAATCATCTAATTACCGCCTTACGCAAGCAAAATGAAGCCATGGCAGAGCGTTTAGCCTTGCTAGAAAAGAAAACTAGCGGAGCTGAATTAGCAAGAGTAGACAAGGCTATTGAAGATGCAGGCGTGCAAGTAGAATATGCCAAGATAAAAATGCAAGAAGCTGTTAGCGCAGGTGATGGACAAGCGTTGACTGAAGCACAAGAGATGTGGTTTGAATCCAAGCGTAGAGTTGAAGCTTTGGATAACATTAAAAAACAAGCTACTAATCAAATGTCACAGCCAAAAGCAAACATTAATCCGCCTGACCCTATGGTGCAGAAAATGGCATCGGATTGGATGGAAGAAAATCCTTGGTATGACCCACATGGCAAGAACGAAGAATCTCAAATTGCACAAATTATTGATAAAAAATTAACTGAAGAGGGCTTTGACCCTACTACAGAAGATTATTGGGAAGAATTATCAGAAAGAGTGCAAAAATATATACCAAATGTTACAAACCGTGGTTATAATGAAACTAACCGTAAATCAAGACCAAGGTCTGTTGTGACTAGTTCAGGTAGAGAATCGTTTGGTAACGCTAATCCTAAAGAATTTGTTGTATCACCTGAGAGGGTAAATGCAATAAAAGAAGCAGGTAAGTGGGATAATATGCAAGAACGCATGAAAATGATTAATATCTATCGTGCTTATGATAAACAGAACAAGGTTAGGGGATAAACATGGAACAAAGACTAAAAAAATCAAATGGTGTAGGACGTGACAGCCGAGCTGTCATGGATAATAGTCGCCAAGCCCCTGAACAAAATTTTGCATCTCAAGAACGTCGTCGTATGTTCCGTGATGAGTTTGCACAAGAAGCATTACCAACAGCACCTGACATCCCTGGGTTTCATTGCTGTTGGTTGTCAACCACCCATCAATATGACCCCATCCACAAACGTATGCGTATTGGATACACACCTGTGAAAGCCGATGAAGTCCCTGGCTTTGAAAACTTCCGTGTAAAAGCAGGCGAAATGGAAGGCTTTGTTGCGTGTAACGAGATGGTGCTTTATAAGATTCCTGTGGATATCTATCAAGAGTATATGGCAGAAGTACACCATTATGCTCCGATGGATGAGCAAGAAAAGATTAAAGTGCAACAAGACCAATTGTTAAACGCAAGAGATTCCAATGGTAGAGCGTTGGGTCAAGTTGAAGGTGATGGTATGAACTTTGATATGACGAGAAGTGTGCCTGTTTTTAATTAAATAGGCTTTGTATTACCGATTTTAAAAATTGCGTTAAATGCGATTTTGCTTTACAGCTTTGAATAAAGCGAAAAAAAACAAAATTTTTTTATTTAACCATTTTTAAAGGAGTAATATATGTCTTCAGTATCCGCTCCGTTTGGTTTGCGTCCTTCTTTCTTCCCAACAGGTTTAGAAAGAGCACAATGCTTACAAAACGGTATCACATCGGGTTACGCTGCGAATATTTACAAACAGCAACCTGTAGCTTATGTTAGCGCGGCTAACGTGGGTTCTACAGGTTCTGCTAACGGTACAATCATCGCCGCTCAAACTAGCACAGGAAATTCATCAAGCCAACAATATGCCGTTTCAGGTTCATTTCAAGGCGTAGAATTTACTGACACAACAGGTCGCCGTCGTGTTTCTAACTATTGGCCATCAGG
>Ga0208379_1000760_pt1 | contig 13538 bp, 17 predicted proteins | sample CryBogCBE02Aug07_FD_184559 | JGI IMG/M metagenome (GOLD analysis project Ga0208379, IMG submission 184559) | Freshwater microbial communities from Crystal Bog, Wisconsin, USA - CBE02Aug07 (SPAdes) | ecosystem: Environmental > Aquatic > Freshwater > Lake | place: Crystal Bog, Wisconsin, USA... | reverse complement strand
CGTGTATACAGACACTCCAGTTTTGCTCGGTACGCGGTTCTTGTTCGGACAAAATCCTGAGTTTATTATAGGGTGACATGAACTGTCTGTGTCGAGTCCAGTCGCGGAGCGACTGTCCGTTGTATGTAGTCCTTCCTTACTTCAACTTTTGCGGGTTCAAGCGTCGTCGAGACCTCTTTATCCAGTTTGTCGAGCGATACGCCAAGACTCCAGGGCTTCGTCTCGTGGTCGTAGAGGCTATGGGCCCCGCCGCGCTCGGCCCGCTTCAAGTCCACGAGCACATCAGACTCACGAGCGATAGTCGCGTTTGGCTCAAGGAGAATCTGATAAATTTGGGGGTCAAGGCTCTTCCCAAGGATTGGAAGTACGTGGCGTGGATAGATGCGGACCTCGAATTTTTGAACCAAAATTGGGTTCAAGAAACCATACGGGGTCTTCAGCGTGCTGACGTGGTCCAGTTGTGGCGCACGGCCGTGAACCTCGGGCCTCACGGGGAGGCGATCAAGGTGGACAAGAGTTTCGCGTACATGTTTATAGGCTCTGGAACCGACTGGGTCGCGTCAGATAAGTACGGGTTTTGGCACCCAGGGTACGCGTGGGCGTGTACGCGTCAGGCCTTCACGAAGATGGGTGGTTTACCCGATTGGGCCATCCTCGGTTCGGGTGATAGACACTTGGCCATGAGCCTCGCGGGTCTAGGACAGACCTCGTGTCCCGGAACCATCCACGAAAACTATAAAATTATGTTGAAACTCTACGAGCGAGGTCTCAAGAACTTTAAGGTTTCTTGGGTCGATGGAACTATCATTCACTATTGGCACGGGTCTTTTATCGATCGCAAATACAGGGAAAGGTGGGACATTTTAGTTCAAAATTCGTTTGACCCTTTTGAGGATATAGGGTACACTGATGAAGGTCTGGTTCAGTTGACCGAAAAAGGTCGGAGGTTCGAAAAGTACTTGGACGACTACTTTATGGGAAGGAGGGAGGACTCGTGACCGAGTCACATCGTGACTCACTCCGGGCCACGCCTTTCTTTCTTGTTATAGAATAAGTAATGTCCAACACGCGACTTGCCCAAAAGATCGCTCACAACATTGATCCCAGTTGGCCGAAACCCATAAAGTTCTTTGGAGGTGGCGTGAACGGTCGCGTATACACGACGAATAACGGTCGACTCATGAAATTCATTTACGACTATGCGCCCCAGGAGTACGCGTCACTTCAGAAGCTTCAGGGGACCTTTGTGGTCCCACGATTCAAAAAGGGGAACGGACACACTATCAATATAAACGAGAACCTCTCAGAAGAGCTTCGAAATGAGATGTTTCCAAACGCGTACAATAATTCAGACACCTTGACTGTCTTCCTCATGGGCCGGGTCGGAAACGCGTCATCCACGACGCTACGTACCTATATTTCAAAACACCCGGGCGCGAACAGGAAGAACATTGCGCGTCGCGTCGCGTACCTCGTCAAGGAGATGCACTTACGTGGCGTGTCTCACGGGAACCTTCACGATGAAAATATCATAGTCAGTACCGACTCGGCCGGACGCATAACGGGTATGTGGGCCATAGATTTCGGTCGGTCCCGGAGTATCCCTCTTGGGAAAACGGAGACGAAAATGTACAAGAGCGTGAAGCCTAATTTGAAATATCCTACAGCTTCACTCTATGGAAAAACGAAACAAGTTCCCGTGTATAACGGGTCCCGCGCAAACATAAACATGTTACGTGCCGTAACAACTGCAAAAATGGCATCAGGTATGATGAAACGTGTCGCGCGGATTCGGAAAGAAGTTGCGGAAGAGATGAAGCAGTACCGGTCACCGAAGAAGACAACGAGTCCGCGCCGTACAAAGTCTCTGAGCCCCCGGCGCTCAGCGACTCCCGCGCGCCCCCGAAGCGCTCCGGCCCGTATCGCCACACCTCAAAAGGGTCTCAAGGTGCGTTTCTCTCTCAAGCGAAAGCGAGCTTAAAAACTCGGCATATAAATAGATATATGCGGGGTGTTCACATAGCTCTGAGTACGCTGAGCCTCGCGGGTCTTGCTGGCGCGGGTGTTAGCGTCGGCTGGTTCCTCGTAAGTTGTTATCCGGGTCAAATTTCGTCGCGTACCAAGCCTTCGGGGCCTTCCCTTTCGTAACCAGGACATATTTGAACACGCGAGCCGTTGCCCATTGAGGAGCTGTGGCCCCCGGGCGGGACCCACCAGTCTTCCACGCCTTGAGTCCTCTGTTGTAGACCGTGTTGAGCGTCGAGCGGCTTATTCCCGTTCGACGCGCGATAGCCCCTTTGTTAAACTTGAGGTTCGGGTACGTCTTATGGAACAACTGGGTCCACTTGGACTTTTGCTTGGTACCACCTTTATTGGATTTACCGAGACGGAGCTTGGAGTACGGGAGCGTCCTCCGTTTCAAGAGCTCCTTTTCGCGCGTTCGACGCATTGCCGAGCTCAGACCGGCAAAGTACCGTTCAGGCCAGGCGCGCCCGCTTGGGCGAACCTTGATGTGCCTTGGGCGTCGCGGAGCCATTCCTATTATTAGGACTCTTTTTATTTCCAAGAGCCGCTAGGGCGTTCTGGAGAGTCTTTATATTACTCAGCAGTTGTTTCCTTTCACGCTCAAGTCTATCTACTTTTCTCTTCTCACGTGCGTATTCCTCAAGAGTTGGTTCCTTGAACCCTGGGAACCTTCGCATGGGGCTAAGTGTTTTTCTCCCCATGGGCACAAAGTTGATGTTCTCGATGATGGGCGGAAGGACTTTCTGTGCCACAATTGCTCGAAACTTGTTACGGGCCGGCTTATTAGGGCCGAGGTACCTTTTACGCAGGTTGACAGCCTTCTCGAGGGCCTTCTCGTTTATTCCGATCCTTGCCTTTTGTAACGCAATAGGGGCTATTTTCTTGAAATGTTCTTCGTAAATACCGTTCGACGGTAGAGTTTTTACTCGTTCCCCGAGTATCTTGAACTTGAGGGCCCGTAACTGGGGAGTCCAATTAATGTTCTCTTCTTTATTTTTCTCTGTAAGGAATTTTTTTATATCGGCGTCATTTTTTGGCCGTCCCATGATCCAGTGCGAGTATTCCTTGTATACTGTATCTATGAGCTCACTTTTTCCAACCCCGTAACCTTCCAGGGCCTTTTGAAGGTTTTTGTTATGGTTTTTTCGTCTGTTCTCAATCTTCGCAAGTTGAACCTGAAGAGCACCCTGATTCATCGTCTTGAGTTTTTCCGTCAAATTTCTGACCTTTTGAAGAGCTTTTTGGTACTCATTCCGCTCCTTCAGGGTAGAGCCGTATATACTACGTGGTTTATTATGGAATATTTTGAGCTTTGCTTGTGCCTCTTCAATTTCCCGAGCTAACCTATTGACGTTTGTCACAGGCATCTTATTCTGAACCCATATTTTTTCTTTCAAAATCACATATGGACTCCGAGTTCCCCCAGCCTCCGAGTCCGAACCCATTGAAATGGGTTCCGGTCGTAAGCACATGTATAGGAGCTTTTGCGCTCTGTTTTCAGATTTTCGTTCTGTATCCGTGGCACCTTCAACTCTCGTCCGAGTTTGCTGACCTACAGAGAAGTTGTCTACGCACCTAAAACTTGTACGGAACGCACGCACCACCAGCAGCTGTGTATGACGCAGGCATCTGGCCTGGAGGGCAAATGCCGATAAAGGCCTCATCGATGTACTTGGGTGGCACGTAAGACTTGGGGCGCATCATAAAGAAAACGAGGGCGATAAGCACGGCCAAAATGATCCACGCGGTCTTCATATTTACTTATTGCGGAGGAAAAAGACCCCGGTCGTGCTGAGGAGGGAACTCGAGGGTCCGGGCAGGTGTGCCCATACGCAGGCTCTGGGCCCGGCCCGTGTCGCTGATCATGGGCGCATAGATGGTCGTGATGGGACGCACGTATGTGTCTGAGGGAATACCCACGAGAGACGACTCGATGCCGTCTGGGAGACAGTTGTATTGCCAACCGGCCCACGTGCTGTTGACTGGGGACGGGACGTAGCCTGTGGGGCACGAAGTTGACTTGGCGCTTGGAGACCGACGGGTGACAAGGACGAGAATGATCAGAAGGGCCAGTACGATTATGACCGTTTTCATTTATATAGACTTTGAAAAAAGATACGGAGCCGTAGGCTCCTTTTTGAAAGGTCTGTTACGGCTGCGCCGTGGGTCTGGGTCACGACCGCGCCGCGGTCGGTTCTAGTACACAAATATCACCTTCTCCCCCGTCTCTAGGAACGCCTTCATCTTGATCAAGAGCTTGTCGAGCTTCACGGGTTCGATAAAGTCGAAGCCGCCGTTCTTGTGCGTCTCCTCGAGGCTCTGTATGTCCTCGCGCTCAAGCACCATAGGCTTGTTCTGCCAATTCAGCAATTCAACGACGCCCATGTCATACGCGTCGTTGAATTCCTTTTGCGTCTTGAACACCTTGTCTTGGTACAAGTTATTGATAAAGCTCGAGAGGTCTTGGTCCGTAAACTCTCCGAACCTGTTGCGCCACTGAGGCAGGGCAAAGTCAACCATCTTACGCTTGGGGGCGTACTTGAGGGGGATTGTCGCAAACTTGACTGTAGCCATCTTGTTGAAGGTGATCTGGAGGCCACGGAGGTGTGCTTGGGGTGTAGAGGACACACTTTCTAAGTGTGTCCGCCCTCCGGTCGTTCCATATCTTCACCCCGTGGAGTACCATATAAAACCCCAGTATCGTCAAGTCACTTACGTACACGGCGACATGATCTATCATAAAGCCATAGACGGTCCCGATACCCAGAGCTACGTAAGCGCACACGATGGTTGATGTGCTTATATCTGTCGAGGAGCCTGACCTTATATTTTTGTAAATTTGAGGCAAAATTGAGAGGGCACTCACCGCACCCGACACAAACCCAAGTGTCTCGACCATACTTTGGTTAGTCAATGTATTTCTTATCTGCGGCGTCAATTGCACGAGCCAGAGCGTCAATTCGACGCATGAGACAAGCACCCGTCAACATGAGAAGAGTTGTGAATATGATAGTAAAGTACGCAAGTCCGATAATCTCGTCTTTCATTTAAAGTGTACACGCCCTGTTTCCTTATGTGGCTCAAAATCCTTTCTGTTATCGTTGGGTCTCACGTCGTGAGGTGCATGTCCGAATACATGTACTTCACGCAGTGTGCTGGGTTTTGGAACTCAATTTTCAGTTGGAATTCACCAACCTGTCGAGGCCTTCGGTGGGTCTCTGACTCGGTCATGACAAACGCCGTGGGTCTCATAGGTGGATACAGCGTTACGGCCTTACAACTATTGGCCGCTCGTTGAATGGTATCCCGTTGAACCGGGTCGTGGCGGCGCACGTGTAGGCCCCCATATTGTCCCAGACGAGCCACGAGCCTAGGTCTGTACCTTCGGGAACCTCTAGTTCCTTGTAAATAATGTCCCCGCCGTCGCACGTACACCCGAAGATTGTGCGGGCCACATGGGTCCCTTCAATTTTGTTTCCAAATTCGTCATGGACCTCCCTGACCTGTGGTTGAGCATGGTCAAAGAGTATACAATTGAATGCACCGTAGAGACTTTCACCTATGGTTATACCTGAACCTTTTGTCCCAATCACTGGCGTGTGAAGCTCCATCACGCGCTCCACGAAGAAACGACCAGGTTCGGCAATCATGGTCACACCCTTGATCGGCTTGATGTTCGGAAGTCCCGTTGATTCCGAGAATCCCCCGCCTATATCTACTATTTTTGGTTTGAATCCGTGTTGTTTCGCAAGTCGCAAAGCTTTTTTCGCCTTGGCCAAGGCCAGACTAAAAACTTTTGGACTCGATGCATACGACCCGACGTGGAAAGAGATTCCAACAATATCAAGACCGAGTGATCGAGCCGTAAACAAAAGAACGTCCCAGTCGCGTTCTTCCGCCCCGTATTTATTGCCGAGAGGGCAGCGAGCTTTCGGGTCATCGGCCCGAATTCTCAAAATAAGTTTACATTCTGGGTAAAATGTAGACATCTTACGCAGTTCACACTCAGAATCAAAAGTGGTTGTGGAAACTCCACAAACCCTGGCGAAGACGATGTCTTCATTCCGTTTGCACGGATTTGCATAAAGAATTCGCTCTGGCTCAACCCCCAAGTCCAAGACCTGTTGTATCTCGGCCGGACTGGCGCAGTCAAAGTTCGATCCCAAGTCGGCAAGCTTCTGCACAATCTCAGGGGTCGGGTTACACTTGACGGCGTAATATGGTTTGATGTGGGGGAGAGTCTCGGTCCACTCGTCATACACGCGCTGAAGTACTGACAAATCTAACTCATAAAAAGAATCAGTGGAGTCCGAAGGAGCTGGTACGCTCCCGAGACCGACCATCCAGTGGTACTTGTCCTGGAGATTTTATTTTTATATATAAATGGTGACTCGACGCAATTTGCTTTTGAAACCTTCAACGCGCCGTAACGCCCTGCTCAAAGCGGCCAAGGGACCAACGCGTCGCGAGGCACTCCTGCGTCAAATTGGCCGTTTGCCGTGGATGATTACAGGGTACAAGAACATGAAAGGTCGTCCGTTTTATGTAACTCTCAAGGGGAGTTACATAGTACGGGTCGATGGAAAGTCATTGTATGGGCGAAAGTCTCGCGCCTGTCAGGTGCCTAAAAAGATTCGTAGAAAGAGGTGCGTCTAATTGCCTTTTGCCCCTGCAACCGCAGCGAGCTCTTGGGCCTGCTGAAGAGCGCCCATCTTGTTCGCCGCGCGTTTAGCCACAGACTCTTTGAGTGCGTTCAACTCTGCTTTTGTCTTTTCTACAGCTGTGTTGAACGCTTGTTCTGCGGCACGAAGTGATGGAACGTTTGTAAATCCCTTGACGTTCGGAACGGCCGCCGCCACCTCTTCTGTCGTCGGAACTTCTACACCGCCTAGTACACGAGCCGCCTCGGCTGCTGCCGCCTCTTCTGCGGATGGTCCTGCTGCTTCACCACCCTCGGCACCTCCGGCACCTTCGGCACCACCCTTGAAAGCCCTGTATCCGTAGTATCCGCTTCCGAACAGGACGAAAATGGCTATAACCAGGACGGCCATGGAGAAATTGAAGCCAGAATCCTTCGGCTTGTTTGTGGTTAGGTACGAGTTGATGGTGATGGCCGACTGGGCTATTGCGACAAGGGACACACACAGAAGTATCATAGGCACGGCCGCCTCTTTGAGCCCCATTATTACTGAGCTGATATTTTTTTCCTGATAGTAAATATGGCATCGGCCGCCGTGATGTTCGCCAAGAAGTTTGCTCAGAACCACGCGAAGGCGGCTCAGAACCAGGCAAAGAAATATGCAGCAAACAAGGCTCGTCAAGTGGCAAACGCGGCAAAACGTCGGGCAAACGCTGGTATTTCCAGTCTTGTGACGAAACACCTTGGGAACAACGCCCAGTCTCGAGCCTTGGCAAACAAACTCAAGGCTCATGTTTCAAACAAAATTAACGCCGTACATACTTCTACCCAAAACCAGATTAAAAAAGAGTCGGGGTTCAAGCTGTTTTAACGTACACAATTTTTCGGCCCAAGACCTTCTCAGTCTGCCTGAGAGCTGCACTGAAGTTTGGCTTGGACCACAAGAGCCACCGAGACCAGAACCCCGCCGTCTTGGCTCCCGTCCGTGTCCAGTTTTCACGTCGGGAACGAAGGCCGCTTGCTGACCCTGCGTGTCTTTTGACGTACCTCTTCATACGCTCCTTGTCTTTGTGTATCGTGTAGTCCGAGAACCCTTTGAGGCCGAACCGGACGACGAAAGGCTTCGCCTTTCGGCTCGGGTCACCTGACCCTCGTCCGCCCTCTGGGAATACAGCCATGTATTTGTGCACGGAGTTTTGCGCTCTGCGCAAAACGACCGGGGCGGAGCCCCCGTTCCGAGCCTTGTACAGCTTGACAGGTTCCTTCGCCATTACTTTTAGCGCAGAGAAATTCGGACAGAAATGTAGATCAAAAGGACGAGGATGATTATGTTAAAAACAAGGTAGCCTGTTATGAAAGGGAACGCAGTGTCCCGTATTGCGTTGTTTTCCAGTATCATATTTAATACTTGCTTACTCAAAGACTCTTCCGTTTCTTCTGGATCCATGGATAGATATCTTAAGAAACCCACACACAATTTTGATCACGAATTCACGAAGTTCGGACCGGCTGTATGTGTGCTAGGCAAGACGGGTATAGGCAAGACATGGACCGTCCATAACGCCCTGGACCCATGTATAGAACTCACGGCCGAGATATTGAGCAGTAAGCGGTCGACTCTTACATTTTTGGAACGAATTCAAGGGACTAGCGTACCCGTCGTCCTTGACGAGTACGAGTCGGTCCAGGACCTTGTGGGTCTACGGGAGTTGACGGGTCCACCGACCAACGGGCTTTTCGTGGTCGTATCCCAGATACCTGTCAAATTTGATTTTGAAATTCATACGTACCACTTTCCAGTCCCTTCTGAGGAGGACATACGACGGATCGTTCCTGGGGTCACGGACGAAGTTCTGAAAAAGTGTAGAGGGGACATACGGTACGCCATCCAAAGCCTGACTTTGCATAGCGATGATAAGGATGAGTTTCAGGGTGCTCGGGACTTTATAGAAAGTCTAGTCTCTAAACATTCGGACGTGAACCCGGTAGACTTTATAGGTCACTCGGTCCATGAGCCTGGGAACGTCACGGCAATTTTACATGAAAATTACCCCGATTCTAGGATGTGTAAACCGGCTGATATCATGGAGTCTCTGAGTGAGGCGATGATTTTTGAATCAGAAATATACAAGGGAAGTTGGGACCTGTACCCTTACTATAACTTTTTGGGGTGTGTTCTTCCTGCTGTAAAGATAGGACACGCGCTTAGACCCCCACTCAGACCCGGGTCTATTTGGACAAAGTACCAAAGTGCGTGCGCCCGGGCCAAACGTCTTGAAGCTCTTGCTCAAAGAGTACCCGGCAAACGGCTCTCGATGGACGAGATACTCCTGTTACACACGTACGCCCAAAAGGGAGACGTGGGTGTGCTCAAAGAGCACGGACTGACGACACAAGACTTGGACGTTCTGAACCATCTGAGTCTATACAACAAGATCAAGCCGAAAGATTTAGCAAGTCTAAAGAAAAGTCTCGTATAGAACATATGGACGAGTACCTCAAAACTTTGAAAAACAAAACCACTGGAAAATACAAGCGGGTTGTGTCGAGTCCTCTTCGTTATGCTGGAGGGAAGAGCGCCGCCGTGGGTCTTATTATTGAAAGGATACCCAAGAATACTAAAAAAATAGTTTCTCCCTTTTTTGGAGGAGGCTCCGTCGAACTAGCCCTTGCGAAAAATCTAGGATTTCACGTTATTGGGTACGATATATTTGACTTGCTTGTGAACTACTGGAAAATGCAGGTTGAAAGACCTCTTGCACTCTATAACATTCTCAAGACGTACAAGCCAACAAAAGAAGAGTTCACTGAACGAAGAATCCGTTTGTTGGGACATTGGAAAGGAACGGGACCGAAAATCACGGATCCAGATGAACTCACTGCAATGTACTACTTTAATCATAACATGTCGTACGGGCCCATGTTCCTTGGGTGGCCTTCGAGTGTTCAACTCACGCCCGAAAAGTACAATTCTATTCTTGAAAAGGTGAAGAACTTTTCAGTGACTCCTGGGCGAGTGGAGATTTCTGTTGGCGATTTTGAGGAGGCGTTCAAGACCCATCCAAATGAATTCTTTTTTTGCGATCCTCCGTACTACCTCGATGGGGATTCGAAAATGTTCAAGGGACTCTATCCAAACTGCAACTTTCCTATACATCACAAGGGGTTTGACCACAAGAAACTACGAGACTTGGCGAAAAGTCACAAGGGTGGATTCATAATTACATATAATGATTGTTCAACGATCCGTGAATGGTACGCGGAGTTTGAGCAAAGCTTTCCGACGTGGCAATACACCATGGCCCAAGGCGAGACGCGCATAGGAAAAAACCGCGAAGAAGGCACGGGCGATAACCTCAAAGAATCACACGAGATACTCATTTACTGCGCACCGCGCCTCTAGAAACTTGCGGAGGCGCGGGAGATTGAAGCGACACTTGAGTTCGCGGTAGTGCTGGTCCGAGTCGGTGCGGACTTCAATCTCACCCAGCGCCGCCTTGATACCCTCAACGTGGAAAATGACCTTTTGGTCCCCCCGAGAGTTTGTTATAGTCAAACCCTCGAGGAGCGCCCCGACCACTTCATCAGCATCGAAGTCGAGGAACTGGCCTTCCCTTTTTTCGATGGCCAGGAAATCAACAAATTCAGCAAAGATGGCGCGATACAGGAAAGCCTCAAGATTGCGTTGATCGTTCAGGTGCCCACAGAGTATACGCATCTTTCGCGCAAGCTCGGCCTTGTAGTATTTTTTTTCGTCCAGGTAATCCTTGCGATCATCCGGAAAGACATCTAGACACTCCCGAAACTCCGGTCCAAGGTACGCGGCTCTTGTTCCACGATACAGGAATATCTGAGACCATTGCCCTCCCTTGACGGACCAAGTATGATTTCCACGGCGAATATCAGCCTTGCCCGTGCCTTTAATCACCTCACCCTCAATGAGGCGGGCGAACACATCCTCGCGCCTGTGACCTTCGCGCTTCACGTTGGAAGCGGCCTCTGAGGTCATGGCACGGCGTTGAGACATTTCTTTGTTTGCTTCCCCTGTGCACGTTTTGGCATGAGCAGGACAAGACACGTTTTCGAGGGACTCGTCACTTAAACGTCACGGACGCTTGAACACCAAAAGAATGACAACTTGTCAGTGTGAACAGGCCGAAGACTCCTTTGTCAAAGTTCAGGGTTCGGATGTCTACTTCCACTGCGAGGTCTGTGAAGAGTCAGTCCTTGAATTGTCTCTAAAATTGAAGAAACTTGAGCTCGAGCTGCTTCACAAACACCTCGACCTTGGGCTTTCGGATATTCGTCCCGAAATTCGGATCTGGATCCGTTCGGACGGTGGGGACTTGCACTCGGGTATGAGTGCGATGGATACCATTTCACGTATCAAGACGTGTAAGGTTCGGACGATTGCCGATGGCGTGTGTGCCTCGGCCGCCACCTTTGTGCTTCTGGGTGGGCGGTCCCGACACATGACCGAGAATTCGTACATATTGATTCATCAACTGAATATGGACGGAACCTGGGGAAAGTTCGAGGATTTTAAGGATCAAATGCACAACCTCGAAAAGTTTATGGATCGGTTTCGCGAAATATACACGCGCGAGACTCAGATTCCTGAACACAAACTCAAAAAGCTACTCAAGAGAGACCTGTATATGGACGCCAAGAGGTGTCTGAAGTGGGGCATAGTCGATACTATTTACTGAGCGCCCGTCCCGGGCTCCTCGATGACGGAGGGCTCCTCAGGGACCGTCTCGATGACGGTCGCAGCAGCCGCCTTAGAAGCCATCTTGGGTGGGGCCGCAATGATATCGGGAATCTTGACGGCACCCTTCTGGAACTTGTCCGTGAACTTTTTGTACAAGAAATATCCAATCACGAGGATAGCAACGATAGCCACGATGTTGAATACGTTAAAGGGAGACTTGGAGGTGATTTCCTGGATAACGGCGCGCTTAGCATGGTCGACGACTGGGGCGCTCATTACTAGAAAAACGTGTTTTTTTCGGCCCAAGGGGGCGCAGCCCTCCTCAGTACCCAGCTGAACATGGATGTCCTGATAGATCGCGCGTGGTCCGATTTTGCGAGTCTCCGGGGGGCGTTGGAGTCGAGAGAGACTTCAGTCTCTCTCCCCACGGCTGAGTTCCTGTGTGAGTTTTGCGGAGGTCCCAAAGTTTTTGACGGCGTAGAAATTGATTTACCAGTCTGTCGAGACTGTGGCCGGGTCGACGAGTCGTACATTTGCGAGGAGCCTGAATGGCGTTCTGGAGGGGACGGCGATACGGCCGACCCGTCGCGCGTCGGTGCGCCCGTGAACACAGACCACTTTTCGGCCGCCTGGGGACAGACGACGTATATGACAGTCAACAGAGCCGCGTCGTATGCCACGAAACGCTTGGCTCGGATAAATATGCACGCTTCGATGAATCACAAGGACCGAGCTCTGTTCCACGCGTATGCCGAGCTGGACAGGATAGGCAAGGGTGAGCTGGGACTTACAGAGGCGGTTATGTACGCCGCTAAAATCAAGTACAAGGCGTTCAACGAGGCGGTACTGACCCGCGGGGCGGTTCGGAACGGCATCAAGGCCAATTGCGTGTTTCAGGCGTGTCGCGAGGCTGGGGTCGCGCGTACGACACAGGAGATTGCAGATGCCTTTGGTATTCCGGCCAGGGATTTGAGTCGAACCTTCGATATGTACCAGGAACAGGTCCCCGAGACGGTTGTCCACGTCACGACGCCAGCCGACCTCGTGAGTAGGTTCTTCAATGAGGTCCAGGGTATTCCAGAGGCTGAGCGGGGGCGGATCAAGATGCGTATTATTTCCAAGTGTCGCTCTTTGGAGGACAAGGTGGAGCTTATGGGCCGAACACCCAAGGCGATTGCGTGTGCAGTGATGGCCTCCGTCTTGAAGGAGGTTCAGGGAGCGCCCTCGAGGGCCGAACTTTGTAGAATTTGTGATATTTCCGTGCCGACTTTGTCGAAGATTGAGGCACTTTTGAATAGTTAAGGACTTTTGTTGCGTCTAGTGTAATGAGTCAGGTTGTCCTTTTCGTCTCGACCCCGTGTTATGGCGGCGTCTGTCTCCAGGCCTATGCCGAGTCTATGCTTCGTCTTCAGCGTACGTGCGCCCAGCACGGTATCCAGATGATGCTTGATACGACCGAGAATGAGTCTCTGGTCCATCGGGCCCGTAACCTCGCTGTGGCTCGTTTTATGCAAAAGACCCAAGCGACTCACTTTTTGTTTATCGACGCCGATATCCATTTTGACCCTGAGTCTGTTATCCGACTCATCAAGTCGGGCCACGACGTGTGTTGCGCTGCGTATCCCAAAAAGTGCGTCATGTGGGACCAGGCCGAGGCCTACGTCAAGTCGGGTAAAGAGGGTCGGGACCTGGCCCGAGTCGCCTCTTCGCTCGTTATGAATTTCCGGTACCAACAGACTCAAATCAAGGATGGGTTTGCCGAGGTTCTGGACGGCCCTACAGGCTTTCTTTTGATCAAGCGTGACGTGTTTGTACGGATGGAGGAGAAGTATCCGGAGCTCGAGTGTGTGAATGACCACCAGAATCGTGACCTTGACCGGTATAACGCGATTTTTGATTGTATGATCGATCCCGTGTCGAAGAGGTACTTGTCCGAGGATTACGCCTTTTGTCGGCGTTGGCAACAGATGGGTGGCCAAATCTTCGCAGACTGCATGACTGTGCTAGGTCATGTGGGCAATATCCGATTCCAGGGAACACTTGAATCCCGGCTTAAAAATACGGTGAGTGTGTAGTACAAGGAGAGATGATATCCGAAGCAACCAAAAGGTATATTGATTCAACTCCTAAATTTCTCAGTGAGGCTCGATCCAATTTGGAACT
>Ga0208379_1000757_pt1 | contig 13562 bp, 19 predicted proteins | sample CryBogCBE02Aug07_FD_184559 | JGI IMG/M metagenome (GOLD analysis project Ga0208379, IMG submission 184559) | Freshwater microbial communities from Crystal Bog, Wisconsin, USA - CBE02Aug07 (SPAdes) | ecosystem: Environmental > Aquatic > Freshwater > Lake | place: Crystal Bog, Wisconsin, USA... | reverse complement strand
ACGATACAAAATCCCAGATTGTTCTGGGACACCTTGAGCTGGCGGGCTTCCAGATGTATCGAGGATCTATGGAGTCTCACGGAGATAGTCCTGATCTCTTTGGTCGCTTTGATCTTGTTTGCTCTGGTCATTATCATCATAAGTCCTCTTCTGGCAATATTCACTATCTTGGTTCTCATAGCCAGTTTACATGGAGTGATTATGGCGATGACCGCGGATTCCACATCCTCGACACAGAAACAAAAGAGCTAGAGTTCGTAGTCAATCCTTATGAGATGTTCGCTAAGTTCTGGTACGACGATGTCACCAAGGGCAAAGAACCAGAAAGTTATGACTTCAGCTGTCTCAAAGATAAATTCGTTAAGGTGATCGTCTCTAACAAGACTGACCTCTATCGCTTTGATAAAACAATCGAGCGCATCGAGCAGCAGGGAGTGATTAACCTTCAGGTAGTTGAGGATCATCTTAACCTTAATCTAGAAGGTGACGAGGACATCGTCAACGAGGCAGAGTCTACCGTGGACATCTTTAAGAAGTACATCGACCAGATCGACGTATCGATCAATAAGAGCAAGCTCGAGAACACTATCGTAGATCTATATCATGAGGCACTTACAGTTCAATGATAATCTTTAAAGCAATTCGCTGGAAGAACTTTCTATCCACAGGTAATATCTTTACCGAGATTGAGTTCGATAAGCACAACACAACACTGATCATTGGTGAGAATGGCGCAGGTAAGTCGACTATCCTCGACGCACTCTCTTTTGGTTTATTCAACAAGCCATTCCGCAAAGTCAATAAGTCTCAGCTCATCAACACGATTACCAAGAGAGATCTAGTAGTCGAGGTTGAGTTCAGCATCAATCGCAATGAGTACAAGATCATTCGCGGTATCAAACCAAATGTGTTTGAGGTCTATATGAACGACACTCTGCTGAACCAGTCAGCGGAGATGAAGGACTATCAAGAGATCCTTGAGAAGCAGATCCTCAAGATCAGCCACAAGTCTTTCTGTCAAGTAGTGGTTCTAGGTTCTGCATCTTTTGTCCCGTTCATGCAGCTGCCGACTGGTCAGCGTCGCGACATCATCGAAGACCTGCTTGACCTGCAGATCTTTACCGTGATGAACAATCTGCTTAAGGTAAAGACCGCTGAGAACAGAGATCTGATTATTGAGAACACGTCTGACAAGAAAGTTGTCACAGAGAAGATCAAGCTCATTCGCCAGCACCTGCTTGAGATGCAGAACAACAACGACATCATCATTGCAGAGAAGAAAGAACGCTTGGCTGAAGTCGATACTCAGATCAACACCATCATTCTTAACGATGAGAGTATTGAACGGGGAATTGCTATACTTGAAGAGAAAGTGTATGACGAGGAGTCAGTGACTAAGAAGATGAAGAAGCTCGACTCGCTTCGTCACCAGATCAAGGCAAAGCACGACATCCTCAATAAGGAAGTTAAGTTCTTTAGCGAGCACGACAACTGCCCAACGTGTAAGCAGGACATCAATAAAGACTTTCAGTGCGAGGCTATTGATACGAGAAAGCAGAGCATCGTTGAGATTGAAGAAGGTATGAACCAGCTTACAACTCAGTATGATGAGCTATCAAAACGCATCGATGAGATCATGGAGACTCGCAACCAGATCCAGACTGCTAAGCTAAATAGACATAAGCTGACCACTATGATCGACTCACTCAATAGCTATAAGAAAGAACTTGAGAGAGAAATTAAGACCATCAAGCAGTCTATCGTCGAGAGAGATGACAGTAACTTAAATGAGCTTGAAGCTGAGCTTCTACTAATCAACAATAAGAACGTCGAGCTCGAAGAAGACAGGACTATCTTGGCAGCTGCCGGTGCTCTGCTAAAGGATGGTGGTATCAAGTCGCGCATCATCAAGCAGTACATCCCTATCATCAACAAGCTCATCAATAAGTATCTGTCTGCCATGGAGTTCTTGGTTCAGTTCGAGCTCGACGAGGAGTTCAACGAGACCATCAAGTCAAGGCACCGCGACGAGTTCAGCTATGCATCGTTCTCAGAAGGTGAGAAGATGCGAATCAACCTAGCTATCTTGTTTACATGGAGAGCGGTTGCCAAGCTTCGCAACTCGATCAGCACCAACATCTTGATCATGGACGAGGTGTTCGATAGCTCACTCGACTCCACCGGTACCGAGGAGTTCATGAAGATACTAAATCAGTTGACATTAGACACGAACACGTTTATTATAAGTCACAAGACAGACCAGATTGCGGATAAGTTCGACAACGTTATTCGCTTTGAGAAACATAGAAACTTTTCGAGGATAGCTCAATGAAACTAGTGAGTAAAGATGATCCAATTCTAACCACTCCATGCCCACCCATGAATCTCCAGAACCTTCCTAGCAATATCCTAGAGCTCTCTCAGGAGATGGTAAAGTTCTTGCACGATAACAATGCGATCGGTGTTTCCGCGAATCAGCTCGGTCTTCCATACAGAATGTTTGCCCTGAGAGCTTATCCTCAGAACTTTGTCTGCATCAATCCAAGAATTGTCCAACCATCTGAACAACTTGTAACGCTTGAAGAAAGTTGTTTGACATTTAAGGGACTTTATGTTAAGATTAAAAGATCGCAGCATGTCCGCGTTCGCTTCGCCACTCCAAACGGCGATGTGCGCACGGAAACATTCACAGGTATGACTGCCCGGATATTCCAGCAGCAACTCGACTATCTTGACGGTATACTATATCATACGCGAGCCAATCGCTACCATCGCGAGCAGGCTTTCAAAAAGTGGAAAAAACAAGGTGAACATATTTTATCTGTCGCATGACCCAGTTCAAGCAGCCCGCTGGATGGTTGACAAGCACGTAGTCAAGATGATCCTCGAGTCAGCTCAGCTACTATCAACCGCCCATCGCGTACTCGACGGTATGGAAACTGTCGGTGTTTCTCCAACCGGTCGCAAGAAGAAAGTTTGGATTCTTCCTGACGGCCGCGAGTCAGTACTCTATCAGGCCACTCACATCAACCACCCGTCTGCCGTGTGGTGCCGCCAGTCCGTAGAGAACTACACTTGGCTATCAGACCATCTCTACGCTTTGCTCGACGAGTACACGTATCGCTACGAGAAGCGTCACAAGTGTTCTGACATCGCCTATACTCTTCAGTCACCACCTCATAAGCTCAAAGACTGGGACTGGACTCCCATGCCTTCAGCGATGGCTGACGAGTATAAAGTTAGTGACGACCCATTGACAAATTATCGTCACTATTATAAGATGGGTAAATCAAACATGCACGCTTGGAAAAAGCGCGATAAACCGGAGTGGATTTAATGAGTAAAGATTGGTGTCACGACATTGCTATGATGCACGAGCATTATAAGGTAAATGAAGTAGTTGAGAAGATGGATTCAGAAACTCTTCGTAAATTTCTCGACTTTCGTGTAAAGTTTCTACAGGAAGAACTGGATGAGCTCAATAGCGCTGAGAATCCAGAAGACGTAGTCGACGCATTGATTGATCTCTGTGTGGTGGCTATTGGTACGCTTGACTCATTTAGTGTAAACTCTTACGTTGCTTGGGACGAGGTACTCAAGGCTAATATGGCTAAGAAGACCGGTGTCAAGTCTTCACGACCCAATCCACTCGGTTTGCCAGATCTGATCAAACCTGAAGGCTGGGTCGGTCCAGATCATAGCGATAATGTTGGACTGGTATCAAAACTCTTTAAGGATTAAGTCATGTCTCGTCAAGCTAACATCATAGAACTTGGTGATCTCGGCGAAAACACTATAAAAGATCTTCATATCAAACACGGCTATGAAGTCGTAATGAGTGAAGATCGCTATGATAAAGTTAAAGATATGTTTATCAATGGTGTTAAGACAGAGATCAAGACCTTAACACGTATTAAGAATGAGACAGCTTTCTTCTTAGCTAATAATCAACTTAAGAAATGTTTAGAAGTAGACAGATTGATCTTTGTTGAGATTCCTTTATATGAAGACTTTCCAATTGATATATTCGAATCATTGAAACCAAGAGTCACTAAGCCACATCAGTTTACCAATAAAGAAACCGGTAAAGTTACTCACGGCTTACTTTTTCCGTTGACAAATTTGGTCTATCTTGGTAGTATAGAAGATAGGAATCTTGTTAAAAAGATGAGGGATCTTAGTCCTTCGTTTTTTGTTCACAACAAGCCTGAATACAAAGAAAGATACAAAGCCCAACGTCTTGAAATAATCTCAAACATAGAAAGATGTGCTATATGATCGATGATGTTAAAGAACTAGAAGGCCTTGAGTCAATCAAGGTTCTACAAGAGTGCATTGACCTACAGGTTCGTAAGTCTCAAGACTACCAGAATCCTAACTCAAACGTGACTCAAGCCATGCACTACCGTCGTGGCATTGACTCTATCCACGACATCATTCAAGGTAAGGTCTATCGCGCTCAGTCTCTTCTCGAAGCAGGCCGCGCAGCAGATGCTAACTTTGAGTCGCTTGAAGATACGTATAAAGATCTCGCCAACTACGCTTCATTCGCAGTAACTTATCTCCGCGGTAAGATGCGCGGCCAAGATCCCACACGCGACATCTTCAACAACAGGAAGTCAGATGTATCTTCGTCATAACGTAGCAGACATTCGCGAGTACTTTCGACTTGCCAAAGCTGAAGGTAGCTACGTAACTGATAAGACAGGCGTCAAGATGCTCGAGCTAGTCTCGGCGTCTTTCGTCGCTGACGAGCCAGCTATCTTTGGTAAAGTCAATCAGGACTACGTTGACCGCGAGCTAGCTTGGTACGAGTCCATGTCGCTCAACGTCAATGATATTCCAGGCGGCCCACCGGCTATCTGGAAACAAGTCGCTGACAAGGATGGCTTCATCAACTCCAACTACGGCTGGTGTATCTGGTCTCCAATGAATGGTAACCAGTACGACAACGCAGTTGCTGAGCTTAAGAAGAATCCCGAGTCTCGCCGAGCAGTCATGATCTACACTCGTCCATCGATGTGGAACAAGTACAACCTTGGTGGCATGTCTGACTTCATGTGTACCAATGCCGTGCAGTACGTCATCCGCGAAGGTTCAGTTCATGCAATTGTCCAGATGCGTTCTAACGACGTCGTGTTTGGCTACAAGAACGACTACGCTTGGCAGAAGCACGTACTTGACTTAGTAGCTAAAGATCTCGGCGTACCAGCCGGTTACATCTTATGGAACGCAGGGAGCCTTCATGTCTATGAACGACACTTCGACCTCATCGATTAACTGGGTTAGGAAGTACCTTGAACTAGCCCAGCATATTGCATCTTGGTCTAAAGATCCAAGCACTAAGATCGGTGCAGTAGCTGTTGGTAAGAAAGGTCAGATCCTATCTCAAGGCTACAATGGATTCCCAAGAGGAATTGATGACGATGAGACGCGCCTCAATGATCGAGATCTCAAGTACAAGTACGTTGTTCACGCAGAGCAGAACTGCATCTACAACGCTACTCTCAACGGGGTAAGTCTAGACAATTCAGACCTCTACGTGTATGGATTGCCTGTATGCTCCGAGTGCGCTAAGGGCGTCATCCAAGTCGGCGTAAAGCGAGTCTTCATGTGCTATCCAACTAACATAGCTCCTAAGTGGCAAGACTCAATGGCTCAGTCTATTGAGATGTTTAATGAAGCAGGTGTATTATGGCATTCATTCCCAGAGTCCTCATCGTTGGAATCAACCCCAGCGCAGCCAAGCTCGGACACAATACAACTTGGCGCAGACTCCCTAGCTGGGCTGATACTCTAGGTCTCAACATCTTCTCATTTACAAACTGCATCTACGCTCCCGGTCCATACAAGTTCTCAGACGTAGATCTAGATCTAATTAAGAACTGCACCGAGGGTCATGATAAGATCGTGGCTCTCGGTAACTTCGCATCTAAGGTACTACAGAAAATAAATATCGATCACTTTACCCTTCCCCATCCTTCGGGGCTAAATAGAAAGCTGAACGATAAATCATACGAACGCGATCAGCTGGTGAAGTGCAAGGAGTATATCTATGGCTAAAAAGATCCTGATTACGGGAATGAATCGCGAGCAGAATGTCGAGGACTACTTTCTCGGCAAAGAACTCAAGATCCTCAACTCACACTACTCGCTTATCCGCTGCTTACGCGATATGGGATTTGAAGTTGAGCAGCGACCAGTTACCATTGGAGAAGATCTAAGTGGCTATGACGAGGTTATCGTCTATCTCCACAGCATCCAGTCTTTCTGTCAACACCTGTATGATGGTCTATACGCCATCAAGGCTCGTCCCAACTGTATCTTAGCTTTTGATGACTGGCAAGTCGATCAGGTAATAGCTAGCTTTAGCCAGTACAAGCGCAACCTCCTCGACGAAGAGAAGTACAATCCATTCCGTCAGTATCTCCTCGAGCTCTACTATGGTAATTCGGACGAGGCTACTATCCGCGCTCACAAGCAGGACTATATCGATGCCTGCGATATTATCTTGTCTTACCAGAATCGCCTGCTCATCTGCGCTTTTGCCGGTGGTGATCTCACCAAGCTCAAGACCGGTTGGCCAGTTGATCGCATGTTCCAGTACAATCCCAATCCCTACAACTTGAATCGCCGTCCAGAGACAAACTATGGCGAGGTAGATCTCAGCTCGTTCTTTAGTGAGAGCGATGTTGGCTCTGCAAATAAGATCAAGGGTTGGGTGTTCTCATCACTCATACAGAACAAGACTCGCAAGTGGCTCAACAACCAGAAGACCACGTGGCCCATTATGACCTATGGTGCGCGGCGCGGTGAGTTTAAGTCTGAGCGAGTGACTGAGCCAGACATGTGCCGAGCATATAACCTTCACTGGGGTTGCCTGATGCCTGCCTACTACCACGCCGGTTCTGGTTGGTGGCGTTCTCGTGTGCAGCAGGTAGTCGATGCCCACTCAATTCTCTACTGTGAAGATGCCGAAGGTGCTATCTATGGTGAGGCATTCACCAACATGAAGATCGAAGAGATCGAGCAGATGGACCAGAAGCAGCTCGAGAGTCTGGCTAAATATCAGCATGAGTGTCTGTACGACAATCATCCTCTAGATAAGTCAGTACAGAAGAGTGAGTTGATGAGAGTACTGGATAGCAAATGATTAAACATGCAACGATTGTCCCGCTAATCGGCGGTGAGACCATTGGCCAAGAACTAGCTTTTGGATCTCGACCGACATACCTAATGTCTTATGAAGCCTTCTGGCCTAATGATAGACACGCTGTAAATCACTACAGCGACATTCCCTACTACGTCTTAGATAAGAACCAAAAGCCAACTGAGCAAGTCGACGTCATTGGAACTGTCTGTCCATGCGCAGGTCTATCACAGCTATCTCACGGCTATGGTGATCACAACCAGAATAACCAGTGGATGATCAACACCACTAAGTATATTCTAGGCGAAGTCAAGCCGAGAGTCTTCTGGGGTGAGAACGCTCCAGGATTTGCCGGTAAGATCGGCAAGAACATTCGCGAGCAGATGCTTAAGATCGCGCAAGATAATGGATACTCCATGAGTGTCTATGTCACCCGCACGATCTTGCATGGTGGTCCACAGGTTCGCAACCGCTCGTTCTATTTCTTCTGGCAAGGCAGCAAGGCTCCGGTCTTCAACTACTTTAACAGAGAGCGTCCTAAGATCGAAGACGTAATTGCCGGTGCTCGCGGTAACAGCCAGCGAGATCCAATCAACAAGAAGACCCCATCAAAGAGTGATCCATACTATCGCTATATCCTCGAGCATATTCATGGCGGCATGAGCCACTCTGAGTTCTCGGCTCAGCTAGAGCCAGCCAACGCCCGCGGTAACGACGTGTTTGGATATATCGAGAAGCTCGGCATCGACTACAAGACTGTTGGCAAGTGGATGGGTGAGAATGGACTTGAGAAAGAAGTTGCCAAGTGCGATTATAAATACGACAAGCTGGCAGCCGGTAAGTCTATCATGCGTCGCGGCACGATCGTTCCCAAAGATTTTATCGGAGCGTTTGTAGGACATTATCCAACTAGCCTGACTCATCCAGTAGAAGATCGATATATATCTTATCGAGAGGCTATGACGATCATGGGTCTGCCTGATAACTTTGAGTTGCTCGATCAAGAAAGCAGCAGCAACCACATCTGCCAAAACGTTCCGGTACTAACCGCCAAAGATATGGCCGGTGAGATCTTAAGATATCTCAATGATGAGCTCCCTCTAGAAGAGACTGACTATCTTCTCCAGAGTAACTTGACAAAGTCGTATAACGTCAATAAAACAGTTGACAACAACCTATCAGCCTTTATATAATAGGAGTATATTATGGAAATTCAAATTCCAGTTGAAGATCTTCGCAAGCGTAAATTGTTCGTTGCCACACCGATGTATGGTGGCCAGTGCGCAGGTATGTTTGCTAAGTCGACTGCCGACTTATCTGCTATGTGCACGAGCTACGGAATCCCTCTGCAGTTCTACTACCTCTTCAATGAGTCACTGATCACTCGCGCTCGTAACTACTGCGTGGATGAATTCATGCGCTCCGAGGCTGAGCATCTCATGTTCATCGACTCTGACATCGGCTTCAATCCTCAGGACGTCATCGCGCTTATGGCACTTCAGGCTCAAGAGCCAGAGAAGTACGAGATCATCGGTGGTCCATATCCTAAGAAGTGCATTAGCTGGGAAAAGATCAAGCTCGCAGTTGACAAGGGTATTGCCGACGACGACGCAAATATCCTCGAGAAGTTTGTCGGTGACTATGTCTTTAATCCAAAGAATGGTTCGGGTGCTATCCCGATCGCTGAGCCAGTCGAGGTTCTCGAGATTGGTACCGGCTTCATGATGATCACCAAGGACGCTCTCAAGAAGTTCATGGCTAAGTATCCCGAGTACATGTACAAGCCAGATCACGTCCGCACCGAGCACTTTGACGGTACTCGCGAGATCATGATGTTCTTCCAAGCTGAAGTTGATCCGGCTTCTAAACGCTACTTGTCTGAGGACTACTGGTTCTGTCAGAAGGCTCAAGCAGCTGATATTCGCACATGGTTCTGTCCATGGATGAAGCTGCAACACGTTGGTTCATACATCTTTGGTGGATCACTCGCTGACTTGGCTATGATCGGTGCTTCTGCTACCGCCGATCCAGAAGCTATCAAGAAGAAGCAGACCTTTAAGAAATAACTGGAGTATTATATTATGCTAATTCGATTGACTCACCCCGAACCAAATTATGAGTTCTGGATTGAAACAGATGAGATCACGGTTATGGAGCGCTACACCAAGCCAACCAGCACCTTGATCACTCTGCAGGATGAGAAGCCAGACGTCACCGCGATCGTTCTTAAGTCCGGTAAGATCATGGCTGCTAAGGAAACACCTACTGAGATCATGGCAATTGTGAAAGGTACTGCTCAATGAAACTTGACCCAACAACTATCAACGTATTGAAGAGCTTCTCGCAAATCAATCCGTCAATCATCGTGAAAGAGGGGAACACTCTCCTCTCTCCATCTCCTACCAAGGAGATCTTAGGTCGCGCTACTGTGCCGGCTTCTTTCGACAAGAAGTTCTCGATCTACAGCGTCAGCCGCTTCCTCAACACTCTTTCTCTGTTCAACGACCCTTCTATGGAGATCGATGAGAAGAAGATCAAGATCACCGACAGCAACAGCCGTCGCACGGTCAACTACACTCTCGCCGAGGACTCAGTGTTGGCTATTCCCGCAGTTAAGGATCCGGCCTTCCCAGAAGGTGAGATCAAGTTCAAGCTAAAGATCGATGAGATCAAGGAGATCGAGAAGGCCCTCAGCATCCTCGGTGCGTCCTCTATCAGCGTCACCAACGTCGATGGTAAGATCTGCATCCAGTGCAATGACTTGAAAGATCCAAACAGCGACCTGTACAGCATCGAGGTCGGTGAGACTGACAAGCAGTTCCGCGCGATCTTTGATCCAACCAAGTTCTCAGTTCTTTCTAAAAACTTAACTAATGAGTACGACGTAGATATCTCGTCTAAGGGTTTTGCCCACTTCAAGACAGAGAACTTAGAGTACTGGATCGTACTCGAGGCAACATCAACACTCAACATAGCTTGAGGTGAATGATGAGAGAGGACTTTCTCTGGGTAGAGAAGTATCGTCCAAAGACAGTGGAGGACACAATCCTCCCTGTCGAACTTAAGCGGACGTTCCAAAACTTCGTAGATCAAGGTAACATTCCTAACTTAATCTTAGCAGGTTCTGCCGGTGTAGGTAAGACCACTATTGCTCGCGCTATGCTCGAGCAGCTTGGTTGTGACTACATCGTAATCAATGGAAGTATGAATGGAAATATCGACACTCTTCGAAATGAGATCCTTAGCTTCGCTTCATCAATGTCTTTTACAGGAGGACGGAAGTATGTCATCCTCGACGAAGCTGATTATCTTAATCCCAATAGCACTCAGCCTGCTCTTCGCAACTTCATGGAGGAATTCTCACGGAATTGTGGTTTCATTCTTACATGCAATTTTCGTAACAGGATTATTGATCCTCTACACTCTCGTTGCTCTGTCATAGACTTTAAGATCGGCAAGGCTGACATGGCCAAGCTCGCGGCTCAGTTCTTTAAGCGAGTCATCGGCATCTTAGATACCGAGAACGTAAAGTACGAGCAGCAGGTAGTCGCCGAGGTCATCAACAAGTACTTTCCAGACTGGCGTCGGGTACTCAATGAGCTGCAGCGGTACTCTGCCACTGGCGCTATCGATACTGGACTCCTGACCAACTTCCAAGAGATATCTCTCAACGAGTTGGTCGGTCTTATGAAGGCCAAGAACTTCACCGCGATTCGCAAGTGGGTCGGAACAAATCTCGATAACGACCAGAACGAGATCTTTCGCTCTATCTACGACACAGCGTCTGAGTTCATGACACCTCAGGGTGTGGCACAGGCTGTCCTGATCTTGGGCAAGTACCAGTATCAGGCCGCGTTTGTGGCCGACCATGAGATCAACTTGATGGCTTGCCTGACTGAGATCATGATGGAGTGCGACTTCAAATGAACCCGTTTGACGTTATCACTGACATCACGCTCAAGAAGCAGAGACTGATCACCGCCGATAATGAGAGAGACTACAACCCCTATCTAACCAATAGGGGTCTCTCATACTTTCCGGATACCATTCATCACGCTCAAGAGATGAACACGCTGCATCACCTAGATAAGAAGATGCAGCACGACTACCTGTTCAACGCGATCCGCAAGGCTAAGCGCTTCTCAAAGTGGGCAAAGAAAGCTGAGAGCAAAGATATAGATACTATTATTGAGTACTTTAGCTACTCTCACAAGAGAGCTGAGGAAGCGCTCACTGTCTTGACTAAAGATCAGGTAAAAGAGATCAAGAAGAAGCTTGAGAAGGGCGGAATATCTAAAGATGCTTAATACAATAAATAAAATAAAAAGAATTCATGAGGTATTTTATGTCCATTTTAGATTCGCTCGTGGAAGTGAGGATTGCTGAAGAAGAAGATTTTCTCAAGATTAAAGAGACTCTCACCCGCATCGGTGTTGCTTCACGCAAAGAAAAGAAGTTATTTCAGTCCTGCCACATACTTCATAAGCAAGGTCGCTACTACATCGTTCACTTCAAGGAGCTGTTTGCTCTAGACGGCAAGCCGACTAACTTCACGGATGAAGACATGGGTCGACGCAACACGGTCATCGACCTTCTCGCGGAGTGGCAGCTTATTAAGGTAGTAGAACCCGAGAGAACTGAGAAGCCAAAGACGCCTCTCAGTCAGATAAAGATCCTCCCATTCAAGGAAAAGAACGAGTGGGAGCTGGTGGCTAAGTACAACATTGGTCGAAAGAAGACCTAACGTGGAGTTTATATTATGTTCAAGTTTTTCAAGAAAGATCCGGTTCCAATGACGACCGCCGAGCAAAAGCTCGACGAGATCAAGAACCTGTTGTTCCCTGAGCCAGAGATCCAGATGGAAGGTGACATGGAGTTCTATGTAGATAGCTCCGTGGACTGGAACGTCGAGGCAGTAGTCATTGATATTCGCGAAGGTCACGTCGATGAAGTCTGTCAGAAGACTTTAAAGAATATTTCAGAACGACTGTTCAAAGCTCGGAAGATACTTCAGGCTTACTACGAGCGCCGTGAAGATATTAAGTATGTCATAGTAGATGACGGACTTCCCTCAGACCACTATGAATAAAAAATAATGGTTGACATAATTCTCCAGATGGCGTATATTAGTAATATAAGGAATGGAGAACAACATGACAAACACCCAGATTGATATTCAAGCCCAAGATTCCAGTGGAATGTGGCGTACTTTTTCGAGCTGTGAAAACAACTCCCAGCGTATCCTCTCAGAGATGAAGTCTCTGAAGGCTAACCACCCGCAGATGCGCGTCCGTGCGGTAGATAAGTCAGGACGCGTCGTTGACATCCTTGGATAAAATAGCTGTTGACATTATTTTCAAAGTGTGTTAATATCTAAAAATAATCCAGATGGATTGTATAAATAACTTTAATATGAAAGGTAGATCTATATGAATAAGACACAAAAAGTTTTGGAAGCTTTGCAGGCCGGTGAACAGCTCACCGCTAAGCAGATTGCTTCACGCTTTAAGTTGGTGAAGCCACACAACGCGATCTATGATCTGCGTCAAAGCGGCTATGCAATCTATCTCAATGAGCATAAGAATTCAAAGGGTCAGATTACCACAAAGTATCGTCTAGGTAATCCATCCCGCAAGCTCATCGCAGCCGGATATAAGGCAATTGCGATGGGTCTCGCCTAACCGGTAGGAAATTTCTACTGAATTGGGCGGGAGAAATCCCGCCCTTTTTATTTCTACGGACTAAAAAATAATTGTTGACATTATATCCTCTATGGGTTATATTGAGAATATAAGTTGACTACCGCTCTTTGACATCGTTAGAAACTTAGTTGAGATAACTTCGGTTATCTCTTCATAGATACATCGTTCATCTGGGACACGGATGCGCAGGATCAAAGTCTTGCGACGTGCAATTACCAAGATAAGATTGGAAAACGATCAAACCTTGGACCATACTAAGATCCCTCCATAATGGAGGTCACGTAGGTGAGAATCCTACACGTTGTATCTTTGTAGAGATAATCGAAAGTTGTCTCTTCATGGATACATGGTGCGAATGCCGTAGGGGTGAGCTGGAGGCTCTGCTCTGTTGCAAATCGTTATCGTGTATCTTTGTAGAGACAATTTGTTTCTTCACGAACACTACACAGGGTAGCGTGTATGGACGCATACACTAGTCGAGCTGGAAGGGCCATCTCCCAGTTCTAAGATAACCTGACCAATGGCTAAGGACGGCTGCAACCGACTCCAAAATTTGGTTTATGTAGTGTTCTTGAAGAAACATTTATTCCGTGGTAGCACAGCGGTAGTTGCATCTGACTGTTAATCAGAATGTCGTAGGTTCGATCCCTACCCACGGAGCCAATTTTATGACCTGGATACTGCGAACTGAGCCGTGATTCAGACCAGTC
>Ga0208379_1000756_pt1 | contig 13568 bp, 11 predicted proteins | sample CryBogCBE02Aug07_FD_184559 | JGI IMG/M metagenome (GOLD analysis project Ga0208379, IMG submission 184559) | Freshwater microbial communities from Crystal Bog, Wisconsin, USA - CBE02Aug07 (SPAdes) | ecosystem: Environmental > Aquatic > Freshwater > Lake | place: Crystal Bog, Wisconsin, USA... | reverse complement strand
TTTATCATAAAGTCAGTTAATTGTGCTCTATTTATAGGAGAACAGTCATTTATAGTTAAACTTGAAATTGGAGATGGAAAAAAGCATAAATTGGATTTTGTTTTATCTATAGTATATACTATGTCCGTTATTCCAAAAAACGCAGTGAAGATCTTTTTATAAACTTTAGGGCATTTTAATACTAGTTTTAGTGATGGATAGGTTTTTCTTAATATGTTGTATATTGGCAAGTAAATCGCCGATTCAAAAACCCAATGACCAAATGCCTCATTCAAATGATTGTCAATAACAAAATAATGATCTACCGTTAAATCTGCCGACGGCTTATTAAAGGAGATCTGAATTGCGTGATGAGTCTTTTTATCATTGTAAGCGTAATCCAATACATTTTTAACCTGAAATACTTTAAAAAAGTTATTCACAATCAAATGGTCGCATAGGGAATTATCTGAAAGTTCCATGTTACAGTTTATTAAAAAACATCAGTTTAGACCAGTTAGAAAGTCAAACTTGGCACGAATTCATGAAACATATTTCCTACAAAATGAGTAAAATAGTTGCGCTTCACAAAGTCATTTAATGTCGTGTTTCCCATTATACTTTCTAAACACCATATGGCGTTCCATTTATTATCCATAATAAAATAGGCGTTTTCTAACTGTATAGAATATCCAACACACGATTGTTCATAATGGTAACCACTCTTACTCTCAACCGCTCCTCGGCTATATTTATTATATATCTCTTCTAATAGTTTTTTATGATGTGCCGGTTGTAATACCATCAAGCCTGTATTCAAAATGTGTTCTGTTTTAATATGACGTTTCGCATGTAACATATAATAATCTGTAGCAGTTTCTTCGAATCCATTATAAATCTGTATTTCTCTATGTATCGCAGGTGTTGGTTGTGAATACTCGTCCACCATACCTATTTTGTTTCCATAAACGTAAGCTGAATTAACAGGCGGCGAATTAGGATTTATAAGAATATCCGCATCGACTACAATAATATAATCGTAATTGTTACTCCAAGGCTGACTACATACTAGTATTTTATTGAATGTAATCGCCTCCTTGCTGCGAAATTGAGGGTCCAAGTAATCGGTAACAACCTTAAACTCATATCCGCATTTCTTCGCATAAGCTTCGTGACTTGGACGAAATATACTATTATAATGCTGTAAATATCTATCTCCAATTGCTATGGCGACTAAAAGAACACGTGGATTTGCTGATGGTAAGCGACGCAAAAGATCATCGTAGTCTGGTATCTTGATTAAAAACTCTTCGTTAAATCCATTCAAAATCTGATTGGTCTGATTATCAAGGCATTGAATATTTTCGTAGTAAATAACTGGTATAGATAATACTTCACAAATATGAGAATACTGAGTTTCTGGTGTATTCTTATTTTGTATTATGAATATTGTTGATTGTGGATGCGCAAAGTAACACATAGTGAGAGCACCACCGTTTGGTGAAACAATTATCTTCGCCTCTTGAAACAGACGTATTTTTTCAAGAAGAGTATAATCTTCTAGATTTATACATTCAAAACCCTGGTTTTTCAGTTTATCGATTAACAAATGTTCGTCGATAATTTGACGTCTTTTACGTCCATTGTTACAAGGTAACAAATGGCTTTTTGACCGAGAGATATAAATACGACGTATAGGCGCAGATTTAACTTCTAGTCCATTCTTTTTGAGTATCTGATTCCGAACAAAATGATAGTATTGATCTGATACATGAAAATGATTAATGAGCGGTGCTCCTTCATGGTGAACAACTTCATATCCGCTTGTATTTTCTACATATTCGTAATCAGGCTTCAACAGTTCGAGGGTTTCGCGTTGAAAAGATTCAGATATCCGTGTATGAAAACTGACCGGTTTGGGCAAATCGGATAAATCGTAGAGTCCTGATACTACGAACAAAAACCAATGCATAAAAATGTCATTGCCTCTTTCTGCGAGGACGAATACTTTTTCAGGCATTATTATTTATAATCCATTTTAATTCTTTAGATTTAACTGATTAAATCTAAAGATGGCATATGTAAAGATGAATAGCGATGAAGGTATTTGTACTATGTGGCGGAATAGGCTCGCGGCTTGAGGATTACTCATTTCCTAAGCCGCTTAATATGATATACGGCAAACCGGCCATCTCTTATACACTCCAGAAACTGCCTCAAGAGATTAAAACCGTCTATTTTATTTATTCGCCGCATCTTAAAAAGTATAACTTCGAAGAGATCGTTATTAATCAATTCAAGGACCGAAACTGTATATTCTTGCCGCTCACTTATTTCACACGTGGGCCGGTTGAATCGGCGTGGTGCGGTATAAAGTCATTCAAAGAGGAGGCCGATGATGAACCGATAGTATTTTTGGACAACGATGTGTTGTATAATTTTCCATCGGATCTTTTTCAAACTAAGCATACCGCTTTTCTTGGTTACTCAATAGACAACTCCGCTTCTGAAGCTTTTAGTTTTATACAATTACACGGCGACCAGGTCAGCATGATAAAGGAAAAGAAACGCATTTCTAATAACTTTATATGCGGAGTGTATGGATTCAAATCGATTCGCCAGTTTCGTGATATTGCCTTCAAACGGCTAATTACTCCTACCGATAAGGAACTGTATCTCTCTACCTTGTTTGAAGACCTGCTCAATGATGGTCAAACTATTAAAGGGGTGCGATTTCCAGATAATATTTATCACATCGGTAGCTTGAAAGAACTAAAACATGCTACTCAACAAATTGTTCGTCCTCATATGCGTATATGCTTTGACCTAGATAATACTCTCGTTACATATCCGTCTGTTCCAGGCGATTACTCGACTGTTAAACCCATCGATAATATGATTCAATTGGTGCGAAAACTCCACGCCGACGGTCATACTGTTATTATTCATACCGCACGTCGCATGGCCACACATAAAAACAATGTCGGTGCCGTAATCCGTGATATTGGAAAGCAAACCTTTGATACATTGGACGCATTCAGTATTCCATATGATGAGATACTGTTTGGAAAGCCTATCGCCGATATTTATATTGACGATCGCGCCATTAATCCTTACAGAAACGATATGGAAAGTATGGGATTCATTGACTACATTGAAAAGGTCGCACCCATTAATAAACTCGATAATAACAAATACAATTCAATTGAACTAGATGGCGACGTTGTGGTAAAACGAGGACCAGTCGAATATTTACAAGGGGAATCATATTATTATGAAAATCTTTCACCGTTGTTATCTATATCAAAATTTTTCCCAAAGTATTTCGGCTCTAAGATTGTAGATAATGCCGCTGAAATACGTACAGAATACATACGCGGCATACCTATTTATACGCTTTACAAAGCCGAACTGTTGACACGAGATCATATCAAACAATTGTTCGAAATCCTTGACTGCTTACATAATACAAAGGGTGATCATATTCCTAGCATAGAGGATGTTCGTTCCAACTATATTGATAAACTAGAGCGTAGATTTTCTGATACTTCTGTGTATAGTTTTACGGATACAGATAAATACAAAAATATATGTATAAATGGTTTAAAAGAGTATCTTAATACTACGCCTACGATTGTGCCATATATCCATGGTGACTTTTGGTTCAGTAATATTTTATTAGACTTTAAGAACAATATTAAACTCATTGATATGAAAGGACGGCTTGAATCAACACTCACAATGGGTGGTGATGTAATGTATGATTACGGCAAACTTTTTCAATCGATTATTGGTTACGACTTAGTACTAAATAATGATACTGTATCCGAAGAATATAAACAACAAGTAAATAGTTATTTCTTTGATGAAATTCGTTTGCGAGGAATTAACGAAAAACATCTTCATATTATAACATTCTCGTTGATTATTGGTGCTTTACATGCCATCGATTCCAAAGAAACACGAGCAAACGTATGGCACTGGTTAACTACGACATTTGACTCGTTGGTCTAAAAGAAGTGTTTGTATTAAAAATAAAATGGAACCATTAGCACATTTCTACCGTCGTATTGTAGATCTTAACGATTCACAAGTCGGTGGATGGGGTTCATTATATTACGGCGTATTTACAAAAGTTATTAACGATAACAACTACAAAAAGGTAGCAGAAATTGGTATTGGATACGGAACACATGCTAAATACGTGCTCAAGACGACAAAGGTAGATAAACTCTATTTAGTCGACCCAATGCAGTTTTATCCAAACGATTTATTTGCTGAAGAGATAATGCGTTGTCAGCCTGTGATTCCTAACAATCACTTCAATGAGTTCCACGATTTAATTCAACAGGAATTGAGTCCATGGCGCGATCGCTTTACTTGGTTTCGAACAAAGAGTTTGGATATTACTAATTCGCAGATCGCTGATGGAGAACTCGACTGTGTATTTGTAGATGGTGACCATTCTTACGAAGCGGTCAAACAAGATATCCGCTTCTGGTGGAAGAAGATTCGTGTAGGCGGGCGTATGCTCGGCGACGACTATTGGATGCCTGATGTGTCACGAGCAGTCGACGAATTCGCTAAAGAGTACAATTTAGTGCCTGAGTTTTTAACAGCCGATGGAAAAGACTATAAGATTTTCTCATTCAAGAAGGAGGCTGCTCCCGTTGGCGGCGTTATTACTACTACGCTAACATCAAAGCGAACGGTTCCTCTATCTCTTTGTATCCCTACAATGGATCGTTGGGACTTTTTAAAGATTAATCTTCCGCTTTACTTGGAAAATCCTTATATCACCGAAATAGTGATTACCGACGAAAACGGACACGATGCTGAACGTATTCGTGCTAACTTCAAGGACCCTAAGATTCGCGTCTATGTTAACGATTCTTGCCTTGGACCGTTCCTCAATAAGCGTAAAGTTGTATCACTTGCTACCAATCCATTTATATGTCTAATGGACTCCGATAACTTTGCGCCTTTATCTTATTTTGACGCTTGGGCAGCATTTCTTCGCGGCAATCCACCAGCAGAAAACGTTATTTACTCGCCTTATCGTACTATTCCACAAGCAAATCATGAAGGATTCGATTACTCTATACTAAAAGGTATTTACATTACTAACAAAAACTATAAATACTACTGGAAAAACATCAGCATAGCACGCATTCTCTACAATACCGGCAATTACATTATCTCTAAAAAGATGCTTCTCGGTACTGAATCCGACCCTGAAGTCAAATATTTAGAAACGCAGAAAGGACCAGATGTTATGTTTCAAAACTATTCTATGTGGAAAAAAAGCAATATGATTATGGCCGTTGTACCTGGTATGGATTACCATCATATTGTTCATGGTGGCAGCTATTATTGGCAGAATATGGGTATAATGAACACCGCTTTATTTGATGCACTTTACGATTAAAGTTAAGTCTAAGCGTTTAAAGAAATGAGTTAAATTACTATTCAAAATGTATCGTATGACACTTTCTGAATGGCAAAAAACGCCTAAACGTCGTGAGCAGTTATTATACAATTGTTCGGAGTTTGACCGTCTTAACGACGAATGGATTCCGTTTTCTATTGGCATGAGTTGGGAAGTCGCATTTTATAATGGTCCGCTCCAAGAGATCCAAATAGGTCCTCATGCCCATCAAGTACTTTGTGCGGTGCGTCCAGGAACGGATAAGAATCGTCGTCCAACCGGCATCAATCGAGCCTATATCTTACAAAATCTTGAATCGAACGGCATTAAAAACATTGATATGCCTAGCGGCGCTTACTTGCGTATGCTTCCTCACTTTCAATTCGTTATCTCACCAGAAGGAAACGGTATTGACTGCCATCGTCATTACGAAGCATTAATGGCCGGCTGTATTCCCATTGTAGAACGTAATCCGCGTCTTCTTGAAAAATACGGCAATTGTCCTATTCTCTTCACCGACGACTATTCAGAAATAACGCCTGATTATTTACGAGCCAAATACGATGAAATGTTGAATCAAACCTGGGACTTTTCGCGATTATGCTTTGACGCATTCGATGCCGAAACGCAGGCACAAATCAAAGCGAACGGTAATTATTGGGGCAAACGGGTCGCTGGACGCGAATGGTACGCTTAAACACGAGGCACTTGTAAGTAATTAAAATGGATTCCTCACAAACGACTGTTGTTATATTTTTAATGATACCGTGTGCCCTTGCGGGTTATTGGCTATGTAGAGTAATAAATAGAGTTACCGATCGTGCCAATCAAAATACCGCTAGAGTTACAGCTGTCGATCCTACTCCATCCGCTCCACCAGTCTAAGCTCGAACATAAATCGCATCTCCCCATCCTGTATTACCGCACATCGCTATCATAACGCATTTGAATCCCTGCGATTCAAGATAGTAATCAAGATGCGGTTTGAGTGTACAACCTTTATAAAGTTCGTCCTCATTCACTTCTAAATACAATACTTTTGCGAATTGAAGACACTTTTCACCGCCAACAAGTGCCTTGAACTCGGCTCCTTGTATATCTAAATTCCAAAAGTTGTTCTTCGTAATATTTATATTATTTCGCTCGCAAAATGTATCAATAGTGACTGATGGGACCGTCATAGTTGCAGTATAAACAACTTCTGGATGCGCAGTCTTATGCGTACCTAAGTCAAAGATGCTCGACGATTGGACGTTATTAGAGATATTGAACTTTGTTATAACATCGTCCTTATCGGTAACCAATGCCTGATAAACGTTAGGCATACCGCGTCGTTTAGCCTGTTCCACTTTTTCTGGAATGGCGTCTAACCAGGTGACGTCGTTTGGTGTCAATCCAAGTTGTTTATAAAACTCCATCTCTTCGCATTCATGGGCACCAACATGAAGAACACCCGTAACTTTGATATTATACTTATTCAAAATATTTATAACATCACTTGGTTGAATTAGCATCTTAATATTTAGATTATTTGTTAGGTCTTTAGGCGATTCTCAGAAACTCCTCCAACTCGGCCATCGAGCATACTTTATAATCGTATGCGACAGTATTTTCAATCGGTTTACGAAACGTCTCATGAGGACGATCGGTTCTTTGGTAGTTTGGCATATATACTTTTTCAACTGTGACCGATAATAGTGCTGCTGCCCATGAAAGAGTAGAACAAGAACATATAAGCGTCTTAGCATTTCTCATAATATGATAATCGGTGATAACGTCATTCGATTCTACTACAACATTAAATCGTTTTTTGAAATATTCCAAATATTTGAGTTCTACATCGGTTTTGGGCTTATTTACAACAAAACAGTATGATGGTGCTCTAATTGTATCTAATACAGACTTTATAGATTCTGGATGAATAACCTGACCTAGTTCTACAAAATCCTCTAAACGTAGATGAACCACAACATCATATGTGCGGGTATTAGGCGGCTTTTCAATTAAGTTTTTCGAAAAATATACGTCCGCAACACCTGCTACTTCTGATATAAGTAAATCCTCTTTATTTCTTTCTATATATTTCAAAAGCTCTGTTTTGTATTTTACATAAATATTATCATGTTGAAAATATCCATTAAATAAGTAAATCTTATTTATGCCCATATTAGGTTCTGTACCGTATTCTATGAGTTCCTTCCATCCTATAAAAAAATCATCAGTCATAACTGAATGATTATTTTTTAGAACTTGTTGGTAGTTTTCATCTAAAAACTGTATACGATCGGTTTTATAAATAATAGAAAATACGCTACTAGCTAAATAACGAAAAATGGCGTTGCCTAGACGGCCTGTTGGTATATCAATAACAAGTAGATTCATTAAATTGTTATAGATAATGCGGTTTAAATAAACGGTTTAATGTCGTCTGCGAGATTGACGTTTCTTATTACGTCTATTTGCCTTACGAGATCTCTGACGACGAGGTGGTGCATTACTGGGTAACATACCAGGTTTGCCCCATGGTTGCGTTGTAGGACGATTAGGGGTGGTGATTTTTCTGAGTGCTTTTGGCACTTCAGGCTTAAAATTTAATTTGAATGCGTTAAGAGATACAGATTCTACAGGGCTGTAATTAGTAGGACTATTAACACGCATACCATTGTTATTTGTTATACTTTCCAAGGTGGTTGGGCGCTTACGCATTGGAGTAACTGTGACGTTCATTTCTACTTATACCTTCTTTTCTTCTGGAGCTACGTTGATTTTATTAATGGCTGAATCGGCAGATAAATCTTCGTCAATATCTATAATACGGGGCACTGTAGCGTAACAATTCCATTCGTTAAACTTAAGATTCAACTGTTCATCGTATGCGTCGTTCATATATTCTAGCCATGGTAGAATCTTGTTCTTAATGGAGCCGTGTTTGACGACGTAACAGAAGGTACCAAGATTAACGCGAATGCGTGGATCCGATTTTAACTTCATAATGCCTGGTGCTACGTCAACACCGTAAGGCTTCCAAATGCCTAACCAAATAATATCCCAATCGGCGGGAATGCTACGACTGAGTTTCTCCCAACGACCGCCTGGCTGTAGGAAATCGCTTGGAAGTCTGAGGTCGTCTTCAATAATAAGATGTCCGTAAGAATCGGGAACATCCATATTACCCAACTTACGTATCAATTCTCGATGACTCAAATAACAACCAACAATACCTAAGTTATTGAGTTTCTCGCCTTTATGGTCGTGACGGTCAGCGCGTACCATCGCATTTCCCACGCCTTGATTACGCATTTGATTGTATGGAATATCCTTGCCGTAAATCGCTGGAAAGCGTTCTATTTTGAGATTAAGCGACTTCGCCTGTTGGTTAATCGCTTCTAATCGTTTCGAGTCGCGGTCCAAATTAATTACATGAATCGTATTAATAGTAGCCGGTTGTCGGAACTCAATATGCTTATAAATAGCATATGCTATAAGAACCGCCACTAATACGGCAACTAGTGTAATAATATAATTAAAATCGGCTTTCTTTGCCATCCCTATATGTTGTTAAGATAATCGGATGGCGATGGATTAAAGAGAACCTGAACTTCTAACAATAATCATGAATAGTCTGGAAGAGGTGGCACTCATTTATCCGATGTTGGCACCGACCGAACGTAACGCTTTCGTTTATAAGACGTTTGAAGAGAAGGCACGTGCCGACACCGAACTCGCTGCGGGATTTGAGGCGTGCGAGGGATTCGGTGAATTGGCGTTCGCATGGAATTGGAAGTTGCTCGTGGACGCCATGCCGGCGAGCGGATTTAAGTTTTTAGAAGTGGGCGTCTATAAGGGTCGCGTTCTGGCACAGGTTGGTATGTGCGCACGCCGTGTCGGAAAACCGGTGGTGCTTCACGGAGTGACACCGCTTTGTAACATCGGCGATAAATACTCGCAGTATGACGTTAGTGACTACTACGGTGATATTCACAGGGCATTGCGCAAGTGTTCTGTGGACGCCGACCGTTTGAAAGTTTTTATTGGATTGTCGCTGGATAAGGCTATATTACGTAATGTGGCAGCGGGCGGGCCATACGACATCGTTTTCATTGATGGTTGTCACGATTACGAAGTGGTTGTTGGTGATATCAAGAACTATTTACCGCTCGTCAAGCTTGGCGGTTATTTTGTTATGGACGACTCGTCTTTGTACATCGACCATCCATACGGACAGTTCCACGGTCACCCTGATGTATCACGGGCGGCCAAAGAGTACTTGACCGAGGCGGCCGGTGTTAAGCATATCGTAGCGGTCGGTCATAACCAGGTTTGGCAACGAGTCGCTTAAGCAAAAAAAACAAAAAAATTGATATGCCTATTATTTCTATCGATCGACGCAACAAACCAATACAATAATGGGAGCATCAACATCTCGTGCCACCGAACAAGTCAACTTGCCAGGATTTGAGAAGGTAAATGGTATCCAGTTGCCTGGTCAATCAGGTAAAACTCGCAAAATGAAGGAGAAAATAACCGAGTATCAACAAATTACTCGTAACGATAGAGGTGAAGACGATTTCAACATAATGATTTCGTCTAATAATAAAATTCTTGTCGATCAAACAATGAATCGTATTAATACCGATCTTGGTCCTCAACTGGATGAAGATAATGAAAGCGTGGATACCAATAGTGATGCTGAAGACGACGGCTCAGAATACGCAGTTCTTCGTAACGGTGCGGAAACATGGACCAGTTCAACAAATAAAGAACCGATGGAACTCGCTCTCGATATTATTGATGATGTAGTGAGTATGATTGTATGTTGTTCGAATGTAGCTCGCTTCAAAAAATTAGTAAAGATTCTCGAGCGATTACAAAGTTCAAAACACTTCAAGCGCAAGATAAATATCTGGATTGATGAAGCACATAAGTGTATCAAACTTTTACTGAAGGAGAATTTTAATCGAGTACTTAGTTTCTCAAAAGTGGCACGTGTTATGCTAGTCACTGCTTCATGGGATCCTATCGATAAGTACTTTAATATTCCTCGTATTCCATATCAATACACCCACCCTGAAGTATATCGTAGTCTTCATGAATGTGAATGGTGTATTATAGAACCTATAATCCCTGATGATAATGAATCGGTTGATGAACCAGGAACTTTTGATATGAATTCAAAAGCACCTGGTTATGTATTACAAATATTCACTGATATTACACTCGTTGCCAATATAGAACAACCTGGAAAACATTGGTTAATACCAGGTAATTCTCTTACCAAAACACACGATGCTATAACTGACTTTCTACGTAGTCGTTCATGGAGTGGTTTGAAATTAAATGGTAAGGAAAAGGTTATCTATGTCAATGATCGTATAATTGACTATAATATCTATAATGACAAAAAAGAAGAACCCAAGGATGTTCTAGCTCGCCTATTTAATGAATATCCTGAATTGAACGAAGTTCCGTTCTTTGTTACCGGACTAAATTGTATCAAAGAAGGTATTACCTTTCAAAGTAATAGTTTCATGTTCGATGGTGCTATTCTACCCAACGTTGCTAGTCCATCTGACGCATATCAATTGGCTTGTCGTTTAGCAGGTAATCTCAAAGGACTTGATAACTATGAATACTACGAAAAGCCATTGATTATTACTACCACTCGTATGGAGAAAAGAATCAAGAAGCAGGAAAATATTGCTATTTACTTGCCACGTATTCTCTATGAAGAAGGTCGAACTCTACCAACGCAACTGGATAAGAACCGTGCTGCTCGTGGTAAAGTATCGCATGATATCAAAGGTAAGGGATACCGCGTATTCAAAGATTATTCCAGTTTTAAGGGATATGCTGAACTCATACTAAAGAAGTCGCACTTCAAGGAACACCCTGATTCAGACGATCCCCACTATCCACTACACGCAGTTAGTGTACAAAGTGTTCGCGGTGGTCAACGAAAGCCACGCTATCTTAGTGAAGTCATCGATAAAATCGAACTTGCTTATGGTGGTGGCGGTGGTATGAAAACTGGCTTTCCTTGCTATCTTGATATTGCCTTGCCAGATACTCTAGTATGGTTAGTTGTCATTCACGACATTCCAAATATTGATCGTATGGTCGCAAATGCCGATAGAATATATCCAGATGAATCGCACAAATGGGAACCACTTGCTAAAAATTATTTGGAGTAGGATCGGATCCGATCGATCGATCGATCGATTTTGGAAAAAAATTGATATCGATCGATATCCCTTTTTTACTTTTCACTAAAATATCGCAAAAATGTCGTTATACAAAGAATTAACTGACGATGAAGAATACAAGAAAAACCACGCTCAGTGGAGAGCAGCAGCAAACGAAAATATGGATTATACCTACGATTTTCCTGCTGCCCTTCTAACTCTACCTGAGGCTTTCGATGGCTCCATATCTCATGGATCAGCATCTAGGATTAAGATAACTATTATATTACCAACAGCCGATAGTCCTGCCGGTACTCTAGGTATATTGATAATAGAGGATAATGGTGGTGGCATTGTCAATGATGAAGCATTAGAACGACTCCTCTCATGGGCAAGTGCCAATTCTATGACCGTTCACCATCGATACGGTCATGGTACTAAAAAATTTCTTACCAAATGGTTAACTGACTACGAAGCAGCAATATGGATGCTCCAATTCCGAACAAAAAGTCGCCGAGGGGGTTCTCATACAAATGATTTAGTGGAAATAAAAAGTCCTTTCCTTGGACTTAAAACTCCTAGAAATATTACGGATGATGATACTAATCTCAATCCATCAGGACTTCGTTGGACTATTAAGTTTGATCCAAAGGTATTAGGAGACTTTACTAGTCCTGTCCGTTTGTTCAATGCCATCAAAGAGATCATTCGCACTCGTTACTCTCGCATACCATTAGCAGCAACAACCTTTGAATTGGAGGTATTTGAAGGTACCAGACTTGTCAAAAAAGAGGATTCGTCCAATTGGAAAACACTTGAAGAGGTTATACTGGACGAAGTGAAGGCAAGTCGTGCTAGAGTTTCTCGTGGTCCTACAACAGGTCAATTTGAAGGTGGCCGATGGGATGCATGCGAATACCTTATTCTTGACGATAAGATACTTAGAAGCGAATTTCCAACTTATGGACATCGTAGTATGCAATCTAGTCGTGTTCATATGGGTCTAGATGGACGCTACATTGAGGCTCGTCAAATTCACAAAATGCTTGGAATTTTAACCAATCACAACGATTTTAATGGTCGTATCGCTATTGTGAACTTTATTCCAAATGAAGCTACCAATTACGACAAACTTCCAACACCTGCTACAACAAAAGTCGCATTTAGTGAAACCTGTCCTATCTTTCTAGAGTTTAAGACCGAATTTGCAAAGTTTCTTTTGACCAAAGAACTGTCTATTGTAGATACTCAAGAACTTAAAATTGGAGACATTGATCGTATGCTGGTTGATGATCTCAAGAAGTGGTGTGAAAAAAAGGGTATTTCCACCAAAAAACTTAAGAAGGCAGAAATCATCGAAGCACTCAAGGAAACCTTCCTTACTCCTGAAGAACGTGCCGCAGCAAAAGAAAAAAAGGAACATCTTGCAAAAGAGGAACTCGAAAAGCGACAATTACAAGCACAGAAAGATGCTGAGGCGAGGGCTAAAAAGGAAAAAGAAGCGGCCGAAAAAGCGAAGAAGTTAAAGGAAGAGGCGGATAAGAAGAAAAAGGAAGACGCCGACAAAGCGAAGAAGTTGGCTGAAGAGCAGGAAAAGAAGCGAAAGGAAGCAGAAGAATTAGCAGCCAAGAAAGAAGCAGAAGAGAAGGAAAAGAGAGAAAAGGAGGCCGCTGAAGCAGCAAAACGTGCCGCAGAAGAAGCAGCACGCTTAGCGGAAGAAGCGAAAGGAGTCGGTATCAGCCTTGACGGAACTAATGTTGTAAAATACAAAAAGTTTCCTAAGGGCAAAACAATGGACGATTTCTTGAAGTTGATCAATAATTTCTTCGAAAGCAAATAAATCTCTTGCGTACCCAACAAATCTTAGAAATCTCACAACTCGTTAAGGATGGCGACGCCCACACTCGCCGGTGTTTTTAGTAAAGAGAATCTCCTAGACGGTATTAATGCGTACGGTTTGACTATACTTGCCGCAGCCG
>Ga0208379_1000750_pt1 | contig 13624 bp, 14 predicted proteins | sample CryBogCBE02Aug07_FD_184559 | JGI IMG/M metagenome (GOLD analysis project Ga0208379, IMG submission 184559) | Freshwater microbial communities from Crystal Bog, Wisconsin, USA - CBE02Aug07 (SPAdes) | ecosystem: Environmental > Aquatic > Freshwater > Lake | place: Crystal Bog, Wisconsin, USA... | reverse complement strand
AGGCTTTCGCTAAGAGTTTTGACCCCTTGTGCGAATGGATCGGTCATATATCATTTTGCGCTGAAATAATGAGCAATAAAGCCAATAAATGAACTTACACCCGACACAACCATCATACCAACCCAAAAGCCACCACGACCTTTATTAGCCATAGCTAGCAATTCTTTAATATCGTGGCGCATTTCAGCAACTTCTTTTTCCATAGCCTCTACCTTTTGCCACATTACCCCTACTTTGATTGGATCAAACTCAGTCATGATTATGTCTTTTGTATGTACGCTAACGCATAGTAAAGTGGTTTATTTGTAGCTCCTGAAGTCATTACACCAGAACTTGCAAAGCCGCCTGTATTGCCTACTCCATAAGTATTACCAGCGCCTAGAACAAAAGAATCTTCTAAGTTAGGAGTTCCATTAGTGCCATCGCAAATGACATAGCCACTTGGTATAGAACCGATTGATCCTGACCACATAATAATTCCACCGCTAGGCACGTTAGTAGAGCTAGAAGTCCCAGCAGGGATACCATAGATATTGTCATACGTTTGAAGAACAGATCCTGTAGAGTCAGTTAATACGAATTTATAAGATGTGCCAGATGTAAGCCAAATCTCAAATGGGGGGATACCATTAGTTCCTAATTGAATAGGATTGGCATTAGGAATAGATCCACCATTGTCTGTATAAGTAGTTAATGGTGTAGATGATCCAGCTTGATAGGTATAAATATAACCACCTGACAATAGAACACCATTGTTATTAAAGAATGGGGTAACTGAGTTACCTATTGGGGATAGTAAGACTGACATGGTTATTCCTTATTTTTTTTCACGACCAAGTGTTTGCAAGAATTGTTGCTCATAAGCTAATGGCAATTTTTTAGTAATTGGTGATTGACTTGCTGATTGTAATAAATCACGAATTGCATTTTGACCCATTCCTTGAGTCATATATTTAGCAAAAGTAGGATTTCTTAATGCCATTTGAACGCCTTTAGGAATAGCAATACCTGCCAAACCATATTCTCCAGCTTTTTCCCAATCTCCTGTATAAGCCCCAGTAGCAGCAGCAGTTACTGCGCCAGGAGCTAATAATGCAGCAGCTCTTTGTACTGTTCCGCTATTTGGCAAACGATCCTTCAAAATCATGTTGCCAGCTTGAGCCAATTCAACCAAAGATTGATTGCCTTTGCCATATATAGAAGCTGCTCTATTGGATTTTTGACCCATAATATTAGCAAGTCTAGCTGGGCTAATTGATCCGCTGCCTTCTTTATCAATAGCGCCCTCAATAGTTTTCATATTTCTAAACTGATTTCTTGCTTGGCTAAACGCAGCTTGATCTGTTTCATTTAAAGAGCCATTAATTGCATCCATTAAAGTAGATTTTAATTGACGTGCATAATGCGCCAATGTTGTATCTTTAATGTCACCAGCATATAAATCTAAATCTTTTTTAATTTGATATGCGTTTTGTCCGCTAATTTGACCATTTTCGTCAACAGATTTAAAAATTCTATTGGCAATATTTGCAATAGGTTTTTTTTCTGCTTCTGTAGCACCTTCTTGTATTCTTGCAACTCTTGAAACAATATCATCAGTCAAATTAACATTGTTTTTATCTAATATATCTTTAAATACACCATCAATACGTTCACGAGCATTTTTCATTACATCTGAAGTTGCTGCTGTTGCTTTTTCTCCAATAGTTCCCAATACGGCACGAGTAAATGCAGATTTTTGTTCATCTGCCAATTTTTCTTCTGCGCCTGCTGTAATTGGATTGGCATTAAGCATGGATTTGGCACGATTTAACAAGGTAGAGCCTGTTGCTTGAGCCGCATCTAATGGAATACCAGAATTTTTTAAAACTTCTACAGCTTTTTCATAAGCTGGCGTTAAACCTTCTTTAATTGGTTGAACAACATTTCCTAAGCCACGAGCTATAGAAAGACCAAGGCCTCCAGCAGCAGTTCCAGCTAATGTATTAAATGCTGTGCTTTCTTCTGGTAATGTTGGTTGTAAAGCGCCTTGAATACCACCAGCAGTCATAGCTTGTTTATAATTCATTGGATTAGAAATAGCTTGTGCAGCGGTTGGTGCGCCAGCACCCTGCAATAATTTACCACCAAGATAATTGGCAGCTAATTGACCGCCAATATAACCAGCTTGACCAGGTAATGTTTGCATCATTGGCGCAGACGCAGCTCTTTCATTAATAATATCTTGTTGTGTTTGTTGTGCGGATTGAGCAGCGGTTGGCATACCCATTTGTGCACCAAATTTAGCTATTGGCGATTCTGCAAATTGTTTTTCTAAAAATTGAGCAGGAATATCTAATTTTTGTTTAGCGCCTTGAGCTAAATCTTTAAATGCTTTTGCAAATCCTTCTGCTGCATTGGTTATATTTGAAGGTTCTTTTGCTGGTATTTTTGCTTCTGCCCCAAATTCAACTTCAGCAGGATTTATTGGTTCTCTTGGTGTTGATCCAATTTGCACTTCATTTGAATCTATTGTCATGCTTTTATTTACATTTTTTAAATAATTTTGTGTTTCTGAAGCGGGCGGCTCTTGGCCAGATAAAATTGCTTTAGCAGCAGAATTTCCACCATTGTAATGAGCTACAGCAGCCTTAAAACTACCATATTGTTTTTTTAAATCTGCTAAATATTTTGCTGCCCCAATAGCGGAACTTATGTCATCTTCAGTATTTACGCCATAAGCTTTTGCAGTTTCTGGCATAAATTGAAATCTACCTTTAGCTCCTTTTGGGCTTACAGCATAAGTGTCGCTACCTTCTGCCCCTCTAATGGCAGAAAGTGATCCTGGCGGTAAATCATACTGTGATTCTAAAGAGCTATATAAATTATCCATTATTTATATTCCCAGCTTTTGCCACCATCATAACTTACAACTTCATGCCCTTTATATTTACCATAAACGGCATTACCTTTTTCTTTTGTTGAAGGTTTTTCCTTACGTTCATTAGAAACATTGCCTTCAGGATTTACAGCTTTAGGTAGCACGCCTTGTGATGTGGCAAATTTTTGATAATCTGAAATCCATGTAGCAGGATTAAATTGACCAGTTTTCTTAGCTGCAGCCAATGTATCGTTTTCAAAAATATCACGAGAAGCCAATTTATCTGTAAAGTCAATAAATCTTTGTAATGCTCTAGGATCAGTATTAACAGTTGGATTATTTTTAAGATAATTTTCAACTTCTGCAACACGAGTAGGATTGCCGCCAGCCGCTTGTTGAACTCCAGCGATAACGCTTTGAGCCAAAAATTTATTAAAGCTTTGAACAGCTCCCAAATCGCCTTTTGCTACACTATCAACCAAACTTTGTGGCGCTCCGATTGCTTGTAATTTACCAGCAATATTGGCATAAGTTTGTGTGCCAGCACCAGGTTTAAATTCACTCATTAATTGTTTTAGCTCATCAGAACGCTGTAAATAATTATTACTTGCTAAAACTCGTTTTGTAAGGCTTTGCTGATAATCATTAAAATTTGCAACGTCAGCAGAAGTTGGATTTATGTTTGCAGTAGGAGTTGTTCCAAGCGTTGTAATTTTCTTAGTAACTGGATTAGCAGCAACAATTTCACCAGCAGCATTGGTTGTTAAACCAGGAGTCTGTAATGCAAGTTTGTTTGCTGCAGATGCTGATTGCCTTACTATGTTTTCATAGGTGCTTGGCAACTCATTAGGTTTTTGGTGAATTAAACTAGAAATATGACCTAATTGATATAGCGCTTCTTCATCTGTTAAACCTTTTTGTTTTAAGGTTTTGAAGTCTTGACCATTTAATCTATGTAATTCATCTTGTGCTTTTAAGCCTTCTGGCCCACCTTGTGTTGCCAATCTAGACAATTCAATAATTCTAGGATCAGTAGCTCTAGCACCAATTACATCTAAAGCAGAAGCAAACTTATCGCCTTTTAACTTAAATTCAGATGATTGTGCTTGTGTTGCAGCAGTTTTAGCTTGTGATTGTGCGGATTGAGATTCTGCTAAACCTTTTTCAATTTCCGCTTGTTGCAATGCTTGTTGTTTTTGCAAAGCTAAGTTTTTAGTTTGATAATCAAGCAAATTGCTAAGCTGTGTCATGCCATCTTGCGGAGCATATTTATTGCCAGCAACAGGATTTACTTGATAATTAGGTTGTTGAAATCCTTGAACGTCAAAAGCCATAATTATTCTCCAGAATCTTGAGTGAGGCTAGTATCTAAACCTGGCAATGATCTATAAGAACTTGACACAGCAGGCAATACTCCCATGTTTACATTTGACATTGTTTGATTTGCTTGATCGGTACTATTAGGTTGTGCAAAATAATTACCAGCTAACTGTCCTAATGGTGTTCCTATTCCTGCATAAGTGCCACCCAAGGTATTTGCTGCGCCAGCAGTTCCTGCGCCTTGTGCATAACCTTGCTGACCATAATTTCCAGCTAATGTGCTACCTAAAGAAGTATTGAGATTAGCCATTGAACCACCATAACCAGTAGTTACATCAGCCAATTTGTTTGTAGCATCCAATCCCATTTTAGAAATAGGCGTTAAATTACCAAAAATATTGTTTCTTTGATTTTGATAATTAGTAAATGCGTTTTGATAAGCATTTCCAGCATAGTTTTGAGAGAAAGTATTTAAACCTTGCAAAGCATTACCACCCAGCATACCGCCTAAACTATTGTTTGCAGCGTTAGTAGTTTGCTGACCTTGACCCAACATAAAATTATAATTTGGAGCAAGACCATTATATAAATCTTGGGTATTAAATTGATGTGATGCGTAACCGCTATTGATTAAATCACTTAAATTATTAGTTGCGGCTGTTCCTGCTGCAGTATAAGGGCCATAAAGACCACTTGCAGTATTGTAGGCATTAGTTAAATATGGCCCAGCGTTTTGAAAGCCTGTTTGTAATGCCTGTGCGCCTTGCTGCAATCCAGCAACTTGTTGCCCTGCGCCTTGTCGTTGACCTTCAGCAGCAGTCGTGCCGCCTATGGCTTGACCAACTATGTTACCTACAATTGGCGCTGCTATTGAAGCAGCTAAAACTGAACCGATTGGCATTTTATACCTCTTTAATCAATATTTTATCTATTTTATCTGCATTTGTTTCATTTGTAGCATGAATACAGTACCAAACGCAGTCCTCTAACGCTAAAATTGCATGATTTACGCCAGCTTTAATCTCAATACAAGCAGGGGAAACATATTTATTGGAGTCATTATCTGTAGTCACAAGAACAGAACCTTTAGCTAATAGGCTTAAATGGCTGTAATGGTGCTGATGTGACATAGCTGTATAGCCTTTAAAAATACGCATTTCTTTAGCGTATAAGCCATCAGAAAAATGATGGACTGTGCCTAAATCGACCTCAAATGTGCCGAGCGTTTTCTTAGCGAGTTCAGTAATACTAGACATTGTAATAAGGCACTTTAAAGGGTTGACCATTAACAGATATGTTAATAAAGCCTACAGGATTAGCTGGTAAAGTAGCTGACCCTGTTGTTGCAGTAGTAGCAGACGTGAAATTGACTAAATTAAGCAAATACTGTTGCCATGAGCGACTTGGGCGCTTAGTAGCCTCATCCAAGAACTCAGTCTGTGGGTACGGATTACCTTCGCCAGCTCCAAAGATTACGTTAGCCATTAGTTTTCACCCTCGCTACCTTTTAAGTTCGCAGATACGATTACGCATTTAACTGGATCTGTAACCACAACTTCGTAGATACGATCTCTAGCTGTGCCTAATCTGCGCCAAATTGCACGATTCTTGTATTTGCCTTGTTGACCTAGTTTTTGCCAATATTCTTTTGACCATGTAGAACCACCATCATTTGACCATCTAAGCATAGCTTGTGGGTTAGTCAATGTTGGATTTGCATTGTTTGATGTGCCTAAAACGTCAATGACTTGATAAGGAATCGTCAAAGTAGCATTAGCACCAATGGTATAAGGTGTACCAATATAGTTATATGGATCTATTGAAAAGCCACTTATGCCTACGCCAGGCTGAAACTGAATCTGTAATTCGTCAAAGTATTGACGTTGTAAGTCAGTCAAAATATGGGGTGCTCTACGCAATCTGCGTATTTCATCGCCATTGTCTGTGTAGTTATTAGGATCTAACTCGTACAAGTTACCATTTTGGTAATCGCCTACGATGACAACATCATTGAATACAGCAGCGCAGTTAGAGCGATGACGATGATAGACATTATTAGAATCGACATATAACCATTTATGCCATAACTGAGTAGTGGCATCATAAGCCCAAGTTATATCAATTGTAGGGAAAGTAACGACATATACTTCGTGACCTTCAAGTTGATAGGTATAGGCAATAGCATCATCAATCTTTTGATTTACTAAGGTATTTTCTACAGCATGGGTAGAAATACGAGTAGGCATATAGCCATTCATAATCATAATTTGCCCTTGACCTCGAATATTACGAGATACATAAGCAAATGAATTAGCTACCCTTGCTACAGATTGTGCTGCTGCAATACCATGCTGACTTGATGAGCCAGGAATACGCTGAAAAGCAAAAGGGAACGTGCCTTGATCTGCCCATACTTCGCTAGACTTTTCGCCTAGTAAATAGACTTGACCGTGATCTGCAATCAACGATACAAGATTATCAGGAGCAGTAAACTTAGCAGCAAAGCTTAATGGCTGGGTAATAGGGGATAAAACACCTGATGCTGCCCATTGCTGAGTATTAGGATCGTTATAGATAAAATAGTTGTCAACAATGTCAACTATGTTTGCACCTGTAAATGCACCATCAGTTGTAGGCAAAGTAGCAAAGTTAAGCGCATACATTGTTTCAGAACTAATCGTTTGAGCTACAGGGTTTAATGTATATGTACCTGTGCCGCCTGTGCCTGTGCCTAATGCAGTAATAATGCTATTAGCAGCTATGCCTACACCTTGAATAGTCTGACCTACATATAACGTGCCAGAGCTTACTGCGCTGACAGTTAAAGTAGTTACTAATGTGCTTCCAGAGCCTATATAAGCGATTGAGCCTGTAAAAATAGCTCCAGCAGCACTTGTATTCATTGCTGTGCTTGAAACAGTTTGAGATAGATTTACAGTCCAGCTAAAGCCACTACCACCTGTAATAACAGTTTCAGGTGTAACTCCTACGCCAAATACTTGTTGGCCTACTGCGACTGTGCCTTGACTTAACTGAGTAATATTTAGCGTTGTGCCGCTAATTGAACCTTGAAAGTTTGCAGTTGCAGGCGTACCAATTTTGTAAGAATAACGATTTGCGCCATCTACAATGTATACATATACACCATTGTCAGTAAGACTTACAGGGCCTGTGCTGGTTTGCAATTGACCAATTACAGATGGTTTTAGGGCAGAGTTTAAAGAATAAACATAAGGGCCACAAACCGCTATTAACTGACTGCCACCAGATATTGTTCTTAAACCTCTTACGGCTGCCTGTGCAGGCAATACCGCTTGCAAAGTTAAACCTGGCGTAGGGTAAAGCGCTACAACACCACGTTCGCCTTGACCCTTTGTAGGATCAACTTCAGGCCTCCAATTGATACACTCTTGTGCATCTTGGTAAATAGATGGTGCTGTATACGATGCGCCTACAAAGCCAAAGTCTGCCATTAGATTACATCCTTGTAGCGCTCAAAACGCCAAATTTTATGTATTGTATTTTTATGAACGCCAAATTTATTTCCTAATTCTATGTGCGTCATAATACTTTTATTATTCCTAATATAACGAATTTGATCATCTGTTAATTTGGCAGTATGCTTATTTCCAATTAATCCTTTGCTTATGGATTTTTTGTGTTTTTCTGATAAAGACTTTCCTTTTTTAGCAATACTAATTTTTAATTTTGATTCATTGGATATTTTTTTACCTAATTTATTAGTATTACCCAATCTTGCAATAGACATTTTTTTCTTTGATTCTTCGGAATGTGGATGAGAATATCCAGAGCATCCTTCTCCGCCATTGCTTAAATTTACAAGCTTAATTCCACGTTTACGATAAATATCAATACATTCCATTTCTGCAAGAAAAGCTAATTCTTCGTCTAAACCATTAGCAATAATTTCTGATGTAAAACCATGCTTTTCTACATAAAATTTCCAATATCTGCTTCTTTTATTTTTGTCGGCATGACGTTTATCTTTGCCTTTTCCGACATAAAAGATTGCGCCAGTATCAGCAGCACGATGTTGGTAAATGTAATATTGCATAAGTGTATGATTATTAACGAAAAAATCCGCCCGATAATATGAAACCTGCATCTTTTTGCCTACTTGACAACATAGCATCAGCAAAACGTGCAGATTGAACTGGGCGCATATTAGTGCGTTTAATAGTCGCTTTAGCTTGTGCAGCATAAGCATTAATCATTGAGATTTGAGTCTGTGAAGCTTTGCCATACATCGGCATTAAGCGCTCTGCCAAACACCAGCGCATTGCCATGTTATAACCTTGTGGTAACGGAATATCGTCAGTCAAAGTTAAGAACGTGGTAAATACGGTGTCTGCAAACATGTGCATTTCACCTTGGGCTGGATTAGGCCATACATAAATGTTACCTAATACTTCTGATGGCTGGTAATACAACGCTTTAGGCCAAGGGCCATTTATCGTCTTTAAACCAATCATTTCGTAATCTTCTACATTCAAAATGGATACAGGATAGTCCAAACCACCATTTACGATAGGTACGCCATTTGAATTGGTGTTAATGCGAACAAATGAAGAATAGATTGATAATGGGCGCTGATAATATAAAGTAATAGTAGTAGAGGCAACAGTCTGTGGAAAGTTAACCTTATAAGTTCCTGCTTCATTAACATTGTTGCCTGCTCCTGTTAAAAAGCCAGTAATCGTAGTGCCAGGTGTAATACCTGTACCACTTAGGGTTTGCCCTAATACAATAGCTCCTGAGTTAATTCCAGTTACAGTTAGAATATTGCCAGAAATTGATCCTGTAATGCTAGCGTTGATGTTACCGCCAGGGCCAATCGTATATTGTGTTTGCCCTGCAACAATCGGAAATACAATCTCAGACTTATAAAATACCATCATGTCCTCGTTAGACCATTGATCTAACAAGTCATTAAGCATATCAAAAGCATCTTGAGCAGCTTCTGGAGTTGGGGTTTCCCCTGCCTCTAGCGCACCGATGTCTTTTAACGCTCTACTGATAATGTCTATGGGTTTTGCCATGTTTTACTCAAATAGTTGGTTTAAAGACAGGTGGATTCCAAGGTAAATAAGACTTATTGCTGTTTTTTAGGCTTGCAATTTGCTTATCTAACCCTAATTTTATCGTGCTTACGCCATCTTGAATAGACTCTTTTTCAATCCATTGGGCAATATCTTGCTCTTGCACTTGGTCAAAAGGCTTTTTAACGATCTTATCTGAGAACCACCAATTACCCTCAGTTTCTACGCTGACATCTTCATCTGTGGCTGTGACGTGATATTTAGCGTGAAAAATGATGCCATCTTCAGCGCTAATTTCACTAATTTTCCATTGATAAACGGTCATCCTGTGTATGTTCCTGATGAAGTAAATTTCATAATGGTGTTAGAACCATTAGTAGTTACGGTAGGGCTACCAGTAGTTGTTCCTGAATAATTTGCTGTTGGAACAGAAATGTAAACAACACCAGAACCGCCTGAACCGCCTGTAATATAACCAGCGCCACCGCCACCACCGCCAGTATTTGCAGTTCCACTTCCAGGTGATGTAAGTTGATTGCCGCCTGCGCCACCGCCTCCTAGACCGCCAGTTCCTCCAGACGCAGATCCTCCAGACCCACCTCCACCACCACCACCAGCTAAATTAACAGAAGAACCAGTAATGGTTGTTGTTGATCCAGCCCCTCCATTACCACCAGTTCCAGAACTAGTAGATCCACCAGCAGCGCTTGCTCCACCACCGCCACCACCGCCATACCCAGAACCGCTAGCGCCTCCAGAATTTCCTTGACCAGATGTTCCTGATCCAGCAGATCCACCTGGCGCTGAACCACCGCCTGATCCACCAGAACCACCTGAACCAGTTGATCCATTACCACCGCCAACAGAATCTACAATTCCATTGATTGTTGAGTCATTGCCAACTGAATTTGAACTTCCACCAGCTCCTACAACAATTGTATATACAGTTGATGGGATAAAAGTTGCAGTAGAAGCCAAATAACCGCCTGCGCCACCGCCACCAGCAGCGCCATCAGAAGTTCTATATCCACCACCACCGCCACCAGCTACAACAACATAGTTTGCTGTATAGCTAGATTCGCTTGTTGTAGTAAATTTAACCCAGTTACCAGCTTGATAGCCTTCGTAAAAACCACCGCCATCGGTGTTATAACGAAATACGCCTGTTGTTGGGCTTGCAGTTCTTTGTGAAGTATTCCCTTTAGGCAAATACATTTGACCAGTACCACTAAAAGTGGGTATACCAGTTACTGTTAAATTGGTAACAGATAAGTTATTAGATGTATCTTGAACTAAAAGCGTACCGTTAGTTGCAGGAACAGTTAAATTAATTGTGCTTGCAGTATTAGCCCCTGTAAGGGTAATTGTGCCTCCTGCATTGGCTTGAAAGACTAACTGACTCATAGAGCTACCCAAGATTTAGTTGTTTCATCCCATTTGTATGGGCCACCTTCTGTTGGCATAGCTACAGGGGCTTCCCATAACCATGTGTTTTGATTCAATACCCAACTAGAATAAGGTTGTGGCGCATAAAATACATTGTGCGCTTGATCGTATGTATATCCAATACCAGCATAATTGCCACGCAAAGGTGCGCCATTATCTTCTTTGCCATCTGATCCGTAGTGTTTATTGCCACGAGTGTTATAACTTGTTTGAATCCAAGAACCAGGTGATGAATCTACAAATGTGTTAAAAAAATCGGCTTCAGCCACAATTACTTGTGTAACTTTGCCATCTACTACTTTTGCATAATGACCCATTTAATTCTCCATTTATCCTGTATAAGTTCCGCTTGATGTAAATTTAATAATTGTATTGCTTCCGCTAGTGGTTATCGTTGGTGATCCTGTTGTAATTCCTGAATAAGATGCTGTTGGAACAGATAAAATTACAACCCCTGAACCGCCATTTCCACCGCTAGCTTGTCCAGCATTTTGATAACTTGCGCCACCACCGCCACCACCAGTATATATTGTTCCTGATTGACCTGGATTATTGCCGCCACCAGCTCCAGCGTTTCCACCGCCTCCAGATCCTCCTGAACCAGCAGTTCCACCTTGGAAAGTTCCACCTCCTCCACCGCCAGCATAAGTTACGCTTGATCCTGTTATTGACGATGCTAAACCAGGGCCACCATTTGCTCCTGCTGTAGATGTTCCATTTCCACCTCCTGAACTAGCTCCACCGCCACCACCGCAACCATAATTAGGGCCACTTGGACTACCTGATCCACCATTACTTCCTTGCCCAGCAGTTCCTAAACCTCCAGCACTACTATTGCCTCCACCACCTGAACCACCTGATCCAGCAGGGAAGTTATATCCACCATTTCCACCTCCAATTGCAACTAATGCAAATGCAGTTGAATTTCCACCCGATGTTCCATCTGGAACTGCAAATGTTCCACCTGATCCCCCAGCACCTACAACAATTACATAGGTTAAATTTTTTATTATTGGTGTATTTCCTGTTAAAAATCCACCGCCACCACCACCAGCGCCAGCAATTCCGCTACCACTACCACCACCAGCAATTAATAAATAGTTAATTGGATATGATGAACTTCCAGTAGTCCATCCAAAAGATGCTAAAGATGCTGTGCCAGTTTTAGATAATCTAGGCATTATTTGAATTGAGTTATTGAAGCCAAAACAGTATAAGTAGCAGATGCAGTTTTGGTAATTACATAGTTATATACATCAATACCGCTAGCATTTCCGCTAGATGGAGCAGACCCTCCTTGCCATTTAGGGGTAACAGAAGTTCCATCAATTGTTACAGCAGAATTGTAATAAGCAGTTGATCCCTGTGTAACCATAAATGTTATAGCTATTGAATCATTGGTAGCCATTAAAGTATTTAATGAAGTACCACTTGATCCTCTAAAATTAACAGTCCAGTTTGCACTTGCGTTGCTTGTGTAATACAAAACAGACTGAGTTGTTACATCATAGTTAATAGTTCCCGTTGCAGCAGTTGCAGATACAGTTGTGGGTTCTGCAATATTTGGTGTTTTAAAAGCATAAGCACTTGCAGTTCCAGCCATCGTAGCGGAAATAAAGTTCAAAAGCCCTGTAGATGGGTTATAACTTAATTTTGTAGAACTTGTGTTTTCGCTTGTAATTGTTCCTGTGGTGGCACTTGTAAATGTTAAATAGCGAGTTGCATTAGTGCTGGTGTCATCTGTAATTGTTAAACCACTAGAGGCAGCAGCCCAAGTAGGTACACCACCAGCTAAAGTTAAAACATAACCGTTAGTACCAGCAGCAAGGAAAGTGGTTGCTCCTGATCCAGTTTGATAAGGAACGCTACCATTAGCACCACCAGCCAAGTTTGTTGCTGTTGTGGCAGATGTCGCAGAAGTGGCTGAAGTTGCTGTTGCAGCGTTGCCACCAATTGACAAGCTAGATGCAGTCCCTGTAAGCCCTGTGCCTGCGCCTGAGAAGCTAGTAGATGTAAATACACCTGTACTAGGGTTGTACTGAAGCTTAGTAGAGCTTGTATATTCAGTAGAAATATTACCACTTGTTTGATTCGCAAATAATGGATAACGAGTCGAGTTAGTAGTAGTATCGTCTGTTACAGTTGCGTATGCCGTTGGAGTTGTCCAAGTTGGTGCGCTAGTCCCATTACTGGTGAGAACTTGACCTGTTGTGCCACTTGACACAAAAGCAGTTGTGCCACTTGCAGACTGATAAGGCACATATCCAGCGCCACCACCAGCCAAATTAGTAGATGTTGTCGCTGTGCTTGCAGATCCTACAGATAATGTGCTTTGAGCTACATATTGCGGTGCAGATGCGCCAGCAGTTAATACATAACCTGATGTGCCTAATCCTAAAGAAGTAGTTGTGCTTGCAGCAGATTGATATAAAAGTGAACCTGTTGCTCCACCAGCTACATTCGTTGCTGTTGTAGCACTAGCTACTGCGCCACTTACAATAGATCCTGAAATTGAGGTAATCCAGCTAGGATTTGAGTAGCTACCAGTTGTATATACACCATTGGTAACTGTTCCAGCATTGCCTGTAACGCTGATGCCCCATGTGCCACTTGCACCTGTTCCTGTTGTGCTCGGAGCGCCAATAGTGTTGTATGAAACAGTTAACGCAGATGCGCCATTAAAAGTTGACCCAGATGCTCCACCAGTACCACCATTATTAAATGTAAGACTGTTAGTTACAGATCCTGCGCTTGTAGCTGATGTTGCAGTTGCAGCATTTCCACCAATAGATAAACCACTTGCCGTGCCTGTTAAGCCAGTACCAGCACCACTAAATTGTGTTGTGGCAGTAATAGTAGTGCCAGAAATAGTAGAAGCAGCAGAAGCTCCAATAGTCGTACCATTAATTGATCCCCCTGTTATTGCTACGCTATTAGC
>Ga0208379_1000733_pt1 | contig 13844 bp, 9 predicted proteins | sample CryBogCBE02Aug07_FD_184559 | JGI IMG/M metagenome (GOLD analysis project Ga0208379, IMG submission 184559) | Freshwater microbial communities from Crystal Bog, Wisconsin, USA - CBE02Aug07 (SPAdes) | ecosystem: Environmental > Aquatic > Freshwater > Lake | place: Crystal Bog, Wisconsin, USA... | reverse complement strand
TGTAAATACCGTTGCAAGTGCTGTTCCTGATACAACCCCCATCTCTCCTTCTTTAGAAACCGCCCGAGCTAAGCTCCAGCTTGAAACCGCAATACCCATACCCCCTTGAATAATAATTGGATGCTTCATTTAGGACGAAACTGTAATCCTGAACCGTTACGCCCTATATAGGAAGCCCTAATACACGATTTCGTGTACTATTATTAAGCCTCAAAAGACCTCATAATCTATGATTTTTAAACTCAATTATCCTGAGTAGTTACCGAATTAAAATCTAGTACGCGGCGCAGATTCCCATGCGTTATGGTTAGCTTATGAGCATTTTTATCTGCATTTAAATAAGTCCCCTGAAACAGTTTCCACTGCGTATAATCGACCACCTTACCATTAAGAATCGGTTCTTGTCCAAAAGTACAGGTGATGCGATTACCCCTGATAGTTGTCATGCTAACGGTGGGTTTAGGCTCTAAACGATAAACAAAGGGTAAACTTCGTATGCGTTCTTTAAATGCTTCGAAGTCCTTAAACTCTTTTGCAGAAGCAACCTGAAGTATGGTCCCATTTTTAAGATGGGGACTATAAAGCCGCTTATCGCCGCCTTTCATGGAGGTACCAGGTAACCACGATTTTTCAGCTGATATTGGCTGGAAAGTATAGTCTGCAAGTGGCCTATAGGCTAAGTACGTATTACCACCTTTTGCAAAAATCCATCCTGACTTATCAATCGTAACGGATGTTAAATCCTTAGAAAAAAATCCGTTAATATGAGGAAAACGTGTTCCTTCTGGAATATCATACAGAGCAACGATCGTATCCAAATTTTGATAAATTTGTTCATACCTTGAAGAACCCAATAACTTACCAGGAAAGTCATAAGATGGTTTTCCTTCTTGCATCACACGCTTTGGCATTTCATCTGGAACAGCTGTAAAGCACGTCTCTAACTCATCCGTAGAAGAAATAGGATTCATGGAGAACATGGTGTTATGAACTCCACGTGGATCCCCAACATTCCACATAATATCCCACCCATGCGTTTGAATTGGATCTACTAACCCTCCTTGATACGAGCCCACAGCGTAATCCTGGGTCATGTAGTTTGTTTTATAAACCGGTGCCATGAGGACATCACTATTTCTCCAGCGCCGTCTCGTACGTTTAAGATCCTCTTGGAGTAAGGGGTCCTGTTTACTCCTAGCGATTTTATAAATCACTTCGGGGAGTTCATAATCCTGAGCGATACTCGCATAGAGAACACCCCAACCCGAGTAGCCCCGTGTAGGAGGAGTGTTTCCAAACAGTAGCCAAGCAAAATTGGAAGCCATACAGTTCCAAGGCTCCACAATAGAAATATCATCGGCTCGTGCGTTAGGTCCATGAATCACACCCTGAAGTGTATTTGCTGCGAAATCAGAATAGATCCATTCGAGCATCATTTGCCCACGCTTTTTCATTTCTGGATCCTTAGCCCAGGTCGCAAGCATTGCCATAGGGATAGCATATTCAGCGATGTAATTAGGCACATTGAATTCTCCTTGCCCAATTGATGTCGCAATATTCATCCAGTTAATCAGATACTCTTTTGACTCGTGTAAATTTTCATCAGAACTTTTGCCGTTATACCACGTGTTTTCTGGCTCATGAGGATAAAGTTCAGACATAAGATACAACGAGGAATAATACATAGCCCAGTGATTCTCCGTATCACCCCGTGTCTGCATATTGACGCGCCACGCTTCACGAATCGCTTGCTTAGCTTCGTTTGATAACACGTCTTTACCTAAAAAGGCTATTGTTGTTACAGGAAACATCCAAAAGGGTCCGTTCCCCTTTTGCCCTGGTTCTTTGATTCCCATGAGCTCGATCACTTTCTTTGAACAGTATGGCAAGTTTTCCTTTAGTGCTAATTGAGCAGCAACTGTTACTAGGTCATTACTCCCTACTTTAGCACTTGTAGAAATACCCCAGGTAAGCATTTCATGCACACGTGCCTGATAACCTGCACGTCTTTGACTCGAATCGGCATCAGCAGGTTGAGCTACAAATGCTGCTGTAGAGGAGGGCTGAGCATAGCTCGCCGTCTGAATGACAAGGTTAAGTAAAATAACTCCTGCTAGTAGTATTTTTTTCACGAGGTAAGAATTATTTAGTTTCACGCGGTACAAAAACGAACTGATAGACGATAGAGTGAATCAAGCCATCTTTCTTCCAATTTCTTCCAAAATCAGAAGAGGAATAAATACAGTCGCGGTTGAGTGCAGCATAGAGCACATGTGTATCTGGATCTATCGCTATTCGCATGACTTCATACTGAGGAGGCAGTCCAGCATTTCTAACATTCCACGTCTTTCCTGCATCCTCGGTAGTTAACACACCTTCATAGAATCCACAGATAGCAAACCTGTTTGGATTTTCACTATCTAAGGCTATATTAAAAAGTGCATGGGTTACTTGTGATTTCATTTTCTCCCACGTATTCCCATTATCGTGAGAAACAAGAACTCCGTCTTTTTTCGACGTGGCTAACCATAGGCTATGATCAAGCGGTGACTGCTCGATATCCGTTACCATTGCTTGAGTTGCAAAAACACGCTTCCAGGTTGAAGCAGTATTTTCTGTTAAATATATTCCTGACTCAGTTCCTATTAAAACACGTCCTGCATGCTCAGAGTCTACACTGACTACTTGCGTATACTTACCACGTAGGGGTAACCCCGTCTCTTTTCGTATCCAGGACCTACCCTTATTATCTGATACAGCAAACCCGTCAGGTAATCCTACATAAATGTGATCATCACTTCCTGAATCGACATGAATCGATCTAGATTCAGTCATCGTCCAATCAGCCCCCATACGCCAGCTACGTGCAGCATTGTAGGTTGCTAGTGGCCCATTGATTGAAGCGGCATAAAAATGGCTATGATCTTTGGGATCAAAGGTAACATCACAAATTCCCGGTGTATCTCGAGTAATCGTAGTATACTGATTAACCCCATCTCTTCTAAAAATTCCATTAACGGTAACCCATTTAATACCACCACCTAAATCTAGATCGGCGCATACATACATCTCATGGTCGGCTTTAGTCTGAGCACTCCCCAAAGACGGAATTAAAATGAGCAAAGAAACTAAGAAAGAAAATTTAAGCATCGAGTTGCAGATAAATGGAGGAAACGGGGTATAAAAAAAATGCGAAGTAACAAAAGATATGTCTAACCGATAAAACTTACCTAATCGTTCAATCAATATACATATCCATGCTTCAGTTTAGATTAACTACGATACACACAGAGTAGCTAATTCTTTTCGATGAGTACGACCGTAGTACCATCCTCATCTTTAAGATATAACACAGGTCGATTCGATTCAGTGCCTTCCTCAGCGTAATAGCCTAATACTTCAGCACTCTTTTTTAAACGCGTTTTAATTTTAGCGATATCCAACACTTCAAGTCTGTAATCGATAACAGCTCGTTTGTTTTCTTGAGACTGAACCAGACGAATTGTATCAGATCCGTCTGGTACAACTATAACCGCACTAGCACCAGGGCTTACTAGTTTAATCTTAAAGCCGAGGATTTTGGCATAAAAGTTTAGCGATTTTTCCAAGTCTTTTACGCGTAAGGTAACAGAAACTAAATGATCTGAAATACGAGAGGTACTATTAAACTTACCACGATGTTTAAGTAGTTCACCTGTTTTCTCAAATTGGGTAATTTCAAAAATATGACCATCCGGATCACTGCAGGTTAGAATCGTATCACCTATCCGTGCTTTATGAACGGGTTTCACTTTAAGCCCTGATTCGACAAAACGATTAAAGAGCGCCTGTGCATCATCCACAATCAAACCTAAGTGATCTAAATTATCACCATTAGGTAATATTTTCTTAGGGTTAGGAAATAAGTAGATAACCTGATCCTCATTAACTTTCATGACAGCCATCTGCAAGGCACCTTGCGGTGTGAGTAGCGAATACGGTTCATCATAACCTAAAAAATCGTGATAAAACTTACGTGCCTTTGAAATATCGCTTACCCAAAAACCAACATGATAGAGTGCAGGGATGTGAAATGTAGCTTTTTCTTCTGCAGCTAGTTTTTCAGGGAAACCAAAAGATATGGTAAAACACAGAACAATTAAAAACTGAAGTAACTTCATAAGGGGTTAATGATAGGTACGAATATAGGCTATACTCTACAGGAATAAAGACGCTTTAACTTAGGTAAAAATAACACCGAGTATGATTATAATTACTTTTGATTATTTAGCCTAGGTATGCAGGAATCTCTTAGTATTGAGAGACACCTTAACCCCACGTGTTTAATACCTTGTTTATGCATATGCTACGTAAGAGCTTCGTATTTACTCTATTGATTAGCTTACTCGCTACAGCTCATGCAGAGGTTGCGCATGCTCAGCAGTGGGGAGTCTATGAACTTACTCTGAAGGGCCCTGACACCGGAAATCCATTTACTGATATCCAACTCATAGCGGAATTCACCCAGGGTAATCGCTTAGTTACGGTTAACGGTTTTTACGATGGGAGTGGAATATACAAACTACGTTTTATGCCTGATACCCAAGGCTCATGGCATTATACTACCCATAGTAATACACCTACACTGAACGAAATTACTAACGAGCTAGTCGTGGGGGAACCTGCTAAAGGAAATCATGGACCAGTTAAGGTCAATGCAACCTACCACTTTGCCTACAGCGATAACACGCTTTATAGACCAATAGGAACAACTGCCTATGCATGGATCCACCAAGGGGATCTACTCGCCGAGCAAACACTCAAGACCTTAGCGAACGCTCCATTCAATAAAATGCGGATGACCGTATTTCCAAAACGTTATGAATGGAATACGAATGAACCCGTCCTTTATCCTTACGAGGGGACACCACCTAATCACTTGGATTTCACACGGTTTAATCCTACCTTTTTCCAAAATCTTGAAAAACGCGTACAGCAACTTGGCGAACTTGGTATTGAGGCAGATATTATTTTATTTCATCCGTATGATAAAGGCCACTGGGGATTTGATCGTATGCCTAAAGCCGCCGATGACCTCTATTTGCGCTACGTCATAGCTCGCTTAGCTGCTTACCATAACGTTTGGTGGTCACTCGCTAATGAATTCGATTTCTTAAAAGAAAAAACTACGTCCGATTGGGACCGTTTTTTTCACATCGTTCAAAGTAACGATCCCTATAACCATCTCCGCTCAATCCATAATGGTACCTTGATTTATAATCATACCTTACCTTGGGTAACCCATGCGAGTATACAAAACGGCTCTGCTACCGAAGATCATGGAAGAGCGATTCTCTACCGTGATGTCTACCAAAAGCCTGTTATATTCGATGAAGCTAAATACGAAGGTAACTTGCCTCAGCGCTGGGGAAATCTCACTGCTGAAGAGATGACCTTACGTTTCTGGGAGGGTACCGTTGCTGGAACTTATGTGGGTCATAGCGAATGCTACATGGATCCTAAAGAAATCATCTGGTGGGCTAAAGGTGGTACCTTACACGGAGGCAGTGTCGCGCGTATCGCATTTCTGAAGAAAATATTAGAAGAAGGCCCAAACGAGGGACTAGAACCAATTGATAAGTGGCAAGACTGTCCGTTTGTGGGAAAACGGGGGCAGTATTATTTAGGCTATTTCGGACGAGAAACACCTAAGACATGGCCATTTTCATTGTATAAAGCTGAACTCAAACAAGGCATGAAGTTTAAAGTTGATATCATTGACACCTGGAATATGACCATGACTCCCGTGGACCATATCTTTGTCTTAAAAAAACCAGGCAAGTACTTCGTAGGAGATGTTAACGAGAGTAAAATATCCTTACCTGATAAGCCTTACATCGCACTTAGAATAAGTCGTATTCCTTAAAGATTTCCCAGCAGTTGCACTGTTAGTCAGGGTAAATAGATATAGCCTAACCTACCTACTTAAGGATCCAAAGGATCGATATTATCGTAGTGAAGTGAATCGAGTGTAAAATTAAGTTCTGTATCAAATGCAGATATACGTTTTACATTCGTGTAAGGTACACAGTGCATTTCATTACTGCATCTCGTACGAAATTTCTCACCCTGAATGGCTGCACTCTGGAGTGGGTCCGATACAACGAGAATAGGTTTATCTAAGGGGATTCCATCACGATAAGCGATACGTGCACAGTTACGTATATTCGTTGTGGTATGGCGTGCATGTGGCTCAATAATTACTGCGCTAACAGGTACGTGCAGTTCACGAACCAGGTATTTTTTCATTTCATAAGCTTCACAGTATTGTGTTTGTGCAGGATGCACATACCCGCCACTCACCATAATAAAAGGGGCTTCATGTGATGCATAGCGCTGATAGGCTATACGTAATCTAAGTTTACCCATTGCAGAAAGAGCTACGTCACGAGTTACAGGACCTGCACCGGGTACAAGAATTACACTGTAGGCATAATTCTGCCAGGGTGTTATCTGAATGTGCTTATATGCCTCTTCGTTCTCTCCTGATTCTAAAGGCTCAAACCTACCCGCTTCGTCACGGTTATTGATATCAAGAAGTCCTAGTGCCGTTTTAAGAGGGATATCAAAAAAAAGTGAATTCGAATCATTCTGATTCGTTAATTCCATGAGTTTTAATCTAAGTAAAGTTTTAAAATCCTTACCTCTCACATCATAAAATGGAGAATCTATTAATGGATAACGCGCTTTTTGACCAAGACCGTAGATCTGTAAAATAGTATTAATACCTGTAGCGCAATCATGCCAAGCATGTCTTACTTTTTCATCGTTTGATTCCTTCTCATAGCGATAAAATACACGCGACTTAATAAATGAATCCTCTAATAAAACTTTAAATTCTATATTCTTATTTGAAAGTTCAACTAAGACGTCTTCAATTGTTTTAATTTCTTCATTACTGAGCAATACAGCACTCAGCGGATTTTCTTTAGAATCAACGGCTAGCAAAGAGGCAACTTTTGCAGCTTCAAATTTTGCATTAGCGATCTGCTGCAACCTAGGATTGTCTTCGATTAGTTTTTTAACTTTAGGACTATTTTCTAGTAATGTTAAAAAATAGAAATTTTTATCCTGAACAGGATTTTGAAATACGATAAGTTTTCCTGAATTAAGACTATAATCACTAGCACCTAAGCTAACAGGAATAAGCATTAAAGCATAGAGTACTAGACAAATGCTAAGTAGTAACGAATAGGACTTTCTCATAAATTTCTTAGTAAGACGTGAATTAATACTACTATGCTTGATTATAAGACACCAGACAACTTTAAGCAGAATCCGAATCAATGAAAAAAGCCATCTTGTTCTAAAACAAGATGGCTTGTATTTGTGATCTATATTACGGCTAAATTAGTATTTATACTCAATAGCAATACGTCCATTGCGACCAAGAATTGATCGAGCAATGTAATATTGTGCAGAAGCATCACCACTTATAAACGCATTACCACGTGCATTACCTTCAGTTAGACCAATCGTATTCGTTAGATTATCAACGGTAAGATAAAGCGTTACATTTTTTGAAACACTTGCACGTGCTCTGAAATTAAGAACCGTGTATTGTGGTAACATTTGTGTATTAGCAGCATCAGCGTAACGAGCAGAGAAATGCTGTACTGGTAATTCGAAATGTAACTTATAAACAGGTAAGTCAAATTTTGGTGTTACTCTAAAGCTTACTTTAGGAACGCGTAATAACTGATTTCCGTTAAAATTAGTAATCGTTTGTACACCCGAGGATGAAACAGCACTAACATAAGGGAAATTATCGAATTTAGGTGACTGTAATGTAGCTTCTGCATTTACTCCAAACCACTTACAGAAGCGGTAATTACCATCAACTTCTAAACCGGTTGTATCTGTATTCGCAAATTCGCTCTGACTTACGTATCCATTCGTAGCTGGATTAAAGATTAAAGCACTTACCGAATATGAATTATAGCCTGTATGGAAAGCGGTGAGATATAAATCCGCATTCGATACACCAAATTTAAGACCAGCCTCCTGCATGTTCATCGTAGCGATACGAGGAACATTGGTTGGATTTGTGATAAAATCACCTTCACTTGGTACTTTATGAGCTATTGTTTCTCTAGCAAATGCTCCTAAGTTTTTATTGAAGCTATAGTCAACACCCACTGTCCACATGGTACGCGAGAACTTTACATCAGCTGGAGTCCAAAGACCTGTTCCTGTTAATACCGTACGATCTGCTGGTGTAGGTGAAACACCAAGGTTAACTGTCTTAGAGCTTTGATTTGTTGTGTTAATTTTAGCACCTTCTTCACGAGCACTTACATCAACACGTAATTGACGATTAATTGTCCATTCATCGGAGAGATAGAAAGCACTTGATACTTGTTGTCCTGAAGCATCTGCCCATTCATTTCCGTAACGCGTAAAACCGTTTTCTGATAAAGCACCTACCACTTGTCCAGCTGCATTAAGACCAACGATATCGAGTAAGCGTGCATTATTTTGAACGTCTGTAAGCATTTGAGCTGAGTAACGAGTAAATGTCTCGTTAATGGTAGCTAGATAGAGGCCGAATGTTAAATCATGTGATTGCCCATCGAAGTTAAACTTCTTTAAGAAACGCGTATCATTGATGAATTCTCTTTCTGGCATCGTTACAGAACGCATTGAAGCACTATCAACAATACCATTACCATTTTGAGCTACAGGATCAAAAACTTGACTTGGACTTGTTACATACTGGAGGCGATCACTTACTACGGTTGGATAAAGGCTCTTAAGCGTTGCAAGTTGCGAACTAAGATAGGTAGTACCTACCGTTAAAGCAGCAGGATAAAGACCGTTTCTAATCGAAACGCTATCGCGGTAACGATCACTGTTTTCGAGTCTCCAGCCATCACCTAAATCAAGTTTAGCGAGTACTGTAAATTGTGTTAATTTAATATTGGTACCTAGTGTATTATCAAAGTCGAAAGGACCCGATGCACTTGGTAACATAAAGTGTGTAGTTTCTTTACCATCAAGTGTACCATAATTGCCATTAAAGCCGGGTACTGCGATAACCTTACCTGATGAATTGAAAGTAAAGGGAGTACCGAGATAGAAACCTACTGTATCATCAATACGTTTAATACTGAAATCGATTGTACCATTAGCGATTTTCTTACCAATCGATACACGTAGTTGACCACCGTTATTAAAATTAAATCCTGCATCACGAACACCACGATTAACACGGTAAAAACCACCTACAGCTCCGTACATATTAGAACCAATTGGACCGCCGCTGTAGAAATCAATGCGATGATCACCAAAATCACCCTCTTCATAGCGAAGAATGCCTTCATCTGAGCCTGTATCACCTTTACGTGTAATATAATTAACCGATCCACCGGGTGCATTTGAGTAAAATGTGGTAGAAGGACCACCACGAACGACTTCCATGGTTTGAATCGTTTGATCTAAGCGAAAAGTTTGATCTGCATTCAAATAGCCTAAAGCAGGGTCGTGTTGAATTGGAATACCGTCTTCTAAAAGATTAACTGTCGAATAACCATCCGTAGGAATGCCACGTGAGCGTACATTTGCGCTGGCTTCACCACCCGATGCTTCAACCCAAAAACCAGGTATATCAAGTAAAGATTCAGCTACACCCATAGGAGCTTGTAGTGCTAAATCTTCAGCAGATTTTGTAGTTATTGAATAACTGGAATCAAATTTTGTACGAATATCCGTACCTGCACGACCTGTAACAACATAACCAGACATCTGAACTGGTACACTTGTATCCTCAGGGCTAGCAGGAGCTGTTTGCGCTAAGCAAGGAGCTGTTATTAGACATGCCTGTACTCCAACAAGGAGTAATCTTTTTAACTTAGTTTTGTTCATTCTATAACGTATTGGTTGGGTATTTTGATAAATCAGAAAAAATCTGAGTAATCGTTACCTACAATAATTGAATGCGTTTACGTTTTAATGACTCCTGTGTTACGTGCGTGTTAACAAAAAATCTAATTCAAAATCACGAGTTAAGAGTAGAAATCTAACTCTTAGTTAAGATCTTGTTACATAAACTATACAGCTTTCATCCTGCATCAGGTATGACATGGTAATAGCTAACTCAAATTCAATCTAAATTCTAAACCTATTTTTACTCGTGTACCGTAAAGCATTACATCACTACGTTTTCGCTGTATTTGTGACCGTGTTCTTTTATCTAACGAGCACAGCAGAAACCACGAAACCCGATTTAATTCTTAAAGGTGAAATTAGCGGTATAAATAATAATTCATACATTTTAGTACCTTTTCATGTTCCATCAGGTACTGAGCGATTATCTGTTGAATTTAGCTATACGGGTAAATCTGAAAAAACGACCATTGATTTAGGAATTGTAGGGCCAGGCAGTTTCGATAGTCCTACTGGTTTTCGAGGCTGGAGTGGAGGTAATAAAACAAGTTTTACTCTATCTGCGACTGACGCCACCCCATCTTATATTCCAGGTCCGATCACTGAAGGTGAATGGAATCTTGTATTAGGTATACCTAATATTCGCACACAAAGTCATGCTACCTATGAAGCAAACGTATACTTCTCAAAATCTGATTCAGTGTATGATTATCCAAGTATACTGACTCCTACCATAAACAGCAAACCAGGCTGGTACCGGGGGGACTTTCATCTGCACTCAGGACACAGTGATGGCTATGTATTAAATCAATCAGAGAAAAAAACACCTAGCCCTGTGTACCTTACGTTAGAAGCAGCAGTCGCTCATCATCTGGATTTTATTTTTCTTACTGATCACAATACTATATCACAATTAAACTCACTGCGTGAATTACAACCTTACTTTGATAAGTTACTGATTCTACCTGGATATGAAGTAACCACCTTTCAAGGGCATGCTAATGTACTAGGACTAACCCACTTGGTTGATTTTAGATTAGGTACCAAAGCAGTGCCAGATTGGGACTCCGTTTTAACTCAGGTTCAAAGATTAAAAGGACTCGTATCTATAAATCATCCTATCAGACCTTCGGGAGAGCTCTGCATGGGATGCGGATGGCGTCCTACGCCAGAACCTGATTATAATAAAATAAATTCAATTGAAGTCATTAATGGTAAAGATGCTGATAGTCCATTTTCAGGAATAAACTTTTGGCAAACAAAATTAAATCAGGGGTTTAACATCACAGCTATTGGCGGTAGCGATAATCATAATATGCAACCTCCTTTAGCAGATACGGACGAACGTATACGTGTTGGAGAACCTACGACCGTTGTGTATGCTAAAAGCCTTACCTATGAATCAATCCTAAGTGGTATCAAAGGCGGCCATGTTTTTATTGATGTACTTGGCTCTGGAACAGCGACGTTAGAATTTATTGCCAAGTATGGTTTGAAGACTGCTGAAATGGGTGATCACATTAATGTTAATGAGGGAAATACGGTTACTCTCTCAATTATAGCTAACCATGTAGCACCAGGTAGCCTTGAAGTCATTTGCGATGCGAAAAGAATCGCCCTACTCCAAGCAAATCAAGCCAACTTAGATTGGAAATGTGATGGCAAGAAACACTGGTTACGAATTAATGTACGAGATAAAAACAATAAGCTCATTATTCTAGGCAATCCGATTTATATAAATAGATAAACTTGCGATTTATTCACGCTGCCATGCTTCGAATAATTCTTTAACGACTGAATATTTTGCAGGGTTTTTAGTCTCGTATTGATGACAAAAAACTAAAATCCCGTCTGCCTTTTCATGCGCGATCGTCATAACATGTCTAACATACTCGGGTGTTGAATCATTGAGTCTAGAATGTTTCGTTGCGTAGACATCTACAAAGATTGGAATGGTTGGCCCAAAATGATCTCTTAAATTCGCTATTTCGGATGGGAGTGACTCCCAGTCACTTAAGTTTGTTTTCACCGATTCATTTCTAAATGGAAAAAGTATTCCATCTATCACGGGCTTATATTTAGCAATGAGCTTTGGATTCTGAATCTGTTTGTAATAAATACAGGGTATAAATGCTAAATGAGGATTAATCGCATGCGCTTTTGAGGTCATGTTACGTAAATAGGCTTCAGTAAAGACCGGGGCATCATACGAGAAATCATCAATACTCCATGCAACAAGATTTGGTTCTTCTAGACTTAATTGAGCAATTTCTTTAGCCCATCTCTCATAATCGAGTTTATACGGCATACTTGTAGGTGGCTCGCTAGGTGGAACAAGGGTTACCCATATATGAATGGGATAATTTCTAACCTTGGGTAAAAATACTTTTAGATCATCCCAATCTGTTGCACGTTCATGAATAAGAAAATTGTAAGTTTGGGCATGTACCAAGCGAAGTTCATTTACTAATCGGTCTGTATCAATACGACCACTTACAAGACGAGGAGCGGCAGCATACGTTCCATATGTGCCTTGCAAAAGCCGTGTCTGAATGGATGACTGAACTGTAGCGCATCCACCTAAAGCTACGAAACTAACAATCCATACAAGTATACCTATGCGATTTCTTTTAAAATAGCTCATGAAATATTTTATTTTTAACCTAATTCTAGGATTCAACTGTGGAAACTATGCCTTTAAGGCCTTTTAACTTCACTGTTTTTTCGGATTTAATTCCAAGACGCTTAAAACGATGCATGCGTTTCCAAAAAACGTTCATAGGTTACTTTTAGTATCCTAGTAATGGATCTCATTTGAGGGTCGCACGTACCTCTTATTTATGTATTATACTGATTATATTACTCTAAGCTTAATCTTGCGATTATGCTCATATAAAACTGTTACACGATGTTAAAAAATTGGTTTATTACCCTATTGATTTTCTCAAGCTTGACTCAACTGGCATCAACTACCTTAGCAAGCGAAGACCAAGGTGAATTTAAATACACCCTAGCTCATCATCAGATTCTCGTTAGATATCTAAACCCTTCTAAAGAAAATCCCTCAGCTCCTGTTCTTATCGTGATGCATGGAGTAGGACGTGACGCAGATCGTTACTTTAGCGAGTGGGCTCCTTATGCTAGAAAGTATGGGTTATTACTTATTGTACCTGAATTTTCTAAAAAAGAATATCCAGGAGCCGAAGCATATAATGATGGAAATGTAGTCGACAAAGCAGGCCATCCACTACCCCGCGAAATGTGGTCTTTCAGTGCGATCGAACCAATCTTTGACGCAGTAAAGAAACGAACAGGAAATACATCTAAAACCTATAATCTCTTTGGCCATTCAGCAGGTGCTCAATTTGTTCAGCGGTATATCTATTTTGTACCAACCGCACGATTAAACCGTGTAATAACCGCTAATGCAGGCTGGTATATGCTACCCGATCTAAATGTGGCGTTCCCTTACGGATTAAAAAACACACCCGTCACGGAATCTGATTTAAAGCACGCACTACAATTGCCTGTCACTGTTCTCTTAGGTACCGCAGACACAGATCCAGATCATCATGCCTTAAGACATACTCCAGAATCCGATGCCCAAGGCCATAACCGTTTAGAACGAGGCCATTACTTTTTTGCTTACGCTAAAAAAGCAGCTAGCAAATATGAAACTCCGTTAAACTGGCATATAGCAACAGCCCCAGGCATCGATCACGAGGATGGACGCATGGCCCCATTTGCTATGGCGATAATCTTACCTCAAGCTAGTAGCGCTACAGCTAAGCCATAAGCTAGTACTAGAACCGGTAGCTTAAATCGCCATGAACAGGCATTAACTGAGTCTTTGATACATTATCTTACAAAATGATTTTTGGTAACATAATTTATCTAGAGAGATAACCTCACGTAATTTT
>Ga0208379_1000730_pt1 | contig 13881 bp, 15 predicted proteins | sample CryBogCBE02Aug07_FD_184559 | JGI IMG/M metagenome (GOLD analysis project Ga0208379, IMG submission 184559) | Freshwater microbial communities from Crystal Bog, Wisconsin, USA - CBE02Aug07 (SPAdes) | ecosystem: Environmental > Aquatic > Freshwater > Lake | place: Crystal Bog, Wisconsin, USA... | reverse complement strand
TCAGGATTAGGCGCATTTATGAGTCAATACATTCCTAATTGCGAGCCTTGTATGTATTTGCACAAAGAGGGATGTTCACCTGCATGGTATGGCCCATCAAATGAAAAGACTGTATGGGAATTAAAAAAAGAATCAAAAAATGATTATCATCCTACACAAAAGCCTGTAGAACTTCCTGAAAGAGCTATTCAAAATTCAAGCAAATCAGGTGACACAGTATTAGACTTATTTGGTGGATCAGGTAGCACTTTAATTGCATGTGAAAAACATAACAGACACGCTAGAATTATGGAGTTAGATCCTAAATACTGTGACGTTATTGTTAAGCGTTGGGAAGACTTTACAGGTAAAAAAGCACAGTTAGTTTCGGAGTTATAAAATGGCACAAGGCATAGAACACATCCCTGACGAATCCTCACGCAAGTTGGTGCGTAGTTTAAGTGCTGTGGGTATTCGTTACGTTGACATAGCAACCAAGCTAGATATTACTGATGACACTTTACGCAAGCATTATAAGAAAGAATTAGAGGAGGGGCGAATCGATGCTAACGCTTCTATTGGTCAAGGTTTATTTGCTCAAGCTAAGAACGGCAACGTAGCAGCTATGATATTTTGGTTAAAGACTAGAGCAGGTTGGAAAGAAACCAACGTGACTGAGATTGCTGCTGGTGAAGGTGCAGAAGTAAAAGGTATCAATATTTCATTCGTAGAGCCTAATGGAAACAAAGAAGGACAGTAATGGCTTTGTTTGGCCACAGTTTCCAGCCAAGCTAAAATGCCTATTTGAACCAAAGAACTCACGCTATCGCATATTGTATGGCGGTCGTGGTGCTGGCAAATCACACTCCGTAGCTAGAGCACTGCTTTGCATGGGTGTTCAAACTACTTTACGCATATTGTGTGCTCGTGAGTTTCAAACATCAATTAAAGACTCTGTTCATAAGCTGTTAGTAGATCAAATCTATAATCTAGGTTTAGAGGCGCATTATGAAATCACTCAGACCACTATTCGTGGCACTAACGGCACAGAGTTTATCTTTGCTGGCATTAAAAATAACGTCAACGGCTTAAAGTCTATTGAAGGTATTGATTATTGCTGGGTAGAGGAAGCTAACAACGTAACGCAAACCAGCTGGGATATTCTTATTCCTACTATTCGTAAAGAAAACTCAGAGATATGGATTACGTTTAACCCTGAGTTGCCTACAGATGAAACTTATAAACGCTTTGTTATTTCACCGCCTGACAACGCTGTAGTCCAAAAAGTTAATTGGAATGACAATCCCTGGTTCCCAGAAGTATTGGATTTAGAACGTCAGTCGTTAAAGAATAAAGACTTTGAAGCATATCAAAATGTATGGGAAGGCTTTACTAGATCAACCATTGATGGCGCAGTATTTGCAAAGGAGATGCAACGTGCGGAACAAGATAACAGAATTACTAATGTACCTTACGATCCTATTAAGCCTGTTATGGCTGTTTTCGATATTGGTTGGGCAGACGCTACAGCTATTTGGTTCGTACAATTCGTAGGAATGGAAACTAGGCTTATTCGTTACTACGAAACTACTCAAACAACCATGAGTGAAATCCTAGCTAAGATGCAGACGTTTGGTTATGTGTACGACACATTATACTTACCACACGATGCTCAGAATAAAACCCTTGCATCTCATGGCAGAAGTATTGAGGAAATTGTGCGTTCATCGGGATATAATGTCAGAATTATTGGCAGAGTGCCTGTTGCTGACTCTATCAATGCTGCTCGTACTATTTTTAGCCAATGTTACTTTGACAAGAACAACACCGCTGCTGGTCTAGATTGTCTACGTCATTACAGATATGATGTTGATCCAGATACTAAAGCATTTAGTCAAAAGCCTGTCCATGATCAATACTCACATGGTAGTGACGCTTTCCGATATATTGGATTAATGATCCAAGAGAAAAAGGTAGTGAAAAGAAAACCTGTAGACTATGGAGTTTCGTCTTGGATGGGGTAAAATAACAAAGCCCTAGTTATGTAGAGATAACTAAGGCTTCTATCACTTAACTAAAGAGAGTAGTCAAATGAATAAAGATATTTTACACGAATTGTTTGAATATAGAGATGGTAATTTAATTCGCAAAACAAATTCAACATACAATGCAAAAATTGGTGATATTGCTGGATCAATTGGAAATCATGGTTATAAACAAGTAAGAATAAATGGCAAAGATTATTTAATTCACAGATTAATTTTTATGTATTTTAATGGGAAATTTCCTAAATATGTAGATCATATTGATAATGATCGTTTAAATAATAGAATTGAAAACTTGCGTGAATGTAGCAATCAACAAAATAGTTTTAATTCAAAAATAGGAAAAAATAATACGTCTGGAATAAAAGGTGTATCTTGGTCAAAAAATAGAAATAAATGGGAAGCTAAAATACAAGTGAATAGAAAAACAATTCATCTTGGTAGATTTTCTGATATAAATGAAGCTACGAAAGCAGTAAACTATTATAGACAGCATTATCATGGCGAATTTGCTAGACATTGATTGGACTAACTATGGCAACACAAGATAGCGGTAATGGCGGTATTTATACAACAGAGTTTGGCGAGCCTGATGATTACGAATCAAGCGTTATTACTGAAGCCAAAGAATATTTAAGATTTTGTTCTGAGAATGACTCAAATAATCGTGTAGAAGCACTAGACGATTTAAAGTTTGCTGGTGGCGATCAATGGCCTGTAGAAATTCAAAACTCACGCTTACTAGAATCTAGACCTTATCTCACTATTAACAAGATTGATGCATACGTTCGTCAAATCTGTAACCAGCAACGACAACAACGACCACGCATGGTGGCGCATGGCATGAATGACGAAGCAGACGAAAAAGTCGCTGAAATTGTTACAGGCATTTTAAGACATATTGAAAACCAATCCGATGCAGATGCAGCTTACGACCACGCTTTTGACTTTGCTGTGCGTATGGGATGGGGTTATTGGCGCATTATCCACGACTATCCAAGCCCAGATAGTTTTGATCAAGAGTTATACATTAAGCGTATTGAAAACGCTTTCATGGTCTATTTTGATCCTAACTCTAATGAACCCGATGGCTCTGATGCTGAAAAATGTTTAATTACAGAAGTTATCTCTAAAGAATCATTCCGCAAGATGTACCCTGGCGCAGACGATGGCGGTGGCTTTACCCCTCGTGGCACAGGCGACTCACAATCAGAATGGATTACTCGTGAGGATATTCGTATCGCTGAGTATTTTTGGACTGAATACAAACGCACTAAACTACTATTATTGTCTGACGGCACTACTTGCTACGAGGATGAAAAGCCATCTGAATCAATTATGATGGATGCTGGTGTTTACGTTGTATCTAAGCGTGAAACAGTTAAAAAACAAATAAAGTGGGCTAAATTAACCGGTATGCAAATCCTAGAACAAAGGGATTGGCCTGGTAAATATATCCCTGTTGTGCCTGTTTATGGTCAGCAAATCATTGTTGATAGTAAGAAAAAGAAATTCGGTCTTACTCGCATGGCTAAAGACCCACAACGGATGTATAACTTCTGGTCTACAGCATTAACTGAGTCAGTAGCGTTAGCACCAAAAGCCAAATATCTACTTGCAGAAGGTCAAGATGAAGGCCACGAGATGGAGTGGAACTCAGCCAACATTAAATCTATGCCTGTTTTACGCTATAAACAGACTGACTCTGATGGCAATCCAGCACCTGTTCCACAACGTATTCAGCCTGAGCCACCACCAACAGGAATGGTGACAGCTTTACAAGGCTTAAACTCTGATTTGATGGCTGTGGTAGGTATTTACGATCCTAGCCAACTTCCAACAGGCATGATTAGTGGTAAAGCGTTAAATGGTCAGCAGCAACAAACTGACATGACTAATTTCCACTATTACGATAATTTGACTCGTTCAATTCGTCAATCAGGTCGTATTTGTTTAGACTTAATTCCACACATTTATGATAAAGAACGAGTATTACGCATTATTGGTGCTGACGGCAAAGGCGAGTTAGTTAAGATTAATGAGCAATCTCAAGATGAGATGGGTGTCGATAAAGTATTAAATGACGTTACTGTAGGCGAATACGATATTGTGATGGAAACAGGCCCAGGCTACGCATCTAAACGTCAAGAAGCAGTAGACTCTATGATGACTTTACTAACTGCTGATCCTAACCTAATGCAACAAGCTGGTGATTTAATATTCCGCAATATGGACTTCCCTGGCGCAGATATTATTGCTGATCGTTTGGCTGCTGCTAACCCATTAGCACAAGTTGATGACAAGTCAGATGTGCCGCCAGAAGCGCAAATGATTATCAAACAGCAACAAGCGCAAATGCAACAGCTACAACAACAGTTACAGGCATTGCAAATGGATATTCAATATGGTGCTAGTGTTAAAGAACAGCAAGACAAAGCTATGCTTGCTAAAACACAAATGGAAATTGAAGCTCGTATGCGTGACACACAATTGCGTACAGATACTCAAGCGCACGATACAGTCATTAAAACTGAAACTCAAAAAGAAATTGAACAACTTAAAGCTCAGTTGGCTTTAGTCTTGGCAAACATGGACATGAAAGACTTGCACGAGGCAGAAGCAGAAGCAGTTGAACGTGGTATTTAAAAGGAGAATTAAATGGCAACAGTAACTGGCGATAATGCGCTTGAATGGAAAATGCGAGAGATGGCTCGTAGAGCAGGTAAGAAGTTTGAACCTGAGTCTACAAACCCTTTTGCAGGTCTAGACAAAGCTAAACTGAAAGAACAAAAGGCTTTTATCAAAGAAGCACTAAAAGAGGCTAAATCTGAAAAAGCACAATAGATAGATTGACAAGTAGTTTTTTATCATATATATAGTAATTTAATGGAGCTTGAGAAATCATGGCCGATAAAGAAGCAAGTAGTGTAATAACTAGTGACAACGCAACAACCTTTTATGCAGAAAGATTAGGTTTAGCTGATTCAGAACCCGCAGCTGAGGTGGAAACTGTAAAGAAAGATTCCGAGCCAGCACAGGATGACGATAAGAGTGAACCGGAAGCAAAGGGCGATGCTAAAGAACAGAACTCTGATAAGCGTTCTGACAAACTAAATAAGCGGTTTGATAAAGTTACGCAAAGAGCCAAAGAAGCAGAGGCAAAGGCGCAACAATTAGAACAGCGACTTAAAGAGTATGAAGCAAGGCAAAACCCACCTGCTGAACAACCTGTAAAGGCTCAAGCAGAAGGTAAGCCACAAGCACACCAATTCAACGATGCTTTTGAATATGCAGAAGCGTTAGCTGAGTGGAGTGCTGAAAACGCTTTAAAACAGCGAGATATTGAGGATGCTAATCGCAAGGCTCAAAAAGCTCAGGAAAAAGTATTAAATGCTTGGACTGAGAAAGTAGCTAAAGTGAAAGAAGTAATACCTGATTTTGAACGCATGGTGCAGTCCAGCACAGTCCAAGTTAGTGACGAGATACGGGACAGCATTTTAGAAAGTGATGTAGGGCCACAGCTTCTATATCTACTAGCTTCAGATGAGGACTATGCTACTAAGCTAACTCAAATGCCTACTGTTAAAGCTCTAAGAGAAATTGGTAAGTTAGAAGCCCGTCTTGAACTTGAAAGTAAACCTTCAAAGAAAGACAAAGAGCCTGTTAGAAATACAAAAGCACCTGAGCCTATCAAGCCTTTGGCTGGTGGCAAATCAGTGGGCGCAGACGTTTTAATAGACACTAATGGTGAATATTACGGCAGTTACGCACAATGGAAAGCTGCTCGTCAAGCTAATAAGATCAGATAAACCTAATTTTTTTGGAGAATTAAAATGGCGAATACTTTACTCACCATTTCTAAGATCACTAACGAAGCGTTGATGGTCTTAGAGAATGAATTAACATTTACATCAGAAGTAGATCGTAACTACGATGATCAATTTGCAGTAGTTGGCGCAAAAATTGGCGCAACTGTGAACGTTCGTAGACCTGGTCGTTTCATCGGTACAACTGGCCCAGCTTTGAACGTAGAGGACTTGAACGAAACTTCAGTACCTGTAACGCTTTCAACTCAGTTCCACGTTGATACACAATTTACAACACAAGACTTGGCTCTTTCATTGGATATGTTCTCAGATCGTATCTTGAAACCAGCCGTTGCAGCTATTGCCAACAAGATTGACTTTGATGGTACAACTACTGCTGCTTTGAATACAGCTAACATCGTAGGCACTGCTGGTGCACCACCAACAGGCTTAGGTACTTGGTTGCAAGCACAAGCATATCTTGACTCTGAAGGTGCTCCTCGTGATGGCCGCCGTTCAGCTATTATTGAGCCATTCACATCAGCTTCAACTGTTGACAGCTTAAAAGGTTTGTTCGTTCCTACAGAACAAATCTCTAGCCAATACACTAAAGGTTTGATGGGTCGTGACTCTGGTGGTATGAACTGGAAATTAGACCAAAACATTGTGTCACAAACTTTCGGTAACTTCTCATCATCAACAGTAACTGCTTCTGTAAACACAACTACAGCAACAGGCTTCTTGACTTCTGGTTGGGCACAAACATCAACAATCACTTTGACTGCTGCTAACACAGGCACAATCAACTTGAACGCTGGTGATACATTCCAAATCGCTGGTGTGTATGCAGTCAATCCACAAAATCGTCAAGCATACGGCACAAACAAACTACGTTCATTCGTAGTTAAATCTGCTGTTTCTGTAGCATCTGGTTCAAGCGTTTCAGTAACTGTATCTCCAGCGATTATTTCTGCTGGTCAGTTCCAAAACGTAAGCATTCCAACTACATCAAGCACAGCTGCTGTGACATTCTTTGCTTCACAATACAATGCAAGTGGTAGCGGTATCGTTTCACCACAAAACATCGTAATGCACCGCAATGCGTTCACATTGGCAACTGCTGACTTGGAATTGCCAGAGGGTGTTCACTTTGCTGGTCGTGCATCAGATAAAGAAGTGGGTCTATCATTGCGTGTTGTTCGTCAATACACAATTAACAACGACTCAATTCCAACTCGTGTAGACGTATTGTATGGTTGGGCTCCTCTATATCCAGAACTTGCTTGCCGAGTTTCAGCTTAATTAACGGATAAAGAAAAGGAAAACTATTATGTCTAATCCAGGTCCAGCAGTCACCAATACCACCCACCCATCCAATCTCAATAGCCAACAGGCTTTGCGTGTTTTGGGTGTTCTTAAGGGTGTTTCTACAGCGGCAGCAGCAGACTTTGCTGTTCAAATTAACAACAGCGCACTTTATGTTCCTGTATCAGTAGTTGTAGCTAACGCTAACAACAATGGTGCAACACAATCTGTAGCTTCTGTGAACTTGGGTGTTTACACTGCAACCGCTAAAAATGGTTCAGCAGTTTTGACAGCAGCAGCATTAACTAGTCAAACAACACCAGCTTATGTAACTATCTCTGCGGCTACAAATCCAAATACAGCTTTGTCTGCACAAACTGTATATGTAAATATTTCTACAGCTTTTGCTACTGCAACTGTTGATGTTTATATTTACGGATATGACTTAACCCCAGGCTATTACTAAGCAATAAAATGAAGTAAAAAAGAAAAGAAGCCATGCTTAAAAGTGTGGCTTTTTTTCTTTAAAGCCCTATAATTAACTAACCTTATCAAGAGGAAAAATCATGTCATCTACTACTATTAATCGTGGCAATGCGCTATCAACGACATACGTTGGAATTAACATTACTCCATCTGCTGTAGCAACAGTAACAACAGCAACACAAACATTTTCTTTGCCTGGCTTACAAACTACTGACATTGTTACAGTAATTGGTTACAACGGCACACAAACAGCAGGCATTATTATTGCTGAAGCTGATTGTTTGACACCTAATGTTATTTCAATCCAATTTGGTAATGTAACTGCTGGTTCAGTAACACCTGCATCAGGCATTTATACAGTTCAAGTTGTACGACCAGAAGGTTCATTACCAGCTACTGCTGTTTAAGGAAAAATCATGGCTTATAATTCACCATTTACCCCTTGGGGGTCGACTTACCTAGTTGGTAACGCTGCTGCGGTACAGGTTAAAACGTCTAACAACGTTTATCCTACAAGCTATCGCATTGTGAACGTTACTTCTAGTTTAATTCGTGTGTCATGGCAACCACCAGAGCCAGGCGATTTAGCTGTAACATTGGCAGTAACTGCACCAACATTGGGCGCACCATCTGCTAATACTATTTCTATTCCTGCTAACGGGGTTGCTGTTATTGGCGGTTTGCCACCTAATGGCTGGTTCTTGTCTAGCGCAGCAACAAGCGCAGAAATTACTCCAGGCGAAGGGATTTCATAATGAGTTCAAACCAAGTAGCATCAACAGTTACCAATAACATTTTGCCAGTACAAGCTCAGTACAATGTAAACAATGTATGTACAGGTTTAATTGGTCAAGGTGGGAATCAGTTACTTGCGCCTTATAACGCAAGTTCTATTTCTTTAAATGGTAATTTATTAGCAACAACAACATCATTACCTACTATTAGCAGTGGTTTTGGTACTAACCCTACAATTTCAGCAACAAGCACTTTTGTGTTTAAAATTGTTGTTGGTACAGGTGGGGCTGCAAATGGCACTATTACTTTACCAACAGCACCAAATGGTTGGCTAGCTTTTGCTGCTGATGTAACAAGTGGTAGTACATTGTTTTTACAATTAACTGGAAGCACAGCAACTTCAGTCACATTTACTAGCTTTTCTGTAACAACAGGTGCGGCTGCTAATATGTCTGCTGGTGATGTAATTTTAGTTAATGCAATAGCATATTAAGGAAACACATGGCTGGCCCTAGTTCAACTGTAGACCAAAATTTACTGCCTGTTCAAGCGTACTTTGACGTTTACGGCAACTTTCAGACTTTTATCGGTCAGGGTCAGCCTTTTTATGCTTCCATCAATCCTAGTCAATCAGGATTAAATATAACCAATAGTACGATTAATAATACGACAATTGGTGCGACCACTCCCTCAACGGGAGTTTTTACTAATGTTCTAACGACAACAGGTCAAGTAAACACAACACCTAGTGGCAATACCGACATAACAAATAAATTTTATGTAGACACAGTCGCACAAGGTCTTGGCCCTAAAGCAGCGTGTAAATGTGCAACTTTAACCAACATTACGCTATCAGGTTTACAAACTATTGATGGCTATACTACGTTGGCTGGCGATAGAGTATTAGTAAAAAATCAAGGTTCTAGTCAATACAATGGTATTTATAACGCTTCTGCAAGTGCTTGGACTCGTGCAACCGATATGGATGTATGGTCAGAAGTGCCAGGCGCATACACAGTTGTTTTAAATGGATCACAAGCTAATACTGCATGGGTATCAACATCTGCCGACACAGGCACGATTAATGTCACACCGATTACTTGGGTATTATTCTCTGGAGTTTCTACTTATACCGCAGGAACAGGCTTAACTTTAGTAGCCAATCAATTTTCTATTACCAATACAACAGTAACGGCTGGTGCTTATGGTTCAGCAAGCCAATCTTTAAGCGCAACTGTTAATGCTCAAGGTCAATTAACCGCTTTATCTGCACAAGCTATTGCTATTGCTGCTAGTCAAATCACCAGCGGAACAATTGCATCTAGCTTAATTAGTGGTTCATACACAGGCATTACAGGGGTTGGAACGCTAACCTCAGGTACTTGGAACGCAACACCTATTGCTAACAGTTATTTGGCTAATTCAGCTATTACGATTAACGGAAACGCAGTTAGTTTAGGCGGTTCTACAACAGTTACAGCCAATACACCTAACTCACTGACATTTAATAGCGGTGGTACAGGCGATGCTTCTGGCACTACATTTAATGGCTCTGCTGCCAAAACTATTTCTTACAATACTATAGGCGCACCTTCAACAGCAGGTACAAATGCCACAGGCACTTGGGGAATTAGCGTTACAGGCAATGCAGGAACAGTCACCAATGGACTTTATTCAACCGGTAGCTATTCAAATCCTACATGGCTAACGTCTATACTAGGTTCTATTGTAAGTGGTGCTGTGGCTTCTGCTACGCTTGCTGCAAGCGCAACTAATGTGGCTGGTGGTTCTGCTGGTGCTTTGCATTATCAGTCAGGGGCTGGCGCAACTACATTCCTATCGTTAGGCACAACCAATTATGTGTTGACGGCTGGTTCTACTGCGCCACAATATGTTGCTCAATCTACATTGTCTGTGGGTTCAGCGACCACAGCGACTACAGCGACTAATTTAGCTGGTGGTGCTGCAAGTCAAATTCCTTACCAAACAGGGTCAGGAAGCACAAGTTTTATCGGTAATGGTACAGCAGGTCAATTCTTACAATCTAATGGCGCAGCAGTTCCTACTTGGGCTACTCCTGTAAGCTATGCAACTGTAACGGATGACACTACAACAGTCGGTACTCGTTATCCATTATTTGCTAACCAAACAAGCGGCAATTTAGCGACTGAATATACTAGTTCTACCAAGCTACAATACAATCCATCAACAGGTGTATTTACATCAACTAGTTTTACAGGTGCAGGTACAGGTTTAACAGGTACTGCATCTAGCTTGTCTATTGGTGGCAATGCTGCTACCGCTACAAGTGCTACAAGCGCAACCACAGCGACAAATATTGCTAGTGGGGCTAACGGGTCAGTTCCATATCAAACAGGCTCAGGGGCTACTACATTCCTTGCTGCAACCACCAATGGTTACATTATGACATTGGCTGGTGGTGTTCCTACTTGGGCTGCTGCACCAGCAACCGGTGTAACAATTACAGACGATACAAGTTCTGCGACTGCTTACTATCCATTGTTTGCTCGTGTCACTACAGGAACGGCAACGACTGAATATACAAGTTCTACTAAGCTAAATTATACGCCATCTACAGGATTATTAGCATCTACTGCGCTTTCTTTAAGCACATCAACATTAACATCGTCTAATACATCTAATTTGGCAATGGGTGGTAATTTAAGTTTTAGCGATACAGGTATTTTTGCTAATTTTGTGACAACACTAAGCGGTTATGCTCAATTTGTATTGCAAAATAAATCTAACAATGCTGCAGCTTCTACAGAATTTATTGCTTATAACGATGCTGGAACGGCTTCTACAAACTTTGCAACCTTTGGTATCAACTCGTCAACATATACAGGCACAGGCTCTATAAATGCGGCTGGGTATAGTTATTTCTTGTCAGGAAGCACAGATATTGTAGTTGGCACTATAGGGGCTAACAGTATTCACTTAACTACTAATTCACAAACTACCGATGCAGTCACAATTAATACAAGTAATTCAGTAGCGTTTAATGGAAGTTATGGCACTAGCGGTCAGATTTTGCAGTCTAATGGCAATGCTGCTGCACCTACATGGACTACATTTACTGGTGGCGCAACAATTACAGACGATACAACGACTAACGCTACTCGCTATCCATTGTTTGCTGCTGCAACTTCTGGCACATTATCTACTGCCTACACAAGTTCTACAGAGTTAAAATGGAATCCATCTACAGGGACATTAGCTGCACCAGAACTTATTGCATCTAATGGTATTATTGAAAATAATGCTACTATTTCAACAAGCTATACAATAACAACAGGTAACAACGCTATGTCAACAGGACCGATAACTGTGTCTAGTGGCGTAACAGTAACTGTTCCAAGCGGTTCTAACTGGGTGATTCTATAATGAGTATGGTTATCAATGGAAGCGGTACAATTACTGGCTTATCTGCTGGTGGATTACCAAGCGCAACAGTAACTCAAGCAACATTAGCTACACCTATAGCTGGAACTGGACCAGCATTTAGTGCTTACCAAAGCATACCTCAAACGCCAGCAACAGGAACATGGACTAAATTAACCTTTACTACAAAAGATTTTGATACAAATTCAAATTTTGCAAGCTCAACATTTACGCCAACAGTCGCTGGCTATTATCAAGTAAATGCACAAGCTCAAGTAGGCGCAACGTCATCAAGCATTTCGGTAAGCATATATAAAAATGGGGCGGCGTATAAAAGTGGAACTTATATTGTTACGTCAGCTTCTTACAACGCATCAATTGCGTCTATTTTAGTTTATTGCAATGGTACAACTGACTATATTGATGCTTATGTGTATATAGGGACTTCTGGCGCATTAAATGCTGCGCAATTTTCAGCATCAATGGTAAGGAGCGCATAATGACTTTATACGAAAAAATTATGGCTCTTTATCCTAGCCTAATAGACATAGACTTCTTAACAACTATTCGCTTACAAAACGATAGTGATGGTCGTGGTGATTACATAGCTTCTTGGGAACATCCTACATTAGCTCGTCCTACAGAGGAGCAATTAAATGCCAATTAAACAAACAATACCTACTAACAGTTCTGATTCCGTTCAATTCGGTAACGCTACAACTCCAGTAGCTGCTTCAGTAACAGGCGCAGAAGATAGCACAGGTAACGGACATTTAGCGTTTAATACGACTGCTAGTGGTACAGTTACAGAACGTATGCGTATTGATTCTAGTGGTAACGTGTTGGTGGGAACTACAACAGCAGCAGGTTCTGGATTAACTGTAGGCACAGGTATTTTATGGTGTGTAGGCTCATATAATAATACTACTGCCAATGCCGCTAATATGAATATTGGCTCTAATGGTGGTATAACTCGCTCAACATCAGCTTTAAAATATAAACAAAACGTTCGTGATTTGCCATCAATTGATATTAGCAAATTTAGACCTGTAGTTTATAACTCTAAATGTGAAAATGATGACCAATCTATAGATTATTTTGGTTTTATTGCTGACGAAGTAGATTCTGCTGGAATTAAAGAACTTGTTATTTATGGTGCTGAAGGTGAAGTAGAAGGTTTTCAATATGAAAGGCTAACGGCTGTATTAGTCAAAGCTATTCAAGAACTAAACGCTAAAGTAACAGCTTTAGAAGCACAATTGGGGGCTAAATAATGAGTATTTCAGTATCAGGCTCACAAATCACGTTTAACGATGCTAGTACACAAAATACAGCAGCTACAGGCTTTGGCTTCAAGAATCGTATTATTAATGGTGCGATGGCTATTGACCAACGTAATGCTGGTGCTAGTCAATCTATTACAAGTGGTTCAGTGGCATATACTGTAGATAGATGGCAATTATATTCAATTGGAAGCACAACTACAGGGCAAAGAATATCTAATGGTTCTGGTGGTTATAGATATCAAATGACTGGCGCAGCAGGGAATACTAATATTGTATTTTTGCAAAGAATTGAATCAAACAACTCTGCTGATTTGGCTAATACGACTGTAACATTATCTGCTGACATTGCTAATAGCACATTAACAACAGTTAGTTGGATTGCATATTATGCAAATAGTACAGACAATTTTGGTACTATTAATGCTTCTCCTAATACAACAACAATTGCTTCTGGAAATTTTACTGTAACTTCAACCGTAACTAGATATAGCACTCAAATATCAATTCCAAGTGCGGCTACAACAGGTTTACAAATCGCTTTATATACCACAAGTCAAACAAGCGGAACATTTACAGTAGGCAATGTTCAGTTAGAAAAAGGCTCTACAGCTACATCATTTGACTATAGACCTTACGGTACAGAGTTAGCTTTGTGTCAGAGGTATTATGAAAAATCATTTGATGATGGAACTGCTCCTGCTAATGGAGCAAACTCAACAAGTTTGGCTACAGGGAATGGAAGTTCTGCAATAGTAGCTGGAAACAATTCATTATTTGGTGGTCCAATTAGATTTGCTGTGCAAAAAAGAACGGCTGCTACAATTACTGCATATGGAA
>Ga0208379_1000727_pt1 | contig 13908 bp, 14 predicted proteins | sample CryBogCBE02Aug07_FD_184559 | JGI IMG/M metagenome (GOLD analysis project Ga0208379, IMG submission 184559) | Freshwater microbial communities from Crystal Bog, Wisconsin, USA - CBE02Aug07 (SPAdes) | ecosystem: Environmental > Aquatic > Freshwater > Lake | place: Crystal Bog, Wisconsin, USA... | reverse complement strand
TTCCGCCAAGCGCCATTTGTCCAGGAAGTTGACGCCTGCACGTATATACTTGTACTGATCAAAGCTGGTGTACTGAAAGTACCGCTCTTCACTGAATGGGTGCCCGGTTAGATGCTGGTAAAGCGGAATAATCTCATCACAACGGAAGTTACGCAGTCGTTCCATGGGCACATCATAAAAATAACGTCCCTGGGGGTCTACGGGTATGGGTATCCAATGAACCCAGGGAGCGTGATGTTGTACATGCGGCAGGAACTGCTCATCAATGGGCCAGTATATGTCCCAACCCTGATCTCTGTAGTGGCCCGCTATGGGCAAAGCTATAACTATGTCGCCCAGACCTCGGCTTTGTACAATGCCCAGTCGACGTCGACTTTTTGATGTTTTTGTTGATGCTGATGTTGATGCTGATGTTGGTGTCATATACTATTTTTTTTATATTCGTGTGTAGTTCAATACATTACCCGAGCCGTAGATGCTTTCGCCCAGCATTTTGGCCTGGAGGTCATTGCTGGCCTGAAGTTGAACATGGGCGGTTTGAGTGGGCGTGAGCCTGATCCAAAGTTGATATGTATACATATAGTGTGTGTCCCTGAGTGTGTGAGTATAGCTATATTATACTGGTTTTGGGCAGGCCTGTCAAGAGCTTAGAAATACTCTACATTCTGCATTTGGGGAAAGTAACACTCGTTACGCTCCAGGGGCATGTCTTTTCGGGCTTCACAGCGTATGTCGGCTACACCCAGGCCAATGGCCAGGGCCAGGGCTGAACTTTGGTTGCCTATAAACATTGATGCTCCGGCTATGACCTGGGCCAGGTCCAACATTGTGGGTGTAGCCACCCAGGGAGTAGTCGTCCAACCTGTGTCAGCTTGGAACTTTTGGTATTCATTCTCGAGGCCCACAAACACCGCTTGATCTGCCCAACCCTGGCTACGCCATTCTGCCCACTGGGCTCCAGGGGTTGGGGGTATCCAACGTTCTGTACGATTTATCACTATGGGCCTGCCGGGTATGGGTCTGGGGGCGGGTACTGTGAGCCAGGGTTGATTAGCCAGGGGCTGATCTATGCCAAACACCTGGGCGTAGAGATCTATGTAATTGGTAGGGTGGCCCACAAAGGCGGGACGGAATCGATCTAGGTTATGGGTTATCTCACGCTCTGGGCTAAAGGCATCAAACTCAGTGATATAGTCCTGGGCTCGCATAAAGCTCTGCATGTAGTTGTAGTCCTGGGCGGTCATGCGACCCTGATGGAATGGGTTGGGTGCACTACCATAGTAGTACATGCCTATCCAATCCATTTGGCCCAGATGTAGGTAAAACTCCCCACCCCCGAAGTGCTTGACTACGGGCAGAGCGTAGATCAGATCACCTAGGGCGCCTGAGTGTTTGAATCTTAGAATTTTGTTATTGTTGTTGTTGGTCATGGTGTAGAATATTATATATGTATATATTTGTATTTACAAGGTCGAATATCACCCCTACAAGTTTTTTAGGTAAATATCGGATACTGAGACTGATGCATATCTAAAACATAACGCCAACATACCAAACATATGAGTACTATTCCTACATCGCTACCCCAATCTGGATTCCTTACGCCACCTCAAGTGGGTTTAGCCTACAGTGTGCCCAAACCTACAGCTACACAAGGAGCTGGGTTTACAGTGGGTATCATCAGCCTAGGCGGGGGGTTTCACCAGTCTGACCTTGCTCGTTCGTTTGCCGACTTGGTCGCCGCCGGACTACTACCTGCAGGGTCTGTGGCCCCTACTGTGAATACCATATTGATAGATGGAGCCACAGGTACCTACGGAGTCGACCACAGTTCAGATTTTGAGAATACTGCTGATATCTACTGTGCTAGTACCATGGCTCCCGGAGCCTCAATCAACATCTATATTGGAGTAGGTAGAACTAGTTTGAATAATTGTATAGCCCGGGCTGTAACAGATCATGTAGATGTCATAACCATTAGTTATGGTTATGACGATAGTCTACATGGTGACTTTTGTGCTAGTAGCCTGGCCGCCGCCGCTGTGGCTAAAATACCTGTGCTGGCCTGTACTGGGGACTATGGTAGCGCCGCTTATAGCACTGACCTCAACGAATATCCACAGTACCCTGCCAGCAGTCCATTGGTTATAGCCGTAGGCGGTACTAATCTAACATTGGATACAAATAATCAACGACTTACAGAAACAGTTGAATCTAACGACCCTGAATTTTCCAGTGACCCTGGATGGTCGGGTGGTGGGGGTATTAGCTCGCTATTTTCTTCAGTGCCCAGTTGGCAATCAGGACTAACTTATACTCCCTATAACACTTCAACAGGCGCTGGTACACCTACATCGTTGACTGCTAGGGGCACTCCTGACGTTAGTCTTGCTATGAATGCCTATGTATTGTACAAAGGAGGAGCTTTGGCATATTTTGGGGGTACCAGCGCGGCAACTCCGGTTATGGCAGGCATAATGGTTAGATTGATAGAAGATACGGGCATACGTCAAAGTTCTGCTGATTGGAATACATTCTTCTATAACAATTATAATTCTGGCACATTTTATGATATCACTTCTGGAAACAACGCTACTCACATAGCTGACGGGTATTTGGCTGTAAAAGGTTGGGATCCTGTCACGGGCCTAGGAAGTCCTAATTATGCGGCGCTCAGCTTGCCATTATTTCACGTCAATTCTCATTCATCTGTAGGACACAATGATTTTGAAAGAATTTATTTGGCTTTGTATGATCTATTAGGTCCTGTACCAACTGGTTATGGAGTAACTCCTCTTTCTCAATCAAGGTTCCGAGGATCTAAGATTGACGCACAAGATTGGAACTACTTACATGACAATATACAACAATGTTATATACATCAAAATGGGTCTGTATCTAATTCTATTAATACCATCTCCAAGGGCGATATTGTTTCTGCAGAGTATGTAAATTCATTGAAATCTGTAGTGCAGGGGTTAACAGCCAATCCATTGACTGTTGCCAGTAACCAGTTGTTGACCACTACTGCCAATACTGTGTATAGTTCTGATTCAACTTCATTTACCTATGCCCTGTATTACAATTGGGCCACTGCTCAAGAGATAGATTACTTTTTTAATTTGAGTGGTAAGATACAGCCTAACTTTTCAGCCACTGGGGACAACGCAGATCTCAACTATGTCATTGACAAACTGAACCACCTATACGCTGATAACGGAAATTACAAAACATCATTTAATATAACACTGACATCGAATACAAATTCCATAGTAGTAACTTCATCAGTCTCGGGTCCAAGATATGAGCTGAGTTTTGCATTTACCAACCCATCAGGTAATCAAGTTAATGGGTCAGTGACAACTACATACAGTACCGGAGCCAGTGGAGGTGTTCAGGCACCTGTGCCCGTGGCTCAACTGTTAAATGGTGCTAGTCTAAGCCCACTACCTATTCCAGCGTTTCAATTTCCGGTAAACGGCAGTCAGACACAGACAATGACCCTGGGTAATGCAACAGGTGCTGATATAACAGTATCGAGCATAAGTCTTACTGGATACGCACATGGGTCAGTGAACCCAACATCTTTGACTGTGCCAAATGGAACCAATCGTACATTTGATATAACCTACACTGGATCAGCATCTGGGATATACTCGGGTAATTTAGTTTTAGTAACCACTGATTATGGTACAGTAACTGTACCTACTGCTATAGATGTAGGTATCAACATATCACTGACACCTTCTGCATCTGTATTGAATACAACCATCAACAACAATGTAACTCCAGTCCAAACAGGTTTTTATACGGTAAGTGCCGAGGGTACCGATGCAACTACATATTCAATAACACTCAGTGGCGATGCAGGGTTCGACGCATTAGGGCAAGGCTCTAGCTCAATCTCTGGCGGCCAATTAAACCCGAGTGGAACACCGTTTTGTCTTAACTTCAATCCAGTTGGGCAAAGCAACGGTACGTATTCAGTTGCGGCCACAATCAATGTTGGAGGTGCTTCAATTACCCTGACTTGGAATGTTACAATATCAGTATCTGCTCCGCGGAATCTAGGAACTTGGATAAGTTCGTTGGGTGCCTATAATGCTGTACTAGGATTGAGTTATGATATAATACAAGGGTCAAAATGTGTTACGGTAGGAATTGGTAGTAATCCTGCATTGGTAGACAACGGTCAAAATTCACCCAATATCATTGAACTATCAGGTACCTCTGGTAGTTTCGCCAGTTGGCAAGAAGTCTACAGAATACCGTTAACCAATGGTGCCTATACTTACTATCCTACTGGATTATATCTTGTTCAGAAATCATCACCCTGGCCTGGAGAGGTTGCAGGATTTACAATGGGCGGATCATTTGGTTCGGGTGCAAGCCAAGGATCGATCTGCACAATCACAGATGATGGAAATGGAAATTTAAGTATACTATTGAATTCTTTGTATAGTCCAGACTACAATGATACTACTGTGTACCAAACGCAGATAGATTTGCAGTCTTGTTTTAATTACTATGATGGAGTTGCATACAGATACACACAATTAGAAAGCGGTCCTGTAAATGGGTATCAAACTCATTGTTTTTCCGGATTTGATTCTAATGGAGTAGTTCAAACAACACTGGTATCGGCTAACTTTCCTAGCTCTAGCGGCGACAGCGGCGGAAGTGGCGGCGAGTAAAAAAATCTGTCAAAACCTTTGCTTTATACTCACTTTTAGTATAATATTACTGTTCTTGCACTAACTATTCTTACCCATATACGAAAAGGAGGTCATAACAATGACTGATTTACACGATAGTGAGGTAACACTAGATCCGGAACTTATTAAAAAGTTCAACTCAATAGTAAAAATTACTTTGATGATTGTCGGACTAGCTTTATCACTCAGTTTATTAAACTGGACAGTTACCCATAAATTAGCAGGCATTACCCCAATTGAGGCCAGTGCCATTACAGCAGAAGTACGTGAGCGTCAACTAGGATGTCTTGCTAAAAACATTTATTACGAAGCAGGCAGTGAACCTTTTGAAGGCAAGGTTGCTGTGGCGCAGGTTACACTAAATCGCACAGCCAGCGGTAAGTTTCCTGAAGATATTTGTCAGACCATTTACCAAAAGAATGTATTCTACGAAAAGGTAGTTTGCCAATTCTCCTGGGCATGTGATCGTGACACTGGAGTACGCCCTGTTAACTCCGCAGCCTTTAATCAAAGTATGGAAGCCGCTAAAAAAGTTTTACTAGAAGGCTTTCGACTACCTGATCTCAAAGATGCTCTATACTATCATGCAGATAGTGTAAGTCCTGGCTGGAAAAAACAAAAGATTGTACAAATTGGACATCACATTTTTTATCGTTAAACAACTCATAGAAAGACTTAAATGAAAACTCAACTAATGGACTTATTCAAAGGCATTCCTCACTTGTTGTTACAATGGATCAAAGATCACTTGGGAAAAGTATCCAGTCACACACTGGGATGGATTGGAATCATCTTGTTGCACCTAGCACCTATTCCTACCCTGTTAGCAGTACTGTGGGGACAGAATGATAAGTTGCCACCTTTGGATCTTATGATTTTTGTTTGGGCGGCACTGATTACCATGTTCTTCCGTAGCCTTATTGACAACAACAAGTTGTATCTGGCCACAATCAGTATGGGGTTTGCGGCACAGACCTTCTTGATGTCGTTGATACTATTCAAATAAATAATCGATGCGTATCATAGAATTATTACTTGCCGAAAAGAAATTACCAGTACCTACTGCTAGCCAATGCTCTGTTGGTCATAGTCGATTAAGCAATGTCCGTTACGCACAATGCGTCAGTCACGGGTTATTGAAACATGATACTGACCATACAGATGGCACGGGCAAACGGGGTATAAAAGGTACAGGACATAAACTCAAAGGTCGTAAAGCCAAGAGTGAAGTCCACGGCGGTCACGTTAAAGACTACAGTTAAAAACCTATGCTTCTTACAGTAACTGAAATCGCAAAACAAAAATTCCAAGAACAATTAAAAAAACGAGGGCACGGTATAGGTGTAAAGATTGCCACCAGGCCTAGTGGATGCAGTGGATTATCATACTATATGGAATATGTAGATGAATATCCAAAAATTGGTTCTGAGAATTATTCTGTTTTTTATAAAAATGTTGATGATCCAAAAATAATTGTATTCGAAAAAGATTATGTTTATCTAAATGGTCTCGAAGTAGACTACGTTAAAAAAGGGCTCAATGAAGGATTTGAGTTTCACAATCCAAATTCTCGAGGTGATTGTGGATGCGGTGAAAGTTTTCGAGTATGAGTATGTCTGATCCAATCATAATTACTGATGCCGCTAAAATCAAAATAAATGACATCATCTATGATGAAGGCAATCCAAATCTTTGTCTCAGAACATTTGTTCAGGGTGGCGGATGCAGTGGGTTTCAATATGGATTTACACTCGACGAAGTCCAAAATGAAGATGATTTTGTAATCGAAACAGGACCATTCAAAGTCCTAATTGATTCTATGAGTTACCAATATTTGGTCGGTGCTACTATAAACTATAAAGAAGATATTACGGGTAGTAACTTTGTAATATCTAATCCAAATGCTACAACAACCTGCGGTTGTGGGTCCAGTTTTAGTATATAACTGGTAAAAATAATGCTTGACTTTTGGTGCAATTCCCTGTACAATATTGTTATCAGCAACAAATTGTAGAAAGCACATACTATATGTCCAATTGCCCTAGCATAATCCGAATTCTAGAAGACCACGCCAGTCGTCTTGACAAAGAAGGTATCATTGCCGCAGAAGCTAAGTTTGAAAACACAGAATTGTTTGAAGGCTTTAGAATGGCACTAGATCCTATGATCACTTTTGGTGTTAAAAAGATTCCTACTCTCAGTGGACCAGATGGACAAGGCTTGCCCTGGGAAGCATTTAAGGAATTGGCCCGTGCATTGGCCATGCGTGAGCTCACAGGGCATGATGCTCGTGATGCTATTGAACTGGCTTTATCTGCAAGTACAGCATCACAATGGAATGATTGGTATCGTAGAATATTGATCAAAGATCTACGCTGTGGTGTTAGTGAAAAGACCATCAACAAAGTTCTTAAAGACTTTCCAAATATACCTAGTATTCCTGTGTTTGAATGTATGTTGGCACACGATGGTGCTAATCACGAAAAGAAGATCACAGGCAAGAAATTACTTGAACCCAAACTTGACGGTGTTCGTGTTATTACTGTTATCAATGCCGCTAACAAGACTGCTCAAATGTACAGTCGAAATGGCAAATTGCTAGAGAACTTTGGACATATCACTAGTGCAATTGAAGCTAACATTGAATTGTTCGAACGCAGTATGGTCCTAGATGGTGAGATGGTTAGTTCATCATTCCAAGAACTAATGAAGCAGGTACATCGTAAGAGTGATGTCCAAAGTGAAGATGCCCGACTTATGTTGTTTGATATTTTGCCATTGTCAGAGTTTCAAACAGGTGTTAGTACATTGGGACAACGCCGACGCAGTAACTTATTAAAGTCAATGACAGCCACATTTGACAAGATTGGTAGCATTGATATCATCCCCCAAACTGAAGTAAACTTAGATGAGTATGTGGGCGAACTACAATTCAAACAGTACAACAAAGATGCTATTGAAGCAGGCTTTGAAGGTATCCTTATAAAGGACCTAGATGCCAAATATGAATGCAAACGCAGTCACAGTTGGCTTAAGATGAAACCATTTATTGAAGTAAGTCTCACAGTTGTAGGCATAGAAGAAGGAACAGGACGCAATGAAGGTAAATTGGGTGCACTTATCTGCGAAGGTGAGGACGATGGGAAACAAATTCGTGTTAATGTTGGCAGTGGCTTTACTGACGCCGATCGTGCAGAGTTTTGGGCTAGTAAAGATTCACTACCAGGACAGATTATCGAGATCCGGGCGGATGCGGCGACTAGGAGCCAAGATAGTGAAGACATTTACTCCTTACGATTTCCGCGATTCCTTCGATTCCGTGGTTTTACGGCAGGTGAAAAAATCTAAAATGAATAAAGAAGCAGTTAAAGATCTAACCTACGGAGGTGTAATGGAAATCCTACGCAATCGTAAGTTCTATTACCGTAGTTCAATTGGAGCACAGTATTGTCATCTTACAGGCGAAGGTGAGAAAGCTCTAATGGAATATATGAAATTAATGTCATTTAAGATGATAGAAGCAGAAGAAGCAGAGCTCAATAGACGAGCTAAAGATATGGTATTAAACACATTAAAAGGAGATAATAACCAAAGTGTCTAAAGAAGATCAGATTTCCACAGAGGGAGTCATACAAGAAGTATTGCCGAACGCAATGTTCCGCATTAAACTAGAACAAGGATCAACAGTCCTTGGGCACATCAGTGGCAAGATGCGCCAACATAAAATACAAATCTTAGCTGGAGACCGTGTCCGGGTAGAAATGTCACCCTACGACTTGTCCAAAGGTCGGATCGTTTACAGAGAGAAATGATTCATTAACCCAGGTAGTTTGCCCAGCTTGGATGTTGGAAATCCCATAACATCTTTTTACGCTTATCAGCCAACTGAAAGTAGTTTGGCTTGTAGGGCTTGGCCTTTGGCACAATCTTCTTGTTGTTGCCCTTGCTAGAATTACAGTCAGCACAGGCTGTGGTGCAGTTTTCCCATACTGATTTACCACCGTGGCTAATAGGTAGCACATGATCCAATGTAGCTGTTCTACGGTTGGTCAATATACCACAGTATTGGCAGATGTATTCGTCACGCAGGAATACATTTTGCTTGCTGAAACGCACACCAGTTTTCTTCTTTTGGAATTCTTTGAGTATCATAACAGCAGGTACTCGTGTTTCCCAACGAGCTGAGTGTACTATCCAATCTTCGTACCATTCTAAAACTACAGCTTTATCTGTAACTAAGTATTTGATTGCTTCTTCCCAAGTGATTGTGCTCAATGGTAACATTGATACAGGGCTTGCATCTGCGTTTAAGATAAGTGTTGCTGACATGTTCTTTATTATTTATTGAGTCAAATATTACAACTTAAAGTATAGCATAGAATATGGTAAACTGCAACTAAATACCTTATGAACCTCAATGTATATGAGTCCCCCAAGGATTAAACGATGACAATACAGTATATAAACACAGGCACTAGCCCAAATGCCGGCAATGGAGACAGTCTTAGAGTAGCTTTTAGCAAGATCAATGCTAATTTTAGCTCGCTAGCAGGATCTAGCAGTGTAGATTTTCCTAGCCAAACAGGACATGCTGGGCAGTTTCTAACCACAGATGGTGGGGTGCTAAGTTGGGCCGCAGTTAGTGGAGCAGGCGGGTTGAGTACCGCAACGGTTATTGTCAGCAATGTTGCTCCTAGAAATCCTGTGCTTGGCGAACTTTGGTATGATGATGTCAGCGGTCGTTTATATGTTTGGTATGATACATTTTGGGTAGATGCTAGCCCCAGAGGCAATGCCAATGTTTCAACACTGGTCAACGGCACTTATACATTTGCACTAACAACTTCTGGAAGTGTAGTATTGAATGGCTCAGCATTTACAGGTGGTGGCGCTACTGATAGACTAACATCCAGCACAGCGGTATTAAGTTTATCAGCAGATGGTAGTCTAACATTACCCGACAGTTCGGTCATCCTTGGCGGCCAATGGAGTAATAATGATAGCGGTATTAGCCTACTAACACACGACACAGATTTTAATGTTTATGGTCAAGTATCTTCATCAGTCTCTGGAACAGCATACATTTATTCTGGAAACAATGGCGGTACAAGAAACCTTACTGTAAAAACTGACTCACTGAATAATGTTATCACAATTGTTAACAATACTAAGACTTGGACATTTGGCGCAGATGGTAGTTTAACTATTCCTACCGGCGGCAAGATTCAAGACGGCAACAACTATCTAACAACTTCAAATTTAGAAATTCAAGGTTATTTGAAAGGTGTAGACGGTAGCACAGGATCAACAGGACAAGTCCTAACACGTCAAAGCAACGGTGGAGTAGCTTGGGCAGATGCCACAGGTGGAGGCAGTAGCAACTCGGATGGTGGTTTTGCTGATAACTCAGCAGGTATTACTATTACTACATATACTCTCGCAACTGATACTGGATCATATGATAACAGTGGATCAGTTACATATAATATCGCTAGTACGGGAGCAACAAGCGCTGGCATTATTATTAAAGGTATTACTGCTAATCACACACAAACAATAACAGGGGATTTCAATCAAGGTGATAATACAGTGTCATGGGGCCAAAGTGGAATAGATTATCAATTGTGGGGACAGATGGCATCAGTGACAGCTTATGTCGTAGACAGTAGAGGTTATACATTCTACACGGTGGTTACTGATCTATGGGACGTACCTCACGGACCTTGTCTAGTAGAAGGTACAATGATTACTATGGCTAATGGTACACACAAGGCTATTGAAGATATTACACCCGGTGAACTAATACGAGTTTGGAACTTTGACCTAGGCGAGTTTAGTGAAGCACAACCTATCTGGATTAAGGTTGAAGAGGAAACCACAGGACACGATGTTTATACATTTAGTGATGGTACCCAACTACGCACAGTTGGACACCATGTGTTCAATAAACAAGCTGGTGCATTTACTAAATTGAAGTTAGCAGAAACTCCAGTGGGTACGACTACATTTAATGAGCAAGGCCTAGAAGTTACTTTGATAAGTAAAGAAAGAGTAATTGAGCCAACATGTTACTATAACGTGTGGACGCAGTATCATTTGAACTTGTTTGCTGACGGTATCTTAACAAGTAACAGATTCAATAATATCTATCCTATAGTGGACATGAAGTTTGTTAAGGATGATAGAGCATTACGTAGTGTAGAAGAATTTGCAGGCATTGATGAAAAATACATTACTGGCCTACGCCTACGAGAACAACCAGAAGAATATACTGCCGAGTATATAGCTGATTATGTACACAATCGTTTAGAAAGATTAGATATTGCTAACCAAGTAGAACAGGGAATTTAAGAATGTCAACCATTAAACTAAGAAGAGACACAGCCGCAAACTGGTTAGCGGCCGATCCTGTACTGAGTATAGCTGAACCAGGATTAGAAACAGATACAAGTTATGTAAAATATGGTGATGGAGCTACACCTTGGACCAGTTTACCGTATGCATCTAGTGTAGCGTCAGCTTTGGTCAATGGCGGACCTAGTGTTACAGTAGACGCTGGTGGCAATCTTACAGTACCTAGTAACGTGATATCCAGCGGTACTGTTTATGCTAACCAATTTAATACCAATGGCCTGGTTATTATACCTAATGATGGATCAGCTGGCGGGATTCAATCACAAAACAATCTAGGTCAAATTTATTTTAATGATGATAATTCTTTACTATTCATTATAACAGGAACTTATCAAGTATCATTTAATGCTGATGGTACTGTTCAATTTCCTGGATATGTGTTCCCTGAAGGCACAGGCAGTACTGGACAAGTGTTAGTTGCAGGCAGCAACCCACTTTATTTAGAATGGCAGGATCAAACCAGCACCTCGTCATCCTTAGGAGATTTTACTTTCAGCAACAGTACAATGCATATTCCAGTCATAGGCGGTGGCAGTACATCATACTTAAATGCTGGCGGAGTTGGTACCCGTAATAGTGTACAAATTAGAACAGAAATAAATTATGTAGACACAGATATTAATACATCTGAAATTGCTATTGAAGCAGGTAATGGCGGATTTAGCGCACAAGTTTATGGTCACTGGACGGGTGGTGCAGATGGATCAGGTGGTCCTACATTGGTCTATGCTGGTGTAGAAAATCTTAGTGGTAGCAACGGTCCAGGTTTTGCTGGTTTCCTTGCTAACGATCCAAGCGTTACTAGCGAATATACTGTAAAGATTGACGGAGGTGGTAATATCTGTGTCAGCCCATTTAATCCATATACCAGCGACACATACTCAGCGGCACTTGGTGCATTAGCCAGCTTTGATGGCGGGTCTGGAGTTGGACAGTTTAACGGTATATTTGCAGATCCTGCTAAAACATATTTGAAAGGTAGTAACGGAGTAAATGTAACCACAGTCGGCGGTCAGTGGACATTTGGCGCAGATGGTTCTCTTACAGCTCCTGGAGCAATCTATGGTGGCAGCAACTCTATAGGTCTTGTAACTCCTGCTCCTTTGAATCTAAACAACACAGGCCCGATAGGACAAAGCAAAACGCAGTTAAATCTTATAAACACAGCAGGTAACGGTGGAACTGGTAGTGCTATTGACTACTATACCTATGTGGATCAAGGTAATGGATTACCGGGTGCTAGATTGTCAGCAGTAGACGATGACAATTATAGTGCTAATTTCAGTATAGCATTAAAGGGCAGGGGAAACGCTGGTAATAATGGATTAACAACAGTATGGCAATTTGGTTCAGATGGTAGTTTAACATTACCCGCAGGTGGCACAGTTTCATACACTCCTGCAACAGCTAGTGATTGGACTGGTACACCACCTACAACAATACAAGAAGCGTTGGATAGATTAGCGGCGGCATTTAAGACTGCGAACGGAACTGGTGCGTAATGATATTAAATTTTCCATCTAATCCATCTACAGGCAGTTTTTATCTAGGACCTAATGGAGTTGGCTATACCTTTGACGGAATCAAATGGGTAGTGTCATCAGGTAGCGGTCCAACAGGACCTTCTGGGGCACAGGGCTTACAAGGCGGTCAAGGTCCGCAAGGTTTGATAGGTAATACTGGATTACAGGGCCTACGAGGTGCACAGGGCCTACAGGGCGCACAGGGATTAGATGGCGCATTTGCAGGACAAGGTGTACAAGGAACTCAAGGTGTACAAGGAAGCTCAGGGGCTCAAGGCGGTAATGGACTGCAAGGAGCTCAAGGTTGTTGTGGCATACAGGGAGCTCAAGGAGCTCAAGGCATACAAGGATGTATTGGACTACAAGGGGTCCAAGGACCTCAAGGCGGATGTGGACTACAAGGAGCTCAAGGAGCCACAGGTTGTTTCGGCATCCAAGGAGTTCAAGGAGCCACAGGTGGATGTGGACCAACAGGACCGAGTGGCCCTCCCGGAACTGGTGGTGGTGGATCATCTGGTATTGTAAAAACTATATTATTACATCATGTTGCTAATACTGCAACAATAACAGGACCTGCAGATATAAATTCATGGAGTGCTTCATATACATCCACTAGTAACAATGTAGAGATAATGGCGTTTGTTACAGTAAGTAACAATGGCCTAGGAGCTGAACCAAAATATCTATATTTGAAACGAGACGGATCAATTGTTGATACTATTGCATATTTCTTTACAGGAAATGCCCATTACTCTATAGGACCATTCTACTACCTTGATACTTCAGCATCGGGCTCTCACACATACAATATTGCCTTAGGAACATCGGGAGAAATTGCCAGTACTGCCGATAGTTGTTTAATGATAGCAACAGAATATTAAAATTATGATAATAGATTTTCCAAACACTCCTTCCCCACAAACGGGTGATACCTTCTCTGCACAAAATGGTGTGACATACTTTTACGATGGTAATAAATGGATAGGCACTAGTATATCAGGAGGTGGAGGATCTGGACAACCTGGCGGACCAGGACCAACAGGCCCTTCAGGTCCGAGTGGACCATCGGGTGCCCATGGAGCAACTGGCCCAAGTGGTGCTGATGGAGCAACTGGCCCAAGTGGTGCTAATGGTGCTGATGGAGCAACTGGCCCAAGCGGCCCTAGAGGTAATAATGGATTACCAGGCTCCTCTGGTGTAACAGGTCCGAGTGGTCCTAGTGGAGTAGGTGCCAGTGGTCCGTCGGGAGCAAGAGG
>Ga0208379_1000726_pt1 | contig 13922 bp, 8 predicted proteins | sample CryBogCBE02Aug07_FD_184559 | JGI IMG/M metagenome (GOLD analysis project Ga0208379, IMG submission 184559) | Freshwater microbial communities from Crystal Bog, Wisconsin, USA - CBE02Aug07 (SPAdes) | ecosystem: Environmental > Aquatic > Freshwater > Lake | place: Crystal Bog, Wisconsin, USA... | reverse complement strand
AATGCGTATCAACGATGCTCCACAGCAAACTACTACATTAGCGAAGGCTCCGCCTCCAATTCGTGCTATGGACTACCTTAATGAAGCGTATAATCTACTCGGTATTGATGACAACAAACCGTTGACACACGAGATGTTAAAGTCGGCATATAAGCGAGCCGCTTTGAAAAATCATCCTGATAAAGGCGGTTCGCCTGAAAAGTTTGATGATGTGACGCGTGCTTATTTGTATATTTCAGAAATCTTAGAAAAGTTACTCCCAAAGACCGGTAAAGATGGTAATGACGTTCGTTTTTCGGTTGCGGTCACTCCTGAAGAGGCGATGAAAGCGCGTGGTATCAATCCAACTGCACCGGCTGCTAAGAATGCTATGAAGTTGGAGGATGCACCACCGGTTGCGCTCAATCCTAAGAAGTTGGATATGAACGTATTCAATAAGTTGTTTGAAGAGAACAAACTACCGGATCCTGATAAAGACGACGGATATGGGGATTGGTTGAAGAGCCAAGATAATTCACGTGGAACCGCATCGGCTATGAAAGGTAAATACAATGTTGATGTTTTCAATAGAACTTTTGAAGAGGAGGCTAAGAGGGCCACAACAGTAGCGAACGACCAACTTTCTAAATACAGACCACCATCCGAAATGATTTTAGCACCTGGTTTGGGTACTGAATTAGGAGCAAGCCGACCTGACCAATATACAAGGGCTTCTACTGCTATCACAGGAACCGCTGGAGGTATCGGTTATACCGATTTGAAATACGCTTATAGCGAAGGTTCTACGTTTAGTCAAGATGTAGCGGGTGTAAGTTTGGATGGACGACCTAAGACAATGGCTGAAGCGGAAAGAGAGTATAAATCGGCACCTCGTGCCTTGACTGAAGATGAGAATCGTGCTGTTTATGCATTTGAAGAGGCACGAAAGGCGGCAGAACTTCAGAGACAACAAAGAATGGCTGCGAGGGATATAGATTATTCGGCCGCACATGACCGACTCAAGCGACGCCTGATGATTGCCGAAAGATAACTCCGACGACGCATAAATTCCACAACCATTGTAAATTATGGCAGACTACTTTGACGCTGCTATCTTTTTTGATAATGACCATAGTTACATAACTGATGTAACAGAACTATGTCCATTAATTGATGTAGTCAAAGTACACGAAGACCCTGACCCACCAGTAAGTTCGCTAACTGAAGGTTATCTTAAAAATCTTATAGACTCTTATCCTAATAATAAATACGTCCAATATCTTTTAAAAAATAACTATGTTCCTCAATACAGTCCTTATTCTGGAATAACAGCCAAAGATATTGAATATTATAAAACTTGGGAAAGAAATACAACAGGTAACCGTATTCTGCTACTTGATTGGGATTTAACATTAAGTAAATTCAGTGATTTACACGTTCCCAAAGAAGACGTTTCAGTTGCCGATTTGTTAGAAAAGGAAGGTATAACATCTCATGATATGGCGGTTTTTTATTTAGGAGGCGAATACCGATTTAATATGATTAAAAATTGGTTAGAGGATGCGGCTAATAAGAAGATTCGTATTGGAATTATTACAAACAATGGCGCCTGTAAAAAGCAACTTTTTTCAGCAATGGTTGGAGAGATAGCACCAAAAGGGTCGTTTGAATTGATTTGCTCACGTTTTGCTCCAGGTAATGCGAATAAGGGTAAAGCGTTAACTGCTGATTCACGATTCACATGGTTGTGTAAGAAAAATGGGAGGCCCAGAAATACAAGAAGAGGTAGCAATCGTAAAAATCGTTCGCGTTCCCACTCGCTCACGTTTAAAAATAGGTCCCGAAAACGTAATAATTTAAATTATCGGTTATATTTAGTAAAATGAATGCCAGTAGCCATTTGCGCATGCGTAAACAAATGACACAACACTTTCGCGACCATTACGGCGGTTCACGTCCTCATATGCCTCATGAACCAGTCACCTTTCATCTTCCTAAGGATCTTGACAAACAGATTGCCGCAGTTAAGGCGGCCGAAGAGAAGGCAAAACAGGATGCAATTGAAGCAGAAGAACGAGCCAAATTAGCCGCAGAAGCTAGAGCAAAAGCAGAAGAAGAGGCGAGAATCTGGGTAGAAAAGGAAGCAAAGGCAAGAGAAGCCGCTGAAAAGGCTGAAGCAGAATTAAGAGCTATTCAAGAAGCTGAAGAAGCCGCTAAAGCAGCAGCTGATGCTGAATTACTCGCCAAACTTCAAGCTGAGGAGGAAGTGGCTAAACAGGCAGCAGCTGAAGCAGAAGCCGCAGAAGCAGCCGCCAAGGCAGCTGAGGAGGCAGCGGCTGCTAAGGCAGCTGAAGAAGAAGCGGCAGCCAAGAAGGCAGCTGAAGAAGCAGCAGCGGCTGAAGAAAAAGTGGCTGAAGAAGAAGTAATAGAACAAGCACTTGAAGAAATTAAGGAATCGGCTCAAGAAACAACAGCTGAAGTTAACACAGATTCGGTTCAACCTGAACCAGAATCTATATTGTCGCCTACTACAACCAATGTAATAGCGGAAGCGATTTCACAATTGAATATTTCAGGAAATGCCAATCCGACAACTGAAGATATTATAGCGGCAGTCACTAAAGCATTAGAACATGCTAAACATCCTGATGCACCTGCATCAGCACCTGCTCCAGAACCAGTTATAGAATCAACACCAGTTGTAGAATCAACACCGGTAGTAGTAGAATCAGCACCAGAACCAGCCGCAGAACCAGCACCTGCTCCAGTACCAGAACCAGTAGCAGAACCAGCCGCAGAACCAGCTGCCGAACCAGCCGCAGAACCAGCTGCCGAACCAGCCGCAGAACCCACCGCTTAAGCGTTTTCACCGACCGGCGATACAATCCATTCTATCGGTTTTCTACAAAGAGGACAAGGATGATCACTTTCCGTTTCGTACCATTTTTTTATAGCCTCGTAATCAAACATATGAAAACAGGATACGATACTCGTATTTGTTAGAGTTAAAGGTTCAAATGTAATAGAACATGAATCCTCTTTGCTCATGGCATCCATGACAATGAGTTTATTAATATGTTTGGGCATTTCAAATAACTTAGGTTCGTCTTGTCTTTCAAAATAACTAGGAACACGAGGAACGCGAGGAACGCGACGTATTCCAGGCCTTGGAACAGGTGGAGCGACAATCACTTCTTCTTCTTCATCCTCTTCGGATATGAAAGGTGGCTCTTCAACAACACCGTGTTCATATCTAAACTCAACCATTGGTGGCATTTGGCTTTCTCGGTATGGTAAATCTAAGAAAAAAGCATTTATTCTGGATAATGGGTCATCATTTGTACGAAAAGTATAAATATCAAGTAACCTAATCAAATTGAATGCATTACCATATCTAGCATCGTATTGGTCGGCTTCATGACCATTATAAAAATATGTATAAAAATAATAATCTTGATCTATGTTATTTGGGATTCTTGGTGGACTTCTGTCACAAATTTGATTAAAAATCTCTTGTAGTGTGGTTATATTATTAAAATATGGTGATTCTCCCAAGCGTTCAACAATATTTCCAAAACTATAATCTCTTGCTCGGTTAGGATGACGAGCCGAACTTAATGTAAGAGTCAAGCCTCGTCCCAAATAACTGACATTGTTTTCAAAAGTATTCATATAATCATTTGTAATTCTCATAAACTGATTAGGACCTATATCTGAACTAAATCCTGTAACGCTAATTGATGTATCAGGTGTGCTAGATAAAGCATCATAATCAATGAACATTGAATCATTTTGAGGAAAAGTTTTGAATACACAATCAGAACGTTCAACAAAAAAGGTGGAACCGTAAATACTAGGAAAATTAGCACTAAAAGTTGCTAATACGTAAGATTCTGGATTAGTATTAGGTGGTAAAAGATGTATTTTTCTTGAATCATAATATATCCATGTTCGTTGAGTTTTCAATTCAACTTTAATCATATTATTTCGCCCTAAATCAATCCCAACACGACGGTTATCATAATCAGCAAAATCTTTTTGTTCAATATGTTTATTAACAAGAATTATTAAACTTTCCCCATCTTCATCGTAATCTTCCTCAAAGTAACTAATTTTTAACGATGCATTATCTGAATTTTCATGATCAATATATCTTCTATCTATCAAATTATGTTGTCCCTTTATTGTAACAGGAATCCATCCCTCTTTTCCAAATGGAGAATTGTTATAATTATTATTATTACGATGATTATAAAGTTCATATTGTTCTATTGTGAACAATCTCCATTGAAGTCGTTCCTCAACACGAGCATGCCAGTAATCCTCATTTTGTTTTGCAACAAAAAATATTTGTCTAGCACATTGAATTATCTCTACATTCATTATATTGGTACGACTATGCCTATATGCTATCATAGTCATTATTGAAGATGGTAATTTGAAATGTAGTTGTGTATTTGTAATTAATTCACGAGAGGCTAAATGAGTTGAATTTTCCAACGTGTTGAATAATATTGGATTTGCTGTATAAAGTATAATTTCTGCTAAAGAATTTATTATATTATGTGATACACTAAGTTCTTTTTCATCGTCAAATGGATTTTTTTCATCGGTGTCGTCAAAATATATTCGTAATAGATACTTTATAGTATCTTTATCTATAGTATCATTACGAGGATCTGCCATCCCTAGGTCTATTCCTGGCCGGGATTTTTCGGGGTCCGGAAAATCCGCAACTGGTCAAAATCAATTTATACTATACTAACAGGTTCTCTTTTAAACCATCACTTAAATCTCGTATCGCCACACAGCCCACCCAAGGGAGGACCCTTGGCCGCCTCCCCGCACCCCGCCCCGACGGAAAAAATTGAACCCTCTTTTCCAAATCTATCCCATCGCAGACCCCCTCTCTATATTCCATCCCTGCCTCCCCCAAATGAAACGTCCTCGCGAACTCGTATGCTCGCGATGCGGTTGCATTAACACTTGTTCTTGCGATGCCTGTCAGAAATTGGGTTGCCGTAAAAGCAATTCATTAGAACTCCTTCCTCCTCCTCCCTTTTCTAGCGAACAATATCCCCGCTCGCCGTATTTCCGTAAGTTGGAACGAAATCTCCGCGGGTCTAAACTAACCCGCCAATCAAATAAGTAATAATGGCTCCGCATCGTATTGGACTTATTGTAACCGGCAAAGAAGCGCTAGAAGACTTTAATTTATTCGTTAAAACGTTGGAACGATGGCATCCAGACGCCATCCTCTACGTTTTTTCAGACTCAGAAACCTCAACATCACAGATAAAAACCAAACTCATAATTCACGAAAGAAAGGCGATGGACCAATACAAAGGTCTCAAACGACAACAAATGGAACGTACAAAAGGGCATCTCTACGATTCCCTTTTCAAGGATTATACTTATGAAAAGGCGAAGGTGTTGGAATGGATGTTCGCAGATAACCCCGCAGAACCGGCATGGTTTTTAGACGCCGATATTTCGCATCTTGCTCCTCTTCCCACCATTCCCGCAACAGCGGAACTCGCCCTATCTCAGCATATGATCCGACCCCAAGACGAAGCTCGTTTTGGTAAGTATAACGCCGGTTACATGTGGTTCAAAAACGCCTCCCTTATTCCTAAATGGAAGGAATTAGGATTTACGAGCCGATTTTACGAACAAGCCGCTTTAGAAGAGATTGCCGCCTCCCTTCCCAAAGAATCATTATACGAATTTCCGCCACAAGTGAATTTTGGATGGTGGCGAATGCAACAATCAACCACTCCGCAGCCTATAATTCAACAAAAATTCTCTATTTTTCGCAATGAAGAGTCCATCGGTATTCGTTACGACGGCAAACCACTACAGTCCATTCATACACACTGGTTCAATAACACTGCGTTTGAATGCGTCTCATTCCGTATGTGGTTTGACGAATTCACTAAGAAATTTAAGGCGCACAAGCCACTACAGCATTACCGCCATCTGGTCGGATTGAAATAGCGCGAATAGGGAACTGCTCTGGACGACTCTCTAGCCAACTGTACATAAAACCCTGTCGTTGGCAGCGCGCCGACTTTTCCGCAAAAGCCGCCTCATTGATTGGGTCCCGTTTATTGCGCGTTGAACCATCACTACAAGGTGATACAAACTCCATTGGCGTATATCCGCATAGCCAAGATTTCTGTACACGAGCACGAACAAATAAGTCATGTTCACTATAATCTAAAAAGTAATTCACCTCGTCTAAATAACCGAGTTCTGCTACTTTATTTCGCCGAAATAAAATAGGACCACGATTACAAGTTTCGCTAATATATAAATAACCACGATGCAGCGACGGATCAAGCGGTTTCTCTACATCGGCACCCATTTTACCAACGCCTTCACCGTAAGTGAGCCCGTGACAGCAGCGACCACTCACCGCAATTAAATCGCCAAACCGCATAAACGGCGCTACAAGCGTCATATTGAAGCCGTTTTCCACCATCTGCATATCGGCCTGAATTTCAAGTACGAATTCGCCTCGCGAACAGAGGAAACCGAGATTATCGGCGGCCGTTTCAAACAGCGGCACAACCGTCTTCATTACTACCACATTTGTTAGAAGTTCAGGCAAATCTTCATTAACAACTCCCATCACTCGCTCTTCGGTTTTATCAGAACAGGCATCAACTATTAAAATTAATTCGTATTCAACATGCGTCATACAATCTAGAACCGATTTGAGATTGCGTTCAATAATACGCTCTTGATTGTAAATTGGAATAACAACCGACATAACAGGAACCGTATCTTTAATCATCTTGTTATAGATAACTTCAACCGCTGGTCCATCGGTCGGTTTGTTTATAAACACCCCACTGGCATAGCGACTATTTGCTACTTTTGTATAGTCCATTAAATGAACTTTACAGAATAATTTTAGACCATAACCCCAATCCTTTAATGGAGTGGAAAGAGTTTAGGAATGCCGACATTGAAGAAGGGACGGCATTGTTCAATACGAGTCCATGTTAGACGAAACAGGCCCTCTGCGGAACAATAGGAACTCCACCATTCACGTCCAGCGGCAGACATTTTCGCCCAAGTTTCGGCGGATGTCTCTTTGACGATTCGTTCAACATCGGCGGGTGTAGAGGCACGGAAATAGTGAACGCCCTCTTTTGGAGCGACGAGATATCCTTTTACATCAACACCATCGGTAACAATTGGAACAACGCCACATGCGAAGTATTCAATTTCACGATTACATTTAGGACCGAATCCAGGCAAACACAATCCGAAACGAGCATGGCATAATTTGTCAAGATATTCCGCTTGGGTATATGGATAGGCGGCACCGGTTGAGTCAATAGGCATTGAAAATAATTCTACACACTTAGACCAGTTATGAGTGGTACGGTTTTTATGCTGAACTCCGTTCTCTATTTTACCCAAAAAGAGCGATGCGATGGTACGTTTATTGTATCCAAGTAGATTCTTTTTCGCATTGGCTATCTCTTCAATGGCGCGAGGTGAGCGAGGCCAGAATCCCCATAACGATTGGCGTAAACGATGTTTATCGGGTCCTGGTGGTGCACAGTTGCCGAACATCGCCATTTGATACGATGGCGGATTCGCCCACCAACGAGCTGTAGGACGATCGTAGAGTAACAATTCACCGATTCCGCCCCACCAACAGTATCCACTGCTCTCGGTTTTTTCTACTGTTACATATTCACGTTCGGCCCAAATATCAACCATTTCGCGAAACGTATCACCGCTATGATTCCAAATACCTTCCAACGCCTTTCCTGTAGGCACTATAATACGAGGCACTTTCACCTCTTGAGAGCCTGAACCATCACGAATCGCTTTGAGCATATCTTTAAAACCGAATTTTTTCACTGTAAAAATAATCTCCATCATAGCCGATTGTCTGCTTGTTTCAATAGGTTCGCGTAAAATTATACCACCTATATAATTGATTTCGCTAGCACCGGCAAGATGAATGCGGTCTCCGCGAGGTGCGTCAATACGATTAAATTCCATTACGAAAGCACCGGCAGGAGCGAGCCACATATAGTCAAGTCCGTTTCCATCTGCGGAACCGATTATCCATGAGGCGTGTGCGAAGGCTTTACGACGGGCAGCTGGTAAATCCGATTCGGCAATGTAGCGAACAATCCAACCGTTAGCAAAGGCATATTCGGCAACCATTTCTGCCCATTCGCGCGTACACACTGAACCTGGATTATCGTCAACACAAAACACTACAACGGGCAACTCAGGTTTAGCCGGCACCGGTTCAATCAAATCACGAAGTAGCATAATATCTTCAGATGATACAAGTGCATGTTCGGTTGAAGGTGGAAGAGCCCATACATCGTTAGAATAATAGTTCATATCATCCAGCATTGGTACAAGTGTAATATTACCCTTTTCCGCATCGGACCAAACACAATCACGTAAAAAGGAACTAATGTCAGGCAGTTGTGGAACAAGAAATTCTGGAACATTAATGCCGCACGATTTGAGAAGCCGGCGAATAGTGAGCACTTTTGGCAAATAGTAAAGAATCCATTGAGAAAGCGTGGTTTTACACTTATCGCTAATAGGAATAGAGATGATAGATGGAACATATATGGAGGACATCATATTGCTGACACGAGCCGATTCCCATGCGGCCACCCATTCTTTATGCGCACCGACGAAGATATCCTTGAATGAACTAACAAGCCCTTGGCGATTGACAAACATACCACCCTTGAAATGATAGAGTGGTAGAGCATCTGGTTTGGGCGTGTAGATGTTTTGTTCGCCGGCCTGGTAACTATAGAGGTCAAGATCCGCCCCTTCCGCTTCATGACGCAACATAGTACAAATAATTTTGGGATTCTCTTCATTAGACGCCAAAATAGGACGATTAAACGATTTACGAAATACGGTACGATTCCACATGGATTCTAATTCAACGGGCAACTTGCCCACCTCATTCAAATTCTTACAGACTCGCATAGATTGAATGGGTGTTGGGTCAACGTAGAGAAAGGCGGGACGGTAGAGAACATCACGGGCTTCGTAGTTACGAATGTTAGTATTATGAAGATGCATAGTTTTGATGGAGTAGGCAGGATTGACGACGAGAAATTTATGACGTAGCATAAGCATTGCGATGACGTTATCGCAACCCATTTGACCGAACGGAAAGCCGAATTCTTCTTCTGTGAAGTCGCCGACGACCGAGTCACGAGCGAGAATCCATGTATCTTGCGAATCGGCACGTGGTCCGAATATGTGAGGATCGCCACCACCGGCCCCCTTATCTTCCCACCGTAAAAGTGCCAAGAACAACCGATTTTCGGCCAAACGAATCTTCCATAAATAAGACAACGTTTCATTGAACCAGATATCGGAGTTGGAGAAGATTACAAAGGCACCCGCTGGCACATATTCCTTAATCGCCTTGAATACGTCATAATACTGTAGTCGGTGACCGATAACCACCGACTTAATCTTTTCACTGTTAGGAAGGTCAGGATACTCCATTTCGTTCAAAAGTAAAATATTATCAATCAATCCGCACCCAATGTTGCGTTCAAGGCAGGTGCGAATTTCACGAGCGCGGCGTCCATTTGAATGCTTGAAGTATTGTTGGATGAGCCAGGTTTGTGGAACGACGCTGTCATCGCTCCCTTCAGCAACCGCAACTAAGCGGGTCCCTTCCATTGAACGGGACCAGGCATCGTACATCATTCGCGCACCGAGGTCCAATCCATCTCTCTCCACGCCAGAACTCCATGCGACCACATTCATGCGTAAAAGATGAGCGAGTGCCAAAATTACCTTCTCAACAGAATCGCCGACCTTAATCGGTTCACCTAAAAACGGATAGTTTTCATGAAGTTCTTCAACTATCAGAGTATGAGGCCATTTGAGTCCACGGCCTTCAAGCCCGTCTAAAACGGCCGCCGGTCCCACAATCAAACATTCCGATTTGTCAGAAAGTACAGGGCCAAGTGCAGTCATCCATTCGTCAAGATTCGCATCAGCACCGAGAACGACGGCGGTGATGGCATCGGCACCTACAACATCAATAGCACCAGTTTCGGTGATAACAGAGTACCAACGACTCCAACGGGGGCTAGGTTTGAACGATGAACGAGCCCATAAAAGGGTTTTACGGTCTGTAACGATTTGCGGTTCAGAGCGTAAAATACGAATAGGTTTTCCAGTGATAGGATGACGAGCCTCCATGGTGTTATTTTTATCACGCAGTTTTGTCTTTAACCCAACTAACTAAACATGAATAAGGGTCACTAAACCGACTTTTGAAATCAAATCCATTATCGCATATGCGATTGTAGTATATTTCTTATCTACAGTGCTATACTCTTCAGCCCAATAAACGGCCGGATACAGCGACCAGACAGCGAGGGTCAAATAGACCGCCGCTCTATGTAGCGTCTGTTGAAGAAGAATGCCGATAATTGGTAAAAACGCAAGCATACCGAGTGCGAAGTATCCTTTGGATTCTAACGGTTCTTTCGCCTTGGTTCCAAGATAACCGGCAACAATCATAAGAATATCGCATGCGACCATTGAAAGTATCACTTCTAGCGAAACACCGTTGACGTATAGAAGCGCAGCGAGCATAAGCGGAGTTGTCAGAAGCCAATCACTATGTCGCCATCTATCGGAGTCTTCGGGATGCATCATAATCTGCGAATAGGCTATACAGGCAATAGCGGGTATGATAGCGAGATTGGGATACGACGAGAAAGCGGTAGTAATAGTTACGATAAAGAAGATGGTAAATGTAGCCGATACGGCGATACGATCCCATGAGTCACCCTGTTGTACTTTTTGACCCACGAAAAAACCTGGAATAATTATGCGAGGCGCGATTGTGCTAATAGCCGCACCCATTCTACTATCTTTTTGTTAGAAATTTAAGGATAGTATGCCGCAGCCTGAAATACCGAACCTTGAGCAGGTTCTCCAACAATATATGATACAAAGTTTGTACTAACAAAACCGGTTCCAGCAGGATATCCTCCATCTGGCATATTAATTGTTATACTACTTGTTTTATAAGAGTATGGTCCATATGTTTGAATCAAGGCACCGCTAATATCTACATCAACCGCAACAAACGATGAATAACTGGCAATGAATGTACTGAAAAGATAAGTTTGCCATGTCACTTCCAACTGAGTTCCTGTAGAGAATATACCGAGATAAGAAGGATCAAGCGCGGTATTATCTTGTACAGATGAAACATTTATATTAGAGGTATTTTGATAAGGCCAAACATTCGTTAAACTTGTATAGAGATTACTATTGTAGAGACTATAGATGAATTCCATTTTATAGGCACTATTTGCCAACATAGGAAACGCTGAATATGCTCCATTATTGATTGTGCCCCATCGGTTGAAATTCATGAATAATTTATTATTTCTTTGTGTATAAGCCTGCGTATTTGTACTAACATCAATTAGAATTACACCTTGTTGTAATGTTACATTAGAAAGCGTATTAGGATCGTAATTGATACTATAACTACTGTTAGCCAAATTTAGAATATTATAAATTTGGACGTTGAAGTTACGATAAGTGACAAAATCAAGCATTCCAACATAATTATTTGATGTGAGAACTATTTGTTGAACTGCGTTAACCGATGAGACAATTACACTAGCATTTGCAGCAATGGTAGATATTTCACCTGATAGCGTGTAAAGTGCAGTTGATATTTCACCTGAAAGTGTGTAGAGAGCGCCTGATAAGTCGCCGGTGATTGTAGATATAGAAGTTGAAACATTTCCTGAAATTGTAGATACAGATGTTGACAACGACCCTATAATCCCAGTTGTAGTAGAGGTAAATGTAGATACATATGTATATAATGAAGAGGTGAGAGTCTGCTCTAGAATATTTGTTTGAGTAGAAAGAGTTGTTGATAAAAAGAAAACGTAAGCAGTATTGGTACTTTCAAGATATAATGTAGTTGATAATTGAAGCGAATTGAAAGAACTGAGTGCCGCATTATTTGTACTATTAATAAGAGCAACAGTATACGCCTCTAACTCAATAAATGATGCGTAAATTCCCTCTAAAATACTACTAGTTGTGATGGTACTCACTTGTGCGTTGAGACTACTAATTTGCGCAGCATTATCTGCTACACTTGTACTCAAAAACGGGATATCAACTGCGTACATATTACCAATCCCAATTACAGTTGAAATAGTTGAAACCACTTCGCCTGATAATGTATAAAGACCGGTACTAATACCGTAAAGTTCGCCGCTTAGAGATGTTATTAAATCATTAAGACCGCTAGATGTACTCAAAATAGCAGTACTGTTAATACCGGCAACCGTATTAAGATATTGCGCAAATTCATTTGTAGCATCAATCTCTCCTGAAAGTCCCGTAGAAGTACTGAGTAACGCATAATTTATCGCTGTGCTAAAATTATTCAGAGAATCGTTGGTTGCCGAAAAATAGGCTATGGTTGATATTTGACCGGCGGTCCATGTAAAAGTAGAGGCAATCGCATCATCTACGTAATTAAGTAATAGCGTAGAAGTCGTTGCGTCTTGGAGACCTATACCAGTACTCATTGATGAAAGAGCATCAGTAAATTGAATATTATTAGTACTTAATAATCCGTAAAAAGAGGATAACGATTGTAAGGAGTTAAGGGTACTATAAGCTACATCAATTGTGCTTTGGTAATACGAATTAAGTTGTATTTGAAAAGAATTTGCCGTTGATAAAAATGCGTCATTTAAAGAAGTGGATTGATTTGCTAAAAGTTCTATATCATAAAAGACCGTACTAAATGTTGAATATGTATAGTATTCAAATGTGCTTAGTTCACTAGAAATTGTACTATTACCCAATTCTGAGTCAATAAGAGTACTCAAGTAAATATAATTTTGGTCTATCTCACCGCTGAGTGTTGAAATAATTGAAGGATTAACACTATTACTCCAATACGTCTGCCCTTGACCATTCGCATAGAGTGTGTAAAGTGAGGAGATAGGATAGTTCCCACTCGTACGAAAGTTCAATTGTTGAAGCAACAGGGCATTCAAATTAGCCCCTGTTTGATAAGCCATTCTACCGTAATGACTCATTTTTGGGAATAATAGCAGACCGCAACAGAGCTAAGGCAGAGTCTAAAAACAACATTATAAAGTAAGAGTAAAATGTCCAATTCAGGAGGACTCCTACAATTAGTTGCCACCGGACGACAAGATATATATCTTTCCGGTAATCCACAGACAACTTTTTTCAAACAGGTATATCGTCGTTATACAAATTTCAGTATTGAAACTCAGCGAATCCCTTTTGACTCGGCCGTTGACTTTGGAAAATTAATCACGGTTACAGTACCACGTCAAGGCGATCTGCTATCACAGGTGTATCTGCAGATTAATTTGCCAAAAATTACGCCACAAGGTCCTCAGCCTTATCCTCAGGGTGTAATTACCGAACAACCCACCAATTATTCGCAGATTACGAATTCAGTTAGTTGGGTCAATGGTGTCGGTTACGCAATGATAGATTACATTAGTATTTGGATCGGCCAACAGGAAGTAGACCGTCATTATGGTGAATGGATGTACTTATGGACACTGCTTACTACACCGGGGTCAAAGAAGGATGGTGTATATGCTATGACAGGCATACAAGAAGTATTCAATGACCAGTCTCAACAGGGTCCTCTCAATCTCCTCGTCCCATTAGATTTCTGGTTTTGTAAGAATCCTGGTCTCTCCTTACCACTTATCGCTCTTCAGGCTACACCGGTTCGTTTCTATATTCGTCTCAAGAACGGCAACGACATGGTCTTCAGCAATAGTTTGGAGAACGCAGTTATTAACGGAACTCCTCAACCAACGATGCTTACGCAAAATCCGGTCATTATTACCGACATGGTAATGTGGGGT
>Ga0208379_1000725_pt1 | contig 13928 bp, 15 predicted proteins | sample CryBogCBE02Aug07_FD_184559 | JGI IMG/M metagenome (GOLD analysis project Ga0208379, IMG submission 184559) | Freshwater microbial communities from Crystal Bog, Wisconsin, USA - CBE02Aug07 (SPAdes) | ecosystem: Environmental > Aquatic > Freshwater > Lake | place: Crystal Bog, Wisconsin, USA... | reverse complement strand
TTCAGCGACGAAATCAGCGTGTGATTTCGTCGGTCGAACCATACTTAAGAGTATATAACATTTGTTTTTATATGACATTAATTGACACCTTCATGTTCTACAACGAGCTGGATATCCTTGAGCTTCGTCTAGAGGTTCTCGACAGGTACGTAGACCGTTTCGTACTTGTCGAGGCTGAAGTGAATCATGTAGGTGGACCAAAGGAGTTATTCTTCCAGAATAACCGGGACCGGTATGCCAAGTGGCTTCATAAGATTACGCACATTGTGGTTACGGCTGAGGAGTCTCCGAAAGATGAGAACCCGTGGTCGCGCGAAAAGTACCAGCGCGAGTGTATCCTTCGGGGCGTGGCGGATGTTCCTGACGGGTCTATAGTTATGGTCAGTGACGTGGATGAGATTCCGGACTTGCGTATCGTACCTTTTGAGAAGTTGCCTCACGTCCTGAACTCGGTCCATATGTGGATGTTCGAGTACTCGCTCGACTACCTGTTTACGGGTGAGCCCTGGTTCGGGACGGTGATCACGACCGCAGAGCTCTTCAAACGCGTGGGACCCAACGCCCTTCGAGACGGGCGGTGGAAGTTTCCTTGTATTCAGTACGCGGGGTGGCACCTGAGTAGTTTTGGAAACGCCGACCACGTGTGTAACAAGATGCAGACGTATGCACATGGTAAAGATCCTCATCACGCGCTCATGACCTCTCAAAAGTTTCAGTTTTACATTGAACAGGGTATTCACACGGATGGACACACGCCTCTCAAGAAGAGACCAGAGGAGGTTCCTCTACCAGCACCTGTCGAAGTTCTTCGACGTCTAGGGCTGGGTACCTTCCCTTGAACTCCCCCTTGAGCTTCACGAGTCGTTGGACTATATCAAAATCTAAAAACTTGAAAAACCTCCTCTTTTCTGGAAGTGTTTTCTGACCCCTCTCTTCCTTGATCCCTTGACACACCGGCCAGGTCGCCTCCCGAAGTTCCGACAATTCCACTTCTAAATTGTCGAGTCTTTGAAAAACAAAGCGCCACTTTTCAGCGTCCGGGCTTGTCCAGCTGCTACTCATCTTGTCTTAAGAGCAGTCAATAGGTTTAACTATGGATGGACACTCGTAGTTGATGCAAATGGCGGCCCCGAGCGCAAAGAGCACACCGAGCCACTGTACCCAGTGTGTGAATTTCTCACCAAAGACGACATAGGCTGTTATGGCCCCACCCAAAACTATCATAGCTTCCCACATGATACAGGTCCACATCATGCTCTGAGCCTTGAGCGTCTGGACGAGGAACAGAAGGACCACGAGCCACGCAACAACACCCAGACCCAAGTGGTGGTGCTTACCATTCTCGGCGAACCATTTGAGATGGGCGTTCCCAAAGAGTTCGGCGAGTGTCATGAGCAGTACGTTCAGTACAGTCATTCTCTTAGTAAATCCGCAGGATTTATTTTCAGTACAGAAACCAGATGGTTCCGTACCTTGCTTCGTGGCTCTCGTGGCTTGTGGACTTGGGTCGAAGCCCCGATCGCAAGACCCGGGAAGTCCTCATACGAATTTTCCTACAAAATTCACTGGAATTTCGAGTCAGGCTCTTGACGTATCAAATAAGGCAATTGTGGCCTTCTGTTGTATGACGACCCTCTTCATAGGCCCAACACTCTTGGCAGGTATAGGTCAGGTGACGAAACAATATGCAAATCTTATAGAAAATTCAGAGTACGTAGAGATTGGTCAACAGCCTAAGAAACAGAGGTACTCCCGGGGATTTGCCTTCGTTTTACCCATCGAACAACAGCTTGAGGTTATTGATCAGTATGCGAGTCTGTGTGACTCGATGATGTACATGACCGTGTGTGAGACCGAACCCGTGAACCCCGCCTATGGGCTCTTGGCTCGGTACAAGACGGTCTGGTGTCCTTCAGAGTTTGCACGAAGCACGCTCGAGCGTCAGTTTCCGAGCGTCGAGTGGAAGCTCTTGAGACACTACGCCTCCGAGAAGCCACACAGGTGTCCGGGACCAGAGGTCCCCTACACGTTCTATACCATCGGGAACGTTGCAGACCCACGCAAGAATATTGAAGGGCTCATAAACGCTTTTTTGAGTTGCGGATTCGGTGACGAGGCTCGACTGGTGCTCAAGGCGACGTGTGTACAGCCCGTCACTCTCAAGCTCCCCGGAGTCGTGGTCATCAACGGTCTTTTGAGTGACGAGGCGCTCGAAAAGGTTCACGCGTCGTGTCATTGTTACGTCAATTGCTCACATTCCGAGGGGGTCGGAATGGGGGCCGTTGAAGCTGCTTTGCGGTCCAAGCCCGTCATAATAACTGATTACGGGGGACTCAAAGAGTACGTTCAGACACCCTGGGTTGTACCGTGTACGAAGGGGCCTATCGGGTTCGATGATTTCTTGTTTACCAAGGACCTCGAGTGGGGTCACCCATCACAGGATCACCTGGTCGCGGCCCTCCGAGACTGCTTCGAAAAGCGCGTCACGTTCTGGGACCATACGCACACGCGGGCTCTGATGACCGAAGTTACTGAACACCTGCCGCGTTTGCTGGGGACTTGCCCTGATTCACAAGGTTCAGATTCTTGACCATGGCTTTCGACAGGAGATTCATACCCTGTGTCGCGTTCTGAGCCGCCTTGGCCGTCGCAGCCGCCTGTGCCGCCTTGGACGCATTCATAAACTTGTCCCCAACGTTCTTCAGGTTAATCTTGTACATCTTGTTGGCTGCATTCTGGAGGCCCTGCGCAGACTTGTTCAGGTTGGCATTCATCTTGGCAAGGTTCTGAGACACATTGTTTCCCGCCTCGGCTTGCATTTGGGCATTGGCCGCAACGTTCAGGTTCTTCATCGCGTTATTTGCCTGGGTAATTGCCGCATTCGTCGTGGCCATTTCTTAGTAGGAACCAAGATTTTAAAACTTTTCGGGGCGGACGGGTGAGCTTGGGGACTCGCCACCTCCGGTCTGTGAATCGACCCAGTAGTGGGCCAAGTACACGACCAGACCGACCACTATGGAAGACGCGAGCAAAAACCCTTTCTGAGAATTCAAAAACAGGACCACGTCATCAATGACCTGAACGCCCGTGGGTTTCTTTATGAGACGCGGGACGAGATAGACGAGGAGGAAGTTGACGGCCAGTGCGGCCCAGATATAATTAAACTCCATATTACACTATTCCGAGGTTTTTATTGCGTGCTTCTTGCAAAAGTCTCCGTGGGTCGCCTTGAACCCACACTGTTTCCCCTCGAGCGTCTTGGCGTGACACCGACAAGCCGCTGGAGCTGGTGCCCCCTTTTTCTGTTCCGTGTGCATAGCTTCACGGGGCTTGAGCTTTTCTGTGTACGGCTGAACCTTGTGTCTCTTGGCGCGGAGCTCGAGCATATGCGCCTTGAACCGGGCCATAGAGGCTTCGAACTTGGCGGTGTCCATCGTGGGCGTCTAGGGTTCAGACGGGCTTGGGCAGGTCAGGACACGTTTTCTACGTAGGCCGGGGCGAAGTGTGAAACACTTCGCCTACTTAAAAAATTGTAGCGCATAATAGCAAGATGCAGATCTTCGTGAAAACTTTGACTGGAAAGACTATCACACTTGAGGTGGAGAGCTCTGACACTGTTGCAAACGTCAAGGCGAAGATTCAAGACAAGGAAGGCATCCCTCCGGACCAACAGCGTCTGATTTTCGCAGGCAAGCAGTTGGAAGATGACAGGACACTTGCTGATTTTAACGTGCAGAAAGAATCGACGCTCCATTTGGTTTTGAGGTTCTTCTTTGAATTAGCTTCAGTCGTGGAAAAATCCACGGCTAGTCTCGTACTTGTCTAAACCACACGTACGTGGCAACACCTTCGAATTGCGGGAAACTCCTGAGAGCCCAAACTACCAACCCAATTTTGGAAACGAATTGGGGTAAGGTAATAATGTCTGGGATTGGACAATCCGCAGCCAAGCTCCTACAGGGCAGCAGCCCCATGGAGAAGGTTCAGAGACTAAGTGTTGGTGGGCGAAAGCTTAAGATATAGTCCGGCCCTACAGAAATGTAGCTTCGGGAACATAGAGCCCGAGGGTAAGGAACCACCGTAAGAGGGGGACGTCGTGAGTCTAAAGACTAAATGAACTATGTTCAATATCGTCGTGAGTTTGCACGGAAAACGAGCTTAAAATATTTGTACTTTTATTCTAGAATGGAATTTCCTCTCGTAGACGCGGCCGTCGGTAAATGGAAGATATCTTACATTCAAGATGACATGTGGATCGGTCCGTGGATTGCACGGGGTGTGGAATGGGAAAACTGGATGAGACACGACGTGGAGTTTGGGTACCGTTCCGGAACGGATATTCTCGACATAGGCGGAAACATAGGGTGTAATGCACTCATGTTTTCCGATTACGGAAAGGTTCACACGTTCGAGCCTCTCTTTCATGCTGTTTTGCAAAAGAACGTTTCACAAAATACGTTGCGACACGACATTACCGTTCACCCATACGGTCTTTCTGACGAAACGTGTCAAAAGAATATATACTTCCCTGTGAACGAGAATGGACGTAAAAATTACGGGTGCTGTTCCATCAAGCCCGAACCCGGTGTTCACGCCAACGAGTCAACAGTCATTGACGTTCGCCGACTTGATGACGTCTATTCGGGTACTCCAAGTGTTATGAAGATTGACGTGGAAGGAAACGAGCTCGAGATGATCAAGGGTGCGGAGCAAACGATTCGAAAGCACATGCCGTTTCTCATTGTGGAGATTCACGACCCGGAGAAGAGTCCCGTGCCCCCTTACCTGTACAGTCTCGGGTACGGACCGATGATTGAGCGCCCGCACGCGAACTATGCGTTCATAAAAAAAGTTGTGTAGTAGAAATGCCTTTCACTCTTCAGGACCCTACATCAGGTCTCTTCTGGACTTCTGGAATCTTCGGCCGTGTTCAGCTTGGGACCACCCCAAACGTGTACACGCTCGAGGGCTCTTACATAAAGAACGTCGAGACGGGCAACTACGTGAACCACCGCATGGATCTGCTTCACGAGGGTGGTGAGCCCGAGGAGTTTGTGTTTGGTGCCGATGGGACCATCACGTCTCAGGACAAGGCGGTCATTGCCGCTCAGTTTGTCCATATCATGGGTGGAGAGCCGACGAAGTGGGTCAAGGTGGACGAGGCCGAAGACGACGACGTGCCCGTGCCTCGTGCAACAGCCCTCCTCGAGGAGGCTCTGAACGCCTCTAAAAAGTGCGAGTGTGAAAAGTGCGAGTGTGATCCCTGTGAGTGTGCTGCCGAGCCCGCCCCCGTGGAGCCCGAGGCCCCTGTTTCTTCCGCCGAGTAAGTTTTTTCTAAACTAAAAATAGAATGGGTGTTGCACCTGAAATATGGGGCCCAAACCTTTGGGGAACCCTCCACCTTCTGTGTCTTGCCGGAACCATAACACCCAATTTTGTTCAGGAATTCGCAGGTGTTATCCCATGTCCCATGTGTGCTGGTCATTTTGCCGAGGTTCTGAAAGAGAATCCGTTTCCAGAGTCTGATGACCCGCTGGTATTGTTCCGTTGGTCTGTACATGTACATAACCTTGTCAACTCACGCTTAGGTAAACCAACTTTTAGTCCCGAACAGGCCATGGAACGTTGGACGAAAAAGAGTCCAGACCCGAGCCCTCAATTTGATTTCAAAATTCTTATCATTATTCTTTTGGTGCTTGCTTTAGTTTTTATGTTGGTCCGTAAATAAGTTCTGCGAACTTGATAAGAATGGCCGGTGGTCTCTTCCCCGGACACCCGTTCGCACTGAATATCAAGTGTATCATCTTTACAGCGATTCTTGCCGGTGGATATTGGTACTTACCACACAAGAATCTCTGGGTCCTGGCCTTTCTCATATGGGCGCCTTATATCGCCCTTGCGTGGTACGACTACTCGTACAAGTGTCAAGACAAGTTGAAGCCGACCCTCGTCCCCTTTGGTCGGTACATTTGGCTTCCATTCAAACCTCCAGGATACAAGGAGGAGTTTAACCGCTTACCACCCGAACAGATTCAAGCTATGAATAACCTCGACCACCTGGTTCTATGGACGATACTGGCGGCCGGTACTGCTTATTTTCTTGTGAAAAAGTAGATGGCAGCTCTTGCACCAAGTCCCGGACCAGTCTCTGTCCCGGCTCCCCAGGAAGCGCCCCCTCCAGCTAAAGAGAGTGAGGCGATGAATGTCGGTGTCGGTGTCGGTGGAACAATGTCTGCGTGTATCTTGTTACTTATCGCAGTTTCAATAGGAAAACACCTTGAAAAAGCCGCAGAAGCGCCCGGCGCGATACCAAGAGATGTGCCTGAATGGGCGACGGGTGGGTTTGAAAAGATGGCCATTCTTGGAAAGGGCGGGCTTATTGCAGCCCTGATTGCCTTGGCGGCGATGAATGGTAACGTTTCGTACGTGGCTCAGAACCCCACAAAGTTTATGCAAGATGCCCTTGCGACCGGTGGGTTCGGTGCCATAGCCGCTGTGTGGCTCACCGCGACCCGTGGTCGTACCGATCTGTTTTTCAATCACCTTATTTTTGCCTTTATGCTCTTCTTCTTGTACCACGTGTGCCGCGAGTTTGCCGGGTACTTTACCATCTTTGGCTCTGAACAAAATACGGACAAGATTCAGAAGGAAGAGTCCAAATTTAGCAAACCCATCTTGATTACAGGGGGTGTTTTGGCATTTATTGCGATAGTTTTGGCCTTGGTCGCACGGGTCTCTCCAGACTACACACAGGGTATCTTAAAGAGCTTGGGATCTTCATCGGCTCTTATTATCGAGACGGTCATTTTCGTCGCCATCGTCACGGCCGGTGAGATTATCGTGGCACGGAACCACGGAGACCCTGTCGGTCCAGCAATTGGAACGAGCGCCGTCATTTTCACATTGGCTCATCTTGTGCTTCAGGCTGGCGGGTTCTACGATCACCTGTACAAGACGGCGCACGTAGTTGTCAATTCAGTTGCAAATGCAAAGCCCCATTCCAACTAAAGACACGGGACGTAGTTTAGTAAATGCAATATGAGCGTCTTTCCCATGTGGAACACATCCTTAAGCGACCCGACACTTACGTCGGATCCCTGGCACCCGAGTCCTCAACGTACTGGACGCGTGTGGCTGGACTTTTTGAACCTTCTGTTCTATCTGTATCACCTGGGCTAGTCAAGATATTTGACGAGGTTCTGGTCAACGCGATAGACCAGTACTCTTTGCACCAGAAGAAGGTGTCTCAGATTCTGATCGATGCGTGTGACAACACAATTTCGATCGAAAATTGGGGAGTTGCTATTCCAATCAAAAAACATGAGCGGGAGCGGGACGCCAGTGGGTCCCCGCTCTGGATTCCCGAACTCATCTTTGGTCACCTTTTGACCAGTTCCAACTATAATGACGATGAGCAGAGAGTCACGGGTGGTCGGAACGGGTACGGGGCGAAACTTGCGAACGTATTTTCGACTAAATTTTGGATCGTAATTAGCGATGGAAAGAAGACGTACCGCCAGATGTGGCACAACAACATGAGTAAGTGTGACCCGCCCATGATTGAGAATACGTCTGACGGGGTCTATGTCCGCGTCGGGTTCACTCCAGACTTGAAGCGGTTCGGTGGTCTGGGCGACTTTCTCAAGGTGGCTGAGAAGCGAGCGTGGGACGCGGCTCTGTGGTGTCCGAAAGCCAAGGTCTATTTTAATTCAAAATTGCTCGAGGTCCCAAGCCTTGAGGAATATGCGAAGATGCATGGCCTTGTTGCCTACGGGTCGACGACCCTGAAGAGGACGGAAGGTGCCTATATGAATGTGGTCATAGGACACTCCACTTCGGGAGGGTTCCAACAGTGCTCGTGGGTCAACGGTATCGCGACGACCAAGGGCGGGTCTCACGTGGACAAGGTCGTTCAGACACTCGTGAGTGAAATCCAAAAGGACAAGAAGTGTACGACCCTCAAACCTGCCCAAGTCAAGGCGTCCCTTTTCGTCTTTGTCAGTGCTGTCGTCATCAATCCCACCTTCAGCAGTCAGACAAAGGCGGAGTGTACTTCAAAGATTTCCGATACACCCAATTTTCCACCAAAATTCATCAAGGATGTCTTCGCCTCCGGTGTCTTGGATGACCTGGTCTCCAAGGGTCTGACCCTTGTCGACAAGGAACTCAAAAAGACGGACGGGGCTAAAAAAGCTCGTATTACGGGTGTTCCCAAGTTGGATGATGCCAACTGGGCCGGAACACACAGGAGCCACGAGTGTACGCTTATCATTACGGAGGGTGACTCGGCGAAAGCTCTTGCTATTGCGGGCCTGAGCGTTGTGGGCCGCAACGCGTTCGGCGTGTTTCCACTCAGGGGTAAGCCGCGCAATGTTCGGGATGCTTCGGTAAAGCAAGTGACTGATAACGAAGAATTCAGCAATTTGAAAAAGATCCTCGGGCTCCAACATGGTAAAGTCTACGGGTCGCTCCGCGACCTGCGGTACGGTCGCCTGATGATTATGACTGATGCTGACTTGGACGGGAGTCACATCAAGGGTCTGGTCCTGAACATGTTCCACGTATATTGGCCGAAGCTGATTGACCTAGGTTTCATCGTGAGTATGGTGACACCCGTGATCAAGGCGGGGAAGACTTGGTTTTTTACGGAGGATGCGTTCCGTGAAGCACAGGCTCAGCGGTCCGGTGGGCTCCCGGGTCCGGTCAAGTATTACAAGGGTCTGGGTACGTCTACGAGCGCCGAGGCCAAGGAGTATTTCAAACAGATTGATAAGTTGACCGTGGCGTTCGGATCGGACAAGGACATGAATGAGTCTATGATGCTTGCTTTCGCCAAGGCGCTCAGTGACGACCGCAAGGAGTGGCTCACGAAACACATGGCGACTCCACCACCTTGTGTGCCCTACGGCCAGGTTGCGAAGTTGTCCGTGTCCGACTTTGTACACAGGGACCTCGCCAACTTTAGTGCCGAGGACATCAAGCGAAGCATCCCACACGTTGCAGACGGTCTCAAGCCTTCCCAGCGCAAGGTCATATACGCGTGTCTCAAGAAGGGGCTCACGAGCGACATGAAGGTGGCACAGCTTGCAGGCTACGTAGCCGAACAGACGGCGTACCACCACGGCGAAGCCAGCCTCCAAGGGACCATCGTCAACTTGGCGCAGAACTTTGTGGGCGCGAATAACCTCAATTTGCTCGAGCCCTCGGGGCAGTTTGGAACGCGGCTGGCGGGTGGGAAGGACGCTGCGAGTTCCAGGTACATCTTCACGCGTCTGAGTCCCTTGACAAAGCGCATCTTCCACCCGGCCGACAATTCTGTTCTGAAATACGTGGTGGACGATGGTCAACAGGTCGAGCCCGAGTATTACGTGCCTGTGCTCCCTATGATCCTCGTGAACGGAGCCGAGGGTATCGGTACAGGCTTCAGCTGTTACGTGCCTCCGTATGACGTGGAGGTCCTGAAGCACAACATCCAGTGTGCTCTGGACCAGGTGGCAATGGCGCCCATGGTCCCACACTTCAAAGGGTTTCGCGGCCGTACCACAAAGACAAAGGACCATACGTGGGTTCTGGAGGGGGTCGTGGAGCGCGAGGGGACTCAGTTCCACGTCACGGAGCTCCCACCGGGCAAGTGGATCCAGGACTTCAAGGAACACTTGGACGATCTGGTCGAAAAGGGGACCATCCAAAAGTACGAAAACCACTCGACGGAAACCCAACCCGACTTTCGGGTATGGGGGGCCAGTTTCACGATTGAAGACGCCGTGAAGGAGCTGGGCCTGACCAAGACGATCCACACGAGCAACATGTACCTGATAGCTGCGAATGGCGCTGTGAAAAAGTACAACAGCCCCGAGGAGATTCTGGTAGACTATGTGGACATTCGGCTCCAGGTGTACAAGAAACGCAAGGCGTGGCTTCTCAAGGAATTCGACTCTGAAATTGAGTGGCTCAGCGAGAAGGCTCGGTTCATCACGGGGGTGATCAACGGAAGCCTCAAGGTCCTGAACGTTCCCTTGGCCCAAGTCCAAGCGCAGTTGGCCAAGGCACAATTTAAGGATGAAATTTGGGAAAAGCTCATGGATATCAAGACGTACCAGTACGTGGCAGAGGAGGTCAAGCGGCTCCAGGACTTGGTCGCAAAGCGCAAGGCGGAGCGCGACACGCTCAAGGCGACGAGCGTGGTTCAACTATGGAAGAATAATCTGAGCGAGTTGTAGATGGAGAAAGTGTTCCAAAACGTGATTTCTCTTGAAAAAAGAGCACAGGCATCCATTTTCAATCTCTTTAATAAAACTATAGGACCGACGCCATCACCGACCCCTGCTTCCGTGGCTCCGACTCCTCAACAGACTCCGATTAACCTTTTTCCAATTGATGTAAGTGGTTTTTATAAAGTGACTGGTCCGACCCAGGTGACGTTTTACGCAACGACAGACGTTCCGACCATTCCTGTAAGTCCTGGATGGGCCGGGGTGGGATTCAATGGAATTTTAGGTCAAATTCAAGTCACGGGGTTTTCAAACGTTGGAGGGTCTACAGATTATGGATCTTACAAGTGGTCGTTTAATCTTCAATCGGACACGGACCAAAATATAGAAGGAACACAGGAGTCTGTAGGTTCAATTATTTATCCACCGACCCAATTACATTACAACACTAAAAAAGTTCAAGCTCCGTTGTATGGATACTATGTAGTTTCTCAAAATATTGTCACATTTTACTTTACGGCACCTCCACCACCTCAGACAGCTATCAAGTGGAGACTTACGGGTCTTCCAACGTTTAGTGTTCCTATGGAAATAACTTCATATTCTCAGAATCTTCAAGGTTCGACCTTTGCAACACTTGTCCCCGTTGACGGGAGCATTCCACCAAACAACTCCGTTCCCGTACACGTGAATGGTGTTCCAGCAATGATTCAAGAGCCTCTTTTTACAAACTCATTTGTTCCTGGAAAATTCACAACTTATGTCTCTCCGACAACTGCCAGTGGAATACCAAACGTACAAGTCCAGTTGAACTCGAACGTTCACGTAGGGAATTACGCGGAACTCAGGGACCTCAATACGGACGTGGAATGGCAAGACCCACAACCCGGGACACGCCTTTTTCCAGAAAGCAAGTACATTGAAGAAAAGGACAAAGGGTTCAGTTCAGGTTCAGTCCTTTCGCTCCAGGCCGAGGGCCCACAGGAAAAGTATCTTTGGACCGACGATATGAGCAAGTCCCAATGGAACCCTCAATTTAAGCGCTATTCAAACTTTGTTATGTATCAAAAGGTGTACCCTTTTCCACCTCCAAACCCTTCGTATCAGGGTTCGGTCGTTCAGATTGAACTACGTCCGACAGAGTTGGGTCATCTTCTGTCGAACATGTACCTCTCCGTGACTTTACCGGCCCTTGCGGGGAGTAACGGATACACACCAAACGTTGGCCGGGCCCTTTTACAACAGGTTGATCTTTTGATGAATGAGACCATCGTCGAGACTTTGTACGATGATTGGTACGTTATCCGGGACCAGATGTTTCTGGATGCTGACGAGCAGCTCGGACTTCAGACAGCCCTGAACGTGTCAAACGCACAAGTCGGTGGCACTATCACCATCCCTCTCGAGTTTTTCTTTTGTAGACGTCATTCGGCTCATAATAAAGGACGTGAGCGGCTTCGAAAGCCGTACCTTCCCGTGTGTGCCATGTGGAACCAGCGTTTGTACGTCCGTTTCACTTTTAGACCAAACACGTGGTGGGCAAGTCTTCCGGCCAATACAAATGTTGATGTGTATCCGACAGGGACAACACTTTGGCCGAATCTCATCACTGAAGAAATCCTTTTAGAAAATGCAGAAAAGTTGTACTATCAGAACACACCACTCAAGTACATCGTGAATCGCGTCCAAAAAGAGTCGACGCTTGCATTCACGAGCGCAAATCCAACTCTTCAATTGACGGCTAACTATCCAGTTCAGGTTCTGGCGTGGTTCTTTCGAAATAAGAATTACGAGACGGTGACGGACGGTAAGTACTATGCGTCCAGATACAGCTACGGGTACTCGACTCAGTATATTCAAACTGGTATTGAGCTTCAGTTCCCCTCTGGAAACTCTAACTTCGTAGACGTTATTAACAACGCTAAGATTACCCTGAATAATGTGGACATTTTGAGTACGTTTCAAGGGTCTCTTTACTACTCGTTCAAACAGCCTATGGAACACTACCTTTCGATACCTTCAAAGAACATCTACATGTATTCTTTCGGGTTAACGCCGAAAGAGTACAATCAGGGTGGGTACTTGAATTTTTCAAAGTTAAATTCGCAAACAACGTACCTTCAGTTGAACTTTAACGCGTCGTACACAAATCAGCTCATTACTGGATACAACTTGTACCTATTTTATTATGGATACAGCCTGCTTCAATTTCAGGGTGGATTTGCTTCCCTTCCGTTTCTGTAAGCTTCCGGAGCGCGTCTACAATTCCGTTCGAAATTGCCCACCGAAGAAAGTTCAGTTGGGCACACGTGGTGGTCAGGCCCTGAAAGTCGATACGTTCGGTCCGACAAAACGGATCAAAAAGCTTTTTACTGTACCCGTCCAAGCTTGACTTGTATGCGACGTGTACCGTAAAAACCTTGCCGTTCGGAGCTGTGAACGATACATGGTTCGCCTTGGAATAGTTGGTCACAAACCACTCGAGTTTCCGGAGAGACGGGCCTTTTCCGTGACCGAGAATGTCATGGAGCTGTTCGCGATTCTCGGGAACTTCGAAAAACTTGGTAAGACTTGAAAGTAAAAGGTCACTTTTGCTTCCCATTAATCAATTTTAAGTTGGAATTCTCTAAGTCTGGTCAGTCCCACGGTGCTGGTGCTGTTTCCTCTTTCTTTTCGGGTGTAGGAGGTTTGTAGTGAGGGCATTGACACTGGTGGAAGCCGCAGTACCCATTTTCCTTGGGTTTTTTCAAGCACCTCTGTTTACTCTTGAGAATACCTTTACAGAAATTGTCTTCGACCCGTACCGTATCTTTGATGAGTCGCTCGATGGGGATCTCGTAGAGTCGAGAAACCTCTTCAAGCACTGCCCTGGACCTGAGATTGACGCGACGTGCCACTTCGTCTTCTATGCTTTGAAGAATCTGTTGTTGATAAGCCTCCTGCTGCTCCATACCTACTATACGTTCGGAGCTTTTAAGGGCTTTGAGAACCGGGCCAGGAAGGCTTTCCGCGCCTCCACTTCGGCAGAACTCGACGTCTTGACCATAAACTTTTTGTCAAAGATCAAGTCTGCGCTGACCAGAGGTTCCAAAAGGTCCTGTACGGGCTTTTTGAACTGGTTTGTGAAATAGTACTGGTAATCGAGCGGGACTTTGTTGTCCCGAGCCCATACGGGGTCTTCGGCCTTTTCGAACATCTTTCCGTCGCCCTTGATGATGACGAAGGACACGCGGTCGCCCTGTTGCGGTTCGGAGCCGGGCGCGCGGGCTCGCATCTTGTCCCGGACCGTGACGTGGGGCTGAGGCACCTTGTAGTCCGACGCGAGCTGCTTACTCATCAAGAGCTTGTCTGTAGGAATCTCACCAGCCATCAGTTTCCGAGCCGCGTCGCGCGCAAACTCGATAACGGGTGTTGGGTCGCTCGACTCGAGCACCATATCCAAAAGCGACTTGAGGGTCTCACGCACGTACGGACACGAGTCTCGCCGGACCACCTGGAGACCCTTGACGTCAATCTTTTTGAAGACTACATTCACAGTCCCATCGGGACTGGTCTTGGCTTCCCACATCTTGGCCGCGTACCTCTTCTTCGAGTACAAAAAGTACGGACAATAAACCTTCTCGAGTTCGAGGTCGTTTGGCGCTTTGAAAAGCTTCGTACACTGCTCGGCCGCCTGTTCGCCCAGTTGCCACGAGTAGTCGATGGCATCTTGACCTT
>Ga0208379_1000722_pt1 | contig 13972 bp, 11 predicted proteins | sample CryBogCBE02Aug07_FD_184559 | JGI IMG/M metagenome (GOLD analysis project Ga0208379, IMG submission 184559) | Freshwater microbial communities from Crystal Bog, Wisconsin, USA - CBE02Aug07 (SPAdes) | ecosystem: Environmental > Aquatic > Freshwater > Lake | place: Crystal Bog, Wisconsin, USA... | reverse complement strand
CTGGCGATAGATTGTAGTGGGAGCACAACCAGGCGGGCAGAACGACGGGTCGCTGGGAGCAAGGGTGCTGTTGTTGAACCCGTTGAGGTCGCCAAGATACAGACGGCACAGCGAATCGCGAGCAATGGACTGCGTTGTCGTGTCTTTCAGAGGCTGATTGAGAACGAGTTGAGAGCATACAATGTCTACGTAGCGAGTGGCCTCGCAGAACGTATACGTTCCGTTGCCTACCTCCTCTGCTATTGAGTTCGCAGCCGTGAACCCGAGAAGGTCAAAGAGTTGCTTCGTGGTGGCCTGCGGATACGGGTATGCGGCACCCGTCGGCATCGGGGCAAATGCAATATAAGGCCCGTTGCTCGTGCCGTTCGTCTCGTAATAGAAAGACGGAAGACCTGATCCGTTGCCTGTGTTTGTAGGAGCATACGTAAACTCAAATGCCGACAGAAAAGAAGAAATATTACGCACTGCTGTCTGAACCGCAACCGCGAGTTCGTGAGGCTTATACCAAGCCTGACCAATCGTAATAACGGCTGAACTTGTAACTGCCGTTGTGGGTCCGTAATTCACCACCATCTTGTTCGTCTTGTTGTTGATGTTCGGAATGGCGAAAGGGAATACGATTTCCGTCAGACCGAGACGCGTGAAGTAACCATTCATAATGCTCTCGTTCTTCACAATCGTGAAGTCATACGGGCTGTTGTTCAGGGCGGTGGCCTGCGTGAGGGCAATACGCTCCTGTGTGTATCCCTTCTGGAACCTATCCTCACTATCAATCGTCAGCAGAGCCGTAGACGACGGACGAATTGTATGCACATTCGCCTGTGGCGAGAAGTCGGGAGCCTTATAGAAGTTCGTCGCCATTGTTTATAGTAGACGAGAGAACAAATTATCAAGGAGAAAGCGTGAAGACCATCGGCACTGCGTTGGACTGCGAAGCCACACTTCCACCGATGTAGAAAGCGGCGTTTGACGATGACGTGCTGGTGAGTTTGAAGGTTATAGTTGATGAACTCGCCGTAATATTCACATTGGTCTTGGACAGAACAAGCGAGAACGGGTATGAGAATGTAGATCCCCCGAGTAGAAGTCCTGACGTTCCTGTAAGACCTGATCCAGATGCCGAGATAATAGGGTGAAACTGCGTCGCAGGGGCAGATGGCCTACCACTCACATCACTTCCAGCGGCAACCAGTTGCGTCTGGTAGTAATTTCCAGTGCTTCCTGCCTCACCCGACTGCCTCTCGTATATAGGCAGGGTGCCGTCAATACGGAGCGTGGTATATGCAGAGTTGGATAGACCCGTGATGATGTCGCTCGGGATATTGAGGTCTCCATTCACATTCGCACCTCCGCCCGCTAATACCAGGTGTATAGAACCCGCATTGCCCGTCGTTGGAATAAACGTCTGCTGGGTAAAGTAAGCAGAACCCGTTACGGACACAAGGGTCGGGACAGAACCACCACTGCCCGAATTACTAATTACGAGACCACTTGTGGTTGTCGTGCACGCAATACCTCCTGCTCCTGTGATTTTGGGAATAGCGACGTTTGTAGCCACAGACCCCGACACACTGCCGAGAAGACCTGATACACCGCCACCACCACCTCCACCTCCCGATGCATTCCAGTAAAAGTGGTTGGGTGAGGGACCGTTGTCTGATGCGATGAGGGACATTGTTTTACTACTACGAGATATAAAACTCGCCATAGGTATAATATATGTCGCTGTTGGCCTCTGTCCAACAACCAAATCTATCCAACTTCTATTTTGCGTTGGCTGGCGACCCATCACTGAATAATGCGAACTGGGCGGCGTTTCCTGCGACCAGTAATGTGGATATGTCCCAACATCAACTCTTAAACTCTACGGCCATAGAGATTGATGGCTACTTTCTGACGGCGGGGCCGAACGAACTTCTTTTGGACGGTGTGCCGCTGGTCACGACAGCCAACCTGTCGTCTATCGCGGACTGGTCGCTGTATCAGTCTCTCTCGGGCGGTGTGGATATGGCGGGATACACAATCAAGAATATCTCGGGATTATCTTTTTTGGGAGGCAATGTGTTTCGGGCGACAGGTGGAAAGGCTCTGGTGAATGGACAAGACGTTGTGCGTCTCTGGTCGCAGTGTAATGCTCTGGTAGACGTGGATATGGCGGGACACAATATCAAAAATGTAGGCTTTGGGCTGGGGACGATTCAGACGGGCGGAACAGACAATATCTTGGTAAACGGGATTGATGTTGTTTCCAAGTGGACGGATTACATAGCCGAGAGCAATGTGAATATGAACGGCAAGGCTATTCAGAACGCGAACGAGATTCAGTGTGCTATTATATCGCTGGACGGACAGAACATTACGGCAACTGCGAGCGACCTCTATGTCAATGGATTACCCGTAGGATCCGAATGGTCTACTCTCCCCGCTGTGAGTGATGTCTCACTGGCCCAGCACAGTATTCAAGATGTAAGTTCTATTGACTTCTACTACGGACCTGGTGCTTCGGTTGTCCTGAATGCGAGTGGTGGTTTCCTCTACGCCAACGGCAACAAACTTGCCGAAGGGTCGTCCGTGAACGAGTGGTCGTTAAGCCCTGCCGTCAGCGACGTGAATATCAATAATCATAATATTAATAACGTGAACTATATCCAGATTAGTAATACCGCCATCAACAATCTCGGTATTAACTGTTACGGCAGCACCAAGTTGGTCGGCAATGTTGATATGTTTGGTTCGGGTTCTGGTTCCTCTATGTTTTCGTTCAATCGCACATCGTCACCCTTTACTATCACAACAAAGACCGACAACTATTTCAGCGGGAACTCAAACCACTTGAACGGCAACTGCAATATCGTGGGTGCGACCTCCTACGCATCGTCAAACTATATATACGGCGGAACGACCATTGACGGTGGGTATGTGCGTGGTTGCTCTATTGGCTGTCTTCCTGAACCCATATACCCGTATTTCAATACCCAGCGTATTGATGTCCTACCCGCAGGTATTCTTATGACTTCGCCGACCTATATTACGATGAATGGACTGGGTGCGGGAAATATTGCGATGGGTGGTGCTCTTGCGTTTGCCGCTGGCTCCTATATGACGCTGGAACACGGGTTCGGCGTGGGTTCTAACGGCATCTACGTTCAGGATACAGCCCGAGACGATGCCGCACGTATGGTCTTTGAGTTCGGCGGTTCTATCGGTAATTCCATTGATACACCTACCCGTGCGGGAAATATGGACTTCTACGGAACCCGAATGTATATGGCCAACATCTACGCCACATCACGAGGAGGTCGTTTCCCTCGTCTGCCGTATCTCAATATTTACGACATCTCCTCCCTGAACTTCTACTCGGGTGCTTCCATTGTCGGCAATGTCTCGGGTTCTAGAAATTTGACGTTCAACGGGAATGTCGCATTCAGCAATGCGATATTCAATGGCTTGACGATGAACGGCAATCTCAATATGTCGGGCAATATCATCTCCAACGTGGGTGCCTTGTGGTCTGTGAGTTCAGGTATGACGCTGTCGGGTAAAATCACGATTGCGAATGCCGATATAGATATGAGCCAAAACTCCATCTCTAACTGTCGGGCACTTCTTACGCACGGCGTAGACGCCTATGTCGTGACCTCGCAGGAACTCTATGTGACCAATATGTATTTGGACCCGTATGCAGGGGCAACGAGTATTAACGTCTTTGCTCCCGTGAGTTTCAAACAGGGTCTTTCGGGCGGAGGCATCACCACCGACAGTATCGGTATTAGTCAAGTTGGACGCACAGCCATAGACGTATCAGGTGCTTTCCACTTCGTCAATAGTAGTGTCTCGGGTTCCTACATCACAGGCGGACCGCTGGGAACGTCCATCTCGGGCGGTCTTGCGGTCACGGGCAATGTCTCCATCAGTGGAAGTGTCGCAGGACTGTCCCTCTCGGGCAATCTCAATATGGGCGGGAACAGCATTACCAACTGCTCCAATATCACGACAGGTCGCATCACCGATTTGGCCTTTGTGACCTCCACAGCAGGTATTAGCGTCACCGCTCCCATCGTGGGCTTTACCGCAGATATAGGGATAGATGGTTCCGTAGATACGAGCGGTCTCGTGGTTCACCACGATACGCAACTGAATACCATTACGGGAACACCGACTCTGGTTGGCGTAGACCTGAACTTCAACGGAAGGACGGGGACGAACGTTCCCATACCTGTCTCGGGATCTAACATAGCAAACAAGGCCTACGTAGACAGCCATAATCCTATATCCTTTGCCGAAACAGGAAGTCCCGTCAACGTATATACAACAGCGGGAACACCTGTCGTCATCGCCACCGCCACCATCGTCCTGAATGCTGCGAGCCGTGTGTGGATCAATTCCGCCACAACCTACGACAATACAGGGGCAGGATCCAGCGACTATATCGTCTCCACCTACATCGTCTTCAACGGCTCAAACTACAATATTACGAATACCTCTATACCCGCTCGGTTCAGCCCTACCGTGCCGTCGTCTACGAATGTAAGCGTTCAGGCTGTCTCTACCATTGTCCCCGCTGGTTCGTATACTGCCTCCGTCTACGCCTACGCCAATGCGGCCAACACCGATCTCACCGCCGCTCACACCGACCTCGTCCTGACGGGTGGGTTCTTGTGAGGAGGAGCCGACCCCAAAAAAACGTGCTTATCGTCCTCACACCCAATTAATTTAGCGAAATAAAACCTCACATAGAAGAAATGCCCGAACAGAAGAAACCGATTGGAGAGTTACGTAAGGAGTTGCGAAAGATGCTCATTGATATTTCTATCCGTCCGTCGCAGATTAAGAAGCGTGAGGACATAGAGCATATGATTGGAATGTATGGTAAGTTCGCCGAAGAGAAGAAGTCCACACCCCTGCCCGAGCGTGGCGTAGGTGGTCGTAAGAAGGCAAAGGAGGTGGAGAGCAGTCCTGATGAGATGGGCATTGTGGTTCCCAAGAAGGTCGTCAAGGAGAAGACCGAGTATGCAGAGCGTAAGGAGAAGAAGGCAAAGAAACCTGCTGCTCCTGCTCACGTTGCAGAGGATAGTGGAACTGGGTCAGAATCGGAAGAGGAAGAGCGTGTCGCCAAGAAGGCGGTTGCGAAGGTTGCGAAGGCTGCTGTCTCTCCTGCCCCCGAGAAGCCCAAGCGAGTCATTACTCCCGAGCATCTTGCGAAGATGCAGGCCGCAAGGGGAATTAAGAAGGCTGCTTCTAACCCTAACCCTAACCCTGCCGAGAAGAAGGCCGAGCCGAAGAAGGACGATGCTCCGCCGTCTGCTCCTGCGAAGGCCGAGAAGCGTATCCCCGTATTCAAAACCGCTCAATGAATAGACTTGCGGAGGTGGTGGGCTGGAAGTTGCATAGGTGCGAATATGTCCTTCGTCGGAATGATGCCGTGAATGTGGACTGCCTCTCGCCCAACGGGCACCCACGTGCTTCCCGCCAGATACTCGCGGCCATAGTGCGTAGGGTCAGGGTTCGTCGGGCTGTGTGTCGTCGTGTGGCTCTGTCCTGAATGGTGGCTCTGCTGACGCTCGGGGATTATGTGCTGGTGGCGGAGTTCAGTCAGGCGAACGGCTGTCTCCTGCTTGTGTGCCTGCTCAAACGTGAGCGGGTGCTGCGAAAGGTAATGCCCGTGCGGGCTACGGACTACATATCCGCCAGCGTGCTTTACGATAGAATACGGCATTGTTGGGTATACTATATCTCCCTAAAATATTCCAAATCCATCAGTCAAAACTTACGAAAAACTTCCCAGACACGATTTCCGTGCTTGGTATGTTCTTTGCTTCCTCCTTCTTGGGCTTGGCCTTGCGTCGTCCTTCGGCGAGTGCCGTCTTGTGTTCGGGCGACATCACAGGTGGAGCCACAAACCTATCTTTTGAATCTACCAGTATACCTGTCTCCGTATTGAAAAACATTGTCTTGTCGGTCTTGGGCGGTCTACCCGCTCGTAGCCGTCTACGATAGGCGTGAGTCTGGTCTAACTTCTTCTCCCTGATTCTCTCCCTGTTTCTCCAATACCAACAACGTGCTACTCTGCGGATTCTCTCCTGCTTGGTCTCGTTTGGCGGAACGTGGGGGTTCATTATGTATACCCCCGTTTTCGTTCATACTCTTAAACGTTATGTGGAAGATTGCCGTTAGGACGTGGAGTGCCTTGCGGTGTTCCCTCGTGTTAAGAGACACTTGGAGTTGTTCGCCCAGCGACATAAGGCACTGAACACTTTGGTCTGCATATACATTCCGAAGCACGCGGGATACGTTCAGTTTGCTGTTGTAGTATACCACTCACAAAAACTTCCACGTTCTACTTTGATTGTATTCTTCTCCCGTATCAAGTCCTTATGCTTCTGCGAGTTCAGGTGCGACGGATATGAGGCTTGCTGCACAAACCGACCACACTCACACTGAATCCTCCGTGCTTTCCCTTTCGGTAAAATGATGTCCATTATCTATAATGCCCCAATTGGTTTCTGTGAAACGGAGCGATAGAGACGGGAAAAAGTGGGTTGCCGAGTTCAAGATGCCTGACGGCCACTTACGGCACACGCATTTCGGAGCCGCAGGATACACGGATTATACTCGCGGAGCCAGCGATGAACAGCGGACGCACTACCGAGACCGACACCACAAGGACCTCGTCTCTCGCGACCCTACCTCTGCGGGACTTCTCTCCTACCACGTTCTCTGGGGCAGCAGCAGGAGTATGGAGAGGAATATACAGATTTTTAAGAGGGAGTTTAATCTGCACTGACCTGTGAAGAAGCATCACTATCGTCTGGGTAGAAGTAGTAGTAAATAGACCTGCTTGAATATGTCTTTTTCGCAGGAGGTTCGTCCTGTGTGCCTATAAGTAGCGGATTGAGGAAATCACAGCCCTTATACTCTAAACAGCACCGCAGAGGGCGGTTCCACCCATCTAATTCTGTCCATTCTGCTGGAAGGGGTTCCTTGTTCGTTATGAAACGTGAGTAGAACTCTGCGTGGATCGTTGCGTAATCCTGCGAGATATGAGAGGGCATTATTGTAAGAGGTGGTGGCGTCTTTAAACGTGTAAGAGGTTCCTGATACTATGAATTATGGCTTAATCCCGTCATTTTGAAAAAGGTAGTAGAAAACAGGGCTGAATATCCCGTAAAGTCGCTGTTTGATGTGGGTGCGTCTTTTTTGGCTTCTAACGTATACTGTATTTATGAGCCAAAAAAGACGCAGTATCATCTCGGGCAGATTGCCTTACCTAATTACATCACAAACTGCTACTCGCTATTCAAAATGACGGAAATAGAGACCTTTGGCTGAATATAGTGGACTATATGTGAGGGATTTGGCTGATAAGTCAAGAATGCCTGGTCGCCCTTTCTGCTTTTCTGTATAGCAACTCCCATCGTAGTGCCGTTGAACATCTTTACTGCCTTCACAACATTACGACAATACTGGTCTGCTGTGTCCTTATGGCTACGATCACGAATACCAAAGCAGGTGAGATCTGCTTTCGGGACGTCGTGTGCTGGAATACAGAACCCTTCCGCATAGTCAAACCCCCACGACTGCATAATAGCGAGTTGCTGTATCTCGTGCGACACTAAATCCAGCACCTTCTTCGTGTTTTTCGCATTCATCATACGCAGTAGTTCAGCAGGTGTAGAGTGGACTTCGTTATACGCATTGTTCACGAGTTCAGGTGTAACCCTCCACTTCATCAGGATATTCCCATCAATCTTATTTGGCGGGACTTTCTTGGAGAGCATATACTTTGATATTTTCATCTGGTCCATAATCGTCATTTCCGTAGAAAACCGATTCCGCATTAACTCATCGGCCTCTTCGTCGCAAATAAGCGGGACATCGTCGTAGTCAACCCCATCACCACCTACAACCTCATCGTTTTTTTTAAAAAGACTTGGTTTTGCTGTGGTATACTTGAACGCTACTCCGCACTCCTTCAAGTAATGCTCCATAATTGCCGCAGGATACTTGTGGCTCGTAACATACTCATTCTGGTTCCGTAGCAGCAGACGAAGTAGCCAATTGGGTAGTCGCTCGTAGTCTGTGGGTTCCTCGCCGACTGCTTTGAGGAACCGAGAGCGTGAAATAGTATCTTGGTTTGCGTAGCGTTCCATCTCGTCAAGCCCCGCATTCAGCGTAGCCATTCTGTAATCAGCCACACTTTGAATGAATCCAATGTAGTGGTCGTCTTTCAGTTTTCTCGCTCGGTGGATTGCTTGGGCCACATCACGAGGAAGACAGCCCCACAACGACGTTTGAAACGCACACACATCAAACGAGGGTTCAGCAGTATAGTTCAGCCCGACCGTAATCGTAGATGTAGACATAACGAGTTGATACTTTGCCCAATGGGTATTTACATCAGCACAATGTCTATCTTTTTCAGCCTGATCGGTGTCTTTGGTATACAGAACACTGGATATACCTCGCCGTTCAAGAATTTGCTGATTTGCGTGTGCGTTATTCTTTGTCCCCCACGTAGCGTATATCTTCTTTCCCGCACTGACTTGGTTATAGAAATGCTCCAAGTAGCCATTCTCTCCACCCTGCGTCTCATTGAATAGCAGAGCCGTTCGCTTGTGTGGCTGATACGGATTCACAACGATTTGAACGGAGGGTCGCAGGGCAGACAGGAACTCAATCGTGCGATCGGTGAGGAAAGCGTCCATAAAGCGAATGTTCGTCGCGTTGCGAGTAATCTCTTCCAGTTTCTGGGTATTCGCAAGATAGTTCCCGTGATGCGTGACGTTCGGGGTCATAGCAGCGAGCAGTGTCTCGCACTCATCGCTGAACACATACTCGTAGTCAGTCTTCCCAAGACGATGGAGAGACATAGCGGACATAACCAAGAACGGAGCCGTGATAGGAGTTTTCTTGTCCCTGATGGTGTCGTAGTATACAAACCGACTATCCAGAACTCCACGAAACATAGCAGTCAGCGTAATGCGAGGAGACAGAATGAGAACGCTCTTTGGAGAATTGAATGGAGTATTCGCAATCTCTCGCAACATTACCCACGTTTTCCCCGTCTCCAAAGCAGACTTGGCTGCAATGGTCGGGTGCTTGGGAAGTATATTCAAATACCCCTGTGGCGTTCGCCAGTTAAAGAGAGTCGTTGAATCGGTGGTAAGTTGTGTGATCTCATCAACCGAAACACTCATAGTCAACCCATCAAACTTATCCAGTCCAATAGGATCATCTTGTTTGGCTCTCCACCGAAGACTGCCGAAGGTAATGCGATCCAATCGGTTTGGGTTGTATTGAGCGATGATGCTGTCTACCCACGCCTCGCTATACTTGGACGACTTCTTGCAGTAGTGGTGAATGACGCTCCTGTTCGCACCTCCATCGCACAACGCCCAGATGAGATTACGGCACTCGGTATAGTCGTCCCAGCGAGACGATTTCAGTAATTCCGCCACAGTGAATATCGTCTGGTCGCTTTCAATAGGACGCGGCGTATCAGGAGGAGGAGGTGGCGGCAGATTACTGGCTACTTTCTTCAAGGGCAGTTCAACGGCGACCTTGACCGCAGTATCAGGAATATACTGAACGAAGGTGTCGGCAGGTGTGCAGTTAAACGGCATCAGTGGACGATGCTCGTTAGGTTTGGAGGTGAATACGCACCTATACTTCCTACGACGTGAATAGACCGAGTAGTCTACGTGGGGAAGTCCCAGCCCCGCAACAAACTGCTTGGCGTGTGCGGTGCTGTCTACAACCTGCGTAGGTATAGTCCAGTGAAACGAGATCTTGCGTTTCGGGAAGGAGGACGCATCGGCCAGTGCTACATCGGGGTGAATAGCGAGTAGACGATCCACAGAAGCCTTCTTGCGTATCTCAAACTCTTGGTGGGTGATACTCTCCGCAAGGTTCTCGTCCCAGTCTCCGTAGGGGCGAACAGGAGCATCGGGGTTCAGCACCTCATAACAGCCATCGCTATGCTCTCGGGCATAGCGAATTGCGTCATCAATCGCCTCAAATGACTTGTGGGGTTTGTCCCCATTCCAGTTGAGGCGAAGGTGAATACGTTGGGGCGACACCTCCATTATGAATTGTAAGAGGAAAAAAATCTATGATTTAATCGTATCCGTTTTGGACTCGGCAATCTGTTTTTCAGTCGTCTTCTTCTTCTGGTAGTATTTGCGGTTATAGACCCGTGCCTGTTGCTTCTTCTTCTCGGCACGGCGACGCTCAAACTCCGCCCACAGAGCCTCCTCACTCACGGCGACCGACCCACTCTCCACTAAAAACTGGATAAACGCTCCATTCAGTTCCATTTTATCTTGAATGTGATATTAGTTTTCTCTTAAAACCACTCCTCATACGCCATACATGTGCCCGACACTATCATACCCAACTGCCTTTGCCCGTGCGTCCATCACAACACGGGTCTTCGCAATCTCTTCGTCCTCATCACGCTCCACATAGTCCAGAGCGGTGTCTACGGAATGGCCCATAAATTCCGCTACTTCGCGGCGTTTGGCGGGAAGGGGAGCGGCAGCATCAAAGTAGGAGAGGTAGGAGTGGCGGTAGGTATTCGCGGTCGCACGGACGCCAATCTTCGCGAAGGTAAGGTCGCCAATGTGGGTGCTGAACTGGGTAATGGCGTATGGCTGTCCTGATGGGAGGGAGAACAATGGCTTTCCGATGACTGCGAAGTCCACGAACTCTTCCCGAAGGGAGTATGGGACGTTGAATGTTTGCACCCCATACGTCCCGAAGGTCTTGTATAGTCCGAAGATAAACTTCATTCCAGACTTGTTGATGACGAGGTAGTTGCCGCCCTCTACCTTGCGTGGCTTGCGGCCGACAACCTGCATTGTGGCGTAGTCCTGAATACGACGAGGAGGGACGAGGGAATACATTGCGAGAATCACGCGGTCTTGGCCCTCATACTGCTTGTATACGTTGCGGAGAGACGCCCACTCAACGCTCTTGGGAGTTATGCCGCCCGTCTTGGCGTCATCTCGCTGCTTGATATACTTCATCATCTCTGCCTTGTATTCCGCACAAATCGGGGTGTCGCGGGTGTGATAGATGACGGCAGACAGATTGCTGGAAATAGAACTTGTCTTGGCGGCCTCTCCTTTGGCTGTCGTGGTGAGCAGGGACATAATCTTGCTTTTATTGTTCAAATCCTCGCCACCTCGCTTGGCGAGTGCGGCGACGACACGAGAGTAATTGGCGAGGGTAATATCACTCGGCATTTTGTTTGTTTGTCTATACACTACTGTTTATATGCTTACCTATTTCGCTATGAAATCGCCAATCCGTTTTACCGCCTTTTCATCGTATACACACTGACGAGAAATGATGAGGTGGGGCGAGTTCCCTTACTGAAACAAGAGTGAAGGAACATTATATACTACGCAGAATACTAAATCTTGGCCACCGCCTTCCAGAAGAACGTATCGTCCTTTTCAATCCCGATGGCGTGTAGTCCCATATCCCTTGCGGTGAAGACAGAACTAAAACTACCAGCGGTCGGGTCAAGCATCGTTCCACCCGCAACACAATAACGTTCCAGCAGCCACGTGTAAAGTTCGTCAGGTTTCTGGGTAGGGTGGTTGCCCTTGCCTTTCTTATTGGATAGTTCAATGACGGACTTGACGCAACGTTTTCCCGTGTTGTCGTTGGAGACATCTGCATACTCGCTTCCATAGACTTTCTGCTGTCCGCTTCGTTTATGATTAGGCCCAACAGAACGGGGAAAGTCGCCCTCAATATCTATACGCTTGTAATAGGCTCCCTTCTTGGAGAAGACGTAGATGAGTTCGTGAGAGCGAAGGGGCTGTTTGTTGGCCAAGAGAAAGCCTACGCCATTCGTCTTTGCCCAGACAATATCGTAGCGGAACCACGACGGGTTGGACGCAATCAGTTCATATCCAAACTTGGCGGAGCAGAACATTAGGACGGGAGTATGGTCATCGCGAGCCAGACGCTTGACCTGTTCCCAGAACAGCGATAAGTCAATCTTGACGTCCCACGCACACCCCGAATTGCTGGGTCCTTTGACGTTGCGACCGAACGGAGTGGCTCCTTTCTGTTGGGTCAAAACGCCATACGGCAGGTCGCACATAAAGCAGTCAACAGAGCGAGGAGGTAGTGTCTTCATTAGGGCGAGGCAGTCGCCGTGTAGTAGGAGAGCCATTGTATTCTACCAAGTCAAAAATAGACTGGTTTTGACTGGGTATACAACTGCTTACTTCTTCTCGGCGGGGGGCATAATACGCTTGCGACGCACGCGGGGCTTCTTCTCCTTCCCCCACTCCGCACATTCATCGCACAACCACATATGCCCATTCATTCGTTCTATCGGATAGGCGATGACTGGCTTCTTCCTGCAAATCTCACAGCCTTGCCTCATCAAAAGTTCGTCTATTGAGACGACCTTCTTCTCGGTCTTTTCCTCCTCCTCGTCCTCCTCCTCGTCCTCCTCCTCTTCGTCCTCTCCCCCATCGCACTCCCGAATCTCAATCTCGCCGTTAGGGTGCTTATAGTCCACATCGGGTATATCTTCTGTTTGAATGCTCTGATTTTTGCCGTCCCTATCAATATAGTGGAACGTCCCATACCGAATCCACCACGACCCAACCTGCCTCCCGTTGTTCCTGTTGTCGCCTGCGTCCAGTAGATACTTGCTGATGGTCTTGGGGACAATGAATTCCAGATGGGTGAAATAAACTGCTTCGTAGATAGGCATCTTGTTGTTCGTATATCGTCTCGTAGGCTATGTAGTTTATCTGATATACCCTGAATCCGTTTTGGTGAACTTCGCATTCCAGAGAGTCAAAAAATAGACTGATTTTGACTGGGTATACGGCCGTTTACTCCTCCTTTCGCTTCTGCTCTTCTTCCCACTTCTTCACTTTCGCAACATACCTCGCCTCCTCCTCCGCCTCCTTCTTCTCCCTCTTTGCGTCACGTTCCTTCTGCTTCTCCGCCTTCACTCTGTCCTTCTCTGCCTTCTCGGCCTTGACCTTCTCCCGCAACGCGACAGGGTGGTGAGCCATAATAGTGTGATTATTTTCTAACTTTGGAGGTTAGAATGAAAAAAAGTATTATAAGATTCTGAAAATGTTCCAGAACATTACAGTATACAGGACGGGGTTATTTTTGATATAGCCCTCAAAATGTAAAAATAGTGATTATCCGAGTCCGCCAAAACGGATCGGCCGTCTCGGAACGGAACGGACAGCATACTACGACAGAGAAGCAGCCAAAATGCCCGCAATCCAGAACAAGAGCCAGATGAAGACTATGACCTGCTGCATCTGCGATGAGCAGTTTAAGACGCAATACTACGGCAACAATCCCGCTCCTATGGTGAATGACCCCGACGCAGTATGTTGCGACCAGTGTAATAAGTTGGTGATTAAGGCACGCTGTATTCTCGCAGAAAACGAAGATAGTGATGACGACGCAGATATTATCCAGACGTTCTTTGATATGTATCGCCATACCAAGCCCTCTCTCCGCACGACTCCCCCGACCCCCAGTGAACTTCGCACCTGAATCTGTATCGGCCTATATATGCCCCTCCCAGTCAGCCCAGTTTTTTTGCGTGGACAGCCCCCGACTCATCAAAGCACATCGCGACTTTTTAACTTGGCGTCCATACCCGCAAGTAGAGGGATAGGTAGGCAGACTTGAAAATGAAAAAGTTTCCTCCACAGAGTCCAATATCTCAAAATTGATTTTGATATTCAGTAGCAGTTCAATCGCGGTCAATAGCGGTTAATAGCGGTCAATTGCGGTCAAGAGCAGTTCAAGCACAGCCTCGCTCCGCTCGGGGCGACTCTTGTGTTTGACGGGCGAAACTCCCGTCGGAGTGCGTAAGTTGGCGTGGGAATGACGGAGTTTTAGGTCAGCCGCCTCTGTGAACTCGGAATCCATATAATTTGTTAACAAATTATATGGATTCCGAGTTCAC
>Ga0208379_1000719_pt1 | contig 14006 bp, 15 predicted proteins | sample CryBogCBE02Aug07_FD_184559 | JGI IMG/M metagenome (GOLD analysis project Ga0208379, IMG submission 184559) | Freshwater microbial communities from Crystal Bog, Wisconsin, USA - CBE02Aug07 (SPAdes) | ecosystem: Environmental > Aquatic > Freshwater > Lake | place: Crystal Bog, Wisconsin, USA... | reverse complement strand
ATTATTTTGTAAATTTGCGACTTGCTTTAAAAGATTGGGGTCGTTAAAGCTATTAGGGCCATTACTTTCAATTACAGGAGAATGATTATTATCTGCCGTTCCTGTATTATTATAATAGACAAAAGTTAATGGAGGACAATTTAATAGAACAGATTGCTGTTGATGTTGTCTAATTAAATCTTGGAATTTTTGCATCTTTACAAAACCAGAATCACCATTATAAGAATTACTATATTGGGATTGGAGAGGCCAAGCAACTGTAAATTGGATAGACATCTCACTACGTCTAATTGGAAACCAACTCATACCTCTATGTACTTGAACGTTTTCATACTGAACGTAACTACCAGTAGAGAATGAAGTAATCCATAAAGGAAATGAAACGTTATAATTTACATGACCCTTAGAGTCGATGAAGGGGATATTAAGCCAAGCATTACCTGATTTTTCATCTTTTGGACTTTGCAAAACTGGAGCATTTACTGTCTGTACAGCTACGTTATTTGTAGAAGTTGAAAAAGTAGTTTTAGTTACAGATCCATAAGAAGATGGTGGAGTAAATCCAGTTGGTGGATTATTAACAACAGGTGCTGCTTTAACAACAGGAATTCCAAAATTTCCAGCTGGTTGTGGGTGACCCCCAGGACCGCCAGGCATTAGTTGTTACCAAACCAATCTTGAATATTACCAGGCGACTGTCTTTTCGATTGATGAATAATACCCTGTCTACCCCAAGCAAAACCATTAAAAGTTTCTTTTTCTTGATCTGCTTGATAAATGGGCTGGGAAACTGGAACATTTGCAATTGACTTAACGTTTCTCATATTTCCTACTGTCCTCCGTAAATTGATTGACTGCCTAAACCAGCTGCTTGTGTAGTATCAGTTGCTGTTCCACCACCTGCACTGGGGTAGCCATTGGGTCCACCAACTGGTGTTAATCCAGCATAATAAGCACTTAAGTTTGTACTACCTCCACCAAACCCAATTTCATTAGCTCCAGCACTATTAGCAAATAATTTTTCTAATGCTGTATTTGCAATAAATGTTGTGAGTGAACCATATCCGTTTGTAGGGTTTGAACTACTGGCTGCATAGCCCGGATAACCTGTATCTTCTACTTCAAACGAAATATTGTATGGATAAGTGACTGATGTAGGGTCCCATCCAATCTCAATATTTCTAATCCAAACATAAAAGCTTAAGTTTGAACCATTAAATAGTGTGTTGGATAAATCGTTTGTTTGGTTATAGGGAATAGTAAAAAGAATACTATTTTGTGACTCAATCTGATTTTGCTGTAATGACTTTAAACCATTAAAAAGAGCGTTTAGATTTGCTCTTGACCCAGCATCACCCTGAACCTGTAGTGAGTCAATCTTCACAGAAAGTAGCTGAGTAACACGACCACCGTAGGTATCAAAAGAGATCTTATTGAGTCGATAATTAAAGTTTAGTGAGTTGGGATTAAAGGGTAATGATAAAACCTGTCCAGCTGCTGCATTATAGTTGATTGTATAGCCTGTAGGGGAACCAGGTGCTGGGCTAGACTGCATTGTAGCGTTAGTAGAGAGGAAAGCATAATGCTTTGTACTTTTATTTACCGCATAATCTGGAACTGTACGCTCTTGAATTGTTACAGTAGTTCCAGGTTTATTAATAATTGTAGGAGCAAAAGAAACAGGTGCCCCACTTAAACCTGCAGTCAACCCAGAATTAATTGAGCCTGTTCCTGCACCTTGATTTTGTGCTGTAGTAGTTTTCTTACTCATTGTGTACGGCCTTTACCACCAGTTGACGAATTCCACTGAGTTAACATTTGCTGTAGCATTGCAGGGTTAGAGATAACTTGGAAGAACTTCGTTGCCTGTGGGCCTAGTTCAACCTGTAAGGCCTTTGCGTATGTACTATTTGCACCAAATGCATTCTGTCCTAAGAGATCATTTTGTGCAGTTGATTTGCCTGTTAACATATCAAGGAAAGTATTAGTTCCACCAAGACCACCAGCAGCAATACCACCCTTACCGTTACCCTCTGCCATCGTAATAGAGCCAGACATAATACCTGCGGTAAAGAGTTTTTGTTGAGCTGGACTCATATTTGCAAAAGCATTTTGACTGATAAAAGAGCCATTTACATCAAATCCAATATTACTCCAATGTTGTTTATTCTGCATTGTAGACATATCTGACATAATAGAGCTTGCACTCATATTTTGCATTGCAGCTGACATATCGTTAGTGGCGCCTCCACTAAGTTGCTTTGCAAGTCCTGGTGTTGCTGTAATTGACCCACCTGTAGTTCCAGCACCAGCGGTTGAAACACCACCAACCTGTGTTTGTGCCCAAGTAATCCAAGTTTCAGGGGAGGTAGGAAGTTTTGATGGGTCCATACCAAGAGTAGGAAGAACAGTTTGTAATGCATAAACAGAGTTAAGAACTTGACGGGCAAACCCACTTGGATTAGAATCTAATAGCTGCTTGGTAATTCCAAATCGAGCAAGGAATGCTGATACAACTCTATTATTGGCAGCCAAACTATTAGCTGCGTTTCCTGCTGCGTTACCAGTTCCACCAAATCCAGCATTATAAGCTTCAAGGCCTTGAATGCCAACTCCCAATTGATTAGCTATTAATGCTTGACCAAGTTGACTACCCATTACTCCTTGTTGCATACTCTCTAAACCATTTAATGCTGGATTAGCCATTTGCTGGGCAAGCCCTACACCAACTGCTGTAGAAGCACTACCAGTAAAACCAATTGCTGAAGCTGCAGCTTGGCCCTGAAGGAATGTCTGTTGCATACCCAAGAAAGAAGCGTTAGTTGTGGATGCAGTATTAGCAAGAGTGTCCAAAGCATCTCTTAATTGTGCTGCACTAGCACCAGCTTGAACAACTACTTGTTGGAACATTGCAGCAGACTCTTCTGGATTAATATTATACTTTTCTTGAGCGTAATTTCCAAAACCAACTGCAGCATTAAAAAGATTTGTGTTCAATCCATAACCTTGAGCAGCAGCATTCATTCTGATTTGTTTTGCTTCAGCATAATTTTCTAGTGGATTAAGTCCAAACCCAGCTGTTAATTGAGCTCCAAAATCTTGGCCTAATGCACCCATTACTCCAGTGCCACCTGTTAGACCAGTAAACAACTGTCCTTGCTGGAATGCACTCTGAGTTGCTTGAAGTGCTATCTTACCTAACTGGTAGTAGAGTCCTGCTCTACCAGCACCAATACCTGTATCGTTGACGTTTTCCTTGGCAAAGGGATCTTGGCCACTAAATGGTGTAGCATCGCCACCACCCAGTAGGTTGGCAAAACGTCCAAGGGAACCAGCTACGCCATTAAGTGTTTTACTATCAGGAAACAATCTTGAAATCCAAGAAAGGTTTCTACCAATTAATGCTTGTCGACCATAACTTGGAAGGTAATCACCAATAGCGCCAATACCAGATGCATCACCTGCACCACTTGGATCTGGCGCAGTTACAGCAGAAGAAGGTTGTGCTCCAGGCGCTGAAACATTTGGAGGAGTTCCAGTTGGCGCACTTGGAGAGGGTGTCGATATAACTTGCCCATTAGGTCCATACAGGACAGGCCCAGTAGGGGTATTAACAGGAGTTGTACCGGGAGGTGCACTAACAGGGGCGTTAGAAGGAACAGTTCCTGTTGGCTTTCCAGGGTTATATTGATGATCTTTCTTATTGAAGTCAGGAATCTCACCAGGATTAAATTCAGTTGGTGGCCTTCTAAGATCTCGGCCTTCACTACCAAATAGTACAGGTCCAGCACTATCAGTAGGGTTACCCATACCTGTGGTACTACCACCCCCACCAATATCAGGGGCATTCATCCCGCCACCCAAAGCATTGAGTGCAGAAAGATTACTAACTACAGTAGATAGTTCTCGGTAATAATCAACTGTATCTTTTGTATTCTGTCTTACAGCTTCTGAAATACCTTTAAGTTGGTTTTCAGCATCGAGTAATTGCTGACGTAAATCTACTTGCTTCTGATATTCTTCAGAAAGCTCTGCCATCTTATCCTGGGTGGTACTAATGGCACTAATAAAAGCTTCCTGGTCCTCTCGCATATCTTTAATCTGATTTGCAAGAGTAGAGGCATCCTGGATGGACTGGTCTAAACCAAGATTGACATTAAGACCAAGATTAATCTCATCGCCACCACCCATGATGTTGTCAGCCATTACTCATCCTCTCCCAAAAGACTTAAGTCAATACCATCAAAGACAGGAACTACAGGAATGGGTGACTCTTGAGAGGTATCTCTTACTGGGGCCATTGCTTGAGCTCCTTCGAGTTGTTGGAATACTCTTTCCAACTCTTCAAACTCTTCAATTGTTTCAGGAGTCTTCCAAACGATTTCATCGAAGCCCATTGCTTCAGCTTCTTCTCGTTCTTCTTGAATCTTTTGCCAAACATCAGGTCTATGAATCATTAACTGACGTTCGAATTCAGATTCCTTCTCCTTGAATTCATTTGTTTTGTTTTGCATTAAGACTATGGTGAGTAGTCTTTCTTGCAATTCGTTTAAATCTGCTTTTTGTAGAACGCCTCGTTCATAAGCCATTCTAATGTGATAGAGCAGATAGGGATCTACTTCCCATCTTTTGGGGTATCAGAGTTCCCCTCTTCATCCTTAAAGATAGGCTCGATCTTACTACTATTGAAGATACCAACCTCTTCAAGAACTTTTAATACTCGACCTTCTAATTGGTCAATCTCTGAGAAGAGAATGTCAATAACTGCATCATACCAACCATTGGTGACATAATCAAACTTTTGTCTAATTACGTTAACACCCTTGGCACCATCGATAAGGCTTCTACCATCAACGGATTCTAAACCAGCAGCTACAACAGCGGCTCTATATGCTCTACCATAACCGATTGAATCTTGATATTCTTTGGTGATAAGAGAAACTGCTAACTTTTCATTAACAGTAAGAGTTCTTACCACAAACCGGTGGAAGGGGATTGAAGTAACTTCTTTCTCTAGATGTCCTAGGTAAAGAAGACCTTCAAATTCCCTCTTCCACTGGTCCGGGAATGTTTCTAAGGTTACGTTTTCCAATTTAACTCCTTGGGTCAAGGATAGTGAGTCTATCTACCACCATTATATAGGAAAATTAGTTCTTATTCAAGGTTCGAATGTACTTTGGCTTGTTGTTAACTGAACGCAAGTGAGCCTGGATAGTAGTGTTTGTACCAGATGTAACAGCTGTACCAAAAACGTTATTGGCAAGAGGTGAACCAGTAACAACGTTATTTGCACCAACTGTTCTAGTAGTAGCAGACTGAGTTGTAGCAGCACCAGAAACAGTTGTGCTAACAGCTAAGGTTGCACCAGCAGCAACTGTACCAGTAACCTGAAGGGCGGGGCAGAAGCCTTCGGTCTGGACCCAACCGTAGTAACCTGAAGCAATTGCAACGTTTGCAACACCAGCAAAACGGCCTTGCTTTGTACCAACCTGGGTACCAACAGTTACTGTAGCAACAAAATCTGAACCCTGTCCATCCTGGAAGACGGTAAAGGTAGGACGAGCACCAGTAGCAAGTCTATTAACTTCATCATACCAGACACAAACAGCACCAGCAGCAACACCACTAACTGTCTGTACGTAGGTGTAACGCTCACCAGCAGGGCCAGTCAATGAGAAGTTAATAACATTGTTGGAACCAACACCGGTAGGACCAGCTGCACCAGCACTCCAACCCTGAGCAGCAAAACCTGCAAGGTTAAGAGTGTTAGGAGTAGTTGAGGTTGTTGAAAGAACAGACTGAATGTTAACTGTGTTGTTAGGACCAGTTGAAACCTGGTTGGGAACGAAAGAGGTTGAAGCTGAGGTGTTATCACCTACAATTGAAACAACCTGGATAACATTCTGTCTAGCACCAATTGAGAGCTTTTGGAATGTGTCCCAGTCAATTGTATAGACAACACCTGGAAGCATTTTTCGGTGGTCGGGCAAAATGCCCTGTGCTTGCCCCGGTTGGAGCTGGATATTTACATAACGAGAAGGCATCTTAAACCTTTCCTTTCTTAAAAATTAAGCTGTGATTGATGGGTTACCGCTACTGTCATAACTGGCGATCAAAGTTTGTTGAGCTGATGGCAGAATACCACCAGGCAACTGTGAACCAGAATCTTGTCCAATATCGGCTGCGTAAACTTCCTGTCTTTGAGTGTACATAAACTGTACAGACTTGGGGAAGGTCATTGAACCAATATTTACTCTTTCGTCAATCATAATGTTAACGATAGTTGGATTGAGGTAGTTAATCCATCTAATTGGTTGATTTGTAGTGGGGTCAATAATTACCTTTTGCAAAGTAAGACCACTATTAGGACTCTGCAACTGTGCCTTAAAGATACCCAAAAGGTCAGAGATTCTAGTTGTTACACCATTGTTGATGTAGTATTGGTAAAACTGTTCCCAAACTTCAGCTTGAAATTGTTCACGGAACTGAATTTCAATCGAACCAGCTTCAAGAGCACCTGGGAATGCAATCTCAATTGGATATTGAGCATCCAATGGTTGGATTGCCTGAGGTTGAGCTACATAACGAGGAGCTGTCTCACTAATAACGTCAACATAAGATAACGTCTTAGCTGTACCTGGATTAACGGTACTGTTAGCACCGGCACCAGGGGACCAAGCAATTCTCGTATAGGCTCCACCTACTCTAAATCTTGAACTTGCCATTTTCTATACTCCTAATTAGAACTGGATTTCGCCAGTTGAACTGTTAACAGAGAACGTAACGTTAATGTAGTTCAACGGCAGGGTTGGGGCATACTGGAAGGTAACATTAACAGCCGTCGGTAATGAAGGTGACTGCTGGAATACTGGGTTGGTAAATGCTTGAATCAAACCAGTATTACGAGCTGTAGTTAATGTTGAGTTAACAATTGAGTGGAGTGTCTGATAGGTAGTAACTGTTTGAGGGCTACCAATAATACCACTGTTGTTAAGATCATTGTAGAGATTCTTAGCAAGCTGGTCACCAATTGCATTAATTGAGATCTCTTGGGTTTGCCAGTTTTGGATATTTGTGGTCAAACCATGTCTAATCTTAATGTTACCATACTTATCTTGTCTAGCAACTGTTGTACCGTAGCTCTGCAAGGTAGTTGAATCAAGAGTAGAAATCTGGTTGGGAATACCAGCAAAGCCTGAGACAAACTTATTGGTAATTGGAGTAGCAACGTTACCCTGACCTACGAATACACCTGCTGTTGCAGCTGCTAAGTAGAAACCATCAATAACAACATTACCTGTTACTGTTCCTGTTGTTGAGTTGACACCAGGGTTATAATAGACACTATTTGGGGCAACCAAGCTAACTCTCTGGTTATTTAGAGCAGTTGCAATCTGTGAGCAAGTATTAATCAAGCTCTGTGAGATTGTTGCGCCAAGTCCAATAAATGCTCTTAGATAGATACCGTTATTAGCTTGAGCAGTAAGGTAGTTACTTAATGGAGCAAACAGATTACTTGTAGTTGGGTTTGTTGTATTATAACCGGTATCCCACTTTAAAGGAACAATAACGTCAATGCCTTCGATTGTTTGGGTGCTTTGAATAGCTGACATAAAGTCTGCTTCACTACCACTTACACTTGCGATGTTCATTAAACTAACCAACTGTGCACCATTTGAGAATGCAAGGTAGGCAGCTAATGTGCAGGGAGATGTAACAGTAGGTGTACCATTGATGTAGCTAAAAGCAGGACCAAACAATGTCTGAACACTCTGGAAATCGTTAAAGGTGTAAAGAACACCTGAAGAGACTGTTGAGTAGTTGTAACTTGCTGTAACCCAAGTATTGGCGTTAATACCACTAACAGTAAATGTTGTAACACCAGAAGAGGTAACAGGAGGAGCGTAGTTACCACCAGAGTAAACTGTTGTGCCTGAACCACTAGCAGTGTAGGTAGAACCAGTAACATTTGAAGTCAGAACAAAGTTACTAATTGTACCACTCTGAGTAAGGGTAAAGGTATTATTACCTGTACCAGAGACTAGGAAAGTGTTCTGGTAGGAGTTGGTGGGAACTGTAGTAGTGTAACCAAAAAAGGCAACATTAAGAGCATTTTGTGATACAGAACTCGGATACGGGGTCGTATTTTGAGAAATGTAAACACCAGGAGTCTGGTAGTTGGAAATAGGCATGGACTTCTCCTTACATTACTTTGGGTGGGTTAGATTGAAAATTACAATGTCAATGTTTGTAATTTTACGGTACGTGAAAATGCATACCGCTAGTTGTTGCATAAAACTTGTATGGAATCAAAGATCCACTAACATTTACAGCTGTAATACCAGAGACAGTTGTGTTATACTTGGTCTCGTAAGCTTCGCCAATACACTGAACTCTTAATGTTGATTCATAAGTTAACTCTTCTGGGCTATAGGGTGTACCAGGATTAACTGTATCTCCAAGGCTTTGAACGGTACTGGGAAGTAGAGTCAAAGCAATTAGATTATTATTTGCAATATTCGAATAGAAAGCACTAGATGCAGTACTTGTAGGGTTCATCAATATTAAGTTATAGAGTGAGTCCCAAAGTCTGTCTCGCTCTTCAGAATGCATTGCAAGAATTTGGAAGTCAATTACACCTTCAAAGTAGATTTCTCTAGCTTGGGTATACGTATTAGTCCCAGATACAGGAATAAATACATCAGGGTTCATACCTGTCCATTGAGATTTTGAAGGCCTAAATTGAACAAAGATAGCAGGCCATTGGAACTGCTCCATTGGGTATTCGATTGTAACAGAGTTTGGAGTTAACTCAATTGTGTTATCAGAAGGATAGTTAAACTGTCCTGTTAAGTTTGGATTAGAGACAGTATTAATTGAGTTATAACCAGCAACCAATGCCTCTACAATAGCTGTTTTTACGGCTGTTATAAACATTACTTAATACCCTTAAGAATATCCATCAAAGTTTTTACTTCAGATTCATCTAACATTCTCATCAACTCTTGACCACTAGAGGTATTAGCCCATTCTTGAACAGCTTGTTGCATACCCTGTTGAATAAAATGCTTACCTTTAATACCCGGGTGTCGCCAAGTAAGTTTTGAGGCTACAATCTGACCTTTAGCATTTCTTGTTGTAATAACTCTACGACCAATATTACTTTCTGTTGCTCTACGGAAAGAGATAGTACCATTAGGATTACGAATTGGAACTGTCTTACCAGCCAACTCTCTCATGATTCTAGGTTTAGTACCCTCTTCTTGGAAAAGCATATAGTATACTTCGTCAGGAATCTCTACACCAATTTCACCTTCAGCAGATTTAGGGATAAGAGAAGCAGCACCCTTACCTGTATCTTTTGGGGCTAATTGTCTAGCGATCTCTGTTGCTCTAGCAGAAATTTTAGCTGTTACTTCACGAGGCATTTTCATTTAAATGCTACCTCATAGTATGGATGTCCAGGTTGTAGATTCTCTAGAGTAGTAATCTGATTTACCATAATTGTGCTACTAGCGCCAGGTTGAACATTTGGTCTGAAAGGAACAGGTGCAGAATTGGTGGGTCCAGTTCTTACGGTAACAGGGGAGACGGCAGAGATTCTATATATAGAGCCAATAGAGGTGGGTGTGTCTCCTGACCAACTAGTAACTCTAAATACAATATCCCCTTCTCTAAGAGTCGGAAACCACGAGAATTGAACTCGAGGTCTTTCCTGCCAAAATTGTCCTGTTTCCAAGCTCTTTCTAATATCTTCTGTATCAGCAGCTAACATATAGAGATGGTATGCAGTAGGTTGGAATCCACCAGTAAAGGTAGTTCCATAGCAGGCGGTGCAGTAGGAGTTACCACTCTGTCTATATACTTTACTAACTCTAGACTGTACTGAGCTACTAGGGTTAGTGGGATCGGGACTATCTTGGCAAACAGTGCAGTAAGTTACTAGACCAGCTGCTGCATCTTCTGCTCTCCAGAGTAATCTAACAACACACTCTTCCCCAAACCATTGTAGAGTTTCATCATGAAATCTCTGTTGATCAATTTGAGCCCAATTTTCTGTTTGCTTATAAACATATAGAGGACTTTCAACCTGATAGTTGAGAGTTTGGTATGGGGTAGTGGGTGTAGTTACGTTACTGTAAGAAGGGTTAGGTGGGGTGGGAGATGGAAAAATAGGATTAGCCATTATTTTGTCATCCAAGCTGGGTGTACTTCATCGGGGTTCCAGTCACCTTCACGATATGGGAATGGTGCTGTGGTAGAAATTCTTCTAAAATTAGGGTTATTAATTGGAATTTGAGCAATCTTTAGGGTATCAGAAGGTAACCAGATGGATGAGCCGAAGGGCTTAGAATCTCCAGTCCATTGTTGATCTCTTTCTATAGGATCCCAGTCAACTCTTCTACCAACATTTTTATGGAATGTTCTAGCAGAACTTGCATAACTACTCGTAACACCAAGATTAGATGGGGCGAGAATTGCAGCACAATAAGCATGCTGTAATGCTGTGCCTGTTCCAGGTACTCTTTTAATAGTTCCAATATTAGCACTGCCCCAGGGGTTTCTTCCCCCAGGCGTAATCAATCTAGGCTCTCTAGGCCTAAAAGGTCTAACCCATGAGTCGTGACTATCGTCTTCGTCTGTAGCCCAAGGATCGGAAAATCTATTAAGTCTTGAGAGTTCATGTTCTCTTAATCTTTGATGATACTCGACTAGATCATCCTGATACTTTTTAGTTCGCTCAGAATTAATACGAGTAACAATTTCTGGATTTGTCTCTTCCCATGAGACAGCAAGTGCACCAGAAGGTCTACCTTCATGATCTCTAGCAATAATAATACCATTCCGACGTAATACGCCATCTTCAGTTGGTTCTTCCACTCTATCCATGGGTTGGGAGAGGGTATGGAGTTGTCCAGATAAATGTGCTTTACCAGCAGTTAATTCATTTAAAACCCCAGGTCTTAAATTAGGAGACTTTCGAAGACGATCGGAAAAATCTTGAAAATCTTTTTCGAATCTTGCAGATTCTGCTTGATAATCTCTAGCAACCTCTGGGGAGATACGAGCAGTATTATGAATCTCAATTCTTCCACCAGCATCATAAAAAGCTTGAACATTTCTACGAATATGTTCTAGGATATCTGGCGTAGGGTGTTCTGGACCGTAACTTTCTATCATTGTCTAGAACTTATCCTATATCTTTGTTTCCAGCTTGTTTTCGGGTGAGTATGTTCTCTACCCAAAGCGTGTCGTGGGTCATTTTTCCAGTCACTGATATCGTGGAAAGCATTATGTAAATCTTCTAAATCATCAAAATGAATATCATTTTCTTCATCATCAAGTAAATCTTCGATATCATTAAGATATCCATCATTTACATTTTGGTACTCAAAACGATGGCCCATCCCATGTAACCCACGTTGTCTTTGAATGTATTCGTGTAGTCGTCCACCTGGTTCTAAGTCTTCCATTGTTGTTGTAAGCCATTTTGCAATACCATGATCATGCAATAGATGTCTTCTGATTTGTCTATTTTCTGGGGAGGGGACTACAAGATCAGACATTACATACCACCCATATTTACAGCAGCATACATAAAGTGAGGTCTAGCAGGGTTGACAAACATTCTGGGTATAAGACCACCAGCAACCAAAAGTGATCTCTTGGAACCAACCATATACCAACGCTTCATCTGTCGAAGTTGCTTGTCTGCAATCTCCTTTTCCATCTTGTAGAGATCCATCCAGCGATTGTAGTAGTCTCTACGATTCATCCAGGCAGCATTCATATTCTCTGGGGTAGGCTGTTCAATATAGTTTCTAGCAATATGCTTGACTAGATGAGCGTAAGTTTGAGTGGCCAAAACTCCATAGTAGTTTGTAGGCCATGGAGCCATTGCGTTATTACCTACTTCAAATGCAGGTCTAAAAACGGGCTGGAATTCGTAATTACAATAGTCAAGAGCTTCAGTTGACATAAGGAATGCAACTTCTTCGTAGATATTAAATCCACTCTGCTGTAGTTCTTGAAGGTAGGGACCACCTGAACTAGAGTCAAAACTCTTATCAATACGGTGTACAATACCAGCACAAAGTTGTCTCTGGTCATAGTCTAGATTTTGCCAATAGGGCATTTGATCTGAGACTACAAAATTATCTTGGTATTGACGAGCTCCACTGGCAATTGTATAAGTCCAGTTTACCTGATAATTACCTTGAATAGAGGTATTGTTTGAAGTTAATGTATATTGATAAGTGCCAGGGGCCTCGTATGTAGCTTGCCCTGAAGCAACAAAAGTATTACTATCTGTGTTTGTGATATTGTAGAATACAGCTTGATTATCAGGGTCAGTTAAAACACCCTGATTGTAGATCATAATACCAACTGGTTCTACAGCATATTGTGGAATAGGACGTACTCTCATTTATGAAAGTCCTATTACAGTGAAGTCAATTGTAGAAGCAGTTGTAGAGTAGTTGTTGTTGTTTGTATAAGCATTGCAGGTAAATGTGTAGTTACCTGTTGTCAACCCAGACAACGAAAGAATGTGGTGAAGCTGCGCTCTCTGGTCTTGGCTAGCTGAACCTATTGAAGTTGCTTGCGTAGAACTATTGACGCTATTACCTGAAAGGTAGCCATAAACATATTCGTTGGCAGCACCGCCTGCAGAGTTCACATAAGATACATTGGCTGTAATCAGGTACTTTGTATAACCGGATACGGTTAGAGTGCCGTAAATGTTAGCACTGCCTGAACCATTACCCAGTGGAATACTTGGATTGGTCACTGTATTTGTATACCATACGTTATTAATTGGACCAGCTGTAAGAGCAATGCTGCCAGCAGTTAAATTACCACCAACTACAACATTGCCATTTGGTGCACTAATAGCAGTTCCGGTGTTAAGTGCGTAAATTTCACCACCAATTGTTGCAGCGTTACCAACAGTAATAGAACCATGAAGTGCACTAATAGCGGTTGAGCCAAATGGGTCACCGCCAGTTATAACAAGATTAGAAAACGATGCACCTTGAGCAGCAATATTTGCAACTACTGTTTCATAACCGCTTACAGTTAAATTACCGCCAACAACAATATTGCCATTAGGTACGTTGATGGCATTACCACCATTTGTAACATTTAAACCGTTATTAAGGGTAAGAGTTCCTGATGAAGTAAGATACTGAACATCAAAATCACTAACGGTAGGACTGTTTGCCCAAACTGTACCAATTGGCCAGGAAGCTGGGGAAGAAGTACCTTCTTGTGCTCTTGAAATAGTAGCAGTTGTAGAACCAGCTGTATAGGAAGTAATCCAAACAATCTCTGGAGCTGTTGTTCCAACTACACCATAAGAGGAAGGACTAATAACAAGAGGTAAATAATTGGGAGCAGAAATATTACCAATATTTGGTGCTGCGTTAAAGGTAATTGTAGTGCCGCCTGTACCAAGAGAAGCGCCAAGGGTACCGGTTATAAAGTTGATACGTAATCGGGCCATTTAGTCCTACTTTGGAAGGTTTGCGGGTGTACGAACAGTCTTATTAGTATCTGTAACGTTACGAAGGAATGTTTGTGGTTGACGACCATCAAAAGGATAACCACGGGAAGGAACGGTCTTAGGAGCATTTACCCAACAGTAACCGGGTCCACCTTGGCCGCCAAAGCTAACGGTAAGGATATCATTACCATGAACTTCTACAACGATTGCAACATGCCAACCAGTACCAGTACCATAAACAACGTGGTCGCCAGGAAGAACTTGCTCTACTGGGATACCTTTAGCATTCTTAATCCACATAGCTTCATGCTCTTCGTGGCTAAGAAACGTGCCGGTGTAACCTTCGTGATCAAAGTTAAGACCATTAGGGTCGTTGCCGTTAGCAAGCCAAGCCCAATATGTGCAGGAACCAGAGCAGTCAGTATTGATAGGGAACTTGGGAGGCCAAATACCAATGGCGTTCATGCGGTCAGCACCTTCTGAGTAATTAAAGTGCTGGTGA
>Ga0208379_1000717_pt1 | contig 14075 bp, 10 predicted proteins | sample CryBogCBE02Aug07_FD_184559 | JGI IMG/M metagenome (GOLD analysis project Ga0208379, IMG submission 184559) | Freshwater microbial communities from Crystal Bog, Wisconsin, USA - CBE02Aug07 (SPAdes) | ecosystem: Environmental > Aquatic > Freshwater > Lake | place: Crystal Bog, Wisconsin, USA... | reverse complement strand
CATTATTTGCCACGTTAGCAAAGTTTACTTGGCCTGATACATTAGCACCTGCTACATTATTTGCCACGTTAGCAAAGTTTACTTGACCATTTACGTTAGCACCTGCTACTGCGTTAGCGGTAGTTGCGTAAGCAACCGCACCACTTACGTTAGCACCCGCTACTGAGTTAGCAGTAGCTGCGTAATTTACTTGACCCGTTACATTAGCACCAGCTACACTGTTAGCAATACCGGCATATGTTACTTGACCACTGACGTTAGCCCCTGCTACATTATTTGCTACATTGGCATAGTTTACTTGTCCATTGACATTAGCACCTTGAACATTGCTTAAATTACCGGCTTCACCTACAAAGTGAGCAGCGCCAATTATACCACTGTTAGCATAAACGTTGCCAGAATTAATATTTGCTGTTACTGCTAATGAACTTAATGTGCCTACACTTGTGATATTAGGTTGTGCGTTTGTTAATACAGTTCCTGAATATGTACTGTAGTTTGCGTTTGCTACGGTTCCACTGACATTGGCACCGGCTACACTATTGGCTGTAGTTGCGTATGCGACTGCTCCACTGACATTAGCACCGGCAACACTGTTGGCTGTAGATGCATATGAAACAGCTCCTGATACATTAGCACCTTGAATATTACTTAAATTATTACCACTACCAATAAAGTAGTTTGCGTTTACAGCATTGCCCAAGTTAGCATTAGTTGCTAATAAATTACCTGTAATATTTGCAGTGCCGTTAATGTTTGCACTATTGTTGGTAAAAATAGCAATATTACTACCGCCTACACCTATTTTTACATTGCTAGTAGATGCAATTACATTGCTTGTTGTTGTGCTGTTTTGAATAAGGTAGTTAGCTGCTGTAATAACATTAGTGATGTTACTGCCATCACCTTTTAAGTATTCTCCTTGAATAATTCCTGAATTGGCATAAAGATTACCAGTTGTAGAAGTACCAGTAACATTTAATGAAGTCAATGTGCCAACGCTTGTGATATTTGGTTGCGCGTTTGTTGTCAATGTGCCAGTAACATAATTAGCTGATATTAAATTACCACCATTTATATTGTTACTAGCAGTTAAAACCGATGTTGTTATAGAATTGTTGACTATAACATTATTTGATGTAATATTACCTGATATAGTAATATTACCAATGTTAGAAAGATTACTAGGAATGTCTATTTGTAAAACTTGCGAAGAGGTAGTCATTACAGCAAAGTTGCCTGCATTTGACCCAATACCTAATCCTAATGTACTTGATTGAACTTGAACTTGCGCAAGATTGGCACTAACTACAACATTTCCTGTAGGCGAACTTACGCTAATACCTGCACCAGGGGTTTGGTTTACAGATAAAACTGCTTGTGCTTCTAACCCAGCAAATAAAGTATTAAAGTTGTTTTGTGTTTTTTGGAATGCAATTCTAATAGCATCTGCGCTAGGATCGTTGGGGAATGAACCAAAGTCTATATTCTGTTGTGACATATCTAATTACCTTATTCTGTATTTATCGTTTTTTAATTAAACAGTCCAGACAAAAAAATACCCGTGCTAGACGGGTATTTTTCAAAAGTAATTATAAATTACTTTTCAATTGCGTGTAGTTTTCTTAATACGCTCATCATTGAATCATCAGCTACACTTGGTTTTACACTTGTGTGAGGTAATGTTGTTTGATCACGTTTTGGCTTATTCAAACCACCACTGATTACTTTAGTCATGAAGTCCATATCTTGTGTGAATTGAGCATCTGTACCTTTGCCTGTTCTGTCTGAACCTGCTTGGTTAGCCCATTCATCTAATTTTTCAGATTCGTCTGTTTCTTCTTCGTCTTTGGCTTCTTCTAAATCTTCTTCTTTAGCTTCTTCTAATTCTTCTTCATTAGTTGCGCCACCTGATTTACTAGCTACCATGTTTTGAGCAGCATTACCTAATGTAGCGTTCATGGCATTGTCTTTACCACTGTCTGGAGGATTTTGAGATTGATCTTCTTCCATACCATCTTCAGCAACTTGATATGTCATTTGATCTTCAGTTTCTACTTCATCCATTCTGCCTGAACAAGCACATTCCATCATGCCACATTCATTGCAACCTTCTTCGTGTTCATGGTCATGTTTTTCATCTTCGTAATCACCATGATCAGTGCTATGACCTGTCATTTTTTTAATTAACGACATCATACCGTCATGATCATCAACTACGTCAATTTTAGGAGCATTCATTGCTTTGACAACTTCAACTTCTTTTTCACCGTCTGCACTAGGTCCGTCATGACTAAACATGCCTAAACCCGCTTGCTTTACAATGCTCATTAATTCGTCAGCAGCTTGATCTGTAGCAGTTACAGTTACTGATTTAGGTTGACCTTCTTGATCACTCATTGCTACACTTAAACCTTCATTAATTTCAGTGTATTCAGTTAATAAATTGTTTAATTGTGCATCCCATGATTCAAAAACGCTCATATCTGTTTCTAAAACATCTTTATCTTTGAATGTTTGACCAAATGCCTTAAATGTATCACCTGGTGTTGTTTGTGCTTTATGCTTCATCCATGATGTTTTATCCATCTCATCTACTGGCATTGTTTCTTCAAGTTCAGGTGTATGTGCACCAAAGCTTGCCATGTCATCTACTGTTGATGATGTTTCATCCATTACTCCATGATTTAAACCATGAATTGGACTCATTGTGCCATAACATTCATCAAGACCTTGTTTGTAACCTTCGTGGTACATTCTATGTTCTTGTGAACCTTCTTCAAAAGGACAATTATAACCATGTTTAGCTAAAGCATGGGCTCTACCAAAGTGGTGTGCTGCCTTCATTTTGTTTTCATGGCTTTCTTTTAATTTCTTTTTCTTTGCTTTTTTCTTTTCATCGTACTCAATGTCTTTGGTAACTTTCTTTCCAGCTTTTTCAGCTTTCTTGTCGTCCTTACCTTTATGTTTCATATCGTACTCTAAATCTTTAGTTACTTTTTTACCAGCTTTTTCGGCTTTATTATCAGCCTTTGTGCGGCTTTCAAGTGTTGTTGTGCTTCTTCCCATACCTAATCCACCTCTACTTGTGCCGTCTACTCCGGCTTGTTGTAATGTTTCTGCTTCTTCGATACCCTTTTTTGTAAAGAGTGATTTAACTTTTTGACCTAAACTTTTCTTTTCAAGATCGTCTAAAGGATTTCTTGGGGCACTTCCTTTAGGTGCTTTTGGCATTTTATGTGTTTCTGGTTGTACAACTTTAACGCCACTTGGTAATTTATAATCTTCAAGTGTTGTTTGACTACGACCGGCGCCTAATCCTGCACCGTCGACATCCATGCCACCGGTATGAGGAATGTCTGCTTCTTCAATACCTTCTTTATGTAATTTGCTTAATGTTTGTGCTAAACGTGCTTGTTGACCAAACATTTTCTGACCAATCAGTTTGCGTAGATAATATCGTTTGTTTTGTAATCCAGTATAGGCCGCCCCGTCTTTATCGGCCCATGCTTTTTTAGCAAGTTGATTTACTTTCGCATACTCATCGTATATTTCTTTATTCTCTGGTGATTTCAATGCCCAACGCTGAATGTCACCTTCACCGAATTCTTTGCCTTCCGCCACACCTTGCTCTTTAACTTTTGTCCAAGTTCCCGGACGCTCTAAGTTAGCATAACGCTCGTGCTTTCTAAATGCTTTACCTGCCGCAGGATGATCACCTTGACGTTGAGCCTTGCCGATATCAGAAAAACTTGTATCCACTTTTTTCTTTAGTTCATGACCACGCTGGATTTTACCAAGCATAGAATGTTTATCTGCTTCCGCCACACCTTGTTTACCTAACTTGCCTGAATCATGTTTGTGTTTTGCTGCAAATGCTGCTGTTGACATACCTGCTTTTTTTGCTTTAGCACTAAATGCACCAGGATGTTTAATTGCTTTTTGAATCCATTTATCTTCATCCATTGATTCTTCAGATACAGGTTGTGTTGTTGAAGCATTAGCAGGTTGAGTTGTACTCTGTTGCTGTTGCTGTTGAGGAGTTACAACTGTAATCTTTTTATCTTGTGATAATTGTTTGATTGCCGGACCTAAAGTTTTTTGTAATTTAGGATCATTAATAGTTACTACACCTGCACTTGCTGGTTTATTGCTACCTTGTTGCTGTACAGGAACAGGAATTGGAGCATCTTCTGATAATCTTTGTTTTTTAATTTGATGAAAAACATCTTTAAGAGATAATCTACTAGCAGGTGCTACATCGACTGATTCTTTAAGAACTTTTTTACCTGCTTTAGGTGTTGTGTTGGTTTCCTTGATAGGCTTATTTTGCACTTCAGAAAACTTTTCTAACATTTTTTTCATATCCATTTTAATAATCCTTTATGCTCTTGATCTTGTGCCAATTGGCGGTTTAGCTGGTCTAGTAATTTTTGACATTGGGCTTTGATCACCTAATTTTTTGTCATCCAAATATGGCTTGAATGGATCAAACGCATCCTTAGTTTCTTTTGCTGCGTAAGGCATGTTAATTTTATCATCCTTAGCCTGATCTTTAATGCTGTTCAAATATGAACCTGCATATTCTTTACTTGCTTTTTTGCCGTTGTCTTCCATTTCTTCGTGTGTAAGAACTGGACTATGTTTCATTTGATTAGCGTATAATTCTGACTCATGGTCAACGCTATCATCATATTTTGTATCTATAACACGTACCATGTTCAAGTTATGACCTAATAATTGTGCCATTTGCTGAATCATTGGTTCGTTTGCAGGATAACGAAATTTAGCTTTAATAATACATACACGTTGATTTTCTAAATCAGGGAAACCATATGGAGACTTTTGTATTGGTGTGTAAGTTGGTTTGCTAATTTCTTTAGGATCAAACTTGCTAGTAAGATTATATGTGAATAATTCTAGGAAGTTATCGGTAACGTCCCCTGCGATTTTTATAGTGTAATCATAGGTATGTACACTTTCTGCTATATAATGTTTTAAACTTTTCATATTGGATTCCCTATACTATATTTATCATTGATCCTGATTTTTATTATTCAGAATTTTAAGTAATTCATTGCGATCTAATTTCTTGCCTTCACCTACTGTGGTAATTTCAACTTCATCATTCTTAGCGGCAGCTTTTTGATCTAATGCTGCTTTTTTAAGCTGTAATTCAATGGTTTTAAGCTTTTTGTTGATTTTAGCTGTTTTAGCTGTGATAGCATGACCCAATAAATTGCTAGCTACCCCAAATATTTCACTGCTGTATCTGCTATCAGTTTGCATACCCAAATCCATTAGGTCTTTGTAACTTGCTGTGGCAATATTAGCTAGTTCATCCATCTCTATGTCGGACATTTCTAAGCCCCGAACTTGAGGTAATGCTTGCTCAATTTTTTCTATATTAGTTAGGACCTCTGGGGTAATTTCTTGACCAGGATCAAGAACGGGGGTTTCCGAGTTCTCAGATTGGGGTTCTAGGTTAAATAATTCTTCTAATTTTCGGTTCATAAAGTATTTATTGGTAAAATTGAACTTGGTTAATTAAATCATAATCGGGCTTATAAAAGTCTTTAACACGTGTAATATAATCAGGATTTTTGTCTATTATCTCCTGTAGTTGCGCTTTCATTTTGTTAATGTTTAATATCGAAGTTTCACCATGCGAATATTCTTTTATCTCCACATCATATGAAATAGAGAATGTATTTGACATATAATTAATAAATGATGTTTTAAAGTTAGGATCCTCAAGATTAAAAAATATACAACTATCTGTGTTTAGTGTGCTTAAATAATTAACCTGATAATCAGTATGTTCGTCTAATCTAACATCTGTAAATATTTTGTTTATAGTAACAGGATTGTCTATTGTAGCGCCAGGAAATTTTCTATGAAACATTTCTATTATACCAGATATCCATCTTTTATACGGGTCTCTTAATATAACTATAAACTTATAATTTGATTGCCCCTGTTTAATAAAATTATAATTGCTATAGCGAAATCCTACATCATCTACTGGTCCCCAAAACTTTTGATCATTGGGCACATCTATTACAGCAGAGAAATTTTTACTATGCAACCATTGTAATATCCACCTTGATGCATTTTTTGGAATTGCTACATATGCGTAATTCAATGAGTTATGTGTTAAACACCCGCCCCAATCATGATTATCTTTTAACCAAGTATATTTTTTATATATAGGAGTATCAACAGATTGTATTATCATTTACTTCTTGATTTATAAAACAAATCGTCTTCAGTTATAACACGAAAAACTAAACCCTGTTGTTTACAATATGCTTTTGCTGCTGCCCATTTAACATGATTTAATGCTACTACTGCTCTGTTTCTAGCATTTGTAACTTTACTTTCGATAATACTTTGTTTTTTAGGTTTAATCTCTATTATTTCGGCTACTTGTTTACCGCCAACTGTTTCATATAATACAAAAAAATCAGGCACATAAACTGTGCCTTTGCCTGTAAATGGATTACGATATGGAATTTTTATAGCTTCACTAGCCCATTGAATAACTTTATCATGGCTATCGCAAAAAATCATAAAACTTAATTCCCAACCACTACGATAATAAGGCTTGTGATTACCTACGTATTTGTGTGGGTTTTTTGGAGTGAAAAAACTTTGAGCATATCTAGCCATTTTATTGTACTACGTTTCTAGCAGCGTTTTGATTTGGATGAGGAATAACACTTATTCCATACAATGACACTTTTGATTTAAATGAATTTAAATAATAACAAATAAGACCTTGCATTTGTAACAAGCCTTGTTGTGCGGGTGTGCTACCTGAACTTATTGATTTTAACAAAGTAACAGCTGGTATATTAGTTTCTTGTGATATTAAAAAAATTAAGTATGTAAAATTTTGCGCAACTTGTGAAGATGTACAAACAGAATTAAAATATCCATTAACCATATCAAATTCAGAAAATGGTACTACTAATTGATTATTATAAAAATTATCAAATATTTGTACTGTTTGATCTAATGATAACGTACTATTATTAACTGTTACTGCCATAGTTATTTACCTGTATAACTATTTATACATCTATTTTTAGTTAAGGACCAAAGTCAGGAGTAGGAGGAGGAGCGTTAGTTATTGAACTAAGATCGGCTGCAGGTAATATAGGATCTACACCAGTGACTTGTGTTCCAGCAGTTGAAGGTGCACCTGCTTGACTTGAACCAAATACAACTTGTGTTGGGCTAGGTCCTTGAACTTGACCTGTCAATGGATTTACATTAGCAAGTATATTTGGTGGATTAGCTGATAATGCTCCACCATTAGGTGCAATGCCAGGTGACGAAGCTAAACCAGCTGGTCCAGGACTTGTTGATGCTCCTGGTAGTGTAAACGGAGCATTTCTAGTTCCGTTGTTATTATTTGTGGCAGCATTTTGTACTTGACTGTTTATTGCTCCTGAATTTGCACCTGCTGACGATGGTTGATTTGGTGGAGGTGTTGTAGTTGATGCAGGCGGTGTTGAATTAGGTGACGGATTAAGTATTGATGGTCTTCTTAATGATTGTACTTGACCCCCACTTGGTCCTGGAACAACACCGTTATTACTAATAACATAACCTTGTGTTGGAGTTCTAGTAATCGGACTTGGTGTAAGATCATATGAATCTGGCATGCCAAATCCAGTAACAATATTACTAGGTTGTGTACCGTCTAACGATCCTTCATTATAAACTACTGTTTCATAATCTATATTCATAGTGTTTCTCATAACACCAGCACCATCATCATAACTATAAGTATCGTGTTGAAAATTTGTAATAATAGGATTAATTAATGTGTATGCTAAAAAGTTATGTCTCATTAAACCAAATATTGTTATCTTTTTAAAGAAAGGAACTTTAGCAGATGAACTAGCTGATGGTACATTAGTTTCACCTATATACCCCCAGTTGCTTGTATTAGGCAATGCACTGTTAGGAAGATATTGTGTTCTTAAATCATAATTATTCATTGTAGCTACAGTAGTGGCGCCGCCAGCCGGAGGAGCAAATTCTGCTTGTGCTGCTGTGCCTGTGTTACCACTAAATGCAACGCCTGGTAGAGAACCATCAGCATAATAATATGTATAATATGCAGCCCACATCTTGGCTATTGTATTATTCATATCATCGTGAAATGAAATGTTTACTGGATCATATTTTATTTTAGTTTGTACAATTCTTTTTCTATTATATTGATTTAATTGATGAGTGGCAATTGTATAACTAGGCAATTTAATATCTCTAACTAATATTCCAATCATATTTGTTTGATCAGGAGTATTAGGTGTGTATGCTTGTGGATTTATATCAAATGATACGTGAAATAAGAATTTTTGTTTAGGCGCATTAGCAAATGAATTGCTATTAAATATTTTGTCAGCGTGACCAAAATCTGCTAATACTTCTTTAAGAGTATTGATGCCTAATGCAGATGCAAGACCATTGGCGCCTACTAACCCTATTACACTAGATAATAGAGAAGGGCTTGAAGCTGCCTCTAATGACTGACCATTATATCCTAGTGCCATGTTTTTATAATCCTATTCACGATTGGCGTGAATAGGATTTGTATTTTATTAACCGCCAGAAGCACCGATACCTGTAGCTGAATCCTGAGCGATTGCAGAATTTCTAGCAACAGCTGGATTACCCAATCCTTGAAGCGAACCATTGAGCAATTGAACTGCGTTGTCATAACGCATAGCTAATTGAATTGTTACTGCTTCACTTGTAGCATAGTTTAATGTTTGGTAGTTAGCTGATTTTAAGAAGCAACCATACAATTGCCATTCTTCTAATACTACTGGAGCATATGCACCGTTACCACCGTCTAAGATTTGAATGTTTGTTTCAAACTTGTAATCTTGACCTGCTGCTGCTGACGCTTGTTCTACAAAGTTCATTTGTTTTTGTAGTTGATCGCCAATTGCTTGACCTACAGTACCTGATGCGTCATCACGAATTGTCATGGTCAATTCTTGCCATGTGTGTTTACCAGCAAGATAGATGCGTGAGTTATACACGTTTAATGTAATTTCGTCAAACGATAAGTTTGGACGCTGACATTCCATTACTTGTTTTGTTAATGATAAACCGTCATTGCCTAAACCAAGATTGATAAAGTTTACTCTAAATCTAAACTGAAGTTTAGGCATTAACAAGCCTTGGTTTCCGCCTGAGTTGTCTCCTGCGACTGTCATGTTGAACAATGATTGTGAGGCAATTGCCATATTAATTCTCCTAATATACTATATTTAGTCTAGACACCACTGTTCATAGTGTCTAGACTTTTATCTCTTACCCTGCGTTGTTACCTAATGTACCTGTTGCCAAGATGCGAACTGGGATATAGATAAACTCAGCAGCCTTGACAGGCTCAATTGCGCAGTCTACCCATAACTCGTTAGCATCAATTCTCGCAGGTGTGTTGTTTGATTTATCGCAAACTACCAAGTAGTCATAGATACCGCGTTTAGCTACTAAATCAACAAACAATGATTGAATTACACCAGCAATTGCTTTTTGTGTAACACTATCATTAGGTTCAAACACGAACGGTCTTGCTGCTAATGTTAATTGACGGCGAATATATGCTACTAATCTTGCAACGTTTGTTCTATTTAAAGAACTATTTGATTCAAAACTTGTAATATTGCCATAGTTTAACAAACCTTGACCTGTGAAGAACACTAATGGGTTAATGTTGTTTGTGTAAAGAACATCACGAATACCTTGACTTGTCTTAATTGATACATAAGCACCTGTTTGAGCATTTACGTAACCAATTGATGATGCATTAGTAATAATACCTCTGCGTGTACCTGCTGCCGCTAACCAAGGATAAGCAACTTGGTCATTGTACAAGAATGTACTTAACATCATATGACTTGGTGGAACTGCAACTTGGTTGCCGCTTAAGTCTACTGATAAGCCCGATGGATAGAACAAGCCAAGATATGTATCACGTGTGACACAACCTTGAATACTTGTTGACGGTGCATTAGCAGCATTAGTTGCCCATGCTTGAATTGCTGTTGCATCGTTAGGTAATGTCATTGGTGTATCACCTAAGATATAACTTGTATCACCGCGATCAGTGTTGAGTGTTACCATGTCTGGTTGTAACTCACAGTAGTTAGGGCAAGCTTGTAAGTTGAAGTAGTTATCTTCATCTCTGATGTCCTGATTGGTTTCAATTGCTGCACGTAATGATTTTACAACCATTGCACGTTGAGCATATGCACCCATGTATGGAGCACCATTTTCTTGATTACCACTTTGTGTTACCCATGCATCTGTTTGTGTTGGTAAATCTTGATCTGGGAAACTATTAGCATTAAAGTAATTAACTTCATATGCTTTTACGTTAAACCCTGAACGTCTTGTATTCCATAACAACATACCTACTGGATATAAGCTTGCTTTAGGAGCATCTAAATCTAAGTAGTTACTTGTTAGCAAACTCTTAATTGTTGGAATTGGATCAGTTGCTGGGTTTGTGTCACCGTTAGTTGCCCAACGTGCATCTTCAAAAATAATACCGCTTGAATTAATGCTATCAGTATTACTTAACAATACCCATTGATCCATACCGTTGTAACTCTGCCAACGATTTACCAATGGATAATTTACTAAGTCTGATGTGTCAATCCAAATATCACCGTATACTAATGCATCACCTGTACTTTGTGTAGTTGGTGCTGTAGCACTAATAATTGGACCATTTGGATCAGTATTATTTGAACCACTTGTTGGGAAGCCGTTGCTGTCATAGTTACTATTACCATAACCCTTCCAACCTGTTGATGTGTTTACCATGATGTCAACTTGAGTTGGATCACTGTAATACCATAACTGACCATCAGCAGGAGCTACGTTTGGTGCTCCTAAACTTGCTGTATAAGTAGGTGTTAATGCTACCCAGTTACTGATTTGTGTAGTATATATTGTAGCAGGAGTACCTGATACATATTGGATTGATTCTACTACACCAGAACCTACTGATGTTACTTTAACAACTAAATCGTTTGCTGTGTGAGCGCCACCCAATTCAGTACCGTTAAATGTAATAGTATTACCTACTGCATAACCAGACCCTGCATTACGGAAGCTTAATGGATTTACTACGTATTGTCCATAATAGTTTTGTACTTCACCAACAAATCCTGTACCGCTACCAGTTGTTGATGACTGTGCAGGATAGAATGCAGGTAATGCTGCTGGACCATATTTAACATTAGTTGTAGTTCCTGCAACAAAGCCAGCTGTTGTCATTAATCCTAAAGAATAACCTGTTGTGTAATTTGTATCGTCTACAATAATTACACCACCTTGTGTATGTGAAAGAACAATAGCACCTGATGAATTTACTGACACTGATGTGTAAGGTACGCCAGAAGCATACCATTGTGTTGCAAAGCTTGTAGCATTTGTAACAGCCGCTAAATTCATTGTGTATGGACCATCCAATGATTGTGATGATGGTACAGAAACATAAATGTTTGCTGTTTCACCTGATGTGAATGAGAAAGTAGGATCTGTAGCACTACCTGTTGCTACAGTTGCCCCTGTTGCTGATTTTGACCATAAGTAAACAGGGCCTAAATTTGTTTCACCGTCGTAACCATATTGAGCATAAACTGTATTAAGTGGAATTGCAGAACCACCTGTTGAATCTAATAAAGAATCAGCTACCCAGTCACTGGTTGCTAATGTAACTGGTTTATTGATCCATTTCAAACTAGCACTGCTCCATTGACTTACTGTTGGTAATAAACCGTTACCTGCACTACCTACTTTAAGCCATACAGAACCTGATGGGGCAGGACTTGCTTGACTTGCTTGCCACAATGGTTGTTGTGCTGATGTACCGTATACAAAAGAAGGTTGAAAGTAAGATCCAGCATCAATGCCGATATCTGACAATACTGTTCCTGTATGTGCAGCAACTGTTAACCAATAACCGCTATTTGGCTCATTTGGTTGTGTTGAGAATAAGTTTAATTTACCATTGATTACTTGTGCTGATAATCCACCCCAACCTAATGTATTAATAGCATTCGCTAAACCATACACAGTATTGTTTGGAGAACTTGGGACAGTAATTAATTGTTGACCAGCAGTTGAAGGTGTTACACTGTTTAAGTTAATGTAAAAACTATTACCTGCTGTTAATGTTGGATTAGATTCTGTTCCTGTTACTGCTGGTACAGATTGTAACCATTGTTTTGAACCTAATGCTACCCATTGGTTAGATAAGTTCTTATAGAAGAACTGCTGACCATTTGAAGCTGTTGGAGTACCATTAATATCTGTGGCAATCACAGCATAATCACCTACTGTACCTAAACTTGCATTTGGTACGCCTGCTGTTACGTAAGATGAATAATCATCTGAATTAATTACGATTGGTGATTGTAAATTAAATGTGCCTGTAACTTGGTCGAATTCATATAAACCCCAAGTTGATGATGTTGTGTTTAACCACCATGCGCCATTAGCAGGGTTGCCTTCTGGGCGACCTACTGAACCGATTAATGAAGTTAAGTCAATGTCTGCTCTTAAAATATATGCTGAGTTGGTTAATCCAAGTGCATAATAAGCTGCTAACAAACCGTATTCATTTAATTCGTAACCATTGATTGGTGTACCATTTGTTGTGTTATAGAAAAATGGGTTACCAAATGTTGATATCAAATCTTGTTGACTTGTAACTAAAGTTAATTTATTTGCGTTTGCAGGAATAGTGCCTACTGCAACTGTTCCAGGGTTATTTGGATTTGTTTTATTCGCTGCGGTTGCCAATAAAATGAATGGAACCGAATTTACTGCGCCTGAAAGATACTGCGATTCGTCTACGATAGTAACTTGTACGCCGGGTGATACTAATGCCATGTTAAAATTCCTTGTGTAATATTTTGAGGTTTACAACCTGATTGCTTAATATTATTTATGAAATTATTGAAAAAAGTCGGTATATGGAAACCTTTGTTATTTAATTGTAATTGTAATAAATAAATTTATGAATTATAGAGAAGCAGGATTATATTGGATACATCTAGCTGCACATACTGACCCTATGACACAGGGTTACATAGGAGTTTCTAAATATCCTGAAGGAAGAATGTCTACCCATTTAAGACGCGCATCAGAAAATAGACATCACAATATTAATCTAATTGAAGCAATTAAAACTTTTGGTAAAAAAAAATTAATATGCGAAGTTTTAGTATATGGTTCTGAGGATTATTGTTATACTTTAGAACATGAGTATAGACCAGTTAAGAATTTAGGATGGAATATTGCTGAAGGTGGTAAAATGGGGGCAGGACCCAAATTTGGTGTACCCAAAAATAGAGAAAAAATCGAGGCTCGTAGAGAAGCAAAAAGAAAACAAGATGAAGAAAGGCAACGTAGGATTGAGGAAGGAAAACCTACCCCTGACGATATTATTTTTTGTAAAAAATTAAAAGAAAAATTAGAGTTGAACAAAAAAATAGAATTAGGAATTTCTTTAAACGAACCCATACCTGATAGAGTAATTTATTTCAGACCTATTTGCAAAAAATGTAATAAAAATTATAGTGCCATAAATTATAAAAAAGACGGTATAACTCATTATCGCAGCGTTTGTGATGAGTGTGGTAGTAAGAAAGTTAAAAACAAAAATAGAGTAGCCAATTGGGAGAAAAGTGGCTATAAAAAGAAAACTCACTGTGATAGCTGTGGATTTAAAAGTTTATATGCATCACAAATGACGGTATTCCACATAGATGGAAATTTAAAAAACATAGCACTAAGCAATCTTAGAACAATATGTCTTAACTGTGTGGAAGTCGTTAAGCGTAAAGAATTAACGTGGAAGCGTGGTGACTTGACTATTGATTACTGATTCAAGTTGTTTGTGTAGATAATTAATACTACCTGTATTGTCTAAGTGATAATCATAATCTAATCCAACACTGCTGTACTCACTAGGATGCACTTTAAAGACTTCTTCAAGTGCTTGAATCATTTGTTGTGGATATTCACTG